>Ga0308163_10001799_pt1 | contig 21634 bp, 17 predicted proteins | sample PhyTR1_FD_201037 | JGI IMG/M metagenome (GOLD analysis project Ga0308163, IMG submission 201037) | Phyllosphere microbial communities from UC Gill Tract Community Farm, Albany, California, United States - DLSLT.R1 | ecosystem: Host-associated > Plants > Phyllosphere > Unclassified | place: USA... | reverse complement strand
CGCGTCCGGGCGCCGTGGGCGTCCAGGCGCGCAAGGTCGCCATCCTGGCCGCGCACGGCGTCGATGCCGCTGGCCTCAAGGCGATCTATGCCGATCTGCTGACCGCTGGCGCGGTGCCCCGTCTGGTCGGCCCGCAATTGGGTCAACTGGTCGCCGCCGATGGCAGCGCGCTCGATGTCGAGATCTCGATCGAGGCCGGTCCGCCGGTGCTGTACGACGCGGTGATCGTGGCCGACGGCGACGCCAGCGTCAAGATGCTGATGGGCGATGCCGACGCACTCGATTTCGTGCGCCAGCAGTTCCGTCACTGCAAGCCGATCCTGGCCGTGGGCGCGGGCGCTGATCTGTTGCGCAAGGCCGGCGTGCCGGAAAAACTGGAAGACGGCACCGCCGATCCATCGCTGTGGTGCGTGCCTGCCGGTGGCGTGGTGCCTGCGCTGACGGAGTTCAAGGCTGCGCTGGCCGCCCATCGGAACTTCCAGCGCGAGGTTGACGCAAAAGCGCTGTAAACATCGGTTGGGTTAGGGAGAAGGGGCGCCGGCGGTCATGCGGCGCCCCTTCCTTTTGGCCGGTCTCCGGAACTTCAATAATTCTGCGCATAGTGATATGCTCGTTCCCAGAAAAATCTATCCTACAAAGACCTATAAGAACTGGCATCGATGGACGTTTACGCCCCTCAAGTCTGGCTACCGCACGAGCGACCGACACTTCCCGGATCGCCGTCGAGTCCCATCCATACGACCGAGCGTCGTGTGGCGTTTTTCATCATCGGCTTTATCGTCGCCATCACCGGCGGCTTGGGCAACGCGCTGGTGCTGGTCAACCTGCCTTACCTCCAAGGCTCGCTGGGCGTGTATTCGGCCGAGATCCAGTGGCTGCCGGCGGCCTATGTCATGACCAACGTTTCGATGAACCTGCTGCTGGTCAAATTCCGCCAGCAGTACGGTCTGCGATTGTTCACCGAATTATTTCTCGTGCTGTACGCGGTCGCCACGGTGGCGCACCTGTTCGTGCACGGGCTGGCGTCGGCCATCGCGGTGCGCGCCGCCCACGGCATGAGCGGCGCGGCGCTTTCCACCCTGGGACTTTATTATGTGTTGCAAGCTTTCCCCGCCCAGCACCGGATCAAGGCGGCGGTGCTGGGTATCGGCTTCGCGCAATTGGCGGTGCCGATGGCGCGCCTGTTCTCGACCACCCTGATGGAGTTCGGCGAATGGCGCGGCCTGTACTTCTTCGAACTGGGACTGGCGCTGGTGTCGCTGGCCGGCGTGCTGTTTCTCAAGCTGCCGCCGGGGGACCGCATCAAGGCGTTTGAGAAAATGGACTTCGTCACCTTCGCGCTGTTCGCGCCCGGCGTGGCGCTGCTGTCGGCGGTGCTGGCGCTGGGCCGCACGGTGTGGTGGTTCGAGTCGCGCTGGCTGGGTCTTTGCCTGGCCGGCGCCATCGTGTTGATCGCCGGCGCCCTGCTGATCGAGCATAACCGCGCGCGCCCGCTGATCAACACCCGCTGGCTCAGTACCGCGAACATGGCGCGGCTGGCGCTATCGGTGCTGTTGATCCGCATCGTGCTGTCCGAGGCCAGCGGCACGGTGGGCTTCCTGCAGGCGCTCGGGCTGAACAACGACCAGATGCGCACGCTATGGATCATCGTCATGGTCGGCGCCGTGTCGGGTATGCTGCTGAGCGCTGCGACGATCACGCCGGCGCGCATACCGGCGCAACTGATGCTGTCGCTGGTGGTGATGGCGATCGGCGCGTACATGGATTCCGATTCCACCAATCTGACCCGCCCGGCCGACCTGTATGTCAGCCAGTTCCTGCTCGGATTCGGTGGCGCTTTGTTTGTCGGCCCCACCTTTGTTTCCGGCTTTGGCGCCGTGATCGCCGCGCCCAATAATCTGATCAGTTTCTCGGTCATGTTCTCGATTACGCAAACCATCGGCAGCCTTCTGGGCTCGGCGCTGGTCGGCACCTTCCAGGTGATGCGGGAGAAGTACCACTCCAGCATCCTGGTCGAACATTTGACCTTGCTCGACCCGCAGGTGGTGGCACGGATTCAAGGTGGCGGCGCTTCGCTTGGCGCCACCCTGGCCGATCCCGCCATTCGCAACGCGCAGGGTGTGGCGTCGCTTGGCGCTGCCGCCACGCGCGAGGCCAATATCCTCGCGTACAACGATGTCTTCCTGCTCATCACGCTGCTGGCGGTGCTGACGCTGGCGTGGATGCTGGCGCGCTACCTCTGGTCGATCTGTGTGGTGTGCCAGCCTGCAACGCAAAACGCGCAGACCGGCATGGCCAACGTCTCTCTTAATAATTCTGGATCGCGCTGAACCACATGGCTACCAATACTCCCGATACGTCTACTTCTGCGGCCGTGCCACCTACGGCTGCGCTGCCACCCGCGCCGCCCGCACCCAACCGTCGCGGCCAAATCATTTCCACCATCGCGTTTTCGCTGGTCGCCTTGATCGGCGTTTTGATCGTATTGTACGCATGGCGCTTACCGCCGTTCAGCAGCGCCATCATCTCGACCGAGAACGCGCTGGTGCGAGGACAGGTCACGTTGATCGGCACGCAGTTGTCGGGCTATGTCGTCGACGTCAGGGTGCAGGACTTCCAGCCGGTGAAGCAGGGCGATTTGCTGGTGCAGATCGACGACCGCATCTACCAGCAGCGCTATGAACAGGCGCAGGCGCAACTCGCGGCGCAGAAGGCGGCGCTGGCCAATTGGGAACAGGCGCGCAAGACCGCGTCGGCGGGCGTCCTGCTGAACCAGGCCACCCTGGCCAACGCGCAGGCGCAGGCGGCGAAGTCGCAGGCCGATTTGGGCCGGGTGAATGCGCTGGCCGCCGATGGCTCGCTGTCGTTGCGCGAGCAGGACGCGTCGAAGGCGGCCCAGGCGCAGACGGCGGCCGCCGTGGCGCAGGCGCGCGCCAATCTCGATATCGCCAGGCAGCAGGTGGAGTCGGTGACCGTCAACAGGTTGTCGCTGGAGGCGGCGGTGGCCAACGCGGAGGCCGCGCTGAAGGCGGCCAGGGTGGATCTGGAGAATACCCGCATCATCGCGCCCGAGGATGGCCAGTTGGGACAGGTGACGGTGCGCAAGGGCGCCTACGTCAATACCGGCGCCAACTTGATGGGATTGGTGCCGCGCCAGTTGTGGGTCATCGCCAATCTGAAGGAAACCCAGATGAACAACGTGCAGGTGGGGCAGAGCGCCACCTTCAAGGTCGACGCGCTGGACGGCGCGGTGTTGACCGGCCAGGTCGAACGGATATCGCCGGCCACCGGCTCCGAGTTCAGCGTGCTGCCCGCCGATAACGCGACCGGCAATTTCGTCAAGATCGCCCAGCGCATACCGGTCCGCATACGGATCGACCCGGGACAAGCCAAGGCCGCGCGGCTGGCGCCGGGGATGTCGGTGATCGTCAGCATCGACACCTCCGCCGTTCTGAACGACTCGGACCGCGCGCCCGCCACTGCGGGCACCGGAGCCGGTCGATGACCTGCCGCCGACTGCTGCAAGGCCGGCGCGGCGCTTTATGGACCGGTGCCGGGGCCCGGGCCGGGGCCGGGGCCGTGTCGATCGCGGTCGTGCTGGCGCTGGCCGGCTGCGCTGCCAAGGTTGGGCCGCCGCCGGCATCGACGCTGGAGACGCCGCTGGCCTGGCGTACCTCGCCAGACGTCGGTCCCGGCCAAAGCGCCGCGCCGGTCGAGCGCCAATGGTGGCAGGCCTTCGGCGATCCGGTTTTGAGCGCGCTGGTGGCCAGGGCGCTCGAGCGCAATGGCGATTTGCGCATCGCACGCTCACGTGTTGCGCAGTACCGCGCGCTGGTGCGCGTGGCTGAGGCGGGGCTGCAGCCGAACGTCGTCGTCGATACGGCGCCAACGCGCACGCGCCAGTTGGCCTCCAATGGCCAGCCGTATGTCACCAACGTCTACCAGGCCGAGATCCAGGCCAGCTACGAAGTGGACGTGTGGGGGCGGCTGGCCGCTGCCAGCGATGCCGCCACCGCCACCTTGCAATCGGAGCAGGCCAACGCCGACGCGGTGGCGTTGTCGATCGCGGCCACCGTCGCCACCGGTTATCTGAACCTGCGGGGGCTCGACGCCCAGCTGGCGCTGACGGAGCAGACGCTCAAGCTGCGCGGCGAGTCGCGCGACCTCGCCAAGCGCCAGTTCGATGTCGGCTACAGCTCGCGGCTGGAATGGTTGCAGGCGCAGGCCGAATACCAGACCACCGCCGAACAGGTACCGCAGTTGAAGCGCTCGATCTTCGAGCAGGAGAACGCATTGGCCCTGCTCACCGGCGCCAATCCGGGGCCGATTCCGCGCGGAGCGGAGCTGGCAGAACTGGTGCCGCCGCCGGTGCCGGAGGGGCTGCCGTCCGAGCTGCTGCGCCGGCGGCCGGACATCGCGCGGGCGGAATACAACCTGGTCGCCATCGACGCCAATTTGCGCGCGACACGCGACCAGTTGCTGCCGTCATTGAAGCTCACCGCCGTTGGCGGCATCCAAAGCCTGAAGATGCATGACTTCCTGAATTCGCCGACCGCATTGTGGCGACTGACCGGCGCCATCGCCGCGCCGCTGTTCGATGGCGACCGCGTGCAGGCACAGACGGACGCGGTGGCGGCGCAGCGCGACCAACTCACCTTCGCGTACGAGAACGCCGTCCGCAACGCGTTTTCGGAAACCGATAACAGTCTGGGCGCGCTGCATCAGTTAAAGGAGCAGGCCATCCAGAACGACGCGCGCCGCTCCACGGCGGCCGAGACGCTGCGCATCGCGCATAATCGCTATCGCAACGGTTACGCTTCGTATCTGGAGGAGCTGGATGCGCAGCGCACGCTGTACAGCGCTGATGTCGGCAGGTTGCAGTTACGGACCCGGATGCTGGTGGCGTCGGTCGACCTGTATCGCGCCATGGGCGGTGGCTGGACACCGCAGCCGTAGTTATTGGGAGGGGATGGTTTGGAACATCGTGTTGTTATTCCAGGGAGATGGACATGAAGATAAGCAGATTGGTTTTACCGGTGTTATTGCCGCTGTTGTCCGCAAGCGCGTGGGCCGATTGCGGTGCGCCGGCGACGCAGTCCGAAATGACGCAGTGCGCCGGGCAGGCGTATTCCGCCGCCGACAAAAAATTGAACCTTGCGTACAACGAGTACCGTGCCCGCCTGAGCACCGACCAAAAGAAGCAGCTGACGCAGGCGCAGCTGGCGTGGGTAAAATTCAGGGACCTGTCTTGCACATTTGAGAGTTCAGGGGCGGAGGGTGGCAGCGCCTATCCGATGGTGCGCAGCGGCTGCCTCGCCGCTAAAACAGAGACCCGGCTAAAGGAGATCAAAGCACTTCAGGATTGCCAGGAAGGCGATTCGAGTTGTCCCGCGCATAAGTGAACGCGGAACCAGGCGCACCACGGAGGCACGTAGGGCGGATCAGGCGGAACGCCGTAATCCGCCATTTATGCGCCGCCGATGAAGAGCCTGCGCCAAAGAATGCTATTTGACCGGGATGCAGATCTCGGCCGAAAACACGCCCGTCTCCGCGTCCATCGCATAATCGGCGGGGTAGCGCTCCAGGCAAAGGCCTGGCGCCAAAATGCCCTCGGCCTGTATCAGCCCGAAGAATTCTCCCCACGCCGCCGGCATCTGGTCGGCCGTGCCTTTGAACGTGGCCACCGCATAGCGGCCGGCCGGCAGCGTCGCTTCCCTGGCCGGTTCGGCGACCGGGTAGTCCGCAGCCACTTCGACGCAGGCGTCGTAGCGGCATTCATTCGGTGGCGTGGTGCCCGGGTCGTCCTGCGCCACGCCGTACGTCACACGATTGTGCAGACCGAAGGCCTTCTGCCATGGCGTGAACACCTCCTTCCAGAACTCGCCGATGGCCACGCCGAACGGCCCCTTGTAGCGCAGATACGCCACGCGCACCGCCGGCAATTCCCTGATGTCGTATTCCATTTCCGTCTCCTTGATTAATGTCCGCCGGCGACCTTGCGCAGCGGCTGCTCCTTCTCGTCAACCGGTGTCGGGTGGCGGCGCAGTTTGCCCACCAGACGCGCGACCAGATGTTCCAGATCGTCGATGTAGGTAAACACGACCGGCACCACCAGCAGGCTCAATAACGTCGACGTAATCAGGCCGCCGATCACCGTGATCGCCATCGGCGAACGGAAGCTCGGATCGGCGCCCCAGCCCAGCGCCAGCGGCATCATGCCGGCGCCCATGGCGATGGTGGTCATCAGGATCGGGCGGCTGCGCTTGTGGCAGGCATCGACCAGCGCGTCGAAGCGGTTCATGCCTTCCTGGCGCGCCAGAATAGCATAATCGACCAACAAGATTGAGTTTTTCGTAACGATCCCCATCAGCATGATCAAGCCGATCATCGACGGCATCGACAGCGCGCTGCGGGTGATCAGCAGCGCCACGAAGGCGCCGCCGATCGACAGCGGCAACGCCGCCAGAATCGTCACCGGCTGCATGAAGTCCTTGAACAGCAGGACCAGCACGCAGTAGATGCACAACACGCCGATCAGCATGGCGAGACCGAAGCTGGCGAACAGCGCGGCCATTTCCTGGGTATCGCCCAGCTCCGCGATCTTGACCGACGGCGGCAGGTTTTTCAGCGATGGAAGCGCACGCGCTTCGGCATCGACTTCGCCCAGCGCGCGCCGCCCCAGTTCCACTTCGAACGTGACGTTGCGGCTGCGGTTGAGGCGATTGATCTGCGCCGGGCCGCTTTCCATCGTGATGGTGGCGACGGTGGCCAGCAGCACCGGTCCGTTTGTGCCGGGCACCGTCAGGCGGCCGATGGCATCGAGATCGGCGCGCACCGCGTCCGGCAGCTTGACGCGGATCGGCACCTGGCGTTCCGGCAGATTCATCTTGGTGAGGTCGGTGTCGTAGTCGCCGGCCGTGGCCACGCGCACCGTCTGGCCGATGGCGTTGGCGGTCACGCCCAGATCGGCGGCCTTGGCGAAGTCCGGCGTGACGATGATCTCCGGACGCACCAGCGAGGCGCTCGAGCGCACATTGCCCACCCCTTGCAAGGTGCGCATTTCGCGTTCGACCTTTTGCGCCGTCGCTTGCAGCACGACCGGGTCGTCGCTGCGCAGCACCAGCTGCAGCTTGACGCCGTTGTCCGGCGGGCCGACCTTGAAGCGTGCGCCCGGGATGGCGTCCAGACGGGTGCGGATCTGTTCGTCGATATCGGCCATCGATTCCTTGCGGTCGGTGCGGTGCACCGTGGTGATGGTCAGCACGGCGCTGCGCGCCTCGGCCGCCGCGCCGGGCGCGAAGGCGTCGCCGCTGGAGCCGCCGCCGATGGAGCTGAACACCGATTTAATACCAGGGACTTCCATCGCGGCCAGGCGTGCCCGCTCGGCGATGACGCCGGTCTCCGCCAAGGTGGAGCCAGGCGGCAGCTCCAGGTTGATCTGGGTCTGCGCGCGGTCGGCGGCCGGTACGAAGCCGGTTGGCAGCAGGCCGACCAGCGAGATCGAGCCGACAAAGAACGCGGCGGCGGCCAGCGCCGTGATGCCGCGATGCGTCAGGCACCAGCGCATCACGCGCAGGTAGCGGATCATCATCCAGCTGTCCTTTTCTTCCGCATGCGCGATCGGCTTGAGCAGGTAGGCCGCCATCATTGGCGTCAGCAAACGCGCCACCACCAGCGACGCCAGCACGGCGATAACCGAGGTCCAGCCGAACTGCTTGAAGAACAGGCCCGGGATACCGCTCATGAAGGCGGTCGGCAGGAACACCGCCACCAGCGCGAAGGTCGTGGCGATGACGGCCATGCCGATTTCGTCGGCCGCTTCCATCGCGGCCTCCATCGGGGTTTTACCCATGCGCAGGTGGCGCGCGATGTTCTCGATTTCGACGATGGCGTCGTCCACCAGCACGCCGACCACCAGCGCCAGCGACAGCAGGGTCACCGTGTTGAGCGTATAGCCGAACAGGTAGATGCCCAAAAAGGCCGGCAGCACGGACAACGGCAGCGCGGCGGCCGCCACCAGGGTGGCGCGCCAGTCGCGCAGGAACCACCACACCACCAGCACCGCCAGCAGCGCGCCTTCGTACAGCAGTTCCATCGAGCCGTCGAAGTTTTCCTTGACCGGCAGGGCGTTGTCGATGACCTCTTGCAGCGCTACTTTCGGGTTGTTGGCTTCCAGCTCCTTGACCGCCTCGCGCGCGCCGCTGGACACGGCCAGCTCGCTGGCGCCCTTGTTGCGGAAGATCTCGAAGCCGATCACCTGTTTGCCGTCCTGCAGCGCGATGGCGCGCGGTTCGGAAACCGTGTCGGTAATGGTGGCCACCTGGTCGAGCCGCACGCGGCGGCCGTCCGGCAACGGCAGGTCGATGGCCGCCAGTTCGGCCGCGCTCTTGACGGTGCCGATGGTGCGCACCGATTGCTCGGCGCCGCTGACGTCACCGCGCCCGCCCGGCGCTTCCTTCTGCACCAGCCGCAGTTGGCGCGAGACGTCCAGCGCGGACACGCGCAGCGCGGCCATGCGGGCGTCGTCCAGCTCCACGCGGATCTCGCGGTACACGCCGCCCACGCGCTTGACCGAGCCGATGCCGGGCACCGCCAGCAAGCGCTTGGCGACGACGTTGTCGACGAACCAGCTCAGCTCCTGCTGGTCCATTTTTTCGCCGGGCACCTGCGCGGCGGCGGCCGTGAAGGTCAACACCACGCGGCCGGCGGTGGAGGCCTTGGTCACGGTCGGGTCGCGCAGCTCGGCCGGCATGTCTGCCTTGATGCGGGCCACCGCGTCGCGCACGTCGTTGACGGCGTCCGAGATCTGCTTTTCCAGCACGAATTCGATGGTGGTGGTCGAGACGCCGTCCAGCACCGTGGTGTGGATGTTCTTCACACCCTGCAACGTGGCGACGGCGTCCTCGATCTTGCGCGCGACCTCGGTTTCCAGCTGCGCCGGGGCGCTGCCATCGAGGGTCGCGGTGACGGTGACGATCGGCAGTTCGATGTCGGGGAAGTCCTGCACCGGATTGGCCTTGTAGGCCATCAGCCCGGCAAGGCTGAGCAGCACGAACAGCATGATCGCCGGGATTGGATTCTTGATCGATAAGGAGGAAAAATTCATCGCAAGTCCTTATTTGGCCGTCGGCGCGGTCGCCGGGGCGGCGGCGCGCGCGGGCGCCGGCTCGGCGACCACGTGTACCAGGTCGCCGTCGTTGAGGAAGCCGGCGCCGCGCAGCACCACCTGCATGTCGGCGGTCAACCCGCCCTTGACCTCGATGCGGTCGCCCAGGCGGCGGCCCGGTTGCACCTTGATCTGACTGACCTTGCTGTCGGTGTTCAGGCGGAACACGAAGCTGAAGCCGTCGCGCACCACGATCGATTGCTGCGGCACGGTCAGCGCGTCCGATTTACCCAGCTCGAACTGGCCGCTGGCGAACATGCCGGCCTTGAACGGCGCCTCGCCGGTGCCGGCGTTCAGCGGCAGGTCGACATACACCAGCGCCGAGCGGGTTTGCAAATCGACGGTCGGCGCGATCATGCGCACCTTGCCGGTCACTTCGCTGCCGTTGGCCGCCTTGACGATGGCGCTGGTGCCCGGCTTGAGGTTGCGCAGGTCCGCGGCCACCACCTCGGCGCGCCATTCCAGGCGGCTCTGGCGGATCATGCGGAACAGCTCCGTGCCCGGCGCGGACACCGAACCGACGGTGGCGTTGGCGGTCCTGGCGGAGATGATGCCGCTGTCCGGCGCCACCACCTTTGTATACTTCAGGCGCAGCTGCTGGTTGGCCAGCGCCGCTTTGGCCGAGGCGATGCGGGCGTTGGCGGTTTGCTCGGTGGTGTTGTACTGGCTGATTTGCTGCGCGCTCAGCGCGCCGGAGTTTTGCAGGGTGCGCGCGCGGGCGGCGTTGGCCACGGCGTCGGCGGCGTTGGCCTCGGCCTCCTGCAGCGCCGCTTTCGATTGGGCGATGTCGGCGTTGATGGTTTCGGCCGAGAAGATGGCCAGCACGTCGCCGGCCTTGACGATGTCGCCGACGTTGACGCGCACTTCGGTCAGGCGCAGGCCGTTCGATTCGCTGCTGACGCTTGCCTCCTGCCAGGCGGCGACGTTACCGTTGGCCGCCAGCTTGATCGGCAGGCTGGCGGTGGACGGCTTGGTAGTGGTCACGGTCAACGCGGCCTTCGGCGCGCTGGCTTTCTTCTCGTCGGCGGCCTGGGTGGCCGGCGAGTACACGGCCAGGCCGATGCCGCCGGCGATGAAGACTGCCAGCAGGGCGATGGCGAGCGGTTTCAGATTGGTTTTCAGAGTTTTCATGTTGGACTGTCAGGTTGTTTTTATTGGAGGTTGGTGCCGCTGGGGTTCATGCCGGCGACCGCTGGAGCGCCGTCGGCCGGTGGGTTCCAGCCGCCGCCGGCCGCGCGGTACAGCGACACCCAGGCGGCGCTGCGTTCGCGCTGCAGGTTGATGACGGTTTGCTCGGCGGCCAGGCGGGTGCGGCGCGCGTCCTCCAGTTCGAACAGGCTCGCCATGCCGTTCTTGTAGCGCTCTTCGACGGCCGTGAAGTTGACACGGTAGCCTTCCAGCGCCGTCTGGGCGTCGGTGGCGCGGGCGGCGGTGCCGTCCAGGTTGACCAGCGCCTGTTCCAGTTCGCTGACGGCCTGGCGCACCGTGGAGCGGTAGCTGGCGACGGCGTAGTCGTAGCGCGCGCCGGCCGCATCGACGTTGGCGCGGCGCCGGCCGGCGTCGAAGATCGGCACCGACACCGACAACGGGCCGATGGTCCAGGTGTCGGTCTTGGTGTTCTCGCCGCCGGAGCGGAAGTTGGCGATGCCGACCGATCCGGACAAAGTCAGGCGCGGATAACGCTGCGCCTGGGCGTTACCCACTTCGGCGCTGGCGGCGGTCACTTCGCGTTCGGCGGTGAACACGTCCGGGCGCTGGTTCAGCGTGTTGGCCGGCAGCGCGGTGATGGCCATGGCCGGCGCCACCGCGTCGGCGGACGCCAGGCCGCCTGCCACGTCGTTCGCCGCGCCATTTGCCACGCCGTTTGCCAATTCCTGGCGCAGTTCCGCCTCCGGCAGCGCCGTCAGCGCCACCAGTACCTTGACGTTGACGTCGCAGCTGGCGCGCTGGGCGAGATAGCGGTTGTTGCCTTCGGCGGCGCTGGCGCGCGCCAGCGCCAGGTTGGCCGGCGACTCGAAGCCGGCGGTCGCGCTCAGCTCCGTCAGGCGCGCGGTGTCGGCGCGCGAGGCGGCGTCCTGCCTGGCGACGGCCAGCAATTGTTCGCACGCGCGCAGCGTGTAATATTGGTTGGCCACTTCGGCGGCGACGGAGACGCGGGCGTCATGCCAGCCGGCGTGCGCGCTGTCGAGGCGCGCCTGCGCGGCGTCGCGGGTGGCGCGGTTGGCGCCGAAAACGTCGATCTCCCACGCCGTTTGCACGGCCGCCTGCGAGGTGGTCCCCATCGGCAGGGTCGATTGCTGGTTGGCGCGGCTGATGCTGCCCGTGCCGTCAAGCGTGGGCACCAGCGCGGCGCCGGCGGCCACGCGGTCGGCGCGCGACTGTGCGATGCGCGAGGCGGCCGATGCCACCGTCGGGCTGACCGCCTGTGCCGATTCGATCAGCTGCACCAGCAGCGCGTCGGCCTGGTGGCGCCACCAGTTGGCCAGGTCGGCCTGGCTGCCGTTGTGTGGCAACTGCGACGGCAGTGGCGCCTGCCACTGTTGCGGCGCCCGGGCGTCGACGTGCGGCGCCGGCGGCGTCAGGGCGCAGGCGCTGAGCGCGGTGGCGACGGCCAATGCCGCCGTCGCGCGTACGATAATCTTCATGCTTTCCTTTGGAGTTTAAGTTTTTCGGCATTGAACAGCGCTTCCGCAAAGTCGACCAGCCGTTCGCCCCATTCGGATATCGCCTCCGGCGTGGACATCAAATGCGGCGTGATCGCATTGATGACGTCCTGGGAGATCAATAATTGTATGCAGAGCGCAGGAATTGAATAAGCCAGCCGGTGGACGTCGTCGGTGGCCTCGGCCAGGCCCAGATGCCGGCACAGCACCCCGACCAGCGCCAGGTGCTCGGGCTTGATGTTGTTTTCCACTTCCGTCGCCCATAGTCCCGTGGGTTCGAGCATCTCGCGGAAGAACAGGCGCAGCATCGCATCCGCTTCCTGCTTCTGGTGCAGCAGCGGGGCGATCATCTGGCCGTAGTAGCCCTGCAGCGACTCGCGCAACGTGAAGTGAGGCTGGTCGAAGGCGGCGACGGAGCCTCCCGCCTCGGCGCACAGGAAGCTGAAACAAGCCTGGTACAGGCCCGCCTTGTCGCCGAAGTAGTAGCTGATGGCGGCGACGTTGGTGCCGGCCGTTTGGGCGATCTCGCGCGTGGAGGTCTTGGAAAATCCCTGCTGGCCGAACAGGCGCATCGCCGACAAAAGCAAGCGCTCGCGCGACTGCTCGCCGTCGGAGCGGGGCTTGCGGACATCGTCCGCTGGCTGGCCGGCGGCCGGGGTAGGGGGACTGGGGGCGTTGGATTTAGCGTTCATTGCGGGATTACATCACATAACTTAAACAAATGGTATAACTAAATCATTTGTTTAATTTATTGATGAAGTATCGCAGTGCAGCAGAGCTAAGCAAAGGTCAACTCTGCAATAAAAACCAGGAAATGCCAAAAATCGGGCAAAAAAAAGCCCGCGACCGTGAGGTTGCAGGCTAAATTCCAATGTTCAGCGAACGGTTGGAGGAGACAGTTCCAATATATCCGAATTTATGTTGCGGTGCAATACGGTAAAAATACTGTGTTTTTGTTGCCACACCGCATAACTCATCCGTTCCGCGCTAACCCCGGCGCGGCAGCGCCAGCGTAAACGTGCTGCCACGGCCGAAATCGCTCTTGAAGAACAACGAGCCGCCAATCAGGTTGGCCAGGTTCTGGCACAGGTACAGTCCCAGCCCGGCGCCTTCCGCGTGCCGGGTCGAGGTCGAGTCGAGCTGCGAGAACGCCTGGAACAATTTGCTCTGGTCTTCCTCACGGATGCCGGCGCCGCTGTCCGCCACCGAAAACTCGATGACGTTCTGGCCGTCGCCCGGGCGCAGCGCCAACGTCACGCGGACGGTGCCCGTTTCGGTGAACTTGATGGCGTTATTGCCAAGGTTGAGCAGGATCTGCGTCAGCGCGCGGCGGTCGGTCTCCAGCACCATGGCGCCCGGCGCCAGGTCGATTTCCAGCGCCAGGCCTTTTTGTACCGCCAGCGGACGCAGCGTGTCGACGACGTCGGTGACCAGCTGCTGGCACTGCACGGTCTCGAGCTCCAGGGTCACTTTGCCGGCTTCGATCTTGGCGACGTCGAGGATATCGTTGATCAGCGAGAGCAGATGGCGCGCGCTGGTGCGGATCGTGTTGAGCTGCTTGTCCTGTTCCGCCGTCAGCGGGCCGGGAAGCTTCATCAGCAGCGCGCCGGTGAAGCCGATGATGGCGTTGAGCGGCGTGCGCAGCTCGTGCGACATATTGGCGATGAAGGCCGACTTCATGCGGCTGGCCTCCGCCAGCTCCAGGTTTTTCAGCGCGATCTCGCGGTTGATGGTTTCCAGCTCGCCGGCGTGGTGGGCCAGGCGCATATTGAGCTCGATGACCTGGCGCTCGCGCGCCTGCAATTCGCTGTTGACCTGCACCGCCTGTTCATAGGTGGAGATCAGCAGGTCGAGGATCTGCTGGCGTTCGGCGTTGATGAAGTGCTTTTGATCGCCCAGGTAGAGGGCGATGCCGACCTCCATGTTCTGGTTCTTGCGCAGCTTCTGGTTCATCAGCATGTGGCCGATGCGGTTGAGCAGATAGTCCTCCGCGTACGGTTTGCGGATGAAGTTATCCGAGCCGCACTCGATGCCGCGGATGATGTCCTTCGGATCCATCAGCGATGTCACCAGGATCACCGGGATGTCGCGCAGGTCGGGATCGGTCTTGATGGCGCGGCACAGTGCGTAGCCGTCCATTTCCGGCATCACGATGTCGGACAGCACCAGGTGCGGTTTGCGCTCGCGGATCGCTTCCAGCGCCAGCCGGCCGTTGCCGGCCACGCGCGCCTTGTAGCGCATCGACTGGATCAGGCGGCGCAGTCGTTCGGCCTGGGTAGGGCTGTCTTCGACGATCAGAATTTCGATTTCGTCGGGATGTATTTCGTAGCTGGCGTCCACAGACGGCCCTCCTGATGCTGTATTAAGCTGATGTGACTATATCGGATTTAGCTTTGAAGCAGTGGATTTTCCTGTCCCTGGAAACCATCCGCGCGCCAGGTCAGCACCAGCGTATCGCGATGGCCATGGCCGTCCAGCGGCTGGATCGGCGTCGATTCGTGGATCACCGTGGCGTCGTCGAGCAGCAGCATGGTCCACGGCGCGGTCATCGTGAAGCGCTTGCCGTTCGGTCCATCGGCTTCAAAGATGCGAGTCTCCCCGCCCTTGATCCCGGCGCGCGCGATCAGGATCACGGCGACGAAATCGACGCCGTCGCGGTGCGCGCCCTCCGGCGTCGGCCGGCCGATGCCGTCGGTGGTGTCGATGCGGAACTGGTGCGCCTCGACGTACCACGGCTTGCCGGCGTGGGCTTGCCCGCGCGCGGCCGCGCACACGCGTCCGATGGCGCCCACCAGCGCCTCCCAGGCCGGCTGCGCCACGGTTTCCGGCAGCATCGGCTCGAACAGGCGGTGCATGCCGCCGTGCAGGGCGTTGTATTCGAGCGGCTGCCAGTGGGCGCGGTGCGCGGTCTGCGCCAGGCCGGCGCCGTCCTGCACGAAGCACGAATGGCGGCGGCGCCGATAGCGGCCGCCGTCCTTCAGGTAGTTATCCAGCGCCAGCGTGTCCCAGCCGGGAATCAGCGCGTTCAGTTGGGCCAGCGGCACGCCGGCCAGCGCGGCCACGTCGTCCGGCGCCAGCAAGGCGTAGCCGGCGCCGCGCAGCGCCGCCACGGTGTCGCCCAGCGGCGTGAAAACAGGGGCGGAAATCGTCGGGGCGGAGGTCGTCATCGCGCTCAGTTGGCCGAGGCCATCAGGCTGGCGCGCAGCGCGTCGAGCTGCTGCTTCATGCCGACCACCTCGTCGAGCGTGCACTTGGTCGCTTGCAGGATCGAAGGCGGCAGCTTGGCCGCCTCGTGGCGCAGCGCGTCGCCGTGCGGCGTGAGCGTGATGATGACCTGGCGTTCGTCGCTGGCGGCGCGGGTGCGGGTCAGCAATTCGGCCTGCTCCATGCGCTTGAGCAGTGGCGTCAACGTGGCCGAATCGAGGAACAGGCGTTCGCCCACTTCCGACACGGTCAGTTCGTTTTTCTCCCACAGCACCATCATGACGAGGTACTGCGAATAGGTCAGGCCCAGTCCGCGCAACAGCTTGCGATAGATCTTGCTCATCGCCAGCGATGTCGAATAGAGCGCAAAGCACAGCTGCCCGTCCAGCTGCGGTACGGCGGCTGCCGTGGTGTCGTCGGGGGATTTTTTCGTATTCATGCATCCATTATGGGTAGTGCGCTATACAATTGCAAGCGATGGCGTGTAAAAATATTCTGCGGCAAGATTTGGCTGGTGATCCGGCGCCACTCAGTTATGATTGAGTCGAGATGCTGCGCGGACCAGCAGGCGACAGCGGTTGTATTGGACTAATCCGGGGGAGTAGCGGTACATGAACGTCAAAAAAGCCATCGTACTGATCGTTGACGAGGCTTCCGACAATCTGATCGAGATGCATGCGCTGTTGCAGAAACAGTACGAAATCCGGCTGGCCAACAGCGGCCGGGCGGCGTTGTCTGTGATGCAACAGGTGCCGCGCCCGGATCTGGTTGTGCTGGACACAACGCTGCCGGACCTCGACGGCTATGCCGTCTGCCAGCAGCTCAAGTCGAATCCCGACACCGCCGATATTCCGGTGATTTTCCTGCAAGCGGCCGCCGACGACGACCAGGAGCGCGCCCTGATGGAGGGCGGCGCCGACGTCGTCGCCAAGCCGGTCGCGGGCGACGTGCTGCGCGCGCGGGTCGATACCCATCTGCGGCTGCGCCACGCGCAAGAGCTGCTCAAGCAGCAGCGCAACCTGCTCGAACACGTGGTCGAGGAAGTCACGCTGGAGCTGAGCCAGATGCTCGACGCGATGATCTGGGCGCTGGCGTCGCTGGCCGAGACGCGCGAATACGAGACCCCCAACCACTTGCGCCGCGTGCAGCATTACGTGGTCGCGCTGGCGCGCCAGCTGCAGGGCCACAAGCGCTTTGCCGAGGAGCTCAGCGACGCCAACATCAAGTCGCTGTACAAGGCCGCGCCGCTGCACGACATCGGCAAGGTGTCGATCCCGGACGCCATCCTGCTCAAGCCGGACCGCCTGACCGAGGCCGAATTCGCCGTCATGAAAATGCACACGGTGTACGGGCGCGACGCCATCGTCAACGTCGAAAACCACCTCGGGTACACCAACACCTTCCTGCGCTACGCGCGCGAGATCACTTACTCGCACCAGGAGAAGTACGACGGCTCAGGCTATCCGGAAGGCCTGGCCGGCGAGGCGATCCCGATGTCGGCGCGGCTGATGGCGGTGGCCGACGTCTACGACGCGCTCATTTCCAAGCGTGTCTACAAGCCCGCCTTCACACACGAGACGGCGATGGAAATGATACGCCAGGCCAGCGGCGAGCATTTCGATCCCGACGTGGTCGATGCGATGCTGACGGCCGAAGAGGAATTCATGGCCATCGCCAAACGCTATAGCGACAGCGCCGGCGACGGCGACGGCGACTTCCTGCCGTTGTTCGCGAGCTGACCCAGGGCCGCCATGCGTTCGCGCGGCATACTGGCTTTCGCTCTAGGCATCTGCGTGACAATCGGCATTTGCTTTGTGGTGGCCATCGAGCAGCGCTCGCAGGTGCGGGCCGACTTCCAGCGCGACGCCGACAAGATCACGCGCGACACCGAGGTGCGGCTGCAGACCTACTTCGACATGCTGCTCAGTATTAAGGGCATGTACGCGCTGGACGACCGTATCGACCGCGCCGCCTTCAACCGTTTTATCCGGGAGCTCAAGCTGGACCGGCGCTACCCCGGCTTCCAGGCGATCCAGTTCGTGCGGGTGGTGCCGGACGAGCGGCTGGCCGCGTTTACCGAATCGGTGCGGCGTGACACCAGCGTCGATCCGCGCGGTTATCCGGAATTCCACGTCCATCCCGCCAGCCGACGGCCGGTCCACTACATCGTCGAATATACCGAACCGCTACGGGGCAACGAGAACGCCTTCGGCCTCGATCTGGCGATGCTGCCGCTGCATGTGAAGTCGCTGGAGATGGCGCGCGACAGCGGCGACATCGTCGCCACCGAGCGCATCACGCTGGTGCAGGACAACAGCGGCGAGCCGGCTTTCGTGGCGCGCGCGCCGGTCTTCCGCAACGGCATGCCGACCGGGACGGCCGATCAGCGCGACGCGGCGCTGGTGGGATTCGTCGCCATCGTCTTCCGCGTCAATACGCTGATGCGCGAAGTGATCGACGCGCCCTTGCTCGAGCATCTGCATGTGCGCATCGAGGACATCGGCTACGGCGGCGCGGCCATGCCGCCCGCCGCCAGGGACAAGCTGCTGTACGACAGCGACGGCAAGGTCGATGCCATCGAGCCGGCCAGATTGCTGCCGCTGGATTTGACGTCGCTCAAGGTGCTGCCGGTCGGCCACCGGCGCTGGCTGCTGCGCTTCCATGGACATGAAGGCTCGCGCTACGGCAGCTCGTCGATGCCGGTGCTGCTGATCGGCGTGGCTGGATTGATCATCAGCGCGTTGATCGCGGCATTGCTGGTGTCGGCGCGGCGCCTGACGGACACCAAGCACGGACTGGAACACAGCCTGGCGGAGCTGGAGCGGCAAAAGAGCAACGTCGAGCAGGCGCGCAGCGACCTGGCGTCGGTGGTGCAGACGCTCAAGCAGGCGCAGACCAATCTGGTGACATCGGAAAAAATGGCGGCGCTGGGCGCGCTGGTGGCCGGCGTCGCCCACGAACTGAATACACCGATCGGCAACAGCCTGCTGACGGCCAGCGCGCTGAGCGACATGGTGCGCGAATTCGAGCGGCGCCTGGCGTCCGACGGCGGCCTGAAACGCTCGGTGCTGGAGGCCCATCTCGCCGAGGCACGCAAGGCCTGCGACATCATCAACCACTCGCTGACGCGCGCCGCCGACTTGATCACGTCGTTCAAGCAGGTGGCGGTGGACCAGGCCAGCGGCCAGCGCCGCAAGTTCCATCTGGACGACGTGGTGCGCGACACGCTGGCGACGTATGCGACGCAGTTGCGGCGGCGCGTGTGCGACGTCAGCGTCGATGTGCCGCACGATCTGGAGTTCGATTCCTATCCCGGCTGTTTGAGCCAGGTGCTGAGCAACTTGATCGGCAACGCGCTGCTGCACGGTTTCGACGGCAGGGACTGCGGCTCCATCACCATCAGGGCGCGGCGCGGCGCGGAAGGATCGGTGACAGTGGAATTCCGGGACGATGGCGTCGGCATGACGTCCGGCACTCTGCACAAGATCTTCGATCCGTTCTTCACCACCAAGCTGGGGCAGGGCGGCTCGGGGCTGGGGATGAATATCGTCTACAACATCGTGACCGGCGTGCTGCGCGGGACGATACGGGTCGATGCCGAGGCGGGAAAAGGCACGTGCGTGACCCTGGATCTGCCGGTGGATCCGCCACAGTGACACGTAGGGCGGATTAGGCGGAACGCCGTAATCCGCCATCTAAGAGCCGCCGACGGAGCGTGCATGGCGGATTACGCTTCGCTAATCCGCCCTACGTGTTTCCTGGGTTTTTTGGTTTCCGTGGTCTTGGTCAGGTATTCTGATAACGTTCGCGCAGCAGCGCCAGCATCGCCACGTTCAGCTCCCACGCGTTCGACACTTCCTGCTGAGTATAGGGCAGCGTTTGCGTGTACGGCACCGGGCCGAATTCGGGCGTCAACGTCATGCGCTCGGCGCCGGCCGCGCGCCGCAGGCGCACCACCTCGTCCCACCACGATAGATGCGCCTCCAGCGCGGCCTGCGATTCCGGTGCGCGGAAGTCCGCCACCTGTGGCCCCTGCGGATGGCCAACCCGCGCGTGGATGTGGCGCACGTGCGGCAGGGTCGCCGCCAGTGTTTGCGGCTGGTCGTCGAGCAGCGATTCGCAGGCGCAGCACCAGTGCGACAGATCGGCCGTCAAACGCAGTTCCGGCATGCGCTCCAGATACGGCAGCAACAGCATCGGATGCGCGCTGAAACGGCTGCGGTGGATCTCGTGATAAATCGGCACGCCGTGCCGGCGCGAGATGGCCTGCGCCAGTTCCAGCAGCTCGCCGTTCTGCTGCGGCGTGAAGTAGTCCTTGCCGGTCTGCGAGTTGACATGCAGCGGCTTGGCCGCGCAGGCGTTGTTCAACAATTCGTCCAGCGCCGCGCGGTGCGCCTCGAAAGCCGGCACCAGCGCGGTCTCCCATTGCGACGCGATCAATCCCAACCCGGCGGCGGCGATGCGGGCGGTCCAGTCGCCGCGCGCGGCATCGTCCAGTGGCAGCGACATCTCGATGCCGTCGAAGCCGGCCGCCTTGACGCGGTCGACAAATACCTGCGGCGCCAGCTCGTTGTTGCCCCAATGGGCGGCGAAGATCTCGACGATCAAAGGAAGCCCCGCACCGGGAAGCTGGCGTCGCGCTGGATCCAGTTCAGCGGCGAGTAGTCGGTGGCGCCGTCGGTGACGTGCAGCGTGTAGGCATGGCGCGAGAACGCCGAGCGGTTCGGCGCGCTGTAGTGCGGCAGCAGGCCGTGGAAGCATACCAGGCTGCCGGCCTTGCATTCGAGCGGCACCGCGGTGCTGTCGTCCGGCCAGGGCATGTCACTCAGTTTTTCCATGCGTACGTGGTCGCCGTTGCGCAGGAAGCGTTCGCGCATCGGGCCGCGATGGCCGCCCGGTTCCGCCCACATGCAGCCGTTTTCCAGGGTCGCGTCTTCCAGCGCGAACCAGAACGTGGTCACGCTCACCGGGGCGGTGTCGAAATAGGTGGCGTCCTGGTGCCAGCGCACTTCGCCGCCGATGCCGGGCTGCTTGAAGATGTACATCGACTGCCACACCTGGGCTTCGTTCAAGCCCAGGTCGCGGGCCACGGCGACCAGGCGGGCGTCGGCCGAGAAGCTGCGGAATACCGGATCGAGATCGTGCATCGCGTGGCCGATCTTGTTGATCGACAGCGACTTGTCCTGTTTTAGCTGGCCGTCCGGGCCGAAGGCTTCCTCTTCGAAAAAGCAGCGTATCGTGTTGTCGGAACGCAGGAAGTAGTCGTCGGTGGTTTTTTCCTGTTCCACGGTGCTGAAGATGCCGGCGCCTTTCGGGTCGAATTCGTTGACAATCTGCGCGGCGCGCGCACGCAACGCGGCGATCTCGCCGGCGCTTTTGAAGCCCGGCAAAACGATGTAGCCATCGCGTTGATATTGTTGTTTTTGTGCGTCTGTCAGCATGCCCGGCTCCGTGGTGATGGTGATGATCGGTCATTGTACGGCGCGGCGGCCAGCCCAACAATCTGCAAAAGGTTGACACATTGTCGTCAAAATGGAGACAATCAGGCATGGACCAGTTACGCGCAATGGAGATATTCGTCGAAGTGGCAAGACTGCGCAGCTTCAGCGAGGCGGGGCGCCGCCTTGGATTGACGCGGGCGATGGTCAGCAAGCATATCCTGCAGCTGGAGGACCGGCTGCAAGCGCGCCTGCTGCACCGCTCGACGCGGGAGGTGAGTCTGACCGACGCCGGCCAGGCTTATCTGGCGCCGTGCATGGCGACGGTGGAGCAGGCGCGCGAGGCGGCGCGCGTGGTGGCCCACAGCGGCGCGGAGCTGGCCGGCCCGCTGCGGATACAGGCGCCGTCCAGCTTTGGCAGCGAATGGCTGGCCGGGGCGGTGGCGCGTTTCAACCTGCTGCATCCGCAGCTGTCGCCGATGCTGTACCTGGACGACGCGCTGCTCGATCCGATCGAACATGGCTTCGACCTGACGATACGGGTGGGCGGTATCCCGGACGTGCATGCGCTGGCCATGCGTCCGTTGGCGCCGTGCCGGGGCGTGCTGTGCGCGTCGCCCGATTATCTGGCGCGGCATGGCGTGCCGCAAACGCCCGAGGATTTGCATGACCATCGGTGCCTGCACTTCAGCCATCTGACCGACGGCACGGCGTGGCACTTCAGCAAAGGCGCGGAGCGGCGCACGGTGCGGGTGCAAGCCGCGTTCACGGCGAATAATGGGCTGGTGCTGCAACAGGCCGCGCAGCAGGGCCTGGGCATCGTCTACAACACCACGTTCCTGGCCTGGCGCGCGCTGAAGGAGGGCACCCTGGTGCCGGTGCTGGCCGACTGGGAGCTGCCGCTCAACTATCTGAGCGCGCTGTATCCGGCCAGCCGCCAGCCGTCGCCCAAGGTGCGCGCGTTGATCGATTATCTGGTGGCGGAGTATCAGCCGTCGCCGCCATGGGACAGCAAGCCGGCTTTGACGGACCACGAATCCACGTAGATACCGTCTTGATCGTCAAGACTGAATGGCAAAATTTTCATCGTAAGCCCGTCCAGTCTTGACGACACCGAAGCACAAATGTGCGAGCTTGCGCATGGCGGCCCCAATGGCCGACAT
>Ga0308163_10001797_pt1 | contig 21673 bp, 16 predicted proteins | sample PhyTR1_FD_201037 | JGI IMG/M metagenome (GOLD analysis project Ga0308163, IMG submission 201037) | Phyllosphere microbial communities from UC Gill Tract Community Farm, Albany, California, United States - DLSLT.R1 | ecosystem: Host-associated > Plants > Phyllosphere > Unclassified | place: USA... | reverse complement strand
TAAGGCATGCCGCCAGCGTTCAATCTGAGCCAGGATCAAACTCTTCAGTTTAATCTCTGTTACTTTGCCATTTTATTGGCACCGTCTTGCGACGGGTCGCTCACTCAAAAAACTGACAGGCTACTTCTTGCGAAGTATCCTATTTCATTATTTCTTGTGAACATTTGATATTTTAAGTTTTACGTCAATCCGAAGATCGACGCTGCACTTCATCAAATGCCCACACTTATCGACTGTTAATTGTTAAAGAACTGTATTCGGTACTGCGTGTTTCGCGCTATCGACAAAGCGTTGTGTTTGTCAGCTGCGAAGAAGGAAGAGTATGAAGCGTTTCGGCTAATTCGTCAACCTTCTTTTTTACTCTGCTTCACTCTGCATTTGCATGCGTCGTTCAGCGAGGGGGCGAATTATAGCCAGCCGCCGCAACGACCGCAAGGACTATTTTGAGCTGGCACTCGCTTTGCTTATTACCAGTACAGCAACAGCGACCCAGGCTGCTTTTGCTCCCTTCCGGTACAGGTGCTACATTATGGAACACCAGTGCAGGTATATACAGAGAGAGCCGCGCCCAAGAGCGACTGCCAACCGAGACAAAGAGACCATCATGCACCGTCCCACTGCTTCAGATCTGAACAGCTCTCCTGCCGCGTCCGCCTGGCCGGACAATATGCCGCTGATTATCGAGACTTCACACCGGCGCTCGGTCGACTATGGCTTGCGACCGGAATCCGTGGCCGACTTCAGCCCGCTGGCGCGCAGCGACCTGACGGTGCTGATCGAACAGAACCGGCTGCTGCACGCGCACGCCGTGCCGGCGATGGAGACGCTGTACCAGCAGATCGTCAACACCCACAATATGGTGATACTGACGGACGCCACCGGCGTGATCGTTCATTCGCTGGGCGACGACGATTTCCTGGAGAAAGCCAGCCGGGTCGCGCTGCAGCCGGGCGTGGCCTGGTCCGAGGCCAGCAAGGGCACCAATGCGATCGGCACGGCGATCGCCGAAAAGTCGCCGACTCTCGTCCATGCGGACCAGCACTACCTGGCTGCCAATCATTTTCTCACTTGCTCGGCCGCGCCGATTACCGACCACCTGGGCAAGGTGATCGGCGTGCTCGATGTGTCCGGCGACCAGCGCAGCTTTCACAAGCACACCATGGCACTGGTGCGCATGTCGGCGCTGATGATCGAAAACCAGCTGTTCTCGGCAACCTTCGAGGACGCGATTACCCTGCACTTTCATACCCGCCCCGAATTCATCGGCACCTTGATGGAGGGGATTGCCTCGTTCAGCCCGGGCGGGCGCTTCCTGGCCGCCAACCGCAACGGCCTGTTCCAGCTGGGCCTGCCATTCTCGGCGCTGCAGTCGCACACCTTCAGCTCGCTGTTCGGCCTGCCCGTATCTGCCCTGTTCGAACACTACCGCACGGCCGCGCCCGGCCTGCTGACCCTGTGCATGCACAATGGCGTACGCGTATATGGCCGCGCCCAGCTGCGGCTGGCCAACAGCGTGTTCCAGCAATCCTTGTCCGGCGAACGCACGGCGCCAGCCATCGTCGCCAATACAGCCGTCGCCACCAACCAGGCCGCGGCCCAGGCACGCCGCCTGTCCGGCCTGCGCTACCTGCGCACCGGCGACCCGCAGCTGGAACTGGTGATCGACAAGGTCACGCGCGTGCTGGGCCGCGATATCCCCATCATGATCATGGGCGAAACGGGCACCGGCAAGGAGTTGCTGGCGCAGGCGATCCATAATGATTCGCCGCGCGCCATGAGTCCTTTCGTGGCAGTCAACTGCGCTTCGATTCCGGAAACGCTGATCGAGTCCGAACTGTTCGGCTATGAAGACGGGGCGTTTACGGGCGCGCGCAAGAAAGGCGCGGTCGGCAAGATCTTGCAGGCGAATGGCGGCACCTTGTTCCTCGACGAGATCGGCGACATGCCGTTCAGCCTGCAGGCGCGCCTGCTGCGCGTGCTGCAGGAACGCATGGTCACGCCTTTGGGCAGCGACAAGTCGATTCCCGTCAACGTGGAACTGATCTGCGCCACCAACCACAATCTGCGCGAACGCATGGCGCGTGGCCTGTTCCGCGAAGACCTGTATTACCGGCTCAACGGCCTGGTGGTCAAGCTGCCGCCGCTGCGCGAACGCACCGACCTGGAAACCGTGGTGAGGAAAATCCTGTCGACCGAAGCGGAACACGGCCGCCATCACGTGTCGCCGGAAATCCTGGCGCTGTTCCGCCGGCACCGCTGGCCCGGCAACTTCCGCCAGCTGACCAATCTGCTGCGCACCGCCATCGTGATGGCCGGCGACGAGACGGAAATCTGCCTGCGCCATATGCCCGACGATTTTCTGGACGATATCGAGCAAAGCGCGCCGCAAGATGCAACTGCGAGCACCGACCGCCTGCTGGCCCAGGGCGCGAACCTGGAAGAGATGGAGCAGTCGGTGATCGCCAAGTCGCTGGCGGCCAATGGCGGCAATGTCTCGGCCACGGCGCGCGCGCTGGGTGTGTCGCGCAATACGATTTATCGGAAAATTCCCGGACTGAAATAGCTTGCCATTCATGATGCTTCCGGCGGAAAGCCGGCCGAGCGCCATTCGCGGCCCTGCTTGTCGATCGCCAGCAGGTCGACGCCGGGCAAGCTGGCCGCGAGCAGCGCCGCCCGTTCACGGCCCAGCACCATGCAGGCCGTCGACAAGCCATCGGCCAGCATGCCGGTCGGCGCCATCACGGTGACGCTGGCCAGCTCCCGCGGCGAATCCCCCACGGCGGGATCAAAAATATGATGGTGCAGATAGTCGGGCGTAAATATGCTTTCGTAATCGCCCGAGGTCGCCACGCCGCAGCCATTGATGAACAGGGTCGCCGCCAGCGCTTGGGGCTCGCGCGGATTGCGCACGCCGAGCGCCCATGGCTGGTGCTCGCGCTTGCGTCCGCGCGCCACGAATTCGCCCGTATCGAGCAGCGCATGGCGGATGCCATGGGCTTGCACTGCCGCCAGCGCCATGTCGGCCGCATACCCTTGCGCCAGGCCGTTGAGGGTGATCGCCATGCCGGGCGCCAGGGTGACCCGCCGCGCGTCAAATTCGACCTGGCGCCAATCCACCTTCGCCTGCGCCTGGCGCCGCTGCGCCGCTACCGGCAAGGCGCCGCGCGCGACCGCCTCGCGCCAGGCGCGCCACAAAGACTGGACCGTGATATCGAACGCGCCATCCGTCCATTGCGACAAGGTGCGCGCCTGCGCCAGCACCGCCAGCAACTGCGGATCGGGTCGATGCAGCACACCATCGCGGTTCAGCTGATAGACCTGGCTGGCCGGCTGGTAAATGCTCATCAGGCGGTCGACCCGCTGCGCCGCCGCCAGCGCCTCGCCGATCGCCGTGCGCGCCACCTGTTCGTCGGCATGCACCAGCGCGATCTGGATGGTGGTGCCAAAGGCCAGCGCGACACCGGTATGCACGGGTACATGGCGCGGCCAGGCGCAGCTACCTGCAGCGATGGCGCCCAGCGAAGCGGTCAGGAAACTGCGGCGTTTCATGGGGCAACTCCTGGATCACGAAGAATGGGGATGGTGCGGGCGCGCTTGCGTTCCAGCAGGCGCGGTGCGCAGCGCTGCTCGCTTTCGTGGATTACCACGCAGTCCATGCATTGAAAGCACTCCGCATACACCACCGCGCCATCGGGCTTGATCGCCTGGTAGTCGCAGCGGTGGCGGCAGGTCTGGCACGGCGTGCCGCATTCGCCGCGGCGCGGTATCCAGTCCAGCAAGCGAAAACGTCCCAGCAGCGCCAGCGAGGCGCCCAGCGGACACAGATAGCGGCAAAAGAATTTGTGGATGAACGCACTGAGCGCCAGCAGCACCAGCGCATACGCCGCATACGGCCAGGCGCGCACGAAGTTGAGGGTGATGGCCGTCTTGAACGGCTCCAGTTCCACCAGCGTGTCGACGGCAAAGCCGGTGGCGGCACTGGCCAAGATCAGCGCCAGCGCCACATATTTGAGCCGCTTCAGGCGTGCATCCACGGCGCGGCTCAATGTCAATTGCGGCAGCCTGCACAGGCGCGCCAGCTTGCCGGTGAACTCCTGCAGCGCGCCGAACGGGCACAGCCAGCCGCAGAAGGTGCCCCGGCCCCACAGCAGCAGCGAGACCAGCACGAAAGCCCACAGCGCCACCGTCAGCGGATCGTGCAGCAAAAACGCCAGGCTGCGTCCGGACGCCAAAGCCTGGATCACGCCGGCGAGATTGACGATCGACAGCTGCGCCTGCGCGTAGTAGCCGATAAAGCCGATGGTAAACAGCAGGTAGGCGCCGCGAAACCAGTGAAAACGGCGGCCGTTGGCGCTGATCTTGCGCGGCAGCGACAGGGCCAGCGCCAGCACCGCCAGGCCCAGCGCCAGGATCAGCAAATCAAGGCGCCGCGCCTGCCAGGCGTCGTGCCAGCTTGCGTTGCCCGCCGCAGCAATTAAAAAACGCGATGGCACTCGGTAAGTCATCGGCAGTTCGCGCGTGATGCGCTCGGGGTAGAACTGGCCCTTGCTGCGCGTGACCGGCACCGTGAAATCGAAGGCGGCACCGGGATCGAGGCCCGCTTCGGCAGAAATCCGGAACACCGTCAGACTGGCGTCCGGAGGCACGGCGATGCCAGGCAGCAGTGTCAGGTCGAGATCGAGGTCGCGCAGGTCGATCGCCAGCTGATGCTGGCGCAGCAGCAGGCGATCAGGGAGGCCGCCGCGCGTAAAATCGTCGCCCGGCACCCGGTGGCGGCCCGACGATATCACCAGCACCGCCTGGTCGCCCGGCTCTATCCAGGGCTTCAGTTTGGCCAGGCTGGCGTCACTGAGCAAGCTGCGCGCGACAGACGGCACCGACACGCAGGCAAGATACAGGTCGATAAAAACATCGTCGGGCTGGCGCAACCCTTCTTCATCAAGCCGCGCGCCATCGCTGCCCGCATACAGCTTTTCCATCTGTGCGTTGCTCACGCGCAGATGCCGCACCAGGCCCTCCTCAAACAAGCGCTGGAACGTCATGGCGCCGGGCATATCGGTACGCACGCGGGCCACGACCGCCCCCTTGTCAGCGCCAAACCGCAGCTTGCGGCGCGACACCAGCAAGGCCGCCGCCAGCACGCTTTCATTGATGATGCGTACCGAGACCGTGGCCTTGGAAATACCGTCGATGGTCACGCGCGAAGCGTCAGGCTGGCGCGCGCGGTTGGCCTGGGTCTCGATGTGGATATTCTGCCGCAGCGACACCCCCTGGTACTGCCTGACGAATTCAAACAGCGGCGCCTCGCCCAACCCGTACTGGAACACCGGCTCATGCTGCGACAGCACCTCGACGCCGATAAAGCGTCCGGCCGGGTCGATCGCCACCAGCAGGTTGACCGGCACGCCCGAAAAACCGGGAATCGGCGCCAGGTCGTTTGACTCGAACACATAGCCGGCCAGCGCGCTGCCGCCGGCCCCCTGGCGGAACAGGGGCCAGACCGGCAGTTCGGCATCGCGTTCACCGACCGACAACGGCGCCGGAAAGCGCCGCGCCAGTTCGGCCTGGGTCATCACGCCCGCGTGGGCGGTGCTGGCGCCGAGCACCAGCGCCAGCACGCCGGCGGCCAGGCACAGGATCAGCGTGGCGGCACGCCGGCAACGCGCTGCGATTGTCATGATAGGCTCCATCGTCTGTCTTCCATGGAGTTGACAATGGCAATTTGCATGCCTGGACAGATGGGGGGGAGAAAAGCAGGAATACGGCGTGCGCTGTGCAAAAACGAATCAATGCCGCGACAGATACTGTCACACGCCGGAGCAAGCGCGGAGGGCGAAAAAAACTGACGGCCGCAGCCGTCAGCTAAAACCGTGTCCGGGCGAACGGGGAGATGACGCCCGCATGGTTCCGGACCCAGGTGGCAACAAACTAGGTACTGGCTGCTTTCGAAGGATGCGGCAGTTGCGCCAGCTCGTCGTCGGTGAACAGGCGCGAGCGGGTCAGGAAACGGCGGCCGGTGCCGTTATCGAGCGAGAACATGCCGCCATTGCCATCGACCACGTCGATGATCAATTGCGTATGTTCCCAGTAGGCGAACTGCTCGATGCCCATGTAGAACGGCGTGCCGTCCAGGTTGCCGAGATAGACGTCGGTGTCCGACAGATTGAACTCGCCGGCCGCATAGCACATCGGCGCGCTGCCGTCGCAGCAGCCGCCCGACTGGAAAAACATCAGCGGTCCATGCTTGCCACGCAAGGTGGCCAGCATGTCGAGCACAGCCGGGGTGGCCGTCACGCGTTCCATGGTCATGACTGCTCCTTAGAAGAAACCCAGCGCGTTCGGGCTGTACGACACCAGCAGGTTTTTCGTCTGCTGGTAATGGTCCAGCATCATCTTGTGGTTTTCGCGGCCGATGCCCGACTGCTTGTAGCCGCCGAACGCGGCGTGGGCCGGATACAGGTGGTAGCAATTGGTCCACACGCGGCCGGCCTGGATCGCGCGGCCGACGCGGAAGGCACGCGAACCGTCGCGCGTCCAGAGACCGGCGCCCAGGCCATACAGGGTGTCGTTGGCGATGCGCAGCGCATCGGCTTCGTCCTTGAAAGTGGTGACCGAGACCACCGGCCCGAAGATCTCTTCCTGGAAGATGCGCATGCTGTTGTCGCCCTTGAAGACGGTAGGACGCACGTAATAGCCTTTCTCCAGGTCGCCGCCCTGCGTATTGCGCTCGCCGCCGGCCAGGATTTCGGCGCCTTCCTGCTTGCCGATGTCGATATACGAGAGGATTTTTTCCAGCTGTTCCTGCGACGCCTGCGCGCCCAGCATGGTGGAGGCATCGAGCGGATTGCCCTGCTTGATCTTCGCCACGCGCTCCAGGGCGCGCGCGATGAACGCTTCGTAGATCGATTCCTGGATCAGCACGCGCGACGGGCAGGTGCACACTTCGCCCTGGTTCAGCGCGAACATGGCGAAGCCTTCCAGGCATTTGTCGAAGAACGCGTCGTCGGCGTCCATCACGTCGGCAAAGAAGATGTTCGGCGACTTGCCGCCCAATTCGAGCGTGACGGGGATCAGGTTCTGCGCCGCGTACTGCATGATCAAACGGCCGGTGCCGGTCTCGCCGGTAAACGCGATTTTTGCGATGCGCTTGTTGGAGGCCAGCGGTTTGCCCGCTTCCAGGCCATAGCCATTGACGATATTGAGCACGCCCGGCGGCAGCAGGTCGCCGATCAGTTCGATCAGGACCATGATCGAGGCCGGCGTCTGCTCGGCCGGTTTCAGTACCACGCAATTGCCGGCGGCCAGGGCCGGCGCCAGCTTCCACACGGCCATCAGGATCGGGAAATTCCACGGGATGATCTGGCCCACCACGCCCAGCGGCTCATGGAAGTGATAGGCATAGGTTTCCGAGTCGATCTGCGCGACCGAGCCTTCCTGGGCGCGGATGCAGCCGGCAAAGTAGCGGAAATGGTCGATCGCCAGCGGAATGTCGGCGGCCGTGGTTTCGCGGATCGGCTTGCCGTTGTCGATGGTTTCGGCCGTGGCGATCAGGGCCAGGTTCGCTTCCATGCGGTCGGCGATTTTATTGAGGATATTGGCGCGTTCGGTTTGCGAGGTCTTGCCCCACGCTTCCTTGGCGGCATGGGCGGCGTCCAGCGCCAGCTCGACGTCTTCCGCAGTGGAGCGGGCCACTTCGCAAAAGACCTGGCCGGTGATCGGCGTGATATTGCCGAAGTATTCGCCTTTGACGGGAGCGACGAATTTGCCGCCGATATAGTTGTCGTAGCGTTGTTTGAAGGGATTGGCTACGCCCAGTTTGCTGATGTCTGCCAGATTCATGTCGTCCTCTTTCTCGTTGGTCTTAGCTTCGATGAAGCCGCCGCGAGGCGGCCCTTGGGGATGTGTCAGGTGGTCCTGATCTCTTGTTTTGCAAATGCCGTGCCAGCAGCAAGACAGCGTCTATCGGTGCGCAAAGCCCGGGATGCTGCGTCAAACGGGATCAGGCAGACCCCGCAGCTGTTCCGTTTCTGAACAAGGCAACAGCCATCGCCGCCAGCCGTGCTGACGATGGATGCGATGGCATACCGATTGCTATCCAGTTCATGACGCAATCAGCGCATAACCAGAACGGAGACCATCATGACCCCACGCATACCTACCACCACCAACGCCCGGCGCCTGCGCACCTTGCGGCTGGCCACAGGCGGCCTCGCCTGCATGCTGGCCGCCGCTGCCGTCTGGGCCCACGGCAATATGACGCCACAGGCGGTCGACACATCCACACTGCCACAATTGGGCGCCGAGTGGCGCACGGAAAACCCGTATCGCCAGAACGCGGAGGCGATCCGCATCGGCAGCGCCGCCTACACCCAGAACTGTGCCCGCTGCCACGGGCTGGAGGCGGTCTCGGGCGGCATGGCGCCTGACTTGCGCAAGCTCGACAATGACTGCGCAGCCTTGCCCGACGCCAAGAAAAAGGACGGTTGCGCGCAGGAGATCGATCAATATGTGCTGGACACGGTGCGCCACGGCCGCTCGCGCAATGGCGCCGTCTACATGCCGCCGTTCGAAGGCGTATTCAGCCAGGAGGCGATCTGGGCGGTAAAGGCTTACCTGGAGACGCGGCGCGAAATGCCGCTGTAGGCTGGTGGTGTCGGGTTACGCGCTTGCGCGCTAACCCGACCTACGCACCTTGATAACAAGGTCGGATTAGGCCCATAGGGCCGTAATCCGACACATTGTTAACCGTGCCGTATCACGTCCCCTTACCCTGGCACTTTCGCCCACGCGATACACCAGCCCGGCGCCGCAATCTGCTTGCGGCCGAACATGGCGCAACCCGCCCAGGCATCGTCCTTTTTACCTTGGAAAAAAGAACAGTTGGCGCAGTGCTGGGCCGGCTTGTGCTGCGGGTATTTTTTGGTATCGACCTTGCTCGTATCGTGGCGGTAGCCGAGCGCCCTGGCCTGGTCGCTGTCCTCGTCGACTTTCGGCGCGGTCGATTGTGCGCCGGCAAGCGAGGCTGCGCCCATGCCGCCGACGGCGAGCAGCTGGCAAAGAAAATGGCGGCGTGGTGCTTGATGCATGGTGGTCTCCTGTTGTGGTTTTATCAGAAAGGCGCTTATCGGCCCTCCCTGCTCGCAACAGCAACCCTTGTGCCAGCACGCGCCTGCCACGGGCGGCGGCGCCGCACTGTGACAAAACAGGACAGCACCGCCTTGCCAACTGTGGCAGGACGGCGCACACCGCAGCGCCGGCACGGTGGAAAAAGCCTGGCACGCATGTTGCTCAATTACCCATGGCGACCACGTCGCACCACCATAAAAACCAGCAAGGGAGACCAGCATGCAGCCACACTTTCCACGTCCGATCGCTTTCGCCATCCTCGCCCTGATCGCCGGCGCCGTCTCGGCGGCCGACACCAGGGTCACCTGGGACGATATCGCCAACGCCGACAAGGGCACCGCCGATGTGCTCAGCTACGGCCTGGGCCTGAAAGCGCAGCGCCACAGCCTGGCGAAAAAAATCAACACCAGGAATGTCGACCAGATCGTGCCCGCCTGGACCTTCTCGTTCGGCGGCGAAAAGCAGCGCGGCCAGGAAGCGCAGGCGCTGGTGCATGACGGCATCATCTATGTGACGGCCTCGTACTCGCGCATTTACGCGCTCGACGCCAGGACCGGCAAGCAGCTGTGGGCCTATGAACACCGCCTGCCCGACGATATCCGTCCGTGCTGCGACGTGGTCAACCGGGGTCCGGCCATCTATGGTGACAAGGTCTATTTCGGCACGCTCGACGCGCGCATGATTGCGCTGAACAAGAACACCGGCAAGGTGATGTGGAACGAAAAATTCGGCGATCAGAAACTCGGCTACACGATGACGGGCGCGCCGTTCGTGATCCGCGAAAAAGGCGGCCGCGTGCTGCTTATCCACGGCAATTCAGGCGATGAATTCGGCGCCCAGGGCTGGCTGTTCGCGCGCGATCCGGAAACCGGCGCGGAAGTATGGGCGCGCCCGCTGGTCGAAGGCCATGTGGGCCGCACCGATGGCAAGCCGGGCACGCCAACCGGCGACGCCAAGGCGCCCAGCTGGCCGCGCGACAAGGACGGCAAGCTGCGCGAATCGTGGGAACACGGCGGCGGCGCGCCATGGCAGACGGCGTCGTTCGACCCGGAGACCAATACCATCGTCATCGGCGCCGGCAACCCGGCGCCATGGAATACCTGGGAACGGACCAAGGAAGGCGACGACCCGCGCAACTGGGACAGCCTGTTCACCTCGGGCCAGGCCTATGTCGACGCCAGCACGGGCGAACTGAAAGGCTTTTACCAGCACACGCCGAACGACGCCTGGGATTTTTCGGGCAATAACTCGGTGGTGCTGTTCGACTACAAGGACGCCAAGACCGGCAAATTGATCAAGGCTTCCGCGCACGCGGACCGCAATGGCTATTTCTATGTAACCGACCGCACGAAACTGGCCCTGGGCGCCGGCTATCCGAACAAGCCGACTTCGCTGATCAACGCCTGGCCTTTCGTCGACGGCATCAACTGGGCCACCAGCATCGACCTGAAAACCGGCCGGCCGGTGGAAAACGGCAAGCGCCCGCCGCTGCCGGAAGCGGGCGCCGACAAGGGGAAGGCCGTGTTCGTGTCGCCACCATTTTTGGGCGGCACCAACTGGATGCCGATGTCGTATTCGCCCGACACCGGCCTGTTCTACATCCCGGCCAACCACTGGGGCATGGATTACTGGACCGAGCAGATACACTACAAGGCCGGTTCGGCCTACCTGGGCCAGGGCTTCCGCATCAAGCGCCTGTATGAAGACCATATCGGCACCCTGCGCGCCATCGATCCGAAGACCGGCAAGATCGTCTGGGAAAACAAGGAAAAATTCCCGCTGTGGGGCGGCACATTGACCACCGCCGGCGGCCTCTTGATCACCGGCACCTCGGACGGCTTCGTCAAGGCGTTTGACGCGAAGACCGGCAAGGAATTGTGGAAGTACCAGACCGGCTCCGGCGTGGTGTCGGTGCCCGTCACGTGGGAACAGGATGGCGAGCAGTATATCGGCCTGTCGAGCGGCTATGGCGGCGCGGTGCCGCTGTGGGGCGGCGACATGGCCGAACTGACCAAGCAGGTGACGCAGGGCGGCAGCTACTGGGTGTTCAAGCTGCCGAAAGCGCCTTCAAATAAAGTGACAAAGGTCGCGAGCAAATGAGGACCGCGCCGGTCCGCCTGGCGGCGACCGCTGGACTGCTGTCCACCCTGCTGTGCTGGGCCTTGTGCCTGGCGCCGCAGTCCGCCTTCGCGCAGATCCTCAACGGCGAAGCGGCACCCGAGGTGACCATCATCAATGGCTGCCATCTGTGGCCGTACGCGCAATGCGCCAACGCCGACCTGCGCGGCGCCAACCTGGTCGGCAAGGACCTGCACGGCGCCGACTTTCGCGGTGCGCGCCTGATGCGGGCCAACCTGCGCAGCGCCAACCTGGCCGGCGCCCTGCTCGACGGCGCCGACCTGACGGGAGCGATGGCCTATTCGCTCAATGCGCCGGGCGCCTCGTTCAGGAAAGCCATCCTGGCCGGTGCCAACCTGGAAACGAGCCGGCTGATGCGGGCCGACATGGACGGCGCCGACCTGCGCGGCGCCAGCCTGGAAGCGGCGCGCCTGAACCTGGCCAGCCTGGTGGGCGCCAGCCTGGTCGACGCCGACCTGCAGGAAGCGAAATTCTGGGGCTCCAACCTGAAAAACGCCAACCTGGAGCGTGCCATCCTGCGCTTCACCATTTTTCCCGACGCCAACCTGGAGGGCTGCACCGGCTGCCCGCCAGGCTGGTAATACCGGAGCCTCGCCATGCATCGTCTGTTATTGCTGCTGTTGTTGTTACCATTGGCCGCACACGCCAGCGAAACAAATCCTTCGCGCGGCGACCCGGCCGCCATCGACCTGGGCCGGCAGGTGTTCCAGGCCAACTGCGCCCGCTGCCACGGCGCCGGGGCCACCCAGCCGTCGGCCGAGGCGCCGGACTTGCGCCGCCTGAACGCCTTTTGCCAGCAATTGAAAGACAGCGCACTGCAGGCACGCTGCCTGCAGGATGTCGACAGCTACTTTATGATGGCGGTCAACACCGGCAAAATTCGCGCCGGAATTGTCTACATGCCGCCATGGCGCGATGTGCTGACGGCTCAGGAAATCTGGGCCGTGCGCAGCTTTGTCGAAAGCCGCCCGCCTGCCGCGCCACGACTCAAGACCAGCGTCGACATCGACCACGCCGCACAGTAGCCGCACCTCACTGGAGAAGTCATGAAGCAGTACCGATTCCGTTTGAACGCCGTCGCCGCCCTGTTCGCGCTGGGCGGTCCCGCCGCCGTGCTGGCGGCCGAGGCCGAGCCGTCAACCTTGCCGATCGCCGAGGTGGTGGTGGTCAGCGCCACGCGCGTCGGCCACCCCAGTTTCGACCTGCCGGCCGCCATCGACGTGATCGACAGCGCGCGCATCCAGGATGGGCAGATCCGCGTGAATGCCTCGGAGGCGCTGGCAGCCGTTCCTGGCCTGGTGGTGCAGAACCGCCAGAACTATGCGCAGGACTTGCAGATCTCGTCGCGCGGCTTCGGCGCCCGCTCGGCCTTCGGCGTGCGCGGCGTGCGCCTGATCAGCGACGGCATCCCGGCCAGCATGCCGGACGGCCAGGGCCAGGCGGCCACCTTCAACCTGGATACGGCCGAACGCATCGAAGTGCTGCGCGGCCCATTCTCGGCCATCTACGGCAACCACTCGGGCGGCGTGATCCAGCTGTTCTCCAAAGACGGACAAAATCCGCCATCGGTCGAATTGAATGTCACCGGCGGCAGCTACGGCACCAATAAAGTCGACCTGAATGCGCAGGGCGAGGCGAACGGCATCGGCTATGTGCTCGATGGTTCGCGCTTTCGCACCGACGGTTTTCGCGACCACAGCGCCGCCACGCGCGAACAGGCCTTCGGCAAGATCACTGTCAAGCCGAATGCGGACAGCAAGCTGACGATCGTCGCCAACAGCCTGCACCAGGGCGGCACGCAAGATCCGCTGGGCGCCACCTGGGCCACCTTCGAGCGTGATCCGCGCGCCGGCGAGCTTGACGCGACGGACCCGCAAAATCCGAAGCGCACCCTGGCCGAGCGCTACAACACCCGCAAGAGCATCGATCACCAGCAGATCGGCGCCACCTGGGAACAGCGCTTCGGCGACGACCGCCTGCGCGTGATGGCATATGGCGGCAACCGCGACGTGATCCAGTACCAGGCCTTTACCAAGGGCTTCCAGGTGCCGGCCACCCATTCGGGCGGCGTGGTCGACTTCAAGCGCGACTTCTATGGCATCGATACCAACTGGACCCATGTCAACCAGCTGGCCGGCGGCAAGCTCAGCACCACCATCGGCGTCGACTACGGCCGCTCGAAGGATGACCGCAGCGGCTATGAAAATTATATTGGCGATGTCTTCGGCCTGAAGGGCAGGCTGCGCCGCGACGAGCAGAACGTGGTCTCCAGCCTCGACCCATACCTTCAGGCGGAGTGGCAAAGCGGCCCGTGGATGCTGAGCGCCGGCGTACGGCACAGCAAGATGAAGGTGGCCGTCGACGACCATTACCTGAGTAACGGCAACGACAGCGGCAGCGTCGAATACAGCCATACGACGCCGGTACTGGGCCTGCTGTACCAGCTCAACCACAACCTGAATGTGTATGCCAGCGCGGCGCGCGGCTTCGAGGCGCCGACCCTGAACGAGCTGTTTTACTCGGGCAGCGGCAGCGGCTTCAATTTCAAGCTGAAACCGGCCACCAGCACCAACCTGGAAGCCGGGTTCAAGGCGCGCATCAACAACAATACGCATGTGAACGCGGCCGTGTTCCAGGTGCATACGGACGACGAACTGGTGGTCGACGTGTCCAGCGGCGGGCGCACCAGCTATAAAAACGCCAGCAAGACGGTGCGCCAGGGGGTGGAAGTGTCACTCGATTCCAGCCTGCCGTACAGCTTCACGACCCGCTGGGCGCTGACCAGTTTGCACGCCGTGTATGACGAAGCGTTTGGCGCCGTCGCCAAGGGCAGCCGCCTGCCCGGCGTACCGAGCGCCAACCTGTTTGCGGAACTGGCCTGGAAGGATAGCCTCGACCGTTTCGGCGCGGCGTTTGAAACGGTGGCCAGCAACAAGGTGTATGCGGAAGACAGCAACCAGGAAAAACCGGCGCCCGGCTATACCGTGTTCAACGCGCGCGTGAACGCAAAACAAAGCCTGGGCAACTGGCGCTTCAAGCAGTTCGCGCGCCTGAACAACCTGTTCGACAGGACCTATGTGGGTTCGGTCATCGTCGGCGACAGCAACAAGCGCTATTACGAAGCGGCGCCGGGCCGCAACTGGCTGCTGGGCGCCAGCGCGCAGTACGTTTTTTAATAGGATTTTTAAAGAGAACGCTCCACCGTGCACAGGGTTGCATGCTGATGCTGCTCGAAGCGTATGGCGACCGGCAGGAAGCGGGCGATGATATCGGCATTTGTCAGCGCATGCTGCGAGATGCTGGTGGCCGTAAACGCGCCGCCACCGGCCAGCGCCATCGGCAGCAGCAACTGGTCCGCCAGGTGTTCGCCGACGGCGGCCCCGGATTTCAGGTAACGCCGCACTTCCCCCAGCAAACGCTTGGCCACCGCTTCGGCCGTGACCGATTTCTCGCCAAAGGCGGCAAACACTTCCGTCACCTGCTCGTGTTCGAGCGTCAGCAGCAGCACATTGCCCGGCCCCTGCTCGCCCGGCAAGCCACGCAGGCGCAGCTGCTCGCCGCTCCAGCCCATGCCCAATGCGATGGCATCGAGCTCGCGCTGCGCCACGCCGGCCGGCACGCCGGCGACAAAACTCTCCACGTAACCATCGCTGCGGTCACCGCGTGCCACCAGCTCGACCGGCTGCAGGCGTGCGCATGGTTGCACGCTGGCGCGCACCTCGCCGCCGCCGGCCGGAAAGAAACCGAAGCGCAGCAGTTCGATCTCGATCCGCGCCCCCATCGCTGCCATGATGCGGCCATACGCGCGCTGCAGGAAATGCACGGGCGGCGCCAGCGGATTGTGGGTGCCGCCGCTGACTTGCACGGTCGACGGTCCATCCGCATGCAGCAGCGCCGGCAGCAGGGTTTGCAGCACCAGGGTGCAGCTGCCGGCGCTGCCGATGGCGAACCGGTAATCGCCACCGCGGATGGGACCGGGTGTGAATTCCAGCGTGGCGGAGCCCAGGGCGACGGACGAAGTGCGTGCGCCGCACACCTGCGTGGCCGCCTGCACGGCCACCAAGTGCTGGCGCAGCAGGCCGGGCTTCGGCCTGCCGGCGCGGATGGCCGTCAAGCGGAACGGCTGGCCCGTGATCATGGAAAGGGTCAAGGCCGAGCGCAGTATCTGCCCGCCTCCCTCTCCCTGCGATCCATCGATTTCGATCATATTATTTCTCTTTCTATCCTTTGACGCAGACGACCTGCTTCAACACGTGCACCACGTCGACCAGCTCACGCTGGGCCAGCATGACCGCATCGATATCCTTGTACGCCATCGGGATCTCGTCGATCACATTGGCGTCCTTGCGGCACTCGACGCCTTCGGTGGCGCGCACCTGGTCGTCCAGGTTGAAGCGGCGCTTCGCTTCGGTGCGGCTCATGGTACGCCCGGCGCCGTGGCTGCAGCTGTGAAAGCTGTCGGCATTGCCCTTGCCGCGCACGATAAAACTCTTCGCGCCCATCGAACCGGGAATGATGCCGAGCTCACCTTCGCGCGCCGACACCGCCCCCTTGCGCGTGACCAGCACATCGTTGCCGAAGTGGTGCTCCTTCTGCACATAGTTGTGGTGGCAGTTGACCGCTTCCACATGCGTCTCGAACGGTTTGTGGATCACCGTGCGCACGGCGGCGATCAGGTTCTGCATCATCACTTCGCGGTTGTTGCGCGCAAAGCGCTGGGCCCAGCCGACCGCCTCCACGTAATCATTGTAGTGCTGCGTGCCTTCGGCCAGGTAGGCCAGGTCCTGGTCCGGCAGGTTGATGAAGTGGGTACGCATATCCTGCTTGGCCAGTTCGATGAAATGGCTGCCGATGGCGTTACCCACGCCGCGCGAGCCCGAATGCAGCATGAACCAGACGGCGCCCTGCTCGTCGATGCACACTTCAATAAAGTGGTTGCCGCTACCGAGGGTTCCCAGATGGCGGTAGTTATTGGTGTTTTTCAGCTTCGGCGTTTTCAGGCAGATCACATCGAATTCATCTTTCAGCTGCAGCCAGGCCGCATCGACCGCCGACGGCGGCGTATGCCACGAACCCTCGTCGCGGCCACGATGGCCGCGCGTTTTTGGCGACATGCCGTGCGGGATGGCGCGCTCGATGGCGCTGCGCAGAGGACCCAGGTTGTCCGGCAAGTCATTCGCGCTCAAGGTGGTTTTGGCCGCCATCATGCCGCAGCCGATATCGACACCGACGGCGGCCGGAATCACCGCACCGAGGGTCGGGATCACGCTGCCGATGGTCGAGCCTTTACCCAGGTGCACGTCGGGCATCACGGCGATATGCTTGTAGATGAATGGCAGGGTCGCCGTATTGCGCAGCTGCTTTTTCGCCGCTTCTTCGACCGGCACGCCACGCGTCCACATTTTGACGGGACGGCTGCCTTCGGTATGCATCACTTCGTATTCTTCGTTTTTCATATGTTCTCTCTTCTTTTTATCATAGGGGGCCCGACCAGGGGTGACAAGATTTTCTGGCAGGTTTTGATACTTCCTGCCAGGCCGGTTTGACGCGGCTTTACGATGTAATCCTGTCTGCATTCGGGGTAAAACTGCACACCATCAACTTGTCGCCAGGTCGACGGCTTCAATCTCGCCCACCCAGTGGGCGGGGTCCAGCTGGCCGCAAGCGAACAGCGCGATCATCTTGAATACCTCGTCGGAAAAACCGCCGATATTCAAAATATCGTCACGCTCGCAGGCCTGCGTGGTGGGGTATGGCGCGATATCGATGCACACCAGCCTGGCCTGCGGATTGTGCCGCTTGAACTTCTGCCACTGGCGCATGGTGGCCGTCGCGCCCTGCCGGTTGCCATCGACCCAGGACTCATTGTCGGAGACAAAAATCACCAGGTCGGCCTGCATCTTCTTCCAGTTCATGCGGGCCAGCGGCGCACTGCAATTGGTGCCGCCGCCACCGAGCGCGGCCAGCTTTGCCGCGTTCTCCATCACGCTGTTTTCCGCATCGAGTGCGCATTCCACCACGCTTTGCTCGAACGGCAGCACCACCGTGTCCGGGTTCTTGCGCAACACGGCCGCCGCCACCAGCGCCGCCACGTCGATGCAGCGCATGACGGACGTGGCGCTGCCGCGATAACCGCTGACCGGCGACGACATGGAACCGGAAACGTCGGCACACACCACCACCTTGCCCGCGACCTGCGGCACGTTCAGCAGCGATAGCTCCAGCGCCTGTTCCAGGGCGGCGCGCACGATGGCCGGCACGCTGTCGCTGGCCGACATGCAGGCCGACATCAGCTGGTAGGGAAACACGCGTGCCTTGCCGATCGCTTCCGGGTCGCGCAGTTTCTCTGCAATCAATTCGGCCATGCCGTCGATTTCATACACGCCATGGCGGCCAAAGGTATTCACATTCATGCGCAGCATCTGCCAGCCCGCCTGGCGCGCGATCTGCGCCCACTGTTCACGCGACAAGGGCAGCGCGGTCAGCATCTGGAACGGCACGGCCGGCAGCGGCAACGACGGATCGGCCTTGTAATGCTCGAAAGCGGCCAGCGATGGCGGCAAATCCGCAGCCTGATATGGCTTGCCGACCAGCCAGGCAAAGAAGGCGGCGCGCCACGCTTCCTGCGGCTTCGGGTGCACCATCTTGACCACGTCGGCCAGCGATGGCGCATTGCCGACCGACGCCGCCAGCAAGGCCTGTTCGGAAGCGCTGTTCAACCAGGCCTGCACCATTTTTTTCGGACGCGTTCCCAGCGACTTGCGGCCCACCGCGCCCGAGCGCAGTATCTGCACGACGTTGCGCAGCATCTTGCCATTGTCGATCACGTGGACGAAGGCCGGCGCCAGTTGCTGCGCACCCTGCCCCGCCAGCACGGCCACCAGCAAGGCCGGCATGTCTTTCATATGGCCACGCTCGCGGCAATACACGGCCGTCTGCGCAATAAATCGTGGATCGATGGCCTTGCACAGTTCCAGCACCATGGCCAGCTGCGCTTCGCCGCTGGCATAAAACGTGGTGTTCAGGCAGCCGGTGGCCGCATATTGCGCCAGCTGGTGGCGCGGCGGCAGCGCATACGCTGGCGCGCCTTCGGCATTCACTGCCAGCGCCGCCGGCAGCAGGCTGGTTTGTTTTGCGCTCTGGAATAACTGCAAGTTGGCCATGATGTGATCCTCTCTTCTACTCGTTTTATCTCGTTTGTATCCTCTCTATTGCAAGCGCTGTGCCAGCTTTTGAATTTTTCTAAAAAACCGTCTAAGCCATTGATTAAATGAATGAATTTTTCACGATCGATTTTCAGTCAAAATTTAACCGAATTCGATTTTCATGTAAAATTATCTTTTCAGATAAATTATTATCTTATATATGCAAGCAAAACGTACGGTCGTGATCGGCTTCCTGGGCACGCAGCTCGACAATGGCAGGGGCGCGGCGCGCTGGGAAAAGTGGCGTCCCAGCGTGGCGCTCACGCGGCATGAGGACAAGGTGATCGACCGCTTCGAGCTGCTGTACACGGGCGCGCAATTCGAACACCTGGTGCGGCAGGTGTCGCAGGATATCGCCAGCGTGTCACCGGAGACGGAGTTGATTGCGCATGACCTGCCGATCAAGGATGCCTGGGATTTTGAAGACGTGTATGCCGCGCTGTATGACTTCGCCAATAGCTACCCCTTCGATCCGGACCACGAGGACTACTGGATCCATATCACCACCGGCAGCCATGTGGCGCAGATCTGCATGTTCCTGATGACGGAAGCGCGCTACTTTCCCGGCCGCCTGGTGCAGACTTCGCCACCGAAACGCCAGCATGCGAACAATCCGGGCAGCTATGCCTTGATCGACCTCGACCTGTCGCGCTACGACCAGATCGCCCAGCGCTTTACGCGTGAGCAGGCGGCCGGCGTGGCGTTCCTGAAGTCCGGCATCGCCACCCGCAATGCGCGCTTCAACACCATGATCGATGAAATCGAGCGCGTCGCCATCAAGTCAAAAGCGCCGATGCTGCTGATGGGGCCCACCGGCGCCGGCAAATCGTTCCTGGCGCGCCGCGTATATGAACTGAAAAAATCGCGCCACCAGCTGGACGGCAAATTCATCGACCTCAATTGCGCCACCCTGCATGGCGACGGCGCGGCCTCCACCCTGTTCGGCCATATCAAGGGCTCGTTTACAGGCGCCGGCGCCGATCGCCCGGGCTTGCTGCGCAGCGCCCACAAGGGCTTGCTGTTTCTCGATGAAATCGGCGAACTGGGTCTCGACGAGCAGGCGATGCTGTTAAAGGCGATCGAGGAAAAGCGTTTTTTCCCGGTCGGCGCCGACACGGAGGTGCAAAGCGACTTCCAGCTGATCGCCGGCACCAACCGCGATCTGGGCAAAGAAGTGGCGGCCGGGCGCTTTCGCGAAGACCTGTATGCGCGCATCAATCTGTGGACCTATGAACTGCCCGGCCTGGCCCAGCGGCCGGAAGATATCGAGCCGAACCTGGAATACCTGCTGGCGCAATACAGTGCCGAGTCCGGCGAGCGCGTGCGCTTCAACAAGGAGGCGCGCGAACGTTTCATGCGCTTCGCCATGTCGCCATCGGCCGCCTGGCGCGGCAACTTCCGCGACCTGTCGGCCGCCGTCACGCGCCTGGCCACCCTGTCCGAAGCGGGCCGCATTACCGACAACGTCGCCGAGGATGAAATCAGGCGCTTGAAACGGCTGTGGCAAGCGCACGCTGGCCAGGCCGGCGCTGCGCAGGTCAACCTGGCGGCCATGATGGGCGAGGAAGCGGCGTCGCAACTTGATTTGTTCGATGCGCTGCAGCTGCGCTCGGTGATCGAGGTATGCCGGCAATCTAACAGCCTGTCCGATGCGGGGCGCAAATTGTATGCCGTGTCGCGCGATGCCAAAGCCAAGCCGAACGACGCCGACCGGCTCAAGAAATTCCTGGCCCGCTTTGCGCTCGGCTGGGATACAGTAGCCATGGACAAACAAGAGAGCTGAACATGATCCCTGAAGAGATACGAGTAGAAATCATGCGCCGCCTGGCGGCCGTGGAAGAAAAAGAAAACGTGCGGATTTTGCTGGCGATCGAGTCCGGCAGCCGCGCCTGGGGTTTTGCCTCGCCCAATAGCGACTTCGATGTGCGCTTTATTTACGCGCGTCCGCAGGACTGGTATCTGGCGGTCGACCTGGAAGACAAGCGCGACGTGATTGAATATCCCATCGTCGACGATATCGACCTCAATGGCTGGGACGTGCGCAAGGCGCTGCAGCTGTTCTGGCGCTCCAATCCTGCCGTGATCGAATGGATCAAGTCGCCGATCAACTATATCGACAAAGGCGATTTCAAGGCCGGCATGCAGGAACTGCTCGATTCCGTCTATACCCTGGAAAAAGGCATCTATCACTACCGCAGCATGGCCAAGACCAATTACCGCGGCTATTTGATGGCGGAGATGGTGCCACTGAAGAAATACTTCTATGTCCTGCGCCCGCTGCTGGCCACGCGCTGGATCGAAACCTATCGCACCGCGCCGCCGATCGAGTTTTCCGCACTGCTGCACCTGCTGCCGAACGACGATGGTTTGCTCGAAGAGATACAGGGCCTGCTCGAGCGCAAAAAAGTCGCGCTCGAAAAGGAACTGGCGCCGCGCATCGACAAGCTCAATGCCTTTATCGAAGCGGAGCTGGCCAGGCTGGAAAGCTTCAGCGTCGAGAAGGAAGAGAAGGCCGGCGGGATGGAACAGCTGAATGGCTTGTTCCGGCAGATGGTACGGGAAATTTGAATTCCACCCCAAACCCTTGAACAGCAGGGGTCAGACCCCACACAGTTAAATCCACACCCAGCGTTGGCTTCAAAGGGGTCTGACCCCAGCCTTTCCGAAGTTGGGGATTACGCGGCTTCGCCGCTAATCCGACCGCAGCTGGCTTTCACCCCCTACCCGTGAACACCCGGGGTCAGACCCTCAATGCCGCAAACGCAGAGTTCATTGCCAACAGTGACGGGGGTCTGACCCCAGATTTCTACAGACGAAAAAAAACCCCGCTCATCACTGAGCGGGGTTTTTCTCTTACTACGAATAACAAGCCTGACGATAACCTACTTTCACACTGGTTGCAGCACTATCATCGGCGCAAAGTTGTTTCACGGTCCTGTTCGGGATGGGAAGGGGTGGGACCAACTTGCTATGGTCATCAGGCATAACTTGTACTGGCATTTGTCCTCGGTGGAGCGACAAAGCCTGAATCTGGAAGAAGCAAAGATTGGGTAATGAATAGTAGTATCAACAAACTCACAACGTTGTACCGTCTTATCCTCTGTACCTGCTAAGGTTATAGGGACAAGCCGTACGGGCAATTAGTACTGGTTAGCTTAATGCATTACTGCACTTCCACACCCAGCCTATCAACGTCCTGGTCT
>Ga0308163_10001794_pt1 | contig 21705 bp, 10 predicted proteins | sample PhyTR1_FD_201037 | JGI IMG/M metagenome (GOLD analysis project Ga0308163, IMG submission 201037) | Phyllosphere microbial communities from UC Gill Tract Community Farm, Albany, California, United States - DLSLT.R1 | ecosystem: Host-associated > Plants > Phyllosphere > Unclassified | place: USA... | reverse complement strand
GGGCCTAATCTACGTGACAAGGTCGAGCCTTCAGGGCAAATACAGGATGTCCCTCACCTCAGTTAATGGTAGCTAACCACTAACTCGTTCAAGATACAAGGGCGGATTAGCGCAGCGTAATCCGCCATTGCTGGCGCCACCGTTAGCGGCCTTACTTCGACGCAGCTTCCGCCGCCTGGGTGGCCAGGCGGCGCTGGCGCACGGCGGCGGCCAAGCCTTGCAGCACCTGCACGCTGCTGTCCCAATCGATGCAACCGTCGGTCACCGACTGGCCGTAGGTCAACTCCTTGCCCGGCACCAGATCCTGCCTCCCGGCCACCAGATGCGATTCGACCATCACGCCGACGATACGGCTGTCGCCACCGGCAACTTGTTGCGCGATGTCGGCGCACACCGGCACCTGGTTTTCCGGCTTCTTCGAGCTGTTGGCGTGCGAGGCGTCGATCATCAGCCGCGCGGCCAGCCCCTGCGCGGCGATCGCCTTGCAGGCCTCCTCCACGCTGGCGGCGTCGTAGTTGGGCGCCTTGCCGCCGCGCAGGATGATGTGGCAATCCTCGTTGCCGGCGGTCGAGACGATGGCCGAGTGGCCGCCCTTGGTGACCGACAGGAAATGGTGCGGCTGCGAGGCGGCCTTGATCGCTTCGACGGCGATCTTGACGTTGCCGTCGGTGCCGTTCTTGAAGCCGACCGGACAGGACAGGCCGGACGCCAGCTCGCGGTGCACCTGCGATTCGGTGGTGCGGGCGCCGATCGCGCCCCAGCTGATCAGGTCGGCGATGTACTGCGGGCTGATGACGTCGAGGTATTCGGTGCCGGCCGGCAGGCCCAGCTCGTTGATGTCGCGCAGCAGTTCGCGCGCCATGCGCAGGCCGTCGTTGATGCGGAAGCTGCTATCCATGTACGGGTCGTTGATCATGCCCTTCCAGCCGACGGTGGTGCGCGGCTTTTCGAAGTACACGCGCATGACGATCTCAAGGTCGCCTGCCAGTTCACGGCGCAGGTGGATCAGGCGGTTGGCGTATTCCATGGCCGCCTTCGGATCGTGGATCGAGCACGGGCCGATGACCACCATCAGACGGTCGTCCTGGCCGTGCAGGATGCGGTGCAGCGCAATGCGGGCGTTGGCGGCGGTGTGCTCGGCCGCCTCGCTGCAGGCGAATTCGCGGATCAGGTGGGACGGTGGAACCAATTCCTTCATCTCGCGAATGCGCAGATCGTCGGTACGGGGCATGCTGTTCTCCAGGTATTCAAAAATGTCGGGGTAAAAAAAAACCGCCTCATCAGGCGGTTTTTTCAGGATTTGCGGGAACTCGTTTTTACTTCTACGTGCACCGGCCGCTACTCCACCGCCTTGGGGTTGGAATCGCTAAAGTAAAAGTAGCCGGTAAAGAAGAAGTGGGTCATGAACGTGTTCGACAGGTATTGGGTAAATATCGTGGAATGACTATAACGCCAACGCGCGACGCTTGGCAAGCTATTTCTTGACGACTCTCAACGTCCTCCCTACGAAAATTTACACCTCGCCGCTCCTCTTTACATCTTATCGGCTGTAAGCAATTGCAAGCGCCACGTCCGCAGTGCCGGCGCGTGCCCCGCCCCGTTGCGCAGAAATCGCTCTTTACAGGTGTCAGCGATTGCCACTGTTGGTTATCAGCACTGTTATTGAATGGTCATTGTCCGCTTGCCACGCCAAATGTTTTGATGGCTCGCCCCGCTTGTGCCAAGAGCCCAGGCCGGGCCGCAGATGAAAACCCACCCATCCCAATAGCAGGAGTAAATAATAATGATGATTGAAAGAGCGATGTCCCGCACCTTGCGCCTGATGTTCGCCGGCGGTCTTGCCGTGTCCATGCAGGCACATGCGCAAATCCAGGCCGACACGCAGTCCGCCACGCAGTCCGGCACCGGTGACGCCGGCATGCAGCGCGTTGAAGTGACCGGTTCCAGCATCAAGCGGCTGGCCTCGGAGACGGCGCTGCCGATCACCACCATCAAGGCCGGCGACTTCGTCAAGCAAGGCCTGACGACGGCCGCCGAAGTGCTCAACACCATTTCGATGAACCAGAGCTCGACCGGCAGCAGCCAGTCGGTCGGCTCCGGCACCGGCGGCGTCGCCAGCGCCGACCTGCGCGGCCTCGGCGCCAACAAGACACTGGTGCTGCTCAACGGCCGCCGCATCGCCAGCCACCCGTTCAACGGCTCCAGCGTCGACCTCAACATCATTCCGCTGTCGGCGCTGGAACGGGTCGAAGTGCTGCGCGACGGCGCCTCGGCCATCTACGGCACCGACGCCATCGGCGGCGTGATCAACTTCATCACCAAGCGCGAAGTGCAAGGGCTGACCGTCAGCGTCGAGCGCTTCCAGCCGCAGGCCAGCGGCGCCGGCGGCGAGTCGCGGCTGAACCTGTCGGGCGGCTTCGGCGACCTCGACAAGGACGGCTACAACTTCTTCGGCGTGGTCGACCTGCACAAGCAGACCGCGCTGGCCGCCGCCGACCGCGACTTCGCCAGCACCAGCGTGCGTCCGGACCGTGGCGTCAACAACAGCAGCGGCACCTCGCAGCCGGGCAATTTCTTCTCCGACAACGGCATCACCGGCAACCCCTACTACGCCGGCGGCTGCGTCGGCAAAGGCCTGATCTCCAATGCCGCCAACGGCACCTGCCGCACCGACACCACGCAGTACATCCAGGCGATTCCGAAGACGCAGCAGGAATCCTTCCTCGGCAAGGCCACCTTCAAACTGAGCGGCGACAACCTGGCCACGGTGGAATACCTGCACAGCCGCAGCACCAACACCAGCGCCATCGCGCCGTCGCCGCTGACGGGCCTGACGATGACTTCGGCCAGCCCCTACTACCCGGGTGGCAGCGCCGGCGTGCCGGCCGTCGCCGGCCTGACCGGCGAAGACCTCAGCGTCAACTGGCGCACCGTGGCGGCCGGCAACCGCATGGGCTACGACACCAGCATCTCCGACCGCCTGGTGCTGGGCTCGGAAGGCCTGGTGGCGGGCTGGGACTACAACGTCGGCCTGACCTGGTCCATCAGCAAGGCCAGCAGCGCCTTCGTCGGCGGCTACACCAACGATTCGCTGATGGAGGCCGGCGTGCTCAACGGCACGCTCAACCCGTTCGGCGAACAGTCGGCCGCCGGCCAGGCCTTCATCGACGCGGCGCAGCTGCGCGGCGAATACTTGTCGGCCAAAATGACCAGCGTCGGCGTCGACGCCAAAGTCAGCCGCGAGATCTACCGCTTGCCGGCCGGCGCGGTCGGCTTCGCCATCGGCACCGAGTTCCGTCACGACAAGGCCACCTACGACGTCAACACCGCACTGGCGTCGCAGGCGTCGAGCTCGGGTTATGCGGACGCCCAGGACCAGGCCGGCCAGCGCAACATCGCCGCGCTGTACTCGGAGCTGAGCGTGCCGCTGGCCAAGGACGTGGAACTGTCGATGGCCGCGCGCTACGACCACTATAACGACGTCGGCGGCAGCTTCAATCCGAAAATCGGCCTGCGCTGGCAGCCGGTCAAGGAAGTCATGCTGCGCACCTCGTACAACACCGGCTTCCGCGCGCCGACCTTGTACGATCTGCACGGACCGGCCACGTCCACCTTCACCAGCAATTCGTATGACGATCCGGTGTTGTGTCCGGGTGGTACGGCGGTGTCGGGCGCCAATCCAAATCTGGCGTGCAACCAGCAGCAATATATCCGCAGTGGCGGCAACATCGGCCTGAAGCCGGAGAAATCCAGGACCTTCAGCATCGGCGCGGTGTTCGAGCCGACCAACGCGGTCAGCATGTCGCTCGACTACTTCAACATCAAGATCAAGGACAAGATCGGCACGGTGTCGGAAACCACCATCTTCGACAACTACGACAAGTACGCCAGCTACTTCGTGTATTCGGCGGATGGCAAGACCTTGCAGTACGTGAACGCGGTGCTGGACAATCTGGGCGAAGTGCATACATCGGGCATCGACGCCAGCCTGCGCTGGAAGCTGCCGCGCACGGCCGCTGGCGATTTCAGCTTCGTGGTCAATGGCACCTGGGTGCACAGCTATGAATATCAGAACGAACCGGGCGGCGCGTATGTGGAAAACGTCGGCGTGTATGCGGAGAATTCACCGGTGTTCCGCTGGAAGCACAACGCCACGATCAACTGGAAGAAGGGTCCGTGGAGCGCGAGTTTCGCCAACAAGTATATGAGCGGCTATGTCGATCAGAACGATGTGGCGGACGCTTATTATCACAAGGTGCGCGCGTATTCGACGTATTCGCTGTCGGCCAGTTATGCCGGGATCAAGAATACGGATTTGACCGTGGGGATCAAGAATCTGTTCGATACCAATCCGCCTTATACCAACCAGGGGACGACGTTCCAGAGTGGTTACGATCCGCGTTATACCGACCCGTTGGGCCGGACGTTTTATGTGAAGGCGACGTATAAGTTTTAACGGTTGATTGAGACGTCAACCCGCACCCCGGATACAGGGGTCGTACCCCGAACGGGGTACGACCCCATGTGGCCGCAGTGCGGGTTTGGGGTTACGCCGTGCCGCCGACCGTCACGCCATCGATGCGCAACGTCGGCTGTCCAACGCCGACCGGCACGCTCTGGCCTTCCTTGCCGCAGACGCCGACACCCGGGTCCAGGCGCATGTCGTTGCCGATCATCGAGACGCGGTTCAACACTTCCGGACCGTTGCCGATCAGGGTGGCGCCTTTGACCGGATACGTGATCTTGCCGTTCTCGACCATATACGCTTCGCTGGCCGAGAACACGAACTTGCCGTTGGTGATGTCGACCTGGCCGCCGCCGAAGTTGACCGCGTACAAACCGTTCTTGACCGACGCCAGGATTTCATCCGGGTCCTTGTCGCCGCCCAGCATGTAGGTATTGGTCATGCGCGGCATCGGCAGGTGCGCAAACGATTCGCGCCGCGCGTTGCCGGTCACCGGCATCTTCATCAGGCGCGCGTTCATCGTGTCCTGGATATAGCCTTTCAGGATGCCGTCCTCGATCAAGGTCGTGCACTGCGTCGGATTGCCTTCGTCGTCGATGTTCAGCGAACCGCGGCGATCGGCCAAGGTGCCGTCGTCCACCACCGTCACGCCCTTGGCCGCGACGCGCTCGCCGATGCGGCCGGAGAAGGTCGACGATCCCTTGCGGTTGAAGTCGCCCTCGAGGCCGTGGCCGATCGCCTCGTGCAGCAAGATGCCGGGCCAGCCGGGTCCCAGCACGACCGTCATCGGACCGGCCGGCGCCGGGCGCGCGTCCAGGTTGACGACGGCCGACTTGACCGCCTCGGTGGCATAGAAATCTAGCAAGGTGTCACTGAAGTAACCGTAATCGTAGCGCCCGCCACCACCGGACGAACCCATCTCGCGCCGGCCGTTCTGCTCGACGATGACCGTCAGCGACACCCGCACCAGCGGACGGATATCGGCCGCCAGCACGCCGTCGCTGCGCACCACCAGCACCACGTCGTATTCGCCGGCCAGGCCGGCCATCACCTGCACCACGCGCGGATCTTTCGCGCGCGCCATCTTCTCAATGCGCTCGAGCAGCTTGACCTTGGCGGTCGCGTCCAGCGAAGCGAGCGGGTCGTTCGGCATGTACAGCGAGCGGCCGCCGGTCGGCGTCATCGCGCCGGCCACCTTGATCTTGCCGGCGCCGGCGCGGGCGATGGTGCGGGTCGCGGTGGCCGCGTCCATCAGCGCCGCTTCGGAAATCTCGTCGGAGTAGGCGAAGGCGGTCTTGTCGCCGGAAATCGCGCGCACGCCGACGCCCTGATCGATCGAAAAGCTGCCGGTCTTGACGATGCCCTCTTCCAGGCTCCAGCCCTCGTTTTTGGTGAACTGGAAATACAGGTCGGCGTAATCGACCTTGTGCGTGAACATCGCGCCCAAGGTCTTGAGCAGCTTGGCCTCGTCCAGTCCGAACGGCGTCAGCAGGATATCGCGCGCGACGGCCAGGGTCGACAGATTCGGTTCAAAAGGCTTCATGATGGTGCTCCGGTTCGAGATTTTGTATGGGGTGTCACATGGTGCGGTGCTTCAGCGCCGGCAGGCTCTGGCGCACGCCGTCGATGAACAGCGGATCGATGTCGCCGCCGACCACGCCCTCGCCCTCGGCCAGCACCTCCTTGACCGCGCCCCAAGGATCGATCAGCATGCTGTGGCCCCAGGTGCGGCGCCCGTTCGGATGCATGCCGCCCTGCGCCGCCGCCAGCACATAGCACTGGTTTTCGATGGCGCGCGCGCGCAGCAGGATTTCCCAGTGGGCCTGGCCGGTGGTGTAGGTGAACGCGGCCGGGACCACGATCAGCGATACCGGTCCCATCGCGCGGTACAGCTCGGGGAAGCGCAAATCGTAGCAGACCGACATGCCGACCTTGCCGAACGGCGCTTCGATGACGCCGACGTTCTTGCCCGGCACGATGGTTTTCGATTCGTTGTACGACTCCGTGCCCTTGGTGAAGCCGAACAGGTGGATCTTGTCGTAGCGGCCGACGTGCTCGCCCTGGGCGTTGTAGACCAAAGTGGTGTTGACAACTTTTTCCGGATCGTCGCACGCCAGTGGCAGGGTGCCGCCGATCAGCCAGATCTCCAGTTCGCGCGCCAGCGAGGACATGAAGTCCTGGATCGGCCCCTGCCCCAGCGGCTCGGCCACGGCCACCTTGTCGCTGTCGCTCAGGCCCATGATGGCCCAGTACTCGGGCAGCAATACCAAAGCGGCGCCCTGGTCGGCGGCCTGTGTCACCAGCCGGCGCGCGGTGGCGATGTTCTCCGTCACGGACGGCGAGGAAATCATTTGTACTGCGGCGACCTTGGTCATGGCTGTTCCAATCGTGGCTGAAGCGTGGAGTTGCGTGGAATTATTGCACGCGTTAGCGCGTGTTCCTGGCCTGCGGCGGGTCCGCCCTGGCCCCGTCGAGCTTGGTCACCACGGGCGCCTTCCACGGCCCCGTGACCTGCATATGGTACGTCAGAGCCTTCATCACCGGCGCGCTCAGGAACAGCTGCGCCAGGAAACTGCCCAAGCCGATGACCGGGTTGACGGCCAGCGCGTAGACCAGCGGCGCCGTGCCCAGGTTGACCTCGGGAATGACGACCACGTGCAGGTTGGCCGTCTCGTTGGCGATGTCGGCGCTGCCGTCCATCAACACCGTGGCGGCGACGCCGTGCATTTTCAAATTCTCGGTCCTGGCGATGCCCTGGTGAATGCTGGCGTTGGCGGTGATGCCGTCGAACGCCAGGCCTTCCGAAAAGACATCGTGGAAATCGAGCTTGAGCAGACGCGGCAACGCTTGCAGGCTCAGCACACCCAGCAGCTTGGCCGCGCCCGGATCCTGCTTGAGGAACTGGCCTTTTTCCACGTTCATGGTGATCTGCCCTTCCAGGCTCGGCAGGTCCAACGAATATGGCAGGCCTTTCCAGGCGATGTCGCCTGTGAGCGAGCCCTTGCCGTTCTTGACGGTGCCCATAAAGCCGAAGCGGTCCAACAGCTTGCCGGCGTCGGCGATGTCGAGCTTGAAGTTGAGGTTGGTGTTGTGCACACCCCCACGCGTGACCCATTTGCCGGTGCCGGTCAACTCGCCGTCGGCGTTGGCCAGCGACAGTTTGTTGATGCGCCATTCGCGCGCGTTCTCGCTTGGCAGTTGCGCGTTGCTGGCCTGCAGCTCAAGCTGTCCCAGCGGCTTGTTGAACAGTTCGAGGCGCTCGACGATCACATCGAGCGCCGGGATCGACGCGGCCGCGCTCTTGGCGTCCGACAACAGATCCTGCACCTCCTTCGACGCCGACGCCGGGATCACCAGCGACGACAGGCGCGCCGTCACTTTGCCCAGGCCATGGCCGGTCGACGGTTCGCTCCAGGTCAGGTAGCCGTTGGCCTGGGTCGAATCGATGCTGGCCTGCCACACCGTCTTCTGGCGGCTGACGCCGACGACGACGTTCTCCAGCTTGCGGTCGCCGATGACGAGCTCAATGCTGCGGGCCGCGATGGTGTCCGGCACCACGTATTGGGCGAAGTCGGCGCCATCGGCGGCCGCTACCGACGCCGCGTCGGCGCTTGCCGGTTCGTGCTGGCCGGCCACGTTGGCGCCGAAGTCCAGCCAGGAGTCGACGTTGAGCGCAGGCAGGCTGATGTTGACGGCCAGGCCGCTGTCGGGCTCCGGCGCCGGCGTGTTGACGCCGATGCCGCCGCGCACCAGTTTCCATGATGTCTTGGCGAGTTTCTGGCGCTGGTAGCGCGCCACGATGCCGGTGCCCAGCGCGACGCGGATCTCGTCGTGCAGCGCGTTGTTGGCATCCGGCGTCAGCCCGCTGGTCAGCACGAAGCGCAGCGGCATCGTGTCCGGTGCGGCCTTCTGGACCGGCGCCGGCAAGTCCAGCCCCAGCCCGGCGAGACTGGAATCGACCGCGACCGTCAACTGATGGTCGCGCACCGTCACCGTGCCGTTGTAGCGGGTGGCGCCGGAGAAATGGCTGCCGAGACGCTGCATCACCGGCATCGTATAGGTCTTGCGGAAGCCATCGGCCGTCAGCATGCCGCTTAGTTTGATGACGATGGCGTTGTCGCGCTGGGTGCCGCCGGTGATCGCGATCGGCCCGTCCAGGAAAATGCCCGACAACTGGTTCAGGTTGACGCCGTGTTCATTGAATTCGATCTTGCCCTGGGCCGCCTGCACCGGCGGCAAGTCGTTCATCAGCTGGATGTCGTTGTTATTCAGCTGCAAGGTACCCTGCACCTTGGCGTCGATCATGTGCGACAGCGGCAACTGCAGCTTGAGCGCCAGGCCGGCGTTGCCACTGGCCTGGGTATCCTCGGTGAAGTGCGAGATCCAGCCCAGTACCGGGCTGTTGGCGACATATTTGAGGAATTCCTGCATCGGCGCGGCGGCGTTGCCCTCGATTTCCAGCATCGAATCGTGGATCGTCAAGTCCGGGATCACCGCCTTGACCCTGGTCAGCGCGGCGCCCCCGGTGGTGGCCGTGTCGCCATGGATTTCCATGCGGGCACGGTCGAACACAAAGTTGCCCTTGATGTGCTCGGCCTGCGGCCACAGCGGCAAAGGCTTGCCATCCTTGCCCAGCACCTTGCCGTCTTGCAGGTAGTGATTCGGCGAATAGTTGAGCTTGCCGTCGGTCAGCTTGCCGGCGACGCGGAACTCGCCTTGCGAGGCGTGCTCGCCGTGGAAGGGGAAATGTGCCAAGTCGCCGCGCAGGCGCACGCTGACGTCGCTGGCGACCCCGCCTTCAAGCGCGCCGGTCAGCCAGGCGCGCAGGTCGTGCGGCGTTTGCATCGGCAGGAAGCGGTCGATACGGTTCAGTTCGAAGCCGTTCAGGGTGCCGGTCAGATCGGCCTTGCCCATGCCCTTGCCTGCCAGCGGCATGGTGTGCGTGCCGCGTAAGGTGCCGCTCAGTCCCTGCTGCAGGAAGGCCATCTCATCGATCTGCAACAGCAATTGATTGTCCGGTTCGAACGACCAGCGCGCCTTCAGGTTCAGGCTGTCGAACGGCATGGCCGCGTCGCTGAACTGGTCCGGCATTTGCAGCACCAGCTGCTGCGAATCCAGGCTGAAGCGGCCGCCCTTGTCGGTGGCGTCGATCGAGCCGGTCAGGTTGTCGAAACCGGGAATGCCGGGCACAGCAGCGGTGGCGGGGGTTTTCCCGACCTTCGGCTGCGCCGGGCGCGGCGGCTGCGGCTGCAGTCCCACACCCACCAGGTCGCCCTTGAAACGGTACGATTGCACCGCAGGGAAGGCGCCGGTCCACTCGGCGGAAAAGTCGCGCAGCAGTCCGCGCGGGGCGGCGTCGGCCAACAGCTTGCGGCGGCCGGCCGTCAGCGGCAGGCGTTCGGCCAGGCCGGCCACCGTGCGCAGGTCCAGCTGCGGCGCCCGCAACTGGAACTTTTGCGGCTTGGACGCGGTGGCGGCGACATAGGTTTCCGACAGCGAGGTCGGCGCCATCACCAGGCCGTCGCTGGTGGTCAGGGTCAGATTGGTCAGCTCGATGCTGTGGCCGCGCTCGCCGAATTTTTGCAGCCCGGTGCCCTTGGCGACCGGGGCGGCCAGCGGCGGACTGTCTTCCCGGGCGGCGATGCGGCCGGTCAGTTCGCGCAGATCGAGTTGCGGCAAGTCCTTGCCCAGCACCGCCGAAACGTCGCGCAGCCCGACATCGGCGGTCACGGCGGTCAGCCGCGACTGGTCGAAGTTGAGCCAGGTGCGCAGCGAACCGCCGCCGCTGTTCAGCACGAACGGGAAATCGATCCAGGCTTTCCAGGCGGCGACGTCGGTGTCGCGGATGTCGGCGTACAACTCGCCCTTCCACATCGACACATTGGAGACGCGGCTGCCGAAAGCGGGATGGGTGAAATCGGCGCGCACATCGAGCGGCGCGGCCAGCGCGGCCGGCGGCGTGGCCTTGAGCGCGAGCTGGTGGTGCAGCCACTTGTTGCGCAACACCAGGGTGACGCCCTCCAGCGCCAGCGGCGCCGGTTGACCCGCGCGCTGCTTGTCGGTCCAGCGCACGCGGCCGTCGCGGATGACGATCTCGCGTTGCGACAGCAACCAGTCGGCAGCCTTGCCGTCGCTCGGTTTATTGGGGTCGAGATACATGCCGGCGGCGAACAGGCGGCCGTCGGCTTCGCGCCGCAAGTCGAGGTCGGGACGCGTCAGCACCAGCGATTCGAAACGGGGCCCGCCGGCCAGCACGCTCCACCACGACAAAGTGGCCGACACGCCGGGCAGCGCCAGCGCCTGCCGGCCCTGGCTGTCGTGCAGGACGACATCGCCGAGATACAGGCTGGGCCGCAAGCCGTTCCAGGAGGCGTAAATGCGGGAAATGGTGACCTGGTTGCCGGCCGCGCGGCTGGCGGCGCGCTCGATATCGCCCTTGTAGTGGTCGATATTCGGCAATACGGCGTAGCGCAGCACCAGGAACAGGATGGTGAAGGCGAAATACAACAGCAGCACAAGCTTGACCGAAAACCCGAGCACATGGTGGGTGGCCAGGTTGCAGAAGCGGTAGGCCGCACGAAGCCGGTGCCAGCGGGCGGCCAACGGCCCCTCGTCTGTCACGGTCTCCTCTTCTTGTTTTTGCATCAATAAGCTAATAAATCAGGCCATGCGTCAAATAAAATCGCTACACTCGGTTTTTTCAAGCTTCCCAGCCTGCGCATTCTACCGCATCGCACCGCTAACACAGCGCCTGTTAGCCCTTGTTGCGCCGGTTTTACGTGCCCGGCGGAGGCCAACTTATTCGTATCGGGAAAATAGCCGCCAATGAACGCCACCGCCGTCAACTCCGCAGTCAGTCCGCCTGTCGCCCCGCCCGTCACCGCGTCCGCTTCCCGCTTCTATCAGCGCTGGCTTGCCGCGGCGCCCGACCGCGCTGCCAAAGCCGATGAAATCGCACAACTGTCGCTCGCCGAGATCGACCTGGACGCGTATCTGGCCCGCGAAGCGGCCGCCGTGCCGGACGGCGCCCCGCCGCTGCCGCTGCAGCGTGCCATGCGGCGCTTGCGCAATCTGCTGGTCTGCGGACTGATCCGCCGCGACCTCGAAGGCCGGGCCAATCTGGCCGAGGTGGTGGAAACCATGACGCGCTTTGCCGATTTCGCGATCCAGCGGCATTTGCGCGAACTGAGCGTCGAGATGACGGCCGCCCACGGCACCCCGACCGGACGCGAATCCGGCCTGCCGCAGGAGCTGATCGTGCTGGCGATGGGCAAGCAGGGAGGCCGCGAGCTGAACGTCTCGTCCGACATCGACCTGATTTTCGTCTATCCGGAGGACGGTGACACGGTGGTCGTCGCACCGGGCCAGCGCAGCCTCTCCAACCACGAGTATTTCATCCGCCTGGGCAAGAAGCTGATCGCCGCGATCGCGGAGATCACCGAAGATGGCTACACGTTCCGCGTCGATATGGCGTTGCGCCCCAACGGCGGCTCCGGACCGCTGGCGGCCAGCTTCAACATGGTGGAGCAATACCTGATCGTCCAGGGCCGCGAATGGGAACGCTACGCGTGGGTCAAGGCGCGCGCCGTGACCGGCGCCGACGAGGATATCGCCGCGCTTGAAGGCATCGCGCGCCCGTTCGTGTTCCGCCGCTACCTCGACTTCGGCGTCATCGACGCTATCCGCAATATGCATGCGCAAATCCGCGCGGAGGTGAACCGTCAGGAGCGGCTGCACCCGGACCGCAGCAACAACGTCAAGCTGGGCCGGGGCGGCATCCGCGAAATCGAGTTTTTGGCGCAAGTGTTCCAACTGATACGGGGCGGCCGCGACGCCGCCCTGCGCGACCGCTCGACCCGCACAACCTTACGTATCATCGCCGAGAAAGGCTTGCTAAGCCACGCCATCGTCTACCAACTGCTGGCTTCCTACACCTTCCTGCGCAATCTCGAACACCGTTTGCAATATCTGGACGACGCCCAAACGCATACGCTGCCGGCCAACGAAGCCGACCAGTTGCTGGTCGCGCAAATGATGGGCCTGCCCGACGCTATCACGCTGCTCAGCCAGCTGGAAGCGCACCGGCAGTTCGTCGCCGGACAGTTCGACGAAATGTTCTCCGACAAGACCAGCGGCAGCGAGAACGACATCAATCCGCAGTCCAGCAACGAATGCGCCGATCCCGACAACCGCGACGCCATGGTCGCGCGCTTCGCCGAACTCGGTTTCGACGCCCCCGAGGTCGCGACCAAGCGCCTGATCGCCACCTGGCAGGCGCCGCGCCTGCAATCGCTGCCGGAAGCGAGCCGCAACCGGCTGCTGGCCCTGGTCAACGCGGCACTGCCGCTGATTATCCAATGCTCGGCCGAATCGAGCGGTGGCAACCAGCTTGCCACCCTGGGCCGCCTGCTCGACTTCCTCGAAGCGGTGGCGCGCCGCTCGGCCTATCTGTCGCTGCTGACCGAATACCCGCACACCCTGGCGCGCGTGATCCGCATGGTGCATGCGAGCGGCTGGGCCGCCCAATTCCTCAGCCTGCACCCGATTCTGCTCGACGAACTGCTGGACGACCGCGTGCGCAACGCCGTGTTCGACCCGGACAGCCTGGCCCAGGACCTGGAGCTGCAATTGGCAGCCGCGCCCGGGGACACCGAGCGCCAGATGGATATCCTGCGCGAGATCCACCATGCCCAGCTGTTCCACCTGCTGGCACAGGACCTGGCCGGCGACCTGACGGTGGAAAAGCTGGCCGACCACCTGTCGGCGCTGGCCGACAAGATTGTCGATGCCGCCATCAAGGCGATCTGGCAAACCATCGCCACCCGCCACCGCGAGGTGCCGAAATTCGCCGTCATCGCCTATGGCAAGCTGGGCGGCAAAGAACTGGGCTACGTCTCGGACCTGGACGTGATCTTCCTGTATGACGACACGGACCAGGACGCCCCGGCCCAGTACGCCAAGCTGGCGCAGCGTTTTATCACCTGGATGACATCACAAACCCCGGCCGGGATGCTGTTCGACATCGACACCGCGCTGCGCCCGGACGGCGCCAGCGGCATGATGGTGTCGAGCGTCGCCTCATTTGAGAAATATCAGAACACTGCCGCCTGGGTCTGGGAGCACCAGGCGCTGAGCCGTGCGCGCTTCTGCGCCGGCGACGCCGCCATCGGCGAACGCTTCGAGCAGATCCGCGAGGCGGTGTTGCGCAAGGAGCGTCCGGCCGACGGCCCGCTGCGGCGCGAAGTGGTGGCCATGCGCAAGCGGATGATGGACGCCAAGCCCAACCAAAGCCAGCTGTTCGACCTGAAAAACGACCCGGGCGGCATGATCGATATCGAATTCATGGTCCAGTACCTGGTGCTGCGCTACGCCTCCACCTATCCCCAACTGACGATCAATATCGGCAACATCACGCTGCTCAAGATGTTCGGCGAACTTGATTTGATCCCGGCCGATCTGGCCGCAAAGGTCGGCGATGCCTACCGGCAGTTGCGCAAGCTCCAACACCAGCTGCGTCTCCAGGGTCAGGACATGGCCAAGATCGACCCGGCGCTGATGGCCGACCATGTCCCCCACGTGCTGGCCCTTTGGAAACTGATCTTTGAGCAAAACGTTGCCGACTAACAACGGGGCTCCGGAATAAGTGCAGTACCATGTACCAGCTGAATAATGAGAGCGCGATCTCGACCGTGGCGCCTGGCAGCTGTCTCACTTAACCTGGAGAATTAACATGAAAACATTATTGGGTGCCGTCGCATTCAGCCTGCTGGCGATGTCCACCACCGCTGTCGCGGCCGACAAGGGAAGCAGAGAAGAAGCTGTTGCCATGGTCAAACGCGCGGTCGCGCTGATTAAATCCGAAGGAAAGGAAAAGGCGTTTTCCGCTATTTCGGATCCGGCTAATGCTTCCTTCCACGACCGCGACCTATATGTTTATGCTTATGATTTGAACGGCGTGGCTTTAGCCCACGGTAATAATCCCAAGATGGTCGGCAAACCTTTGATTGGCCTGAAAGATAATGAAGGCAAGCCTATGATTAAAGAAATGGTTGAATTGGCGAAAACCAAGGGCAGCGGCTGGGTCGATTTCAAATGGCCGAATCCAGTGACCAAGGCGGTTGAATCCAAAGCCGGCTATGTAGAAAAGGTCGATGATATGTTCGTTGGCTCAGGCATATATAAATAATGTCCTAGCAATCCAAACCTGACGATAGCGATGCCGGGATGCTTCCCGGCTTTTTTTCGTCCATATTTTGTTCTTGCTCGGCAGATCGACATATTTCATGCCGAAAATTGGCATAAACGCGCCAAAAATAAGCTAAAAAATGTTTGGAACTCGTCAGCTACCTCTGCTGTCTACTTAACAGCGATGTCCCTTTATTCTTCACAGCGGACAAGTCAAGGAGCGGGATAGTAACGATAGAAGTAGCTCGACGGTGGCAGTAGCTTCAAAGCACAACGATATAACAATCGGCAACAACTCTGGCCATCTTGGGAGTTTATGCCTGATGCCTCCATTGACTGCCAAAGTCAACTGTGTTCAGCATTTTGTGGCTGCACCACAACGGTGCATAGTAACTATCATTCTGCAATTGTTGGTTTTTTGATTCTACATTCTGTTTATGTTTACAGTGCGAATCGCCACTGAGTACAGTGGCTGATTGAAAAAATATTATTTCAACAATTCAAACTGACCACTTAATATTTAGGGAGTTGCAAACATGAAAGAGAGAATACTGTCCCGTTCCGTGCGCATAATCTGCGTCAGCGGTCTGGCGCTGGGTATGCACACTGCCTACGCGCAAGAGGCCGCCTCGGAGCCGATTCAAAGGGTTCAGATCACCGGTTCGCGCATCTCGTCGCCGAATGCCGATTCGCCGTCCCCATTGCAGATCCTGAGCTCGGCCGACATCGCCGCCTCCGGCGCCGTCAACCTGCAAGAGCTGATGCAGAAGAACCCGACCATGGGTACGCCGACCCTAAGCCGCACCAATTCCAACTTCCTGACCTCGGGCGGCGGCGTGTCTACCGTCAACCTGCGCAACCTGGGCGACGCCCGCACCCTGGTGCTGGTCAACGGTCGCCGCTTCGTGTCCGGCGTGCCGGGCGACACCGCGGTCGACCTCAACACCATCCCGATCGACTTCATCGAACGGGTCGAGCTGCTGACCGGCGGCGCCTCGGCGACCTACGGTTCGGACGCGGTCGCCGGTGTCGTCAACATCATCCTCAAGCGTAACTTCAACGGCATCCTGATCGACGGCTCGGCCGGCCGCGCGTGGGAGAAAAACGACGACCAAAAACGCAAACTGGCGCTGACCTTCGGCACCAGCAGCGCCGACGGCGCCAGCAACATCATGGGCCACTTCGGCTATTCCAGGCAGGGCGCCGTAATGTCGAAAGACCGCGCCCGCCTGGGCGCGGCGGTCGATCAGACCTCGCTGGGCGCCAGCTCCACCGACGACGCACGGGACCTGTTCACACCGTTGTCACCGTTCTACTCGGGTATCGCCCCCCAGGGCCGATTCTTCCGCGGCGATGGCAGCAGCTTCACGTATGACCGCAATGGCAACATCATCCCGTGGTCGACCAACGGCAGCGCTACGCTGGCCGCCACCGGCTTCAACCGTTCGGAGTATCGCACCATCGCCGTGCCGACCGAACGCTTCCTGTTTGCCACCAACGGCAACCTGAAGATCAACGACAACAACAACGCGTTCTTTGAGGGCACCTACGCCCAAACCAAGGTCGACACCAACATCGAGCCGTATCCGATGGCGTCGGGGGACATCTACAAGAACAACGGCGGCCAGGTGCCGGCCGAGACCCTGATCAACGGCATCAAGGTGCGCAATCCGCTGGTACCGCAAAGTCTTTTTGACAGCAGCATCGATAACGACGACGACGGCCTGCGTGACTATAACTTCAACCGTCGCCTGGCCGAGTTCGGCCCCCGTCACAGCACGGTCGATCGCAGCACCTTGCGCCTGGCCACGGGCCTCAAGGGCAGCTTCCTGCCGGGCATGCTTCCCGACTGGAGCTACGACGCCTTCATCAGCTACGGCCGCACCACCGAGTCGCAAAACTCCACTGGCCAGATCAACACCCTGACGGCGCGCTCGGCGCTTGAGGCCATTCCGAATCCGGCCGGCGGCGTCATGTGCGCCGATCCGGTGGCGCGCGCCCAGGGCTGCGTGCCGCTCAATGTGTTCGGCTTCAACACCATCACGCCGGAAGCGCTCAAGTACGTGACGGCGCCAGGCTCGCTGGCGACGGGCATCACGCAGAAAATCGCCGGCGGCACCATCAGCGGCGACATCTTCGAACTGCCAGCCGGCAAAATCGGCGTGGCGGCGGGCTATGAGTGGCGCAGCGAGGAATCGAGCAGCGTGGCCGATCCGCTGACCCAGGCCGGCCTGAACGCGGGCAACGCGACGCCGCCCACCTACGGCAAGTTCACTGTGCGCGAAGTGTTCGCCGAAACCCGTGTGCCGCTGCTCAAGGACCAGTTCTACTCCAAGGCGCTGGACTTCCGCGGCTCGTTCCGCCACGGCGATTATTCGACCGTCGGCAGCACCAACAGCTGGAACGCGGGCCTGGAATGGACACCCGTGTCGGACGTCAAGTTCCGCGCCACCCGCGCCGTCTCGACCCGCGCGCCAAACATCAACGAGCTGTACCAGGCGCCCAGCCAGGACTTCCCGAGCGGCCTGGTCGATCCCTGCACCGGCGTGACCGCCACCAGCAGCGACCCGACCAGCGTTGCCTGCCGCGCCGCGCCGGGGGTGAGCGCCAACATCGCCGCCAACGGCGGTGTGTTCGCCCAATCGCAGTCGGACCAGCAGGGCATCAGCGGCTACAACCGCGGCAATCCCGATCTGACCGCCGAGCAAGGCCGCTCCAGCACGATCGGCGTGGTCATCACGCCGCGTTCGATCCCGGTGTTGAGCAAGTTCACCTTCACGGCGGACTACTTCAAGATCAAGATCTCCGACGCCATCGTCAGCACCCCGCGCCAGTATTCGCTGCAGCAGTGCTACGGCGGCAACGCCAGCTATTGCAGCTTCATCACGCGCCGCCCGATTTCGGAAGGCGCATACAACGCCGGCTCGATCAAGTACAGCGACACCGCCGTGTCGAACAGCGGCGGCAAAGGCACCGAGGGCATCGACTTGACCGCCTCGTGGGCGGACCGTGTCGGCCCTGGCCGTCTGGCGGTGCAGACCTCCTACACCTACCTGAAAACGCTGTGGGACGTTCCGCTGCAGGGCGAGGACAAGGACGAGTCGGCGGGCGAACTGGAATCGCCGCGTAACAAGGCGGTGCTCGGTCTGGCGTACAAATGGGGCCCGGTCGGCATCAGCACGACCACCGTCTACACCGGTCGATCGAAGCTGGACGACCAGTTCCTCAATACCTTTGAAAATGGCAACGAAGCGCCGAAGATCGGTTCCTACACCACCACCGACTTCCAGCTGACGTATGACGTCAAAAAAGCCTTCCAGGTCTACTTCGGCATGGACAACGCGTTCGACCGCAAGCCGGCGCGCATCATCAGCGGCCTGCCGGGCAACACCACCGGCACGGAAACCGACGCCTCGGTCTACGATCCGATCGGCCGCCGCTACTACGTGGGTCTGCGCGTAACCCTGTAACCCTTAAGTTCCGGGTCGTACCCAACGGGTACGACCCCAGGTTCGCAGGTTTGACGGACGTAAAAAAAGCCCTCCCGGCTCACGCCGGGAGGGCTTTTTATTGGATGCGACGAATTACTTCGCGGTCATCAGCGCCACGGTGGTGTCCAGCATGCGGTTCGAGAAGCCCCACTCGTTGTCGTACCACGACGATACCTTGACCAGGCGGCCCGACACTTTGGTCAGGGTCGAGTCGAAGTTCGACGACGCCGGGTTGTGGTTGAAGTCGACCGAGACCAGCGGTTCGGTCTGGTAGGTCAGCACTTCTTTCAGGGCGCCTTCGGAGGCGGCCTTCATCAGCGCGTTGACTTCTTCCACGGTCGTGTCGCGCTTGGCGATGAACGACAGGTCGACCAGCGAGACGTTGATGGTCGGCACGCGGATCGCGAAGCCGTCCAGCTTGCCGTTCAGCTCAGGCAGCACCAGGCCGACCGCGGCGGCGGCGCCGGTCTTGGTCGGGATCATGCTCATCGTGGCCGAACGGGCGCGGCGCAGGTCTTCGTGCATCACGTCCGACAGCACCTGGTCGTTGGTGTAGGCGTGGACGGTGGTCATCAGGCCGGTTTCCAGGCCGATGGCGTCGTTGAGCGGCTTGACCAGCGGGGCCAGGCAGTTGGTGGTGCACGAAGCGTTCGAGATGACGGTGTCGGTCGACTTCAGCACGTGCTGGTTGACGCCGTACACGATGGTGGCGTCGACGTCCTTGCCGCCCGGTGCCGAGATGATGACTTTCTTGGCGCCGCCCTTGAGGTGGGCCGAGGCCTTCTCTTTGGTGGTGAAGAAGCCGGTGCACTCGAGCACCACGTCCACGCCCAGGTCGCCCCATGGGATTTCAGCCGGGTTGCGCTGCGCGAAGACGCGGATCACGTCGCCGTTGACGATCATGTTGTCGCCGTCGACTTCCACCGTGCCAGGGAACTTGCCGTGGGCGGTGTCGTAGCGGGTCAGGTGGGCGTTCGACTTGGCGTCGCCCAGGTCGTTGATCGCCACGATCTGGATGTCTTGCTTCTTGCCACCTTCGTAGAAAGCGCGCAATACATTGCGGCCGATACGGCCGTAGCCGTTGATTGCAACTTTGATCGTCATACTATGCTCCTGATTAAAAAAATAAGGTAGTCCGGTCTGCAATTATAGATTATGCAATGACCAGTTTGACTTTCGCCACGACGTTTTCCACGGTGAAGCCGAAATGCTTGAACAGCACGCCCGCCGGAGCCGACTCGCCGAAGGTATCGATGCCGACCACGGCGCCTTCCAGGCCGACATATTTGTACCAGAAATCGGTCACGCCGGCTTCGATCGCCACACGCGGTATGCCCTTGGTCAACACGGCCGCTTTGTAGGCGGCGTCCTGGCGGTCGAACACGTCGGTCGACGGCATCGACACCACGCGCGCGGCAATGCCCTCGGCCTTGAGCGCGGAGGCGGCGGCCACGGCCAGCTCGACTTCCGAACCGGTGGCGATCAAGGTCACCTTGGCGTCGGCCACTTCGCTCAGCACGTAGCCGCCACGGGCGACGTCGGCGATCTGCTCCGGCGTGCGCTCCTGGTACGGCAGGTTCTGGCGCGAGAAGATCAGGGTCGACGGACCGTTCTTGCGCTTGACCGCCTCGCCCCACGCCACCGCCGATTCGACGGTGTCGCACGGACGCCAGTTGTCCAGGTTCGGGATCAGGCGCATCGACGAGATGTGCTCGACCGACTGGTGGGTCGGGCCGTCTTCGCCCAGGCCGATCGAATCGTGGGTGAACACGAAGATCGAACGCAGCTTCATCAGCGCGGCCATGCGCAGCGCGTTGCGGCTGTAGTCGGAGAACGTCAGGAACGTCGCGCCGAACGGGATGAAGCCGCCGTGCAAGGTGATGCCGTTCATGATCGCGCTCATGCCGAATTCGCGCACGCCGTAGTTGATGTGGTTGCCCGGCTTGCCCGAACGGACAGGGATCGATTCCTTCCAGTTGGTCAGGTTCGAGCTGGTCAGGTCGGCCGAACCGCCCAGGAATTCCGGCAGCACCGGCGCCAGCGCCTGGATGGCGTTCTGGCTGGCCTTGCGGGTGGCGATGTTTTCTTTCTTCTCGACGCACGAGGCGATGGCGGCTGCCAGCGCGCCGTCGAAGGCGGCCGGCAGGTCGCCGTTCATGCGGCGGGTCAGTTCGGCCGCTTCGGCCGGGAACTTGGTGGTGTACTCGGCGAACACGGCGGCCCAGTCGGCTTCGGCCTTGGCGCCGGCGGCTTTCGCGTCCCACGCGGTGTACAGCTCGGCCGGGATCTCGAACGGCACCGAGGTCCACACCAGGTGTTCGCGCACGGCGGCGATTTCCTTGTCGCCCAGCGCGGCGCCGTGGACCTTGTCGCCACCCTGCAGGTTCGGCGCACCTTTGCCGATGATCGTCTTGCAGCAGATCAAGGTCGGCTTGTCGGCGGTCTTGGCGGCGGCGATCGCGGCCGACACGGCGGCCGCGTCATGGCCGTCGACGGCGCGGATCACGTTCCAGCCATAGGCTTCGAAACGGGCCGGGGTGTCGTCGGTGAACCAGCCTTCGACCTTGCCGTCGATGGAGATGCCGTTGTCGTCGTACAGCGCGATCAGCTTGTTCAGGCCCAAGGTGCCGGCCAGCGCGCACACCTCGTGCGAGATGCCTTCCATCAGGCAACCGTCGCCCAGGAAGGCGTAGGTGTAATGGTTGACGACGTCGTAGCCCGGCTTGTTGAATTGGCTGGCCAGCAGATACTCGGACAGCGCCATGCCGACCGCGTTGGCCAGGCCCTGGCCCAGCGGACCGGTGGTCGTTTCCACGCCAGGCGTGACGTCCACTTCCGGGTGGCCCGGGGTTTTCGAATGCATCTGGCGGAACGATTTGATGTCGTCCATCGTCACCGCATAGCCGGTCAGGTGCAGCAGCGCGTAGTGCAACATCGAGCCGTGGCCGTTCGACAGCAGGAAGCGGTCGCGGTTGGCCCATTTCGGGTTGGCCGGGTTGTGGCTGTAATGGCCACTCCACAGCGCAACGGCGATCTCGGCCATGCCCATCGGCATGCCTGGGTGGCCGGAATTGGCCTTCTGGACGGCGTCCATTGCCAGCGCGCGGATCGCGTTAGCCATTTGGGTGTGCGGGAGCGTAGTGTTCATGGTGTAAGTAAGTGCGGAGGTTTGGAATTCTGGAGCTGCCAACTGCCGTGCTGCTGAACGCAGTATTCTACCAGAGCCCACCCCTGCGGCCTAAAATTGGCGCATTTGCAACGCCCCAAACGCCAAATGCCGCCCGGTCGGAAACCGGGCGGCATGGTCAGACCAACAAGTGGCGGTTTAGAACTTGTAGCTGTACTCGGCGGTCAGCTTGACCGAGCGCGGCGCGGTATAGCTGATCACGTTGCCGTACAGGGCGTTCTGCCCCAGTCCGGTGTTGTACGACTCGGTCTGGTTCTGGGAGATCTTGCGGTCGAAGACGTTGAAGACGTCGGCACGCAATATCAGCCCCTTCAGGAACGTCGGCGTGTAGGCCACGTTCAGGTCCAGGCGCGTATCCCACGGCATGCGGCCACGGC
>Ga0308163_10001791_pt1 | contig 21723 bp, 24 predicted proteins | sample PhyTR1_FD_201037 | JGI IMG/M metagenome (GOLD analysis project Ga0308163, IMG submission 201037) | Phyllosphere microbial communities from UC Gill Tract Community Farm, Albany, California, United States - DLSLT.R1 | ecosystem: Host-associated > Plants > Phyllosphere > Unclassified | place: USA... | reverse complement strand
CGTTCGCTCAAGCCCTTGATCGAACGCATGATGTGGTTGGCGACCTTGCGTGGCTTGCCCTCGTAGTTGCGGACCAGGCCCTCTTCGGTCTCGTTGAGGAAGCCGGACTTCTGTTCGATCAGCAGCATCCGCCCGTTGGGCGCGACGACGATGAAATCGATCTCGCCAAAGGCCGAAAAGCCCTTCTCGACGTTGGTCCAGTGGACGCCATGATAGATGCGGTAGTGTGCGTTGGCGAGGGTGGATTCAAGATAGGTCAGCGTCTCGATCTCACGCGCGGCGGTACCGGTGACGGCCACCTCTTGCCAGCCGGTAGGATGAAGATGAGCCATGAAATAGGGGCGGATGCGCCATTAATGTAAAAAAACATTGTAAGGCAGATCCGGGGTCAGGTCCGCCATTTCTACACGAGCTGAGCGCTAAGCGCGTTTAGTGCAGAGCTCGTGTAGAAATGGTGGACCTGACCCCGGAGTGATGATTTATGATGGCGGGTTGCCGACTGCGCCATCACTCACATATGAACTCAGAAAAACTCGCGCTGTTGCTGACGCGCGAAATGCCTTACGGTAAATATAAGGGGCGCAAGATCGCCGACCTGCCCGGCCATTACCTCGGCTGGTTCGCGCGCGAGGGCTTTCCGTCCGGCGAATTGGGCGCGCTGATCGCGTTGATGTATGAGCTCGACCACAACGATTTGCGCGCCCTGCTCGATCCGCTGCGGCGCTGAAAGCGGCGTCTTCACAGTTCGCAATAGATGACATCGGACAATCTGGATTCCGTGTATAAAGTCACTTATCGCTAACAGAGGAGTCCACCATGGCGCACCATCCATATCGCTGTACCTGCTTCATTATTTCATCCAAAATGCTGCGCCTGCTGGCCGACGAGACTAGCGATGAACACGAACGCTGCCGGCTGCTGGACCAGGCCGAGCTGTCGGCACATTTGCGCGGCCAGCGCTCGGTCGCCACGCCCACGACGGCCTTCGGCATCACCGCCACCGGCGAAAAACGCCGCACCGTCTACGACGCCAACAACAAGAGCAAGCTGCCCGGCAAGCTGGTGCGCGGCGAAGGCGCCAAGGCCGGTGATGACGTGGCGGTCAACCAGGCCTACGACGGTGCCGGCATGACCTACGATTTTTTGCTTGAGGTGTTAAAGCGCAATTCGATCGACGGCAAGGGCATGCGGCTGGACTCGACCGTCCACTATCAGAAGAATTTCAACAACGCCTTCTGGAACGGCCAGCAGATGGTCTACGGCGACGGCGACGGCAAACTGTTCCTCGGCTTTACCGGCGCCATCGACGTCATTGCCCACGAACTGACCCACGGCCTGACACAAAACGCCGTGCCCGGCGGCCTGGTCTACGAGGACCAGAGCGGCGCGCTCAACGAATCCATCTCCGACGTGTTCGGCAGCATGGTCAAGCAGTGGACGCTCAAGCAGAGCAGCACCGAGGCGGACTGGCTGATCGGCGCCGGCATCATGGGCCCGACCGTCGGCAAGGCGCTGCGCTCGATGGCCGATCCGGGCAACAAGGAACTTACCTGGTCCGGCGATGACCAACCTAAGACGATGGCCGGTTATATCGAGGACGGCGACGTCCACACCAACTCGGGCATTCCCAACCACGCCTTCTACGCGGCCTGCATCGCGCTCAAAGGCAATTCGTGGGACAAGGCCGGGCCGATCTGGTACAAGTCGCTGTCCTTGCTGGCGTCCGGCGCGAGCTTTGCCGACATGGCCAAGGCGACCATCCAGTCCGCCGAGCTGCTGTATGGCGCCGATTCAAAGGAACAACATGCCGTGCACGCGGCATGGAAGCTGGTCGGCGTGATTTGAGGGGAATGACGATGCGGATGACATTGCGATGCACAGGCGGCTTCGCCGGACCGGCCGGGGCGCAGACGCGCACCATCGATCTGGGGCAGCTGCCGCATGAGCAGGCCGAGCAAATGCAGCAACTGGTGCAGGCCTGCGACTTTTTCGCGTTGCCGGAAAAGCTGGTCAAGAGCGAGCCGAAATCCTGGGACTTCCAGTACGACCTGGAGGTCGACGAGGGTGGGCAGGCGCATACCGTGCGCTACCATCTGGACGCGGTGCCGGACCAATTGCGGGCATTGACCGAGAAGATCAACGACGAGGTCGATCCGGACTAGTCGATTTTCAGCTCGGGATAGCCGGTCAGCGGGTCGTGTTCGCGCGTGAAGCGGCGCTCCGGCAGCAAGGCCAGCAACAGCTCGGCCGTGGTGCGCACCACGCAGCCGGGGCCGACATGGCCGCCGAGCACCTGCCCACGCGCGTCGGACACGGCCATATGCAGGTGCGCGCCATCGGGCGCGATCGAGCCGGCCAGGGTCAGGATTTCCAGATCGCCATGCAGCGCGGTCGCTTGCGGCTGTCCCGCGTAGCGCAGTTGCGCGACGCTCAGGCTGCCGATGCCTTGCAGCACGAAGCCGGCCTTGTGGCCGCTGGCCAGCAAGGCGGCGACCACCGCGCCGCGCAAGTCGTCGCCCGGCCGCAGCCGTAGCGGCAAAGTCTGCATCACGCCACCATGGTCGCGAACTCGCCGCTTTTAATGAGCCGTTGCAGGTCGGTGGCGCCGCCGATCAGCACGCCCTTGACGAAGATCATCGGGAAGGTCGGCCAGCCGGTCCACATCTTCAGCGCGGTGCGCGGGCGCCATTCGGAGAAGTAGTTGCCGTAGCTGAGGTATTGGTAAGCCGTGCCGTTGGCGTCGAGGATTTGACGGGCTTTGCGGGGAAAAGGATTGAGTCCCATGCCGACCACCACCACAGTGTTGGCGGCGATGGCGGCCTGGACTTCGGCGACGAGGTCGCGGCGGTAATCGCTGATACGTTCGCGGATGGCGGGGTGGATGTGGGCTTCGTCCAGGATGTTACGGCTCATCGTGTTCCTCGTGATCATGAAAACCGCAAGCGTAGCCGCAACCGGCGCGAAGAGCCAGCCTTTTCGCAAAGGGGTCACCGGAGCAAAAAATCTTCTGAACCACGTAGGGCGGATTAGGCGGAACGCCGTAATCCGCCATGCATGCGTGGTCGGCGGCGCATGCATGGCGGATTACGCTTCGCTAATCCGCCCCACGTGGATCCGCGGCGGCGTCGAAGTCACGTAAGCCTTACAGCGCCAGCTTGGTGACCTTGGTGCCTTCCAGGCTCAGGTTGGCCATCAGCCCGGCGTTGGTCAACACCAGCGCCTGCACCGGACCGGTCGCGGTGGCGGTGTCGATCTCGCCGTTGGCGCCGACCTTGAGCAGCGCCACCGAACCATCGACGCCGGCCGTCCAGCCTTTGCCATTGCGGAATTTATCCAGCGCTTCGCGGGTCATGAACAGCAACACCACCGCCTTCGACTGCGCGCCGGCCTGGAACCCCACCGACACCGACGTCATGCTGTAGTAGTCAGCCGTTTGCCCACCCGTGCGCAACACGCCGCGGCCATATTCGCCGCCCACCACCAGCCCCGCCGCCAGCACGCGCGGGAACACCAGCACGCCATTGGCCTTGCGCACCAGCTCGCGCGAACCCTTGACCTCCTTGTACAGCCGCTCCAGGGTGTCATAGGAACCACGCTCGATCTCCGTCTTGACGGCGGCCGGATCGGACTTGGCGTCCGAGGTCGTGGTGGTGCATCCGCCCAAGGCCAGACCGGCGAACGCGACGGCGGCGCTGGCGCGCATCAGAAAGGTACGTATTTGCATAGAAGTCTCCTGAGGAAGATCGAGTGAGCCTGCTTGCTAAAATAGCAGTTCGATTTTGGCACCTTTATTAAAAAAATGCCAATCCTCCTTGTCTCAGGTGCGCGACAGTCGGCGCGATGCCAGACTCCGGACCCTAAACCCTAAGCCCGCGTGCCGAACGCCAGCCGCTTGCCTTCTCGCAACATCGCGGCAAACTCCACCGCCGGCACCGGCTGGCTGAACAGATACCCCTGCAGTTGATCGCAGCCCAGCTCGCGCAGGAAACTCATCTGTTCGACCGTCTCCACGCCTTCGGCGACGATTTCCTGGCGCAGTTGTTGCGCCATCGTGACGATCGCGCGCGCGATGGCGCAATCGTTTTCTTCATACGGCAAGCCGACCACGAACGAGCGGTCGATCTTCAGGGTGCTGATCGGGAATTTCTTCAGGTAGGCCAGGCTGGAGTACCCGGTGCCGAAGTCGTCCAGCGCCAGCGACATGCCCATCGCCACCAGTTCGTTCATGATGGCGATGACGTTGTCGGTGCCGCGCACCAGCAGGCTCTCGGTGATTTCCAGGTTGATCTGGTCCGGCTGCACGCCGTGGCGCTCCAGCACCGCCGCGATGCGCTGCGGCAGCTGGCTGTCGAACTGCCGCGCCGACAGGTTGACCGCGACCGGCGGCATGATCAGGTTGTCCTCGCGCCAGTCGCGGATCTGGCGGCAGGCCTGCTCCAGCACCCAGGTGCCCAGGTCGAGTATCAGTCCGCTCTCCTCGGCCACCGGGATGAACACGCCCGGCGACACCAATCCGCGCACCGGATGGCGCCAGCGCAGCAGCGCCTCGGCGCCGACGATGCGGCCGCTGCGCAGGCTCACCTTCGGCTGGTAGTACAGCAGCAGCTCCTGGTTGACAAGCGCCTGGCGCAGCTCGCTTTCGAGCCGCAAATGTTCCTTGGCGCGCTGGTTCATCTCCTCGCTGTAGAACAGGAAACCGGCCTCGATGTTTTGCGCCGCCTTGTTCATGGCGACGTCGGCGTAGCGGATCAGGGTCGGCACGTCCGCAGCGTCCTCGGTGTAGACGGTGATGCCGATGTGCGCGCCCACCTGCAGGCTGTGGGCGGCGACCTGGATCGGCGCGGCCAGCGCGGCCAGCAGCTTTTGCGCGACGGTGGCCGCGTGTTCGCGTTTTTCGATGTGCAGCAGCGCGACGGCAAACTTGTGGCCGTCCAGCCGCGCCAGCACATCGGCCTCGCGCAGCACGGCGCGGAACACGCGGCCGATCTGGCACAGCAGCTCGTTGCCGATGTCGCTGCCGAGCGTGTCGCTGATGGCGCCGACGCGGGTGATCTCGAGCACCAGCATGGCGCCGTGCTCCTGCGACCGGCGGTGCTCGGTCAGCGCCTGGCCGACCAGCTGCGTCAGCAGGCACAGATTGGGCAGCCCGGTCAGCGGATCGTAGTTGGCCATGCGCTGCATGCGCGCCTGCGCGTCCTTGTGCTCGCTGATGTCGGAAAACAGCGAGAACGTGTGGCTGATCTTGCCGCGGCCGTCGCGCACCACGCTGATCGTCACCGACTGCGGGAACAGCTCGCCGTTCTTGCGTTTGCCGATGATCTCGCCGCGCCACGGCCCGGCGCCCTGCATCGCCGCGCGCACCTTGGCGCGAAACTCGGCGTCGTGCACGCCCGAGCGCAGCAGATCCGGCGTCTTGCCGATCGACTCTTCCGGCGTATAGCCGGTGATGCGGGTGAAGGCCGAATTGATCGAGACGATGCGCTCGTGGCCGTCCGTGATCAGCACCCCCTGGTCGCTGTCTTCGATGATGCGCGCGTGCAGGTTGATCTTGTCGGCGGCGGTCATGGCCTCGCCCACGCGCGCCAGCCGCACCAGCATGCCGACCGCCTCGCCGCTGTCGTCGTGGCGCAGGAAGATGTGCATCTTGACCCAGATGACCTCGCCGCTTTTCTTGCGCCGCCGCACCTCGGCGGTGGCGCCCGCCTCGCCGCCGGGCTCGGCGCCGTTTTCAACACCCAGTTCGGCGATGTTGCCGTCGTCGTCGTCCCCGGCGTACAGGAACAGCACGTGCTGGCCCAGCGCCTCGTCGGCGGCATAGCCGAACATGTGCGCCGCGCCCGGACTCCAGGCCGTCAGGTAGCCGGTCAGGTCCAGTTCGAGCACCGCGTGGTCGTCGGCATCGACCGACGGCGCCATCGCCGCGCGCGCCTCGGCCAGCGCGGCGTCGAGGCTGGCCAAGGTCAGCGCCAGCGCCTCGCCCTGCTCGCCGCGGGCGCGCTGGCTCAGCGCCAGACAGCGCTCGATCGCGTCAAGCATGGAGGTTACCCACTTTGCCGGACGCCACCGTCTGCATCCACAGATACGCGTCCGCGGCGACCTGGTTGAAGCTGCCCGTGTCGAGTTGCAGCGCGTGCAGACGTTCGGCCAGCGCGGCGTGATCGTTGCGCTCGGCCGCCTCCACCAAGCCGAGCAGGTCGCCCAGCTCGCCCTCGTGCGCCAGCAGCGCCTGCTGCACGGCCTCGCTCATCGTCAACGGCTTGAGCACCTCCTCCAGCGACAGGCCGAACAGCACGCCCAGCAGCGAGAACATGCCCACCATGAAGGCTTGCTCCTGCTGCGCCTTACCCAGGCCGGCGTCGCGCGCCAGCAATTCCATCGCCCGCGCCCGCACCGCCACCCGCGCCAGCAGCATCGGCGAGCGCTGGTCGGCCTCGCGCGACGAGAACAGCATCAGGTTGAGCCAGCGCCGCAGCTGCGAGCGGCCCAGGATCAGGATCGCCTGCGAAAAACTGGTGACGCGGCGGCCGGCGCCCATGCCCAGGGAGTTGACCAGCCGCAGCAGGTGGTACGACAAGGTCGGGTCGCGGCGCAGCAACGCTTCGATCTCGTGGGTGTCGGCGTCGGCCGACACCAGTTGCACCAGCTGCAGTGCCAGCGCGCGCGAGGCGGCCTGGCTGCCCACCGGCCTGGACGGCGGCGCCAGGAACCACTCGCCCTCGACCCAGGCCACGCTCGACGGCAAGGTGTCGGCGAGAATGGTATCGGCGCGGTGGAGCTTTTCGGCCGGCAGTTGTTTCCAGCCCGCCTGGTCGAGCAAGCGGCCGAGCGCGTCGCTCAAGCCGGCGCGGTAGAAGCAGTGCATGCTGCCGCCCGCCACCTCGCGCAGCACGGCGACGATGGCGTCCGGCAGCGCTGGCGCCGCATCTGGCTGGTCCAGCACGCCGGCGTCGAACAGCAGCGCGCCGGGGTGACCGTTGCGGTCGGCAAGCGAGTGCAGGAAAACAGGCGGGATGGCAATCAGGGCGGTCATCAATGATCCAGCGAATACAGTCGGTTATGCTGCTATGGTACTCCGAAACAGTTGGCTCCGGTCAACATTGTAGGACCCCATTTCACATTCCTCCACAGCTTTCCTGTTCTGCGTCAAACCGATTGCGTATGGTGGGGTAAATGGCGCAACAGGCGCTCGAACAGACCCGGCTGGCGCATGCGGGCGATCCACCAGTTCAGCGCGGCGCCATGCTCGCCACTGCGCCAGGCCAGGTAGAAGGTTTCGGCCGGTTTGGGCTCCTCGACCTGTTTTTCGACCAGCAGGCCGGCGTCGATGGCGGCGCGCGCGCAGGGCTCGGGCAGGAAGCCGAAACCGGTCCCGGCCAGCTGGAACTGCAGCTTGGTCTTCATGTCCGGCACGGTCAGGGTATCCTGTCCCAGCAGCAGGCCGACCGTGCGCGGCGCCAGTTGGCGCGCCGAATCGGCGACGCTGACGGCCCGGTATTGCTGTAAATGGCTGCGGTCCAGCCGGCCCTCGATTGCGGCCAGCGGGTGCGACGGCGCCACCGCGAAGACGAACTCGACTTTACCTATCGGCTCCGAGACATAGCCGCCGCCCGCCGGACCGTCGCCGGCCACGCCCACCAGCAAGTCGGCGCGGCGGTCCAGCAACGCCTCCCAGGCGCCGGACAGCGTTTCCTTCACCACGCGCAGCCGGGTTTGCTGGGCGACCTCGTAGAAGGCGTTGATGTCTTCCATGAACATGCACGGCGAGAACATCGAATCCATGCCCACCGCCAGTTCGGTCTCCCAGCCGGACGCCACGCGCCGCACCCGGTGTTCCAGATCCTGGGCCGCCTTGAGCAGGTAGCGCCCTTCCTTGAGCAGCTCGACCCCGGCCGCCGTCAGCACCACGCGCGGGCCGTTGCGCTCGAACACCTGGACGCCCAGGTCGTCCTCCAGCTTGCCGACCGTATAGGAGATGGTCGACGGCACGCGGTGCAATTCCTTGCCGGCGGCCGAGAAGGATCCGCGCCGGTCGATGGCGTCGACAATTTGCAGCGCTTCGAGGCTTAATCTGAGCATTCGATTTTTTCGATAGTAGATGGGTAAATTTTCCGTTTTTTAATCCGGAATCCGAGGTCTATACTGTGATTCATGGATGCGGCGGTAATTAAAGAAAGGCGAATCAGCCTTCAAAATTATCGCACATCGGCTGAACACAACCTTGAAAACAATCGAAGAAACGGAGCTCATCATGTTGCAAATTCGTAAAAGTGAAGATCGCGGTCTGGCAAATCACGGCTGGTTGAACTCGCGCCACAGCTTCTCGTTCGGCAGCTACCATGATCCAAAACACGTCGGTTTCGGCCCGCTGCTGGTGATTAACGAAGACCAGGTGGAAGCCGGCCAGGGCTTCGGCACCCACGGCCACCGCGACATGGAAATCATCTCCTACGTACTGAGCGGTGCGCTGGAGCATAAAGACAGCATGGGCACCGGTTCGGTGCTGCACTACGGCGACGTCCAGCGCATGAGCGCCGGCACCGGCGTGCGTCACAGCGAGTTCAACGGTTCGCAGAAGCACCAGGTGCATTTCCTGCAAATCTGGATCCAGCCAGGCCAGGCCGGCATTCCTCCAAGCTACGAGGAAAAGCACTTCACGCCGGAAAGCAAACAAGGCCAGCTGCGCTTGATCGCTTCGAACGACGGCCGCGAAGGCTCGGTGCTGGTGCATCAGGATGCGGCGATCTATGCGACCATCATGGCTGCCGGCGACAGCCTGAAGCACGAGTTGGGCAACGGCCGCACCGCCTATGTCCACGTGATCCGGGGCGACGTGACCGTCAACGGCACCGCGCTCAAAGGCGGCGACGCGCTGAAGATCACCGAGGAAAACCTGGTCACGCTGGCACAGGCGACCGATGCCGAGGTACTGGTCTTCGATCTGCCAAACTGAGCCGAGGGGCTGGCCTAAAATAAATTTTCGCCAGGTTTGGTATGATGAAGGGCGCGCCGGGTCTGTTCGAACAGCCCGGCGCGCCTTTTTTACCTTATTACATCATCAATATTTGAAGAGCATAGCTATGTTGCAGAGCGCGGAAGTACCGGCAAAAGACGAATTGGACTATATGACTTCGTGCGCCCTGCCGACGCCCTGGGCACAGTTCACGCTGCACGCCTTTGTTGAAAAAGCCACCGGCAAGGAACATTTGGCCATGGTGCTGGGCGATATCGGCGACGGCGAGCCCGTGCTGGCCCGCGTGCACTCGGAGTGCCTGACCGGCGACGTGCTGTTCTCGCAACGTTGCGATTGCGGCGCCCAGCTGGAAGGCGCGCTCAAGAAAATCGCCGCCGAGGGCCGTGGCGTGCTGCTGTACCTGCGCCAGGAAGGCCGCGGTATCGGCTTGATCAACAAGATCCGCGCCTATCGCCTGCAAGAGGCCGGCGCCGACACGGTCCAAGCCAACGAACAGCTCGGCTTTAAACCGGATCAGCGCACTTACGGGCTGGTCAAGCCGATGCTGGCCCAGTTCGACGTCAAAAGCTTGCGCCTGATGACCAATAATCCGCGTAAGATTGATGCCATGACCAAACTTGGCATCGAGGTGGCCGAGCGCGTGCCGCTGCTGGTCAACCGCAACGCGTTCAACCAGCACTATCTGAACACCAAAGCCGCCAAGCTGGGCCACATGATGACGCCTCTGACACCAGCCGCCGTGGAAGATGGCGCGCTCTGAGGTTGACGATCGAATTAGTCTAAGGACTGCATGAAATTTACCGCGCTTGCCACAACCATCGCCTTGACCGGGGCCTGCGCTGGCGCGCTGGCGGCCCCCACCACCGCCAACCCCGCCGCGCCGTCGCTGGCAGCCGCCGCCAACGCGGCCACCGCAGCGGCGACCTCCACCGCAACCACGACCGCCACCACCACGACGCCGGCCAAGGGCAAGCTGCCGCCGGCAGTGCCGCCGCAGGTTTCGCCCACATCGCCAGCATCGCCGGCTTCGCCCGGCACGCCCGCAGCGCCCGGGTCGGCCGACCCGTCCGCCGCTGGCGCCGCAGCCGCCGATACCGCGCCGCTGCCGCCACCATCGAGCGCGGCACAGCATTTGTATGCGTCGGCCAAGAATGACATCCTGCAAGTACGCTCGCTGCTCAAGAGCGGTCGCACGCAGTCGTCGGTCGGTTCGGGCTTTTTGATCGGCACCAGCAACCTGGTCGTCACCAACTACCACGTGGTGTCGCAGTTCGCGCTCGATCCGGACACCTACGTCGGCGAATGGGTCGACACCAGCGGCCAGCGCGGCAATGTCGAATTGCTGGCGGTCGACGTGCTGCACGATCTGGCGGTGCTGCGCGTCAACCGCAACGGCACCGGCTTCTTCAAGATGCCGGAGCAGCTGGCGCGCCTGACGCAGGGCCAGTATCTGTACTCGATGGGCAATCCGCTCGATCTAGGCTTTGCCATATCCGAGGGCGCCTACAACGGCGTGATCGCGCGCAGCTTCTACGACCAGCTGATGTTCACCGGCCCGATCAATTCCGGCATGAGCGGCGGCCCGAGCGTGACGGTCGACGGCTCGGTGGCCGGGGTCAACGTTTCCAAGCGTCTCGATGGCGAACTGGTCAGCTTCCTGGTGCCGGCCCGTTTTGCCCAGGACCTGCTGCGCAAGGTCGAACAACAAGCCAAGGCGCCGGCCGACTTCACCTCGGTGGTGGCTGGCCAGCTGCTGAGCCATCAGCGCGCGATGGTCGATCAGCTCCTTTCGAGCCCGCTTAGCCTGAAGCCCATGGGTCCGTATCAGGTGCCGGTGCGCGAGTCCGAGCAGATGCGCTGCTGGGGCCGTTCCAACGTCAAGGCCGACAAGCCGTTCACGGTCGATGACGCCAGTTGCGCGATGGAGTCGGCGATCTTCGTCAGCGGGTCGCTGCAAACGGGCCAGCTCAGCATCCGCCACCAGTTCCTGCGCGGCACCGGCCTCGACAAGCTGCGCTTCGCGCAACTGGCCAGCGCCTCGTTCAAGAACGAACACTTCGGCAGCAACAAGGACACGCGCCTGACCGGCCCCAACTGCACCGAAGACTTCGTCAAGAACAAAAACCTGCCGCTGCGCGCGGTGCTGTGCGTGCGCGCCTACCGCAAGTTCGCCGGTCTGTACGACTTCGCGCTGCTGACGGCCACCACCGACCAAGGGTTGATGAGCCTGCAAAGCCGCCTGGATGCGCGCGGCGTCTCGTATGACAACGGCATGCGCGTGTCGCGCGTGTTCCTGGAATCGCTGTCGCTGGCGCCTGCCGGCGCGGGCACGCCAGTGCGCCCTGCGGCCGTCAAAGGCGGCAAGACCGGCACGCCGCCGGGCGAAGCCGCCGCTAAACCGGGTCCGCCACCAGCCAGGCCGGCCACGGGAGGCGCGCAATGATGGCCCCCTACTTCGTCGAGATCCTGGCCCGCAACGGCGACGTGCTGCACCGGCACAAGGCCGAGAGCTTGCCGATCCGCCTCGGACGCAGCTACGACAACGACATCATCCTGGACGACGCGCATAGCGCAGCCGCGCACGCCATCGTCAACCTCGACGCCAACGACAAGCTGGTGCTGCGCGACCTCGGCAGCAAGAACGGCACCTACGCGCGCGGCAAGCGACAGACGGAAGTCGTGCTGGGCGGCGACACGGTCGTGCGCCTCGGCCACACCCGCCTGCGCATCCGCGCGGCCGACTTTCCGGTGCCGGCGGAAATCGCCGATACCACCATGCACAGCTGGGAAGGCGCCACGCCGGCCACCATCGGCCTGGTGCTGATCGCCGTGTTCAGCTGCCTGGAGACGTGGTTGTCCGACGTCGAACCGTTCGCCCTGATCCGTTATCTGCTGGTGCTCGCGTCCAGCCTGGCGGCGGGCTTGCTGTGGAGCGGCGTGTGGGCGCTGGCCAACCGCCTGTTCGGCAGCCATGCGCGCATGGGCCGGCATCTGTTCATCCTGGGCAGCGGCCTTGCGGCGGTCGGCATCTGGCGCGCCGCCAGCTGGACCATGGCGTATGCGTGGTCGGCGGAAGGGTTCACGCGCTATGGCAACCTGGTCACCCTGGCGATTGTCTGCGGCATGCTGTTCTTCCATCTGAAAACCATCAAGCCACACCTGACCAGGCAATTCGCCACCACCGCCACGGTCATGATGCTGGTCGGCGTCGGCCTGATGCTGATGACCAACCTGCAAGGCACAGGGCGCTTATCGGACGAGCTTTACATGTCGGTATTGTTGCCGCCCGAAGTCAAGCACAGCGCCGACCGCAGCGTCGACCAGTTCATGGGCGACGCCGCCAAGCTTAAGGCCGATACCGATGCGGCGCGGGCACGCGGCGTCAAGGATGGCGCCGACGAACCGGGCGACGACGACAGCGACAGCGGCAGCGAATGACGATGTCAGCGTGTCGCGTGTGCGGCCGGGGTGATGGTGATGGTGAGATGGCGCATCACGGCCAACCGCGCAACACCTGGTCCACCACGCCCTGCAACTGATCTCGCGTGGCACCGGCGGCGGCCTGCACCGCCATGCCGTTCGACACCGTCATCACATAGCGCGCCATCTGGCCCGAGCAGCTGCCGGCCGGCAAATCGCCATCCACCTTGGCCCGCTCGAAACGCGCGCGCAATTTTTCCTCGCTCGCCGCCCGGCGCTCGATCAGTGAATTGCGGATAGGCAGCGCATCGTCGCTGCACGCCAGCGCGCCGTTGATCACCAGACAGCCATGCGGCTTGTCGGTCTCGGTCTGCGCGTCGGCATTGCCGCGCAAAAAATGCTCAACCACGGCGCGCGCGGTCGGCTCTTTCAACGCCGCGTTAAACAGCGGATCGTGCGTCGCGCCATAGCGGTCGAGCGCCATGCGGAACAGGTTTTCCTTGTTGCCGAACACGGCGTACAGGCTGGGCCGGTTCATGCCCATCGCCTCGGTCAGTTCCGGCAGCGAGCTACCCTCGTAGCCCTTCTCCCAAAACACCTTCATCGCTTTGTCCAGCGCGGTTTCAGCATCGAAAGTGCGCGGACGGCCCGTCTTGCGGACTGTGGAAGTATTCTCTTTCATACCAATCGGTTAAAAATTATATTGACAACGTGATCTCCAGCCTTCATTATGAACCGATCAGTAAAAAACTCAAGCATTTTTCCTTCTACCCGGGACTATTTTCCATGCAATCCACCTCCACCGCACAGGCCTTGCCGCCTGCCGAGGAAGCGCCGGCATCCGCCGTAGCCGCCCTCGCCCCCACCCGCGCCGCCTGGCTGGCCGTGCTATCCGTCGCCGTCGGCTCGTTCGCGCTCGTCACCACGGAATTTTTGCCGGTCGGCCTGCTGCCCTCCATCGCCGCCGAACTCAAGGTCACCGAAGGTTTGGCTGGCATGATGGTCACCATCCCCGGCCTGGTGGCCGCGTTTGCCGCCATCCTGGTCACCATCGGTGTCGGCAAGACCGACCGCCGCTATGTGATCTGGGCCCTGACCGGCACCCTGGTCGTCTCCAATCTGATGGTGGCGCTATCGGACTCGTTCATCGTGATCCTGATCGGACGCGCCTTGCTGGGCATCGGCGTCGGCGGATTCTGGGCCATCGGCGGCGCGCTGGGCAACCGGCTGGTGCCGCCGGAATATGCGACGCGGGCGACGTCGATCATCTTCGCCGGCATCTCGCTCGGCACCGTCGCCGGCGTGCCGGCCGGCGCGCTGATCGGTGAACTGGTCGGCTGGCGCGTGGCCTTCCATGCGGCCGGTGCGGTTGCCGTACTGGTGTTGCTGCTGCAAATGTGGCTGCTGCCGCGCCTGCCGACGACGCAATCGCTGACGTTCGCGCAACTGCCGGCGCTGCTGCGTGTTAAAAAGGCGCGGCTGGGCATGCTGGCCACGCTGTTGATCTTCATCGGCCAGTTCGCCGCCTATACCTATGTCACCCCGTTCCTCAGCCAGGTCGTCGACCTGAACGCGACCACCATCAGCGCCCTGCTGCTGACCTACGGCGCGGCCGGCTTTGTCGGCAACCTGATCGGCGGCTGGACGGTGGCGCGCAGCGTCCGCATGTCGATGATCGTCACCGGCCTGGTCATGGGCTTGTCGGCGGCGGCGTTGCCATTGATCGGCACCTCGCTGCCGGGCGCCACCGCCCTGATCGTGATCTGGGGCCTGGCCTTCGGCATGATGCCGATCTCGGTGCAGACCTGGATGTTCCGGGCCGCGCCCGATGCGATGGAAAGCGGCGGCGCGGTGTTCGTCGCCACCGCGCAGATCTCGCTGGCCAGCGGGGCGCTGGTCGGCGGCGTGGCGGTCGACCATCTGGGCATGTCGAGCGCGATGGTGGTCGGCGGCGTGTTTGCCGTAGCGATGGCGGCGGTGATCGCCAAGTGGGGCGAGGACGACGGCAAGCCGTCAGGCAAACTGCATGCCGTGCACTGACCACTAACCGATGCGAAGTTCAGGAAACACGTAGGGCGGATTAGCGCGCAGCGCGTAATCCGCCATGCATAATCCGTCGGCGGCGCAAGCGCCACACCTAAATTCTGCCGCGCCTGAATTCCGCCAGAAAGGCCTTGGTCTCCCTGGCCGACAACACCTTGATGTCGTCGCCGTGCCAAGCGTACAGATACGGCGTGCCGCCCTGACGGTCGGTCAGCTTAGCGTCCAGCAAAAAGCACGTACCCAGCGGATACAAGGCCGTATCGCTCATCCGGCGCGAGCACTGCACCGCCAGCTCCGGCGAAAACGCCTGCCCCGGCACCGGATGGATCTCGACCGCCCCCCCGCGCCGCACCGAATGCACCGCCACCTGCCGGTAAGCATAAATATCGCGCGCCATGATCGCCTTTGCTGAAAAACCGCCATGGTAGCAGATCGTTTTCCGCGAGCATGACAAACAGCACCCACCATTGATCCGGTCGAAGGACCGATGAGAAAGCCAGGCGCAGGATGTCGCAAGACGTCCCGGCAGCCTGGCTTTTTTATTCAGTGCCGCTTGAAGGATGTCTTCAAGCTACTACACTGAACATGACAACCTACACTTGGGACGAGGCCAAACGCAACAGCAACCTGCGTAAGCACGGGCTGGACTTTGCTGATGTGCCCTCTTTGTTGGAAAGTGTTACATACTCAACCGAAGACACACGCTTTCACTACAGCGAGCGTCGATACAATGCCTTCGGGTACTTCCTAGCTGAATTGGTTTCGATCACGTACACGGAGCAAAATGATGAAATACGAATCATCTCTTTTAGACGGGCAACTCGCCGAGAAAAACGAGACTTCGTTTGATCGGCCCGCCAATTGGGTCAATGTCATGCCAAATTGCGACGTCGAAATCGACATCGACGAAGACTGTCCGGAATATGATCCACAGTACTTCACTGAACCCGTGCATCGTTTCAAAGGCCGCATCATCCCGCCACGAAAGTCGCCTACCGACCCTTATGACCCGGAAGTGCTGGCGTTCATGAAATCGATAACGCCTTTCGTGCAGATGGAGCCGGACATCCTCGGCGGTATGCCGGTGTTTAAGAGCACCTTGGTACCGATCAAACGAATGTTCGACTATCTGCTTGCGGGCAGAACCATGGATGACTTTCTGCACGTGTATCCAATCGTCTCCCGAGACGCCGCAACTGCCGTACTAGAAAGCGATGCGACGCTGTTTTACGAAGAGATCAGCAAAGCAATCGATTCGGCGGCGATGCCCTCTTCCCGGCCCAAATAACCCAGCTTCTCGTTGGTCTTGGCCTTGACGTTGACCTGGCTGATGTCCAGCCCCAGATCCTCCGCGATGTTGGCGCGCATGGACTGGATGTGCGGCGCCATCTTCGGACGCTGCGCGATGATCGTGCAATCGACGTTGCCGATGCTGTAGCCGGTGGCCACCACGCGGCGCGCGGCCTCCTTGAGCAAGGTGCGCGAATCGGCGCCCTTGAACTGCACGTCCGTATCCGGAAAATGCTTGCCGATGTCGCCCAGCGCGGCCGCGCCCAGGATCGAATCGGTGATCGCGTGCAGCAGCACGTCGGCGTCCGAATGACCCAGCAGGCCGACGTGGTGCGGGATGTCGACGCCGCCGATGATCAGCTTGCGGCCTTCCACCAAAGCGTGGCAGTCGTAACCCTGGCCGATGCGGAACGGGAGTTTGGTCATCATGTGGTTTCCTTGGTTATTCGTCGGCGGCCAGATACATCTCGGCGATGCGGATATCGGCCGGCAGCGTGACTTTCAAATTTCTTGGATGGCCTTCGACGAGGCGCGGCGACATGCCCAGCATCTCGACGGCGCTGGCGTCGTCGGTGATGGCGTTGGCGTCCGGGGCGCCGCCCAACGCCCGCAGCAGCAGCGCGTAGCTGAACATCTGCGGCGTCTGTGCCAGCCACAGGCCGTCGCGCGGCACGGTGGCGACATCGGCGCCCGCCTTGCGCTTGACCGTGTCCACCACCGGCAACGCCAGCAACCCACCGCCGGCGTAATCGCCAACGCCTTCTATCAACCTGGCGATCAGCGCCGGCGTCAGCCCGGGACGCGCGGCGTCGTGCACCATGATCAGGTCCGCATCCGTGACGATGCCATCCAGCGCGCGCAAAGCGTTGAGCACCGTGTCCATGCGGGTGGCGCCGCCACAGCGCAGCACCGTGACGCCGTCCAGGTCCGGCGGCAGCACATGGTCGATCTGTCCGTCCGCCGCGCTGACGACGACATAGGTATGCGCCACCAGATCGCTGGCGCGGAAGGCGTCGACGGCGTGGCGCAGCATCGGCTTGCCGCCGAGCGTCAGGTATTGCTTGGGTCCATCCGCCGCCATGCGCGCGCCAACGCCGGCGGCGGGCAGCAGCGCGAAATAGCGCGGTGAGTGAGTTTGTGCTGTCATCTTCTTTATCTTCTGCGCCTGCGCTGGACGATCTCGCGGATTTCACCGTTACAGGTGTTCGCCAGCCGCGCATATTCGGCGGGGGTATCGATTTTAGCCTGCTCCAGCTTACCTTTGTCGAATTCCGCCTGAATAAACGGGAACCACTGGCTGTTGATCTCATGCTGCAGCGCCGATTGCGCCGTGCCCGACGGCGCGTACAAAGGCTTGGCTTCGAAGCGGCGGTTGAGCGCATCGCGCACCACTTTCTCGACCCGCGCCAGATTGTCCATATAGGCTTTCAGGTGGCGCTGCTCGTGCTCGAGGATCGTGTTGTAGCCACAGCTGCCGGGGACGAACTCGTTGCCGACGTAGATCAGCACCGGCGAGTAGTTCATCTTGATCTCCACGCGCGGCGCCACGCATTCATAGCCACTGACCTTGTCCTGCAGGATAGGCCCGCCCATCGTCGCGGAAAACTGCGCGCGCGTGACCGTCAGGCCCAGCGTTTCGCTGCGGCCGTCGATGCTGCCGGTCTTCAGGGTTAGCGCGCGATAAGGCAGTTGGTTGTTGATCGTGAAGCCGTTACTCTTGGTCGACAGCACCGAGATGGTTTTGCTGATCGTGTCCTCGCAGCGGATCTGAAACGGCGTGCGTTCGGCCGCCGACGCGGCACAAGCCGTGCCGGCGCCGCAGCATAACAAGATCAGCACCGCCGACTTCATGACGTCAGTCCAGCTTCCAGTCGCCCGCACGCAGCTTGTCGAGCCAGAACGCGCCAATGATGGTTTTGACGTCGGTGACTTTACCTTCGCGTACCCATTGCAGCAGTTCGTCGATGGTCGCGGTGAACAGCTCGAGGAATTCGCCGTCGTCCAGCTTTTGCTCGCCCAAGGTCAGGCCGCGCGCCAGGTACAGGTCCAGGTGCTCGTCTGAATAAGCGATGGCGTTGTGGATTTTGCTGACGAACTGCCAGTTGGTCGCGGTGTATCCGGTTTCTTCTTCCAGCTCGCGCTTGGCGCTGGCCAGCGGATCTTCACCCGGATCGATTTTCCCGGCCGGGAATTCGATGAAGACGTCGTGCAGCGGATAACGGTACTGGCGCTCGAGCAGCACCTTGCCATCGTCGAGCAGCGGCAGGATTACGACCGCGCCCGGATGCAGGATGTATTCGCGGCCGGTGCGTTTGCCGTCGGGGAGTTCAATGGTGTCGCGTTGGACTTTGAGGAAATGGCCGTCGTAGACCAATGCACCGTCGATGCGGGTTTCTGTCAATGTCGACATGTCGGCTCCTTGAGTGAAGCCGCTAGTGTATCAGTCGTGACGCTTGCGCAGGTAGCGCGCGATGAATCCGGGGAAGCCGAAAACCAGGAACAGACAGCCGGAGATCGCGTAGAACTCCCAGGTCTGGGGGAAGCGGTTGCCGATGTGGCCTTCCAGGGCGAAGCCGATGGAACCAACGACAAGATACAGCGCCACCATTTCCATCAGCCGCACGATCAGCGGCTTGCGCCGCCACGTGGCTGGAATCGCGGCGAATACCTTGTCGTTGAAAAAAGGCAGGTTGGCGGCCGCGATGGCTATCGCGATCACCAACCAGCTTGCGACGGAAACATCCATCAGGTGGCGAGCGTCGCTTGCATGGCCTTCAGGCACATCGCCAGCAGCGGACCTGGCAGGATGCCCAGAACCACGATGGCCAGGCCGTTCAGGCTCAGGACAAACTTCATGTCGCCGTGGGCGACGATAGGCGCCGTGTCGGTCGGCTCGTCGAACCACATCAGTTTAACGATGCGCAGGTAGTAGAACGCGCCGATCAGCGAGAACATCACCGCGACCACGGTCAGCCAGATCTGGCCCGTACCCAGCACGGCGCTCAGCACCGAGAACTTGGCGGCAAAGCCCATCATCGGCGGCACGCCGGCCAGCGAGAACATCAGGATGGTCATGACGACCGCGAACCAGCCACTACGCTTGCTCAGGCCTTTGAAGTCGTTCAGCGTTTCGGCCTCGAAGCCGGAACGCGACAACAGCATCAACAGGCCGAAGCTGCCGACGGTGGTCAGCACGTAGGTCAGGATGTAGTACATCGACGAGCTGTAAGCGGTGGCGATGCCGGTGCGGTCGGTGGTGCCGACCACGCCAGCCAGCAGGCCAAGCAGCACGAAGCCGATTTGCGCGATGGTCGAATAGGCCAGCATGCGTTTCAGGTTGGTCTGGGCGATGGCGGTCAGGTTACCGATCGCCAGCGACAGCACGGCCAGGACCATCAGCATCTGCTGCCAATCGAACGCCATCGGCAGCAGGCCTTCCACCAGCAGGCGGATGCAGATCGCGAAGGTGGCGATCTTCGGCGCGCCGCCCAGCAAGAGGGTCACCGCGGTTGGCGAACCTTCGTACACGTCCGGTACCCACATGTGGAACGGCACGGCGCCCAGCTTGAACGCCAGACCGGCGACCAGGAAAACGATACCGAACACCAGGATGGCCGGCTTGATGGTGCCCGCTGCGACGGCGGCGGCTACTTTGCTGATTTCCAGCGTGCCGGTGGCGCCGTACAGCATCGAGATACCGTACAACAGGAAACCGGATGCCAGCGCGCCGAGGATGAAGTACTTCATCGCCGCCTCGGTGGCCTTGTGATTGTCACGGCGCAGCGCGACCAGCGCGTACAGCGACAGCGACATCAGTTCGACGCCCAGGTAGATCGTCAGGAAGTTCGAACCCGAGATCATGACCATCTGGCCCAGCATCGCGAACAGCGCTAGAACGTAGAATTCGCCGCCCAGGTTACCGCTCATCATGCCGCGCTGCGTGACGTACTGGCGCGAATACACCAGGGTCAGCGCCACCGCCACATACGTGGCCAGTTTGAGCAGGTTGGCCATCGGATCGTTGACGTACATGCCGTTGAAGGTGTACGCGGTGGTGCCGGCGCTGAAGTCGGCGAAGGTGATGCCGGCCAAAATCGCCAGTATCGCCAGCGACAGCACGTAGGTGATCGACCGCTTGGACTCGGACAGGAACATGTCCACCAGCAGGAGTAGCGAGGCGCCAATGATCAACGTCACCTCGGCATACGCCGGTGCGAGATTGAACGCCTCTTGTGGAATAGGTGTAGTCATTTATGCGTTTCCGTTTTTCTTAAGGCAGCTTGCTTTTTGCGACGTGCGTCAGCAGGTCGGCGACCGAGGTTTGCATCGTGTCGGTGAACGGCGCCGGGTACAGACCCATGACCAGCACCGCGATCGCCAGAACACCCAGCATGAAGAACTCGCGGCCATTGACGTCGACCAGCGCGGCCACATGGTGGTTGGTCACTTTACCGAAGATGACGCGCTTGGCCATCCACAGCGAGTACGCTGCACCGAAGATCAGCGCGGTCGCGGCCAGCAAACCAATCCAGAAGTTGTACTGCACGGCGCCCAGGATAACCATGAACTCGCCGACGAAGCCGGAGGTCGCAGGCAGACCGCAGTTGGCCATCGAGAAGAAGATGAACAGCGCGGCGAACTTCGGCATCTTGTTGACGACACCACCGTAGTCGGCGATCTGACGCGAGTGGGCCTGGTCATACAGCACGCCGATACACAGGAACATCGCGCCGGAGATGAAGCCGTGCGAGATCATTTGCACGATCGCGCCCTGCACGCCGATGGCGTTGAAGATGAAGAAGCCCAGGGTGACAAAGCCCATGTGCGCGATCGACGAGTAGGCGACCAGCTTTTTCATGTCCTTCTGTACCAGTGCCACCAGGCCGACGTAGATCACGGCGATCAGCGACAGGGTAATCACAAAGCCCGACAGGTAGTGCGATGCGTCCGGCGTGATCGGCAGCGAGAAGCGCAGGAAACCATATGCGCCCAGTTTCAGCATGATCGCGGCCAGCACGGCGGAGCCGCCGGTTGGCGCTTCGACGTGGACGTCCGGCAGCCAGGTGTGGACCGGGAACATCGGCACCTTGACGGCAAAGGCCATGAAGAAGGCGATGAAGATGAAGATCTGCTCTCGCATCGTCAACGGCGTCAGGTGCCAGGTCAGGATGTCGAAGGTGCCCGTGACGCGGTACAGGTAGATGATCGCGACCAAGGTCAGCAAGGAGCCGAAGAAGGTGTAGAGGAAGAACTTGAACGATGCGTACACGCGGTTCTCGCCACCCCACACGCCGATGATGATGTACATCGGGATCAGGGTCGCTTCAAAGAAGAAGTAGAACAGCAAGCCGTCCATCGCGCAGAACACGCCGATCATCAGGCCGGACAGGATCAGGAAGGCGCCCATGTATTGCGCGACGCGCTTCTGGATCACCTGCCAGGCCGAGATCACGACGATCACGGTGATGAAGGCCGTCAGCGGCACGAACCACAGCGACAGGCCGTCGATGCCCAGCGAGTAGTAGATGTTGAACGTCTCGATCCACGGCGACTTCTCGACGAACTGCATGCCGTGGGCGGCGTTGTTGAAGTTGGTGATCAACGGGATCGTCGCGGCGAAGCTGACGATCGCGCCGATCAGCGAACCGACGCGGACCAGCGCCGCGTTGGTGTCACGGCCGACGGCCAGGACGATCAGGCCGAAGACAATCGGAAGCCAGATCGCCAGGCTCAGGTACGGAGGTAGGGTAGATATAGTTGACTGCATCATGGTTATCGTTATCTCTTTGCGTATCAGCTAATTAAGCGTGCCAAAACGGCAGGAAGTAGACCAGGAACCCCAGAATGCCCAGGATCATGACGAAAGCGTAGTGGTAGATGTAACCCGTCTGCCCCAAACGCGTCAGCTTCGAGAACCAGTTCACAACCTTGGCGCTGCCGTTGACCAGCAGGCCGTCGATCAGGGTCTTGTCGCCGACGTTCCACAGGCCGTTACCCAG
>Ga0308163_10001790_pt1 | contig 21742 bp, 15 predicted proteins | sample PhyTR1_FD_201037 | JGI IMG/M metagenome (GOLD analysis project Ga0308163, IMG submission 201037) | Phyllosphere microbial communities from UC Gill Tract Community Farm, Albany, California, United States - DLSLT.R1 | ecosystem: Host-associated > Plants > Phyllosphere > Unclassified | place: USA... | reverse complement strand
CCTTCGCCGCCAGCTTGTCGCGCCATTGCGTCGAGTGGAACATGAACGGCTTGCGCGTGCCATAGATGAACAACATCGGCACCTTCGGGAAGAATGGCACCAGCGAACGGTACGATCCCGCCGCGCCCGCCGTCAGGATGTAATAAGGGAAATTCATCGCCGAGCTGATGTACTGCTTAGGCGCCGGCACCTTCATCGCGTTGACCATCGCCCGCGTGATCATGTTGCCGATCGGCCCGCCGACGGCCCAGGCCAGCGACAAGATATTCTGATAGCCGCTGACCATCATCTTCTGACCGAACGTGCGCGAGCGGTCGGTGGCATCGGAATTGGCGTCGCCGATATCGACGCCGACAATCGCCGACACCAGCCCCTTGTTACGCATATAAAATTCATAGCCGAACACGCAACCCCAATCGTGCAGCATCAGCGTCACCTTCTGCTTCTGGTTGACGGCGGCGACGATGTGCAACAGGATGCGCATCGTCGCGTCGAGCGAGTATGAGCGGCGCGGCTTGCCGATGTCGAAGCCGGGCAAGGTGAAGCTCACGCAGCGATAGCGGCTCTTGAGCTCCTCGACCTGCGCATCCCACAGGCGGTACGTGTCCGGCCAGCCGTGGATCATGACAATCGTCTCGGAACCCTCCACCCCGCCTTCGATATACACGTCGATGTCGTCGACCACGATCACTTGCTGCATGCTGCTCCTCAGTTCAAAAAATTAACCCTCCCGCGTTGAGCGATAACCATGCACCGCCGCTCAGGGGTCTGACCCCATGGGGTCAGACCCCGCCTGGCAGTGCGGGTTGGCGATCAGTGTTTGCCCGCGTCTTCATCGAGCTTGCGCAGGAAGGCCATCTTGTCGGCGATCTTGCTTTCCATTCCGCGCGGCACAGGCTGATACCAGCCCGGCTCGCGCATATCGTCCGGGAAGTAGGTTTCGCCGGCCGCGTAGGCATGCGGCTCGTCGTGCGCATAGCGGTACTCGTGACCGTAGCCCAGTTCCTTCATCAGCTTGGTCGGCGCGTTGCGCAAGTGCACCGGCACTTCGCGCGACTTGTCCTTTTTGACGAACGCCATCGCCTGGTTGAAGGCGTTGTAGCCGGCGTTGCTCTTGGCGGCGATGGCCAGGTAGATCACCGCCTGCCCCAGCGCCAGCTCCCCCTCGGGCGAGCCGAGGCGCTCGAAGGTGGCGGCGGCGTCGTTGGCCAGCTGCATGGCGCGCGGATCGGCCAGTCCGATATCCTCCCACGCCATGCGCACGATGCGGCGCGACAGGTATTTGGCGTCGGCGCCGCCGTCCAGCATGCGGCACAGCCAGTACAGCGCCGCGTCCGGATTGGAGCCGCGCACCGACTTGTGCAGCGCCGAGATCTGGTCGTAGAAATTGTCGCCGCCCTTGTCGAAGCGGCGCGCGTTCAGGGTCAGCGCGTTCTGGATGAATTCGCTGGTGACCTTGTTGGTCTTGGCCGCATTGGCCGCCGTGCTGGTTTGCTCCAGCAAATTGAGCAGGCGGCGGCCGTCGCCATCGGCATAGCCGATCAGCGTGTCGATGGCGGCGTCGTCGAATTCCAGATGCGCCAAGACCTTGGCACGGGCCTTGGCGACCAGCTGCTTCAGTTCGTCCTCATTGAACGATTGCAACACATACACTTGCGCCCGCGACAACAACGCCGAGTTGACCTCGAACGAAGGGTTTTCGGTGGTCGCGCCGATCAACGTGACCAGGCCGGACTCGGCATACGGCAGCAGCGCGTCCTGCTGCGACTTGTTGAAACGGTGGATCTCGTCGACGAACAGAATGGTGTGCTTGCCCATCGTCAAATTCTGCTGCGCCTGCTCCATCGCGGCGCGGATGTCCTTGACGCCCGAGAACACGGCCGACAAGGCGATGAACTCGCACTCGAAGGCGTTGGCCGTCAGCCGTGCCAAGGTGGTCTTGCCGACACCCGGCGGGCCCCACAAAATCATCGAATGCGGCTGGCCCGACTCAAACGCCAGGCGCAGCGGCTTGCCCGGCCCCAGCAGGTGGTGCTGGCCAATGACATCATCGAGCGTCTTGGGCCGCAATGCTTCGGCGAGCGGCTGGCGCGGTTCTGTTGCAAATAGGTCAGCCATAGTCTCTCGGAATGGAAAACGCCGCAGCGTCACGGCTGCGGCGTTGTCGCTGGATGCGTGAAGCTTTAATTATTAAACACGTCCGCGCCCTTCGGCATGACGAATTTAAAGCTCGTCGCAGTCAGCGCGGGGTTTTTCTCGAATTTGCTGAACGTCAGCAACGACGTCTGGCCGAACGAATCCTTCAGCTCCATCGCCTGCGGCAAGCCGTCGCGCAGGCCGATGCTGATTTGCTCGAAGCTGGTGTCCTTGGCTTTCGGCACGGCCTTGAGCCATTCCATGCCGTCCCTGGTGCCCGCTTCCGACAACGTGAAGTTCTTTTCCAGATCGTTGCTGCCGAACAGGATCGCGGCCGGCGACGAGCCCAGCGCGTTGCCCAGCTGCTTGACGGTAACCTGGTTCAAGTCCTTGTCGAAGATGTACAGCTTTTCGCCGTCGGCCTGCAGCACCTGGTCGTAGGGCTTCACATACGTCCAGATGAATTTGCCCGGACGGGCGAACAGGAAGGTGCCGCTCGACGGCGGCGTCGGCTTGGCCGTTTCGCCGCTGGTGTTCTTGATCTGGCGCTGGGTGAACTCGCCCTTGGCCGCCTTGGTCGAGGCGACGAAGGTCTTGAACTGGTCCAGCGCCGTGGCGCTTGCCGCACCCGCCAGCAGCAGGCCGGCGGCCAGTGCCGCGATGTTTTTCACATACTTCATACGTTATCTATTCCTTGGTTATTCAGCACTGGCGGCCGGCGCCAGGATTTCCCGGTTGCCGTTCGATTGCATCGGCGACACGACGCCGCTATTTTCCATCTGTTCCAGCAGACGCGCCGCGCGGTTATAGCCAATGCGCAAATGGCGCTGCACCAGCGAAATCGAGGCGCGGCGGTTTTTGAGCACCACCTGCACCGCCTGGTCGTACATCGGATCGGCTTCGCCGCCGCCCTCGCCCGGTGCCGCGCCGTCCGCGCCGCCCTCGCCTTCCAGGGTGCCGCCCTCCAGTATGCCGTCGATATAGTTCGGCTCGCCGGTGGTCTTGAGGTGCTTGACCACGCGGTGTACTTCGTCATCCGACACAAACGCGCCGTGGACGCGCACCGGCAGGCCGGTACCCGGCGGCATATACAGCATGTCGCCCATCCCCAGCAGCGCCTCGGCGCCCATCTGGTCCAGAATGGTGCGCGAGTCGATCTTCGACGACACCTGGAACGCGATACGGGTCGGGATATTGGCCTTGATCAGGCCGGTAATCACATCAACAGATGGACGCTGCGTCGCCAGAATCAAGTGCAAGCCGGCCGCACGGGCTTTCTGCGCGATACGGGCGATCAATTCCTCGACCTTTTTGCCGACGACCATCATCAGGTCGGCCAGCTCGTCGATGATGATGACGATGGTCGGCAGTTTTTCCAGCGGCTCCGGCGAATCCGGGGTCAGGCTGAACGGGTTCGGGATATGCTCCTCGCGCTTTTTGGCCTCGGCGATCTTGGCGTTGTAGCCGGCCAGGTTACGCACGCCCAGCTTGGACATCAGCTTGTAGCGCCGTTCCATCTCGTTCACGGCCCAGTTCAGCGCGTGGCCGGCCTGGCGCATGTCGGTCACGACCGGCGCCAGCAGGTGCGGAATGCCTTCGTACACCGACATTTCCAGCATTTTCGGGTCGATCAGGATCATGCGCACGTCGGCCGGATCGGACTTGTACAGCAGCGACAGGATGGTGGCGTTGATACCCACCGACTTACCGGAACCGGTGGTACCGGCCACCAGCAAGTGCGGCATTTTCGCGAGGTCGGCCACCACGGCCTTGCCGGCGATGTCCTTGCCCAGCGCCACGGTCAGCGGCGACGGATTGTCGTTGTAGACCTTGGAACCGACGATCTCGCTCAGGCGCACGATCTGGCGCTTGGCGTTAGGCAGCTCAAGCGCCATGTAATTTTTGCCGGGGATGGTTTCGACCACCCGGATCGACGTCAGCGACAGCGAGCGCGCCAAATCGCGCGCCAGGCCGACGATCTGGCTGCCCTTGACGCCGGTGGCGGGCTCGATCTCGTACCGCGTGACCACCGGCCCCGGATAGGCCGCCACCACCTTGGCTTCGACGCCGAAGTCCGACAGCTTTTTCTCGATCAGGCGGCTGGTGAATTCCAGGGTTTCGACCGGCACGGTTTCCTGCACCTCGGCGGCCTCGTCCAGCAGCGACAGGGCCGGCAACTGGCTGTCGCCGCGCAAGTCCTGGAACAGCACGGCCTGGCGTTCCTTCTCGACGCGCTCGGACTTGACCACCGCGACCACCTGTGGCTCGATTTTGACCGGCGCCGACACCACATGCTTCTCGACGTGCTTTGCCCGCTCGATGACGACCACTTCCTCGCGCTTGACGGCGGCCACTTCGCCCTGGCGGCGGTCTTCGCGATACTGGTAGCGCTGGATGAACCAGTCGATGCCGGTCTCGATGGTGTAACCGATGCGCTCGGCGACGGCCAGCCACGAGACATGGAAAAACAGGCTGAAGCCAAGACCGAACAGCAGCAGCAACAGCAAGGTCGCGCCGGTGAAGCCGAATGCAACATGGGCCGAATGACCGATCAGCTCGCCCATGACACCACCCGGCGCGCGCGGCAATTCCGCGTGCAGCGAGTACATGCGCAGATATTCAAGTCCGACGCTGCCGGCAAACAGCAGCAGGAAGCCGATACCGCGTATCAACCCCTCCTGTGCGTGCTCGGGATCGGCTTCCTTGGACATCACATATTTCTGGGTCAGCTGGCGATAACCGTTCCAGACCAGCCGCAACAGGCAGAACGCCCACCACCAGGCGGAAATACCGAATATATAGAGCAACAGGTCGGACAGCCAGGCGCCGGCGCGCCCGCCCAGGTTGGTCACTTTGGGCACAAGGGTCTCATGCGACCAGCCCGGGTCCATTTTGTTGTAGCTGGCCAGTATCAGAACGAAATACAGGCCCAGCACCGCCAGCGCGAGCCAGCGCGCCTCCGACAGCAGCCGCACCAGCCGGTTCGGCAGCGGTTGGCGCATGGTCGGGGTGCGGGTATAACCCGGCGAGGAGGAAGTTCCAGCTTTTGGCGCTCGCTCCTGAACTTTTTTACTGCTCATAGGTATTAAGGTGTTGCAACGTTAGCGAAGGGGAAATATTCATATACTGTATTTTACGGCAAAGCAGCATCAACCGGCCCGACGATTCATCCTCGTGGCCTGCTTGCACTATAATCTTGTATTGCCTGCGTGAATGCAATGGCTGCCGATGGGATACCTGCTCCCGCCTGCCCTTGCCTCCACTGTAAACGCCCCCAAATTCGGATTAATCCAACATATTAAGAAGCCCTCCATGACCACTCCTAAACACGCCCGCGTACTGATCCTAGGCTCCGGCCCCGCCGGCTACAGCGCCGCCGTCTACGCCGCCCGCGCCAATCTGAACCCGATGCTGGTCACCGGCATGGAGCAAGGCGGCCAGCTGATGACCACCACGGACGTGGAAAACTGGCCGGGCGACCCGATGGGCGTGCAGGGACCGGACCTGATGCAGCGCCTGCTGCAGCACGCGGAAAAGTTCAACACCGAGATCGTGTTCGACCACATCCACACCGTGGACCTGGCCGCGCGCCCGATCCGCCTCAAGGGCGACAGCAACGAATTCACCTGCGACACCCTGATCATCGCCACCGGCGCCTCGGCCCAGTATCTGGGTCTGCCGTCGGAACAGGCTTTCATGGGTAAAGGCGTGTCGGCCTGCGCCACCTGCGACGGTTTCTTCTATCGCGGCCAGGAAGTGGCCGTCATCGGCGGCGGCAACACCGCCGTCGAGGAAGCGCTGTACCTGTCGAACATCGCCACCAAGGTCACCTTGATCCATCGCCGCAACAAGTTCCGCGCCGAGCCGATCCTGATCGACCGCCTGAACGCCAAGGTCGCCGAAGGCAAGATCGAGATCAAGTACAACCACACCTTGCAGGAAGTGGTCGGCAACGACAGCGGCGTCACCGGACTGAAGATCCAGTCGACAGACACCGGCGAGGTGACCGACATCACCGTGCACGGCCTGTTCGTGGCAATCGGCCACAAGCCGAACACCGGCATCTTCGAAGGCCAGCTGGACATGCACAACGGCTACATCAAGACCAAGGCCGGCCTTGAGGGCATGTTCACCGCCACCAGCGCCCCGGGCGTGTTTGCCGCCGGCGACGTGCAGGACCACATCTACCGCCAGGCAATCACCAGCGCCGGCACCGGTTGCATGGCGGCCCTGGACGCGCAGCGGTATCTGGAAGCGCAGGAGTAATCGGGAGAACGATTGTGGGCCTGAAAGACTTCGCCGACCTGAAATCCCTGGCTAAACAGCTCAAGGAACAGGCGGACACGCGCGCGGCCGCCGAGGCAGAGCGCGTCAAACGGGAGAAAACGCAGGCGGTGGAGGCGAATATCTTCCAGTCCAGCGTCGGCGGCGTCAAGCGCATGCCGGTGTCGGACCGCTACGTGCCGTCGCTGCCCAAGTCGGCCGGCCCGGCCGCCGCGCCGAAGCGCAAGCTGACGCAGGCGGAGGACGACGCGGCGGTGCTGCGCGAATCGCTGTCGGACCTGTTCGAGGTCGATCACTATCTGGAAGAAGACCCGGCGCTCAATTACGCGGCGCCTGGTGTCGGGCCGGACATTGTCAAGAAGATGCGCAAGGGCCACTGGCCGGTGCAGGACGAGCTGGATTTGCATGGCCTGCGGCGCGACGCCGCGCGCGACGCCATCGGCGATTTCCTGCGCAAGTCGGCCATGCGCAACCATCGCTGCGTTTGCGTGATCCACGGGCGCGGCTTCGGCTCGAAAAGCCAGGAGCCTGTGCTCAAGTCGATGGTGCACAGCTGGCTGGTGCAGAAGGAGGAAGTGGTCGCCTTCTGCCAGGCGCGTCCGTCCGAAGGCGGCGAAGGCGCGCTGATCGTGCTATTGCGCGCCGCGTTGCGCCCCGAACGGCTCTAAACCCGCCAGCCGTCACCACGACGCCGGCGTCACCGCTTAGGGGTCGTACCCCGTACGGGGTACGACCCCGCACGGCCGTGCGGGTTAACGCGCAGCACCTCACGCGGCCCACACCAAACTGTTGCGGCATGTTAACCTACGGACATCGCCACTTTGTCCGCACGCCTACATGAAGCCCGTCCCTGTCCACGATTCCCTGATCATCATCATCGAAATCGTGGCGATCCTGGTCGGCGCCTTCTCCGGCTTTGTCGAAGCGCGCCGCAAGCGCATGGACCTGGTCGGCGTCTTCACGGTCGCCTTCATCACCGCGTTCGGCGGCGGCACCCTGCGCGACATCCTGCTCGACCGCCGCCCGCTGTTCTGGGTCATGCACCAGGAATACGCGATCCTGATCTTCGTGCTGGCGCTGATCGCCGTGCCGCTGATGCGCACCTTGCGCCAGATCCTGTCCGAACGGCTGATCGTCATCGCCGACGCCATCGGGCTCGGCCTGTTCGCCGTGGCCGGCGTGTCGCAGGCGCAGGCGGCCGGCATGCCGCTGTTCATCGCCTCGATGATGGGCGTGATCACGGGCATCTTCGGCGGCGTGCTGCGCGACATCGTCTGCAACGAGGTGCCGATGGTCTTCCGCGACGGCAAACCCTACGCCATCTGCGCCTTCTTCGGCTGCTGGATGTATATCGGCCTGCAATACAGTGGCGTCTCCGACAACTACGCGCTGTGGACCAGCGCCACGTTCATCACCACCTTGCGCCTGGTGACGTGGAAGTTCGATTTGCGCATCGGCCGTCACTGATTCAACGCTCACCCCCGCTGGGCCCTGAGCGATACGCATGCGCCGCCGCTTGGGGTCGTACCCCGAACGGGGTACGACCCCGCATGGCCGTGCGGGGTAAAAAAAACTCCCGCGCGGGACGGGCCCGGGCGGGAGAAAGATCGCCGGCAAGGACAGCGTCCCCGCCGGCGGATCGAGGATACGGCTCGATCAGAACGCGTAGGTTGCCTGCACCGTATAGCGCGGACCGCTCATGAACACCTGGCGGGTGAAATCGCCCGCGTGCTGCGCCATGATCTGGCGCGTGTAGGTGTTGGTCAGGTTGGTCCCCAGAATGCCGACGCGGAACTTGTCCGTGAAGTCATAGAAGATCGAGGCGTCCACCTGACCGTAGCCGGCCTGGTACAACGGCAGACCAAAGGCCTGGTCGTTGACGGTCGTCGGAATCAGGTACTTGTCCGCAGGCGCGGCCGGATTCGTGTTCAGACCGTTGGTGCCACGGCTGCCCCACTGGGTCACGCCCAGCAGGTAGCGAGAGCGCCAGTTGTAGGCCACGCGCATCGACAAACCGTGCGCTTCGTACATCAGTGCCAGGTTGACGGTGTGGCGCGACAGGCCCTGCAGCGGGGTCTTGCCGAACGCACGTCCATCGGTATCGCAGCCGTTGATGAACAAGTTGAAGTTGGTCGAGGCGTCGTTGCCCGAGCACCACGCGTTGAACACCGGGTCTTTCAGCTTGCGCTCGCTCGACACATAGGTCCAGCTTGCCTGACTGCCGATGCCGCGCAGCCAGTCCGGCACGAAATCGTAGTACTGCTGGTGGGCCAGCTCGAAACCGCGGGCGAAGCCGTTGGCGCCGTTGACCGGGCCGGTGACCACGAACGTGCGCGGCGTGCCATTCACGTCAACCGCGTTGTAGCTGTAGTTCTTGGTGGTGATGATGTCCTTGAGGTCCTTGTTGAACGCCGAGAACGTCAGCGAACCGGCTTTGGCGAAGTACCACTCGGCGGTCAGGTCGACGTTGGTCGAGGTGGTCGGCTTGAGCAGAGGATTGCCGTCGCTGGTGCCGCTCAGGGTGGTGCCGTCGAAGCGCACGGCCGTGGTGTTGCCCGCCGCGTCGCGCGTAACCGTTTGCTTGTGCTCGGCGTTGAGCGTGGTCTGCACCTGGAGCTGATTGAAATCCGGACGCGACAGCGACTTGGCCACCGCAAAGCGGAACTGCAGCTGGTCGGTGGCCTTCATACGCAGGTTCAGGCTAGGCAGCCAGTTGTCGTACGAATTGTTGACCGACTGCTGTTGCGCGAACGATGCGATGTCGACCAGATTGCCCTGGCCGGTCGGAACGATGCCGTCGGCGCCGGTCGGCAGCGTCGGCCGCGTGAACGAGACGTAACCACTGCCGGCCCCGGTCGTCTTCACATAGCGAATGCCGATGTTGCCATCGATCGGATACTTGAGGTTGTCCCAGCCGAAGCGCAGCTGCGTGTAGGCGGCGCGGGTCTTCTCGGTCTGGGTGTTGTTGGCGGCCGGGTCGTTGTAGCTGGCCGCCTTCCACGGATCGCAGGTCGAACCTTTTTCGGCGCACAGCACGTCGTGGTACGCGTGGATCTTGCTCCACTGGTCGGGGAAGCCGCGCACGGTCGCCTCGTCCGCGAACAGCATAGGCGGAATGTTGTATTTTCCGCCGAAGAAGTTGTCCATGGTCTGCAGCGACGAGCCGCCGGCAAAACGCGGATCGTTCAGGCGAGCGACGCCGTTGATCTGCCAGCCTTCCATCCATGGGAAGGTGATTGCCGACCAGTTGTAGAACTTCTGCGCCTTGTGGTTCTCGCCTTCGCGGTTGGCCATGCGCACGCCAAAGCGGATGTCGCGCAGCACAGGGTCGTCGAACGAGAACTTGACGTCCGATTTCCACGCTTTCTGGGTGGCCTCGGCGCGGTCCAGCGCTTCCTGGGTATAGGCCCAGTAGTAGTTTTTCGGGTCGGCCATGTAGGCCGCCGAACCCAGGCCGATCTGCGGCACCTTGCCGGTCATGTCCATGGTCTGGTCCGGCAGGATGAAGCCGGTCGAGACGTCGGCGTCAAAGCCTTCGGTGGTCGACCGCACGTGCTGGAAATCGTTGGTCCAGGTCACGTCCGGCGTGACGCGCCATTGGACGTTCAGCGACAGGTCGCGGGTGGCCGATTCACGCGTATTGATACGCTGCGAGCTGTTGAACGGCGAACCGCCATAGGTCGGATTCGAAATCGTGCCGCTCTGGAAGGCGCCGTTTTTGTCGAACACCGAGTTGCTGCTGGCAACCTGCTGGTACCACTTGTCCTCGGACGAGGCCACGACGTGCTCGTCGAGGTCTTCCTTGTAGTGGGTCTTGAAGTAGGTCAGGCCGGCGGTCAGGTCCTTGTTCGGCTTCCACTGCAGGGCCGCGTAATCGCCGCGGCGGGTGCGGTCGAAGTCCTGCGAGCGGTAGCCCACGCCCATCGGTATCCATTGCGTCTTGGAGCGGTCGTACAGGGCCGGATCGGTGGAGTTCACGTGCGGGAAATACGGATCGACGCCGACGCCGTCCGAGCGGCTCGGGCTCTTGGCCTTGGCGAAGTTGACCAGGGCGCCGACTTCACCGAACGGCGTGTTCCAGCGGTTCGACAGCAGGATGGTGCTGGTCGGCGAGGGTTTGCCTTCGCGCAGCGTGGAATAGGATTCGGAGAAGCCGGCCGTCCCCTTGAAGCCCTTGTAGTCGAACGGCATCGCGGTGCGCAGATTGACCAGGCCGGCAATGGCGCCTTCAACCTGCTCGGCGGACGGATTCTTGTAGACATCGACGCCGGCCATCAGCTCGGGCGACACGTCCGAGAAACCGAGCGAGCGGCCGCCGCCGGCCGAGAACGCGTCGCGGCCATTGATTTCCGAGCGCACATAGGTCAGGCCGCGCACCGAGACGCCGGAGCCCTCGACCGATTGACGGTTCGGGTCGCCCGCCATGTTGCGGTCGATGGTGACGCCGGCGATACGCTGCAGCACCTCGGTGACCGAACGGTCCGGCAGTTTGCCGATGTCTTCGGCGACGATCGAATCGACGACCTCGTCGGCCTCCTGCTTGAGCTTTTGTGCCGATTGCAGCGCGGCGCGCTGGCCGCTCACCACAACGACGTTCGGGTTCTTCGCCGGCTCGGCGCTGGTGCTGTCGGCCGTCTGGGCCCATGCCGGGCTAGCGTGCAGCAGGACAACTTGCGCAACCGCAGCGGCGATTGCGGTTTTTTGTAATTTACTCACTTTGTCTCCCCTTGTTCAGGTGGTTTTTATAGTTACAAGTCATGACGCTCAGGTATCGCGTCGTGATGGTGATACAGCTCTCTCAAATGCTCTCTAGAAAATTTCCGCCTCCATTAGGTTGTGTAACGCCTAGAATTTGTTCAGGTTTAACCAACTATGACAACGTTTTCATTTTTTAGCCAAGCAAGAGCGGGCCGTGCATCTGCCACGCGCGGCAGTGCGAGTCGAGGCACAGCCATTGCGATGGCCGTCTTCGTGAACGTTCTCAATTGTTTGTCTCCCGCATTGTTTTTTTATAACTCGCAATTGCTGCTTGTCCATCACAAATTAACATTAATGCGAGCAACGAACAAATAATTCTGTTTCGAATGTCGCTGTTTAACCGCATAAGCTAAACAGCAACAACAAAAGAAAATCCCCGCCAGCGCGGGGATTGTTAAATTTTAGTTGGTAAGGCCAACTGAATATCAGTCGTTAATTCGCCCTGCCGGCGCAGGACCGTAGCGATCCGCCTGCACGGTTCCACTGACGCCGTGGGTGCGCACCTCGGCGGTAATCGGCAACATCTCCTTGTCCCAGGTTTCCCACTGGGCCTTCAGTTGCGCGAACACCTCGGGGTGGCGCTTGGCCAGGTTGGCGCGCTCGCGCTGGTCCTTGACGACATCAAACAAAAACTCGTTGCCGCCGATTTTCAGATATTTCCAGTCGCCCGAGCGGATGGCGCGCTGAGCGTTGGCCTTGTAGCGCCACAGCACCGTGCGTTCGCGCGGCTTGGCCTGACCCAGCAAGGTCGGCAGCAGGTTCTGTCCGTCCGGCGGGTAGGCCGGATCGGGCGCGCCACCGGCCGCCGCCAGCAACGTCGGCAACCAGTCCATGCTGACGGCGACCTGCTCGGTCACCTGTCCCGCCGCGATCTTGCCGGGCCAGCGCACGATGGCGGGCACGCGGATGCCGCCCTCCAGCAGCTCGGTTTTTTGCCCGGACAGTGGCCAGTTCTTGGAGAATCGTTCGCCGCCGTTGTCACTGGTGAAGATGACGATGGTGTTCTCGGCCAATCCCTTGTCCTCCAGCGCCTTGAGCACGCGGCCGATCGACGCGTCCAGCGATTCGACCATACGGCCATAGGTCGCCAGGTCGCCGCCGTCGTAGTGGAAGATGCTGTCGATGTCGCGCGCGACCGCCTCGTCGCCCGGACCTTCCCACGGCCAGTGCGGCGCAGTGTAATGCAACGACAGCAGGAAAGGCTTGCCGGCTTTTTGTTTGTTGACGAAGTCGACCGCGCGCGCGCCCAGCAGATCGGTGTAGTAGCCGATCTGCTGCACCGGCACCTCGTCCTCGTACAGATCCTCCTTCACATTGGGACCAACGCCGGGCTTGTGGGTGAAGTAATCGATGGCGCCGCCGTAATTGCCGAAGAAGCTGTCATAGCCGCTTTTGATCGGACCGAAGTTCGGCAGGGAACCCAGGTGCCACTTGCCGATCAGCGCGGTGCCGTAACCGTTTTTCCTCAGCAGCGACGGCAAGGTGGGATGCGTGCGCGGCAAGCCGAGCGTGTCGGAGGCGCCGGCGATCGGCTCCTCCAGGCCGCCGCGCAGGCGGTACTGGTAGCGGCCGGTGATCAGCGCGAAGCGCGTGGCCGAGCACACCGCCGAGTTGGCGTAGGCCTGCGTGAAGCGCAAGCCTTGCGCGGCAAGACGGTCAAGGTGCGGCGTCTTGATGTCGGTCTGGCCGTAGGCGCCCAGATCGGCGTGGCCGAGGTCGTCGGCCAGGATGAAGATGATGTTCGGCTGCTGCTTGCCGGCCGCCAGCGCGCCCGGCACATAGCCGGCCAGCGCCAGCGCCGGCAGGGTTTTAAGGATGCGGCGACGGGTGCTATCGGTGTGCTTGCTGCTGGTGTTGGTGGTCTTGGTGGTGTTGGTGTTGTCGGTCATTGCTGGTCTCCATTAAAAATCCGCGCGGGCGGTCAGTCCCACCTGGCGCGGCGTGCCGATCACGGTGTTGTAGGCATTGGGGCTGGTGTTCCACATGCTGGTGTAGTACTGCTTGTCGAAGACGTTCTTGGCCCATACGGAGACGTCCCAGCGGGTTGAGCCGTTCTTCAGCTTGATCCCTGCCGATAAGTTGGTCAGGCTGTAGGCCGGAATGCGCGAATACTCGGACGCGTCCAGCGTGCCGTAGGTGTCGCCGCGATAGGCGTAGTTGACGTTGCCATAGGCTTCGATGTTGGCGGCCAGCGCATGCGCGTATTGCGCGCTGAGGTTACCGATCCAGCGCGGTGCGTTGACCAGCGCCGCCCTTCCCGACAGATCGCACGAGGGGCCGAGGCGCTCGGCCGGGCATGGCGCGTTCTTGTAATCGGTGTATTTGACGTCGTTGAAAGAACCGTTGGCACCCACGGTGAAACCGCGCACGACGACCAGGCTGGTGTCGAGTTCCAGGCCACGGCTGCGCACGTCTCCGGCGTTGGTCAGGTAGGACGTTGCGCTGACGGGGTCATACGCATTGTTCTGATAGCCGTGCACCTCGTTCCAGAACAGGCTGGCGTTGACCTGCGCACGCCGGCCGAGCAGATTGCCCTTGATGCCCAGTTCCAGATTGTTGGCCTTCTCGTTATCGACCTTGAGCGAGGATACGCCGGCCACGCCCGGCACCGACAGGTTGATGCCGCCGGACTTTTCGCCGTGCGACACGCTGCCGAAAGCCAGCACGTCGGCGTCAAGCTTGTAGGCCAGCGTCAGTAGCGCCGACGGGCTCAGGTTGTTCAGGCGGACGTCGCCGGAGTTGAAGGCGCCATAGCGGGCGTTGCGCGACGCCAGCGCCGCCCCGGTGACGGGCGCGCCGATCGGAACATCGCGCGTGACGCGCGCCAGCTTGTCCTCGTAGGTGGCGCGCAGGCCGGCGGTCAGGTCCCACCTGGGGTCGATGTGCCAGATCGACTGGCCGAACAAGGCATAGCTGTTGACCCGCAAACGGCCCTGGCCGTAACTGCTGACATTGCTCCAGGCGCCCGCCGGCGTGGCGTTGAAACGATCGGCCAGCGGACCGTTGACGGTGAAGCTGGTGTTGTCCAGGTTCTGGTAATAGTAGTAGGCGCCCAGCACCGATTCGACCTCGCGGCCCAGTGGCGTCGCCAGCCGGAACTCCTGCGTGAACTGGCGGTGGCGGGTGGAAGCGCCGACGTTAAGCACTACCGGCACGTCGAGGCCGTCGTCGTTGTGCGGCGTGAAGTCCCAGAAACGGTAGGCGCTGATCGAGGTGAACTTGTAGTCGCTGTCGAGCTTCCAGTTGACCTCGCCCGAGACGCCGCCCTGGTGCACGTCCACGTGCGAGCCGGCGTCCAGGTTGACCTGGCGCAGCGTGGGATCGGTGACCGGATGGGCGCCGACGGCGGCGGCCTGCGTCAGGAACCGGCCGCCGGGACCGGCACTGTAGAAGATCAAGGTGCCGTTGTTGGAATCCTCGACGTTGTAGTCGGCGATCAGCCGCGCGCTCAGCTGGTTGTTCGGCTCCAGCAGCAGCTGCGCGCGCACGCCCTGGCGGTCGCCGCCCTGCACCTTGTCGCCGTTGTGGATGTTGGTGATGTAGCCGTCCTCGTGCGTTTTGTACAGCGAGATGCGGCCGGCGGCCGTGTCCGAAAACGCCCCGGAGATCACGGCCTTGCCCTGCGCATAGCCCTGCTCGCCGATCGACAGCTGGGCGCTGTTTTCGGAGCGGAAGGTCGGCTGTTTGCTGGTGATGTTGAGCACACCGGCGGTGGTGTTTTTGCCGAACAAGGTGCCCTGCGGACCGCGCAGCAGTTCGAGCTGCTGGATGTCGAGCGTATCGAAGGCGGCCATGCCGGGGCGGGCCAGGTAGACGTTGTCGAGGTAGACGCCGACGCTGCCCTCAAGGCCATCGCTGGCCGGATTGTTGCCGAGGCCGCGCACCGCAAAGCTCATCTGCCGGGCGTGGACGTAGTTGACGGTGGTGCTCGGCAGCAGCTGCTGCAAATCCTGCACGCGGTAGACGCGATTGCTTTCGAGGCTGTTCGCGTCCAGCACGCTCATGGTGGTGGGCACGCTCTGCGAGGTCTCGTTGCGGCGGCGGGTGGAGACGGTGACGCGGGCCACCACCTCCACGGAGGCGTCGGCGTCGGCGTCGGCTGCGACGATGGTGGCTGCCGGCGCCTCAGCGGTCAGAGCGGCGGCATCGGTGCCGGCCGTCAGCAGCGACAACGCGAGGGCGAAGGGGATGTTGGTGTTCATTGCGCGGCATCTTGAGGAGTGGAAAGTCTGGCTATATTACTAATCCACATAGATAAACCGAACTAATATAACCAAACAACGATATGCAAAAAACTACGGAGTCCGCGTAGGGCGGATTAGCGCAGCGTAATCGGCCATGCACGCATCGCGGCGGCGCGACCATGGCCGATTACGGCGTTCCGCCTAATCCGCCCTACGATGTAGAAGAGCTCGAGAGCAGCGGCCAAAAAAAATGCCGGCTAAGCCGGCATTGGAATGTGGTGCGTGGAGAAGCTTACACGGCGTCGGCGCCGGTCTCGCCGGTACGGATGCGGATGACCTGTTCGACGTTCTGCACGAAGATCTTGCCGTCGCCGATCTTGCCGGTGCGCGCGGCCTTGATGATGGCGTCGACCACTTGCTCGGCCACGCCGTCGTCGACAACCACTTCCACTTTCACCTTCGGCAGGAAGTCGACGACGTACTCCGCGCCGCGATACAGTTCGGTATGGCCCTTCTGGCGGCCGAAACCTTTGACTTCGGTGACCGTCAGGCCAGTGACGTTGACTTCAGCCAGTGCTTCACGCACCTCGTCCAGTTTGAACGGCTTAATCACAGCGGTAATCTGTTTCATGACTTCTCCTTATGGGCAATCTAAATTCAACATCTGTAGCCGGCGATCCGCGAGCGATTGAGTGTATTGTAATCGACAACTTGCTAGTGTCCACTCCCGACTGCAAAAGCGGCCGAAAACCCGCTGGTTTGATGATTTTTATCCGCTTTGTACCCGCTTGCCATCTAGTCTTGCACCGGAATGGAGCGTAATTCCTCCATCCAGACCACGCTTTGCGCGTCGCTCGGCGCGCGCCAGTCGCCCCTTGGCGACAGCGAGCCGCCGCTGCCGACCTTGGGCGCGTTCGGCACGCAGCTGCGCTTGAACTGGCTGGTGCGGAAGAAGCGGTCGAGGAAGATACCCAGGTTTTTCTTGATCGCCACCAGGTCGTACTGGTTGCGCGTGACGTGGTCGCCGTCCGGCCAACGTCCCTGCTCGCGGTCCCTCCATGCGGTGAGCGACAGGAACGCCACCTTCGACGGCCGGAAGCCGAACCGCAGCACGTAGTACAGATTGAAGTCCTGCAGCTCGTACGGGCCGATGGTGCTTTCGGTGCGCTGCTCCGGCTGGCCCTCGGCGGTGCCCGGCACCAGCTCGGGACTGATTTCGGTGCCGAGGATGTCCAACAACACCTGCGCGTCGTTGCGGCCGATGACACCGGATTCGGCCACCCAGCGCACCAGGTGCGAGATCAGGGTCTTCGGCACGCTTGCGTTGACGTTGTAGTGCGACATGTGGTCGCCGACGCCGTAGGTGCACCAGCCCAGCGCCAGCTCGCTCAGGTCGCCGGTGCCGACGACGATCGCATTGTGGTGGTTCGCCAGGCGGAACAAGTGGTTGGTGCGCTCGCCGGCCTGCACGTTCTCGAACGTGATGTCGTACTGCGCCTGCCCCTCGGAATACGGGTGGTTCAGGTCCTTGAGCATCTGGATGCAGCTCGGCCGGATGTCGATTTCCTGCGCCGAACAGCCGACTAGCTTCATCAGCGCGTGCGCCTGCGTCAACGTGCGCTCGCTGGTGGCGAAGCCAGGCATCGTGTACGCCAGGATATTGGTGCGCGGCAGCTTGAGCTTGTCCATCACGCGCGCGCACACCAGCAGCGCGTGCGTCGAGTCCAGTCCGCCGGAGACACCGATCACCACTTTCTTGATGCCGCTCGACGTCAGGCGCTGCGCCAGCGCCTGCACCTGGATGTTGTAGACCTCGTTGCAGCGCTCGTCGCGGCGGCGGGCGTCGGCCGGCACGTACGGGAAGCGCTCGATGCAGCGCTTGAGCGCCAGCGGTTGCGCGCGTCCGATCTCCAGCTCGAAAAATACGGTGCGGAATTTGTTGACCTCGGCGGCGTGGCGCTGCACCGATTGCGCGAACGTGTTCATGCGCATGCGCTCGCGCGACAGGCGTTCGAGGTCGATGTCGGCGAAGGTCAGGGTCGGCTCGTCGATGAAGCGCTTCGGCTCGGCCAGCAACTCGCCGTTCTCGTAGATGACGCCCTGCCCGTCCCACGCCAGGTCGGTGCTCGACTCGCCACCGCCCGCCGAGGTGTACAGGTAGGCGGCGATGCAGCGCGCCGACTGCTGGCCGACCAGCAGGTTGCGGTAATTGGCCTTGCCGACCAGCGCGTTCGAGGCCGACAGGTTGACCAGCACGGTGGCGCCGGCCAGCGCCGCGAACGACGATGGCGCCACCGGCACCCACAGATCCTCGCAGATTTCGACATGGAACTTGAACAGCGGCATGTCCGCTACTTCAAACAGCAGGCCCGAGCCGAATTGCACGCGCTCGCCGAGCAGATCGATCTCGGTGGCGGTGGCGTAATCGGCGCTGCTGAACTGGCGCGACTCGTAGAACTCGCCGTAGTTGGGCAGGTAGCTCTTGGGCACGACGCCCTGGATCTGGCCGTTGGCGATGACCACCGCGCAGTTGTACAACTGATGTTCCACCCGCAGCGGCGCGCCGACCACCAGCGCCGTCTTCCATTGCGCCGACGCGGCCACGATCGCGTCCAGCGCGTCGAGGCAGCCGTCGAGCAAGGCGCGCTGGTGGAACAGGTCGTCGCAGGTGTAGGCCGACAGGCCCAGTTCGGGAAACGCCACCAGCGCCGCTCCCTGCGCCGCCGCCTGCGCGGCCAGCGCGATGGTCTGCTCGGCGTTGTAGACGGGATCGGCGATCCGGCACACCGGCGCGGCGATGGCGACCCGGGCGAAATCATGCGTGTACAAATTGAGGAAATTCGAGCTCATGTAAAGTCTTTCGCGTGCACAACCAAACAAAAGCCAATTATCGCACGGCCATGGACGCGCCGCCGCCAACGGACAGGCGCCAGATAGGCTAGACTGGCGCCAACATCAAAGCTGGAGTGTAGCGTGTCAGAAGCAGAGTTTTCGATCATCGACTCGTTGGAAAGCGTCGACCCGGCGCAGTGGCAGGTCATCGCCGGCGACAACCCGACCCTGGCCTATACGTTCCTGCACGCGCTGCACGAGAGCCGCTGCGCCTCCGCACACACCGGCTGGACGCCGCGCTATCTGGTGATGCACCGCGACGGTGCGCTGGCGGCCGCAATGCCGCTGTACCTGAAGGATCACAGCCGTGGCGAGTACGTGTTCGATCACGCCTGGGCCGACGCCTTCCACCGCAACGGCATCCCTTACTACCCCAAGCTGCTGTCGGCCGTGCCGTTCACGCCGGTGACCGGCAGCCGGCTGCTGGCGCGGACGCCGCAAGATCGACAGCTGCTGGCGCGCGCCGCACTGCAGGTGGCGCGGCAGCTGGAAACGTCGTCGCTGCACATCCTGTTCCCCGACGAGCAAGACCGGCAAGCGCTGGAGGCGGCGGGGTTCATGCTGCGCGAAGGGGTGCAATTCCATTGGGAGAATCCGGGTTACGCCGACTTCGACGCCTTCCTGGCCAGCTTCAAGATGGAGAAGCGCAAGAAGATCCGCCAGGACCGCCGCCGCGTGCACGACGCCGGCGTCACCTTCGAGCACCTGGCCGGCCGCGCCATCACGCCCGAGGTGCTGCGCTTTTTCTACAGCTGCTATGTGTCGACCTACCACGCGCACTTTTCCAAGCCTTACCTGACCTTGAAGTTTTTCGAGCGCTTGCTGGACGAGGTGCCTGACAGCCTGATGATCGTGCTGGCCAAGCGCGGCGAGCAACCGGTGGCGGTGGCGTTGAATTTAGTGGGCGGCAATATCATGTACGGCCGCTATTGGGGAACCCAGGAATTCGTCTCCGGCCTGCATTTCGAGACGTGCTACGTGCAATCGATTGAATATTGTATCAAGCACGGCATTGCGCGCTTCGAGGGTGGCGCGCAGGGCGAGCACAAGATGTCGCGCGGCCTGGTGCCGACGCCGACATGGTCAGCGCATTGGATCGCCGATGAGCGCTTTGCCGATGCCATCGCCGATTTCCTGGCCCAGGAGACGGCGGCCATGAACCAGTACATCGACGAGCTTGGGGAGCACGTCCCGTTCAAGCCCGCCGGCGCATGAGTTTCGGAGAGACACGTAGGGCGGATTAGGCGGAACGCCGTAATCCGCCATTCGACGCGCCGTCGAAACGCATGCATTGGCGGATTACGCTGCGCTAATCCGCCCCACGTGGAACAGGTGCCACGCATGGCTTACCGTAAAAGCCGCTTTACTCTTCCAGCAAACTACGCAGCATCCACGCGGTTTTTTCGTGCGTGTCCAGGCGCTGGGCCAGCAGGTCGGCGGTCGGCTGATCGTCGGCGTCCTCCACCAGCGGCAGCAGTTTGCGCGCGGTGCGCGCGGTCGCTTCCTGCGCCTTGACCAGATGCTGAACCATTTCCATCGCCTTCGGCACGCCGTCGACTTCCTTGATGGTCGCCAGCTTGACGAACTCGGTGTACGTGCCCGGCGCCGGGTAGCCCAGCGCGCGGATGCGTTCGGCGATCAGGTCCAGCGCGGTCCATTGCTCGGTGTACTGCGTCATGAACATCTGATGCAGGCTGTTGAACATCGGGCCTTTGACGTTCCAATGGAAGTTATGGGTCATCAGGTACAGCGTGTAGCTGTCCGCCAGCAGGCCTGACAGGCCGGCGGCAATGTTCGCGCGACTTTCGTCGGAAAGGCCGATATCGATCTTGGAGGCTTTTGCGTCCATGTGTAACTCCTTCTGTTAGCTTGGACCTTTATTGTAATCGTATACAGGCCGCCGCGTGGGATCGTACCGTTCGGCAAACCGGTTCAGTGTTGGCCCGCAGGCGTCATGCGCCGCTCGCCGACACGGCGATCGTTGGCGGCCGCCTTTCTGACGGCGCCGGCCCTCATCGTCGTCGGCGGCACGGCCCGCGTCGTCCAGGCGCCTTCGGTTGCCGACCCGCCCTCCTCCCACGCGGCCGTGCGCGGCGCGATGTTTTCCGGCTGGTTCGCCGCAGCCCGCGTCGGCTCCTTTTCGTAGCTGCGGAACGCCAGCACCATGTAGAGAATGCCGGCCACCACCGCATAGCCGCCCATCAGCCACACCAGCGCCAGCGCGCCGACGGTGGGCAACGCGATCAAGATGGTACCGAAGACGATAGCGGCGATGCCACTGGCCAGCAGCAGCCAGACGCCGCGCCGCGCGTGGCCACGCAGGCGCACCGCGAGCACGCTGTCCAGGACGCCGGTGACCAGCGCGCTGACGCCGCGCAACGCCAACATCCACCACGAATGCGACAACATCGGTTTAGCGACCATGACTGCTCCGATAGCAAAAAAAAACCGCGCGTACTGAGTCAGATTGGCGCGCACGCAAACGGTTCCGCGCGATACCGGCATTTCATTCGGGGTTAAAATCTGGTTGATACAATTTAGTCCCGCGAGATGAAACCAGTTTGCTTCACAGCATTTTCATTCGAGCCTATACTCTATGCCCCGTTGTATCGTTTTATGAGGAATGTGGCACACACAGCATGAATGCAGATTTTATAAAGCAACGGAACCGCTTCAAGTCCGCCACAATGAAGCGTATCAATGTCAGTGACGAGTCCTACACCAACGTGACCAATTTGCTGGCGACCATCGCCCAGCCGTTCCACGTGCGCAAAGGCGAGTTCCTGCAACATGCCGGCGTGCCGGCCACGCAGGTGCACTGGCTTGCCAGCGGCGTCGCGCGTAGTGGATTCTTCAACCGTGACGGTGTCGAGATGACCCTGCGGTTTTTCCGCGAAGGCGAGTCCGCCAGTTCGCTGACCGATCTGATCACCGGTGAGACCGGCCAGCCGGCCGTGCAGTTCCTGGTGGCCGAAACGACCGTCCATGGCTTCATGTTGGACTGGGCGCAGTCGTGCGCGCTGCGCGCCGAGCATGAGGTGTTGCAACACTACCACCTGCAGGCCGCGATGCATGGTTTGCAGAGCCTGGCGCAACGCGCCTACAGCAACGGCGAGACGTCGGCGCAAGAGCGGCTGGCCGCTTTCCGCGAAGAATATCCTGGCTTGGAGGCACGTATTTCACAACGCGCGATCGCCTCGTATCTGGGCATCACGCCGCAATACATGTCGCGCCTGCGCCGCGAAGCCGAGGCCGCCGAGAGCGCCGCGCGCGACTAAACATCACGCAGGCAAGCCAACCCTGCTCGACCAAATAAAAAGCCCCATGTGCGCCGCGAGGACGAAGTCTCCGCAACGCCCCATGGGGCTTTTTGCTGCCGGCCGACGACGCGGCCGGCGTTGCATCAGGCCTTCGAGGCCGCTTCCTTGTTGTACGAAGCGACGCCGTTCAGGATTTCCTGCTTGGCATCTTCCGGACCGTACCAGCCG
>Ga0308163_10001788_pt1 | contig 21744 bp, 23 predicted proteins | sample PhyTR1_FD_201037 | JGI IMG/M metagenome (GOLD analysis project Ga0308163, IMG submission 201037) | Phyllosphere microbial communities from UC Gill Tract Community Farm, Albany, California, United States - DLSLT.R1 | ecosystem: Host-associated > Plants > Phyllosphere > Unclassified | place: USA... | reverse complement strand
GGGATGCCGACGCCGGTATCGGCCACGATGAGTTCCACCCGGCCCGCCGCTTGGCGCAGCGTGACGCTGATGCTGCCCTCGAAGGTGAACTTGAACGCGTTCGACACCAGGTTCATGACGATTTTTTCCCACATGTCGTGGTCCACCCAGGCCGGTTCCGGCAAGGGAGGGCAATCGATATGCAGGGTCAGTCCGGCAGAGGCACAGGCCGACTCGAAATGGCTGGCAAGGTCGGTCGTCATGGCTGCGAGGTCCGTAGGTACATACGCGGCCTGGGCCCGTCCGGCTTCGATGCGCGAGAAGGCCAGCAGAGAATTGACGAGCTTGAGCAGTCGCTGGCCGTTACGGCTGGCCAGGCGTAGCTGTTCGCGCTGGGCTGGCGGTGTGTCAGGCGCCTGCAGCGCTTCTTCGAGAGGGCCGAGCAGCAGCGTCAGGGGCGTGCGAAACTCGTGGCTGACGTTCGAGAAGAATACCGTCTTGGCGTGGTCGATGGCGGCCAACGCCGCCGCGCGTTCACGCTCGGCTTCGGCGGCGGCAACGCGCACCAGCGCGGCGCGCAGCGCGGCGCCCAGCAGCATGGTGAAGCCGCGATAGGTGTCGTCCAGCGGCAGCCGCGCACTTGCGCCGGCCAGCAGCAGTGCCTGCCCACCGCCGCCAAGGCCACCGATGGGGACGACAAACGCAGTATCCGGCGCTTCTTCATAAGGACCGCATAATCCGTCGCCCGCCAGACCGCGCAAACCTATCACCTCGACTTGCCCGTCCTGTGCCTGCAGTCCAGCAATTGGCCAGGGGTGTGTTGTAGTGGGCTCCAACGCATGTGGCACCAGCACGGTGCCGGACGCGACACCAGTGCACCCGGCGAGCCGGTATGTGCTGTCATCCCCGGCCCGACGGTACAGTGCGACGAACGGCAGGTCAAATTCGTAGCCGGCGAGTATATCGACCGCAAGCCTGAACACGCCATCGGTCGATTGGGCCTCGGCCAAGCCGGCGGTCAGGTCGCGCACCGCACGCGTGCGGCGCTCGCCGAGCATGGTGAGGGTAGTCTCGGTGACGGGATGGAACAACCCTCCGATGTTGCCTGATTCGTCGCGGATCGGGCTGAGCGAGTAAGTGAAGAAGGTTTCCTCGAGGTACCCATTCCGAAACAGGAACATGCGCTGATTCTCTAGGAAGGAGGTGTCGCCACCCAGAGCCCGGTTGAATGGCTCGTCCAGCACTGTCCATGCCGAGGCCCAGCACTCGCGGTAATCCATGCCGAGCGCGTCCGGATGCTTGTCTCCGCATAATATGCGGTAACCATCGTTGTAGATTTGCGTATGTTCCGGCCCCCACAGGATATTGATGGGGAAATTAGATGCTAGGCACAAGCTGACAGTAGTACGCAGACTCTGCGGCCAGCGTTCGATTGGCCCAAGGGGTGTTGACGACCAATCCTTCGACAAGATCAGGCTGGCCATGTCACTGCTACCGCTGAGAAAGTGGTTAGCGGTAGGCGTGTATTCAGGCAGGGCTTCGCTCATGCACGTACTCAGTCAAGAAAAATAGCCTGGCCCGGGTGTGGCCGAACGGCGGATAGTGCGTATGGTAGCGTGTTTGTGTCGGCTCAAAGTTTTTCTGTGCGCTATGGACATTGCTCGACATGGGAATTAGCGCTGCACCTGTCGTCGCTTGGCTGGAAGCACATTGTAGTGGTCAACCCATCCCGGACACTACGTTAAGCTTTTCTTCGGCGACGGCTGGCGCCAGTCCTTGGTTGCACTGATGCGGTCGTATCCAGCTAAGGCTGCCCTACCGATGCGGAAACTGTGGCCACCTATATGGCGCATCGCCGCCCGTTTCGCCGCAGAACAAGCGTCCATTCAACAAGAAGGCGCGCATCGCCATCACGCGGCTGCGATGGAGCTATTTTGCGTATTTCTGATCGCATCTATATGACGCTGACGATGCGAATCGGTGCCGATTTAAGGCGGCAATGAAGTGACACATTTCCTTTCCTTGCGTCCCAGTTGACACAATTGCTTTCCAGATTCGGTAAGCCATTGAAAAAATTAACAAATTTTGAATTTGCCGAGACCAAAAAGATGGAATTGACACATTTACTCTCGCAAAAGTGACACTTTCGCTTTCCACTACGGCGGCCGAGCACAGCGCTATGAAGCTGGCCAGCGTCTAGGCGTCCGGCGCCCCCGAGGCCTGCAGCTCGACCAGGTGGAGATGGGAGCCCTTTTCCGTCGGATGGATCGACGCGCTCACGCGCTTGGCGTTCGCTTTGAAATAATCGAAGGCGACGGTCCTGCGCACGGCGATGGTGTCGCGCTGCTGGAGTTTATTCCAGCGCCAAGTTAGCAACGTTGGGCGACCATTTCTAAGAGTTTATGGGCACGTGCAGGCACACCTCGGTGCCGCCGCCAGGGGGGCGGCTGATGCGCAGGATTGCGCGGATGAGGTGCGCGCGTTCGCGCATGCCGGCCAGCCCCCAGTGGCCGTGCGGCGCGCCGTTTGCCAGCACCTGATCGTCGATGCCGCAACCGCCATCGAGCACGCGCAATTCCACGCCATCTTTCGCATAGCGCAGCGCGACCTGCACAGAAGCCGCGCCGGAATGGCGGCAGGCGTTGTGCAGCGCTTCGAGCGCGATGGCGTGCACCTCGCGCTGCACGCTGTCGGGTAGCGGTACAGGGAGGCCCTGGTGCTCAACGCGCACGGCTATACCGTACTGCTGGCCGCAGACGGCGGCCGACTCTTCCAGCGCCGGTTGCAGGCCAGTCTGCGCTTCATCGCCCGAGCGCAACGCCCACACCTGTTCGCGCCCTTCCAGCAGCACCGCGTCTGCGGTATCGAGCGCGCTATCGATTTCGCGTTGCAGCGGATCGTCGGCGGCAATGCCGCGCTTGATACGATCGAAACGCATGATCAGCGCCTGCACGCTTTGCAGGAAGCTGTCGTGCAAGGTACGGGCGATGCGGGTGCGCTCGTCAAGGCGCTCCTGCATGCGCTCGGCCACGCGCGCCGTGGCCAGCTGCACGCGCCAGCGGAACAGGCCATAGCTGGCCAGCGCCAGCACCAGCGCGCACAGCAGCTTGAACCACAGCGTCTGCACGAAGGTGGGCTCGATAGCCACGTCGAGCGTGGCCGGCTGCGTGCTCCACACGCCGTCTTCGTTCGAGGCCAGTACCTCGAAGCGGTATTCGCCCGGTCCCATGTTTGTATAGAAGGCCTGGCGCCGGGTGCCGGCATCGCGCCAGCCATCTTCGAGCCCCACCAGGCGGTAGCGGAAGCGCGCACGCTCGGGGATGGTCAGCACGGCAGCGGTGAAGTCGATCTCGATGTTTTCGGTGCCGGCAGGTAGACGCACGGTGCCGCTGGCCAGGTGTGGCCGGCCCTCGGCGCGCAGTCCGGTGATCTGCGGCGTGGGCATCAACGGGTTATGGGTAATGTGCCTGGGATCGATCCAGCCGACGTAGGCGCTCGAAGCGTACCAGATATGGCCATCGCTGCTTTCGGTGAGCGTGGGGATAGGGCGCAATTGGGCGGCTACTCCACCGTAGCCATCGAGGTGATTGAAGCGCTCCATGCGCACCGACTGGACGCCGCGCTCGATTGCAGCGGCCACGTCGGACGCCGCGATTCGCGCCAGGCCACCGGCGCCGTGCAGCCAGAGCTCGCCGGCGGCATTTTCCACGATGCCCGATACGCCGACGGTATCGGCGCCATCCTCATCGCGCAGACTGCGAAAGCGCTCACCGTTCCACCATGCCAGACCGTGGTCGCCACCAATCCATACATGACCGCCGTGGCTCTTGATCGCCAAAATATTACCGGCGGCGAGACCCTCGGCGGTTCCCAACTGCCGCAGCCCGCCATCGGCTGACAGTATGGCGACAGCGTTTTCCGGGTAACCGAACCAGAGCCTGTCCTGAACGTCGCGGTGCAGCGAGATCGCGGTGCGTGATGCCAATGCAGACAACGCCGGTCGGCCCCAGACACCGGCGCTGAAAGTGTGGATGCCTTTACCGATAATCGATAGCCACAGCTTTCCGCTGGCATCAGTGGCCATGGCCTGGACCGCCGCGCCGGACACCTCGGCCGGTAATGTCCAGCTCCGGTATTGCGCCCCCCGCACCTGCCACAGCATGCCGCTACCGGCAAACCACAGGCTGTCATCGGCTGCGCGGGTACTGGCAGTGGGATTGCGGATAGGCGTGGCAACGCGATTGCCATCCTTGCTGATGCGGTACAGGGTTTCGTCATAGCCGATCATCGGCGCGGCGTTACTGCCCACCCAGATCTCGCCATCCATGCCGGCCAATACGCTCATGTACATGGCCTGGGCGCCATCCGACTCCAGCGTATTGATGCGGCCGTGGCTGAGGCGATCCACGCCCGCCTCCGTGCTGAACCATGCGTTACCTTCACGATCGGTCAGCTGGGTATGCACATTACGGCCACTGAAGCCGCCTTCAATCGAGTACGCATTGCCGGTCGCATGCGACGGATCGACCAGATACAAACCCTGCGGCGTCATGATCCACAACCGGCCCTGCTTTTCCTGGTAGACGTCGAGGGGCTGCTGCTTGAAATGTGGCAGTGCAAGCGGCCGCACCACTTCGGTCACGGGGTCAAGCACGAATAGCTCCCGGTCAGCTGTCTTGAACAGAATGGTGCCGTCCGGACGGATGTCGCCGCTATCGATGCTTTGCAAGCCAGGGATGCCGGATAAGCGCCGGAATCGCTGGCTGACCGCTTGCTTGATATACAGCCCTGAGTCTCCATAGGCCAGCAATGCGCCATTGGGCGCCACGGTAAAGTGGTTGAAATTTCCCCCCTCGACACCGTCGCTGCCAACCACCGCAGTCCACCGCTGGCCATCGAGGCGAAACAATCCGACAAAGGTCGCCGCCCACATGACGCCGTCCTTGGTACGTGCCAGTTCCTGCGTGGTACGCGCCGGCAGGCCCTCGGCCTCGCGGTAATGCGTCACCGCGCCGTGCTCGAACACGCTCACACCACCGAAGCGGTATCCCACCCATAACGCCTCGCCATAGGCAGCTACCGCCGACATCGATGGCGAGCAGCTTGTTACCATCGATCGCATCGACACGGTCGAAGCGCGCTCCGTCGAAACGATGGAGCCCTTCGTAATTGGCAAACCACAGCATGCCCCGGCTGTCCTGCGCCATGGCGATAGCCGCCGACGGCGCCCCATCGCGCTTGCGCCAGGCGACATGCTGCAAGGTGCTGTGCCGATACGGCGAGACCTGCACTTCCACCTGCGATCGTTCGAAGACCTGCGGTGGCGGTGGCGCGGGAACCGAGTGGCCGATGGCCGGCGCGAGCGCCAAGAGAAGCAGCACGGGGCGAGCGGCCAGCCGCAGTGCGCATAGTGTGATGTGAACCATGTGATTTTGTGACGGGGAAGGCCGTGCATTATAGACCGGACGGAAAATTAGAATCCATCCGCTAATTATTAAATTCCACATGGAAATTTACGTTTCGATCACAAGAAGCCGAGTTCTGCTTTTCGGATCCTTTTGCCGGGCTGCACGTGGCGCCGCGCCGGGGAAATTTCCGCTCAGTCGGTCATTCGCGGGGCACTCCACGATGTGCCATGTACATCGCTAATTCCAAACCTCGGTGCAACCACGTCCACCATCTTACGGCACACTGAAATCGTGGTACGCCCGGGGCGCTGGAGCAAGCCATGACGCCAGAATGAACGAAATGCTGACTACGCGCAACAATAGGATATTGAAAACATGACAATTAAGAAACGATGGAACGCCGAGGATCAGGTGACCTTACTGGCAGGTATAGAGAAACACTGGAGAGGATTTCTACTGAACCTGGCGGGGAAATTGTTGGTGCTCCTTGTAGCCGGTCTGCAGCTGCGTGCATCGCTACCTGGATGCCAATGATCCTGAATCGTTTAGGATGAATTCTGTTCCGAAGCGCAGGTTGCGTCTCGCGCGTGAAAGACGTAATCGTAAAAAAAGCGGCCAACGGCCGCTTGCTCATGCTGATTTGCGTCTCCGGACGCTGGAAAATTCGGGAATGTCGATAGACGACGGTCCGAATACACCGGAACGTGCGTCTCGGCTGATGGCTTCGCCGCTCAGCGTGACACGGATCCGGCCTTGGGACGGCTTGACCTCGCCGACAATAGGGGCACCGATGGAGGCAATTTTGGCACGGCGAGCGGCCGCAGCCAATTTATACGCACTGGTCTGGGTTTGAGAGGTTTTCTTTAAAGCGGTCATGGTTCAAACTCCTGTAGAGGGAGTGATTGGTACAGGTAGTTTAGCAGAATCGCCCAACTGCGACTGCCGGCGTTCAAGTCAAAGCGCATTTCCCGGCCGCGGCCGTGTACATTCCACCATTCCGGGTCCACAACGTTGACCTCCTGGACAGTTCGGCAAGCACGGAGCGCCTCGGAGGGGGCCATGTTAAGTTCCGCGGCTTCGAGGGGGGCATCGAACCCGAATTTTGGCCACACGGCGAATCCGACGAAGCCGTCGGGATCGTCGGAGTCGATCGGCCCGTTTCCAGCGGCGAATAGTGAAATGTGGCGGAAGCCAAGCCGATATGCGGAAATCGCCATCAGGCCAAATGCCACGGTGGCCAGGCGTTCGGGCGCGTCCCCGGCGAGCATCAGTCGGCGAATATAGAGCGCGTCGACGTGTAGGGATGTACCGTGGCCATCCCTGTAGGCGATGACGCTGGTGTTCTCATCCTCGTCCACTATTTGACATGACGTCCAGTCCGGCAGGCGCCTCGTCGTGCTCTCTTAAGGTGAGCGCCCATACGGTCGAGCCATCCGGGATCATAAATAATTTGCCGGTCTCGGATTCGTCGAGGTCGACCGTCGCGCCGCCGGGTTGCCGAATCTCGATGCCTCCGAGGCGGGAAATACCTTCGCGCTGATAGAGTTCTCCCTGAAAAAACTCGCGAGCGATCTCATGCTCGGTGAGCAGCGTTTCTGCAGCGCTCAAATTGTCGCGGTCGAAGGGATCGTTTGGATTCATCGAGACATTGTACTTAGATGGGCGCGCGTCCGGTCGCAAATTTGAATTGCGGATAGCAGACATCGGGTCCCGGGCCGTTTGAAATCATGGCTATCGTCGGCACCGCCAAATCTGACATTGATTTTGGTAAAAATCAATGCCTTAGCCCAATCTATCGCGCCCGAAGTGAGATCAAATCTCACACAAGCTGAGTGAAGGTAAGCGTATGATCCGCACCACATCCCCCTCCGAGTGACCACCCGCTAAACCTACCGTCGCTCATGGGCCGGCCGGCATCCCGCAAGCTGTAAGTTTCCCCTCCCCCAGAATCGAGTTTTGTATTGAAGCTGGCCCGATCGTGCGGCCGGCTTCAATACGTGGTTGGAAAAAATTGACCTAGGCTTCTTTATGAGCTCCGAAGATGTCGGCCTGAGGATTTGGGGGAGTTAGCCTTGCGTGTTCCGCATTCGTGATGGAATTCCGAATCAGATAGGCGTTCATCTCCTCTGGAGTTGCAAGATCAAATCGTTCCGCAAGGTTGGCAAAGTAGCGGTTTCTTAAGGCTATCTCTTGATATCGATGAGCGTGGCCCACCGGCAAGGTGACGATCTCCTCGTTTAGCCAGAAAGTGGCTGAGTCCGCGGCACTGTAGTGGCGCGATTCAACCATCATTCTCGGATTGTTGATTTGCAGCGAAATCTGACCCACTTTACCCAGTAATTTGCAACTGAATCTGACCCACGTTTAAGACACAATCCTACTCAACAGGTTGAGTGGGGAATTGGAGTGATCGACGTGGCACTACTAAACATTATTCGACGCTGGCATATTCGTGACCAGGTCCCCCTTCGAGAGATCGCAAGACGCTTACGCATCTCCAGAAACACTGTCCGGCGCTATCTGCGCGCGGAAATCACCGAGCCGGCTTACGCCGTGCGGTGCTCACGCAGCGCTATCGACAAATATGCGTTCCAACTTTCAGCTATGCTCAAGACCGAGGCAGCTCGTTCCAGGAAGCAGCGACGCACCTTAAAGCAGATCCACGAGGACCTAAGGGAATTGGGTTTTGAGGGGTCTTACGACAGGGTCGCGGCGTTCGCGAGGGTATGGCGGGAGGGTCAAACTGAGCGGGTCAATCCGTCAAGCAAACGAACACACCTATCCTTGGAGGATAAAGATTTTCAGTTTCCACATAGATGATTTCATCATTTTCATCATGATAGTAGTCTTCCGAATTAGAAGAAACCACCCTATAAGAAATAGATTTACACCCCAAACATTTAATAATCTCATGACCTGAGTGCCAGCTCATAGAATAATCCTGATCCCCATCATTCCCTCTAACATCTATCACGGCTAAAACTTCATGCGATGTCTTTCCAACGCATTTAATGCAAGAGATTGTTTTTTCTAGGTCAGTTTCCAAACCGAGCCTTGCCGAAATCTCTTTAGTCATAATACGATCCTACTTAACATCTAAATTTATACGGATATATTTTATAAATATTTGGAGTGCGCTTTCCTCATGCAGGAGGTGCCCTAAAGAAAACGCATTCCTCATAATTATTTTTTCGCCTTCCCTTTATTTGGCGCTTGAGTCAGCGCCGAACCAGCAACGCTTTTTTCAGCAGCGCCAGATTTCGGATCGGACAACTGCTTGCTTGCCTTAGACGCAACTTTAGGGGAAGTCTGCTCATTACTTTTCTTGGTAGCCATAAAAACTCCATGAATAAATGGAAACTATTTTGCAGCATTGCAACTATAGTGAAATTATTGTAACGACAAACACTCAAATTGAAAAATGATTTTAGATAATTTGTTCATACCGGTCCCAGAGGAAGGGAGAACCGCGCCTAACTGGCTTTATGTCAACTCGAGTACCCCACTACTGCGTGACTCGTTCTACACTTTGCTATAAAGTGTAGAACACATTGAACTTTTAGACCAGACAGTAATATGAAAAGTGTCACGATAGAGACCGGCAAGACACTGGTGGCCACCAACGCCGTCACCCGCGCCGTCATCGAATGCTTCGATGGCCGCCGCTGGGCCATCGTACTGCGCGGGCGCGACGAATTCGTGCTTAAGTCCGCCAGGCAGAACCCCAAGGCCTTCGCTAAGATTGAAACCGCCCTGGTGGAAATCCAGGGGCTGGGCCTGCGCCACGCCGAGATTGATTTTACGAAGTGGCAGCGCGAACAATTCACCCTTACCTGAAAGGTATGTCATGGACCACTATGATTACGAAGGACACGAGCTGCTGCAGGAGGCTGTAGACAGCGGGATGATTGAAGAAGGTTCTAAGGCCCATGGGATAGGTGCTAGATGTATTGATATGGGGTACGACTCGGTGACGCCGAAGCAGAAGACTGTCTACGATCTCCACGTGGCGCCGCACCTGATCAAACTTGAAGATCAGCGCGAGATTAAGCGGCGCATCTCCGGCATGCCGGAATAACAACGGAAGGAGATCACATGGCGCAATATGACCACGACGGCGGCATCATTACCTATTCACCCGAGGACAAAGTAGCCATCGCGGAGGAAATCATGTTGATTGACACCGAGCTAGCTGGGCCATGTCCCGATCCAGTACGCAAGGAGCTCACGCGGCAGCGCCGCCAACTGGTGGCCGAACTGGGGGCCGGCCACTTCCTGCCGATGCCGGAAGATGATTGAACGTGGACTACAGGTATGAACAAAAGATTTTTCTAGACGGCCAAATGCAAAAACTTATCGAGCCTACTTCGATAGAAGACGCGATAGCACATGAAATTATTACTTCAGCTCACAACACGCTGTTTTTCGCATTAGAAGGTGGCGGCTCAAGGACCTTCGACCTTCATTGAACCGCTTGGAAAGGATTGTTGAAATTTCATCACCACTCAGGGATTAATTTTTTGATTTCCGCCTCAGCGCTGTACGGCATATCCTCGCTTTCCAAACGCCGCACCTCAGCAATGATAGCCTTGGCCTTCGCTAACTTATCTTTGCGCCACTGGGCCTGGTCGTAGCCTAACGTAAGATTATCAAATATTGTGAACAGGTAGTCTCGCAAGTTAATCGCGGTATAAAAGGAAAGGGTAATAACCCATTTCTCTAGGCTGTATGAATCATAGATATATCCGCTTTCGGCATTCCAGTATTTAAGCAGTCGAATAGCTGGTTTAATTTTGGAAAGCTCAGCATTGTTTTTTTCAATGAGCTTGGCATTGAAGTCATTTGGGTTTGTGGATTGCCAAGCAGTGGCGCCCTTTGGAATTTCGTAGCCGGACAAATATTGTTCATCGAGTGCGGGCACCAGATCAAATCGAATGTGGTTTAGCAAAAGAATTATTGTAGGAGAGGACTGTTTGATGTCGGATTTCGAATAATAAGTTTCAGCAAAACGCTTAAGACGATCCAGATAGGTTTGCGGCGAGTAGCCGCGCTCGGCGAATACTACCATGTAGTCAATATCCGAATGCTCGTCCATTGCGCGTGGCAAAATGGTCCCCCGGGTCGAGGACCCGAATCGGAACTGATCGCTCAAGTCGCTACCAAAGTAAATGGCAAGCCTTGATTTGAGCGCGCTAATAGATGTGTCGATAGAACTCTGTTCTGCGCTCGAAAGTACGGCATTGCTCGCACGCTTGTCCAAATAGGTGACGACGGACATTATGATCCCCTTACAGCATCGACTCGATGAGCGCCCTCGCCCTCGTTAATCCCTTTGCGAGCCTGTTCGAAATCCGAGCGTGATACCTGCATGCTAGCTTGATTAAGCTCGTTTCGTCGCTTCGTGAATTCGTCTAAACCGGCAATTGCTGCGGGTTCATCACAGGCGTGATGTAGGCGAATCTCGCGGAATACTCGTGCGTCATTTCGGAGCGTAAGATATTGGTCGCCACTCCCTTTATGAGCAGAGGCCCGCTCCGACGGCTTAAGAAATGTCATTAGAGACGTAAGCACGGCGACTATAGATGACATTACCCCAGCGACGCTGCCGTAATCTTTGAAAAACGCAGCCCCTGCGAGGGCACTCAAAATCACGGATGGAATACCGAGCCAGTAATGATATTGATTCCACCGGTCGCCTGCGTTAAATTGTGCTTTTCCTGAGTGAATACAGTCTTCCTCAATACGCGCAAGCTCTATCTCGATCGCAGTTTTCGAATCAGTCATATTTTTCCGATGGTTCATTCGTATGGCAAAAATGCATTATAAACATCTCTCCAGTTAAAGCTACTACCGGCTCCAGACAGCACCAATTAGTGAGAAGAATGTTCGTTTTTGGACGAAAGCAAAGTTGGCGACCTACGATTGTACCGTACAGGTATAGGCATGCGAGGCGGCGCCATCGAGACAGTTTTTGTGCCTCTCTCACGGGTTGGTGCAGCACTTTCGAAACATCCGCTTATCTAGAACCAAACGAGACGATGTGCATTCCAATGGTATTTTTGAAACCGGCTGCAAAAATACCGTTGTGCTACTACAGATTTTATGTAAAACCGCTAAATAATTCTTGCGACCGGTCGCTTTCGTGGGCTATAGTCGCTCTATTGTGTAGCAACTTGAGGTCGTAAATCATGGATGAACAGAAACGCCGGCCAGGCCGGCCGGCCGGATCGGGCGCCCAGCTCGGATCCAGCGAGCGCACCCGGCAGACTCGACAGAAACGCGCCGTCGATGGCTCCACTAGGTTGGATTTTTTCCTAGACCCGCCTCAGGCTGGGCAGCTCGCGGAACTGATGGCGCAATGGGATATGACCACTCGCAAAGAAGTGGTACAGCACGCTCTCGATATCGTGCACCAGACCGTCGCGAAGAACCGGGAGGCCACAGCATGATTACCGCCCAGGACGATGACTCCGCACTGCGCATCGATGGTTTTGAGGCGACGGCCGCATTGCTAGACTTGCTCCTATGGAGCGGTCCCACGTCGATGATTCCAACCCGCGAAGCCGTGATGAAATGGCGCGCTACGCTGACCGCTCGCGGGCCAGGGTTCGCAAGCTTGGTGGCGGAATGTGATGAATGGCTCATGCCGGAACAGGAAGCGAAAGAATGAAGTACAGCTATGAAATTAGCCCGCGCCCAGTGGAGTTCGGCGGCGGCTGGCGGCTTAGGATGCTCGAGGACGGCCAAGAAGTCGGCGGCGGTGTGTTTCCTGTTGCGGAGAATCCAGATGCCGGCACGAGCTGGTGGAATGCATGTAGCGAACAAGAGCGCGGCCATTGGCTAGCCGTGGCCAAGTCGGCCGTACCTGCTGACGCATGGGCAGCGTACCAATTGGCCGAGGCGCACGCCGACGCGGAAGAAGCCGCCTATGACTGGCTTGATTCCAGAGAGAGCGTATGAGCGTTAACAAGTCTCAGGCGATGGCTAATATCCAGGCCCGCGCCGACTGTTTGCGTATTCCACGCAAACTGGACACCTGTTCCACCGCAAACTGGACAGCCGTTTCAGAGCAAACCGGACACCCGTTCCAGACCAAACTGGACTCCTTGGACGCCCCGGCGGCTCTGTCGCATTAGCGAACGCCGGCGGGCCAGTCGGGTAAACTGCGGTGTCCGAATCCAGGACGAATCGACATGCTCAACTTCAAAGGGATGCGCTTTCCGATCGACGTGGTCTTGGTCTGTATCCGCTGGTATGCGGCTTACCCGCTGAGCTACCGGCACCTCGAGGAAATGATGGAAGAGCGCGGCGTGTCGGTCGATCATTCGTCGATCAACCGGTGGGCGATTCGTTTCCTGCCGCTCATTGAGAAGATGGCCCGGAAACACAAGCGCCGGGTTGGCGGAAGCTGGCGCATGGATGAAACGTACATCAAGGTCAAGGGCGTTTGGAAATATCTCTACCGCGCTGTCGACAAGCAGGGCAAGACTGTCGACTTCCTGCTGACGGCGAAGCGCGACATGGCTGCGGCGAAGCGCTTCTTCGACAAAGCCATCGAAGCGAACGGCGATCCAGACAGGGTCGCGATGGATGAGAGCGGCGTCAACAAGGCGGCAATCGATGCGATAAACGCCAGCCGTGACGTGCCAATCCTGTTGCGCCAGGTCAAATACCTCAACAACACCGTCGAGAAGGACCACCGCGCCATCAAGCGAGTAACCAGGCCGATGCTCAACTTCAAATCATTCCGAGCCGCCGGTTCCGTGCTCGCCGGCGTCGAGCTCATGCACATGATCAGCAAGGGCCAGTTCACGATCAACGGCGCGGATACGATGTCGTTCTCCGACCAATTTTATGCGCTGGCAGGAATGGTCCGTCCATTTTGAGCGGCACCGTGCCGTTCCGGGGACATTCCGCCGTTTGATCAACAACGCGACAGAACCATTCGAGGTTCCCTAGGTCTCAGATCCTGTCACAACATCAGCGCTTAACCGCATTGCGGTTGAAATGGCTTTTGATAAATTTATACACCGCCACGAACGGTTCGAAGAACAGTTTGGTGTCCGCCACGGCTACTTTCGTGATGTGCTGGATGAGAGCTTCCATGTTCTGCTCCTTAATGGCGTTTAATTCTGCGATAAATGTACCTGCAAACGCAGTAGAAGTCAAACAATAGCAGGATGGATTCCGGCACGTACAGTACCCACATTGTGAAGCCATGAACGCCAAAACAGCCAACCACTCATTTGTTTTATAAATGATGAGAGCAGGTAACATCACCGCAACGAATCAGGTGATGCCATCATGACAAAATGAAGCATATGTATTTCTAACTGCTATAGTTACTTCCATTTAATTTTAGACATGGGGTTCCAAATAATCTTTTTCTCTATCGCATCCTGCCCCTTCGGCTTATCTTTCGAAGTCATTGGAACGACCTCAGAGAACCCCAGCGTTGCTTCCTTTCGCGAAACTATCGGTCGAGCCGTATTTAGCGCCGAATTACTGGAAACGCCTTTCTCACGCCTAAGCCGGGTCATGATAGCGCGGTATTGGGCGTAGGGAATCGGACGTCCTTGTTTATTTAGATGCTCCACGTTTGCTTATGATTGTTTCCTTCACCGGGTAAGTTTGAAATGTAGTCATACCGCCTACGCAGCTCAGCCGTATGGGTGCGCTTGACTGCTTCGAGGCCGCTTACTTCACATTGTTTCACTGTTATCCTCCCTGGATATGATGGTATCGGGTCACCAGCGGACTACATGTTGCACATTGCTGCACTCCGCTGCACATTGCTGCACTCCGCTGCACATTGCTGCAATTGAGAAACGATACATTTCATGCATCTCAGACGAACGGCAAATAGTTAGTACTTTTGGACAATTTTCATATCCTGTCCAAAGAGTTCCAGTATATTATTTACCCGTCGCAATGCGGCATTGCTGTATCCCACCACCTTTTCCGTTCGCAAGAATTGAAAAGTATCAATTAGTACGCCGCATCAGCGGCAAGCGTCCTGACCAAGCAGTTGAGCCTGGCATCACATATCAACCTGATTTTCCATCTTGCGCTTGGGACGTTCTGCGTCCTTTTTTTTGCACCTGACGAAGAACTCCTCCGAAATACAGAGTGTCTGCAATAACCACTGCGGAAGCTGGTTAGCGGACATTTACGAACACTGATCGGCCCCTAAACGACAGTTCGCCGACCCCATAGCGGGGCATCGAATGTCATAGGCTCCGCCGGAGTCGCAATAGCCGCTGCGACACCTGTCCCCCCAGGATCAGGCCAGCGCCGACCGCAACGGAAGAGACGCACAAAGGCGGATATCGGGATGCTCCCCGATGCAGGAATCGTTGGCCCCGTGGCCAGCGCCAATGCAGCCTCCGCGACACCCTGGGGTGGGAAACGACCATTTGGTGCTAGCGCCACCAGAGATCTGCCTACGGGCGGGGTGCGCTACGCGAGATACAGCGTGAGATTTCAGAGCCTGGCAGCGGTTAGTCAGGCAAGCGGTTTCCGGAAGGAGCCGCCGCATTGCCGTTTTGCCAAGAAGGGCGGCGTTGCGAAACCAGTGTTCTTACGTTCGGGTCCTTCTCCTCGGCAGGTAGCAGCAAAATATCATTTAGATAAATACATGGCAGCACCTGTTTGCCGATTTAACAGTCGGCACACAGGTGCTGCTTCTGCACGTTCGTTGTTAAATAAGGAGAAAACATGAACAAACTTATCGCTCAACTTAATATTCTGCTCGCTGATCACGCTGGAACGCGTGTAAATGGAAAGGTGGCGAGCGATCGCGCCACCAGTGCATACGGCGAGGCGCTTCGCACAATATTTAAAAAACTGGTATCGATGGGTTATAAGCTTGAGCGGCCGCAAAACATTTCAGAAAAACACATCCAGGCTTTGTGCCAGGAATGGTATCGTTTGGACCGGAGTCCAAAGACAATGCAGGTCAACCTCTCGCATCTGCGAATCTTCGCCGGTTGGGTGGGTACATGGTAAAAGACATCCATCATATCTCCCGGACGTTCCTTGCGAGATATTAAGAGTAAGGACCGTCGCGATCAGGAGTAAAAGCTTGTCCGAAAATGGGATAGATGCTGTTACGAAGATTAAAGGGCACTTCGAAAAACCTCCCCAGTTCTGGCATGATGTTGGCGGACCGACTCTGACCTGATTTCCATGATCAAACACAGCCTGTTTGCTGACCAGGAACGCGAAGAAGCTCAACGCGCTTGGCGACATCTTGTGGCTCCTCGACCAACATGTCAACTTCGCTGCGCTTGCCCAATCGGTCGATCACACAGCGCCCTGGCCAAGCCGGCAGCGCGGCGGTCGTCCACCGTTCCCCACTGAACTGATGGTGCGCGTGCTGCTGATCCAGCAACTGTTCAACCTCAGCGACGAGCAGATGGGGTTCCAGCTACTCGATCGGCTGAGCTTCCATCGCTTTGTAGGCCTACGCACCAGCAGCCAGTTTCCCGACCGCACGACGATCTGGACGTTCAAGGAACGCCTGATCAAGGCTGGCGCTAGCGAGACCGTATTTGACGCGGTCAACTGCCAATTGTCCAGGCACGGTTACATTGCGCGCGGCGGCCAGATGATCGACGCGAGAATCGTGCAAACGCCAAAGCGGTCGATCAAGAAAGAGGACAAGGAGATCGTCGCCGACCAGTCCATGCCGTCAGACTGGTCGCCGGCAAAACGACGACAGAAAGATGTCGAGGCACGCTGGACCAAGAAGCACGGCAAGTCCTATTTCGGCTACAAGCTCTCGGTCGGCGCCGACAAGCGCTACACGCTCATTCGCAAGAGCAAGGTCAGCACTGCCAGCGAACACGATACGCTGCACTGCGAGGCGGTGATCGATACCGCCAGTAAGGGTACGCGACGCACAGGGCATGAATGCCCGATTGGCCGGTTTTTCTTCGGGGTCGAGGAATAGACCTCGATGATCTAACTGTCCCTCAAGGACGGTGGTGCGGCACGTATCGCATACGCCGACCCCGCATGAACAATCAACATCGATATCGCACCGGATGACCAGCGGCTTAGCCTGCGCAATGCGCTGGGCTAGGATGTTTTTCTAGGGGGCTCGGTCACAGAGAGGTTTTCTCCTCAATGTCTAAGAGGCAACTTTTGGAGGGCCGAGTTGTGATTGTTTGTGCAAAATCGACAGCGGTGCAAGATTTTGCTTGTAAACCATGAAAAGTTATGTACGTTTCGGCTTGTAAACGTTAAGATCCGCTCGCGTCATCGCTTTTCGGGTTTTTTGATAAAAAGCGGCGACGGCAACACAAACCACCACAGACCGAGGTAACCGCATGTCCCCCAAACGTATTCTGCCTGCACGCAACATCGTCAATATCGATGGGTTGATCCGCATCGCCGACCGCGCGGAGGCCACGCTGCTGCAGTTACGTGACGATTTACTGGCGCCGTGGCCCCGTAAAACGTCGCCGATGATCTCCGGCACCCGGCTGGCGCAGATGTGCAATATGGAGCGTACCAAGCTCAACCACCTGTGCAGTAAGGGCGTCATTCCGCCGGGCCAGTTGAAGGGTAATGGTCGCAGCCGCATGTTCACCCTGGCCGAGGCACGCGCCATCGTACAGCAGATCGGCCCGCACAAGCGGCGCCCCGATGGCACGCTCGGTATCATCGTTTGCTGCGGTAATTTCAAAGGCGGCGTCGGCAAGACCACCACCACGGTGGCGGTCGCGCAAGGCCTGAGCCTGATGGGCCATAGCGTCTGCCTGGTCGACCTCGATCCCCAGGCATCGACCACCACCCTGATGGGCTATGTGCCGGACGCCGAAGTGACCGAGGACATGACAGTGATGCCCGTCGTTTATGGCGACAAGGATGACCTGCTGTACGCGGCGCAGCCGAGCTACTGGGACGGCATCGATTTGATCCCCTCGTCGCCGGACCTGTTCGGTGCAGATTACTATTTGCCGAACAAGCAGGCTAGCGACCCGAACTTCCAGTTCTGGGATGTACTTAACAAGGCCATGCAGCCCCTGCGCGAAAAATACGACGTGATCATCATCGACACGCCACCCACCTTGTCCTACCTGGCGCTGGCCAGCTTCATGGCGTCCGACGGCATGATCATCCCCCTGCCCCCGGAGACGCTCGATTACGCATCGTCGACCCAGTTCTTCCGCCAGTTCTCCGAGCTGTTCAACTCCATGCGCGAAGGCAAGCAGATCGACAAGGAATTCGAGTTCATCAAGATCGTGCTCTCGAAGGTGAAGTCGGCCGTGTCGATGACCGATATCGTCAAGACGTGGATCAAGCAGACGTACCCGGAGCTGCTGGGCACGGCAGAAATTCCCGAGACAGATCTCGTCAAGAACGCCTATGCCGAGTTCAAGACGATTTATGACCTGGAGAGTTACGACGGCAGCCAGCGTACCTACAACCGTGCGATCGAGGCCTTCAATGCTGTTGTGGCCGAGATCGATGTGTCCCTGCAAACGTGCTGGGCGCACCGCGAAATCAAGGAAGCAGCATGAGCAACAAAAACGACCGCCCACCGCGCGTGAACAAGCTGGCGCAGCGGCTGCTTGGCCAGACGGCCAATCTCGAGCGTAATGTCAGCGAAAATCCGTCGGCGCCGATTGCCAGCCAGCGCAATGTCACCATGCCCGGGCAGCTGGGCGCCTTCCGTATCGAGGCCCAGAAATACCAGGCCAGGATCGACGAACTGCAACGCCAGCTCGACGAGGCAATGACCAACCAGGGCATCGGTGGCTCGGATGCGGAGTCGGCCGAGCTGCGCGCGCGCCTGGCGCAGCTGCAGGAAGAGAGCCGTACCGAAGTGGAAGCGCTGAAAGCTGCGCTCGACGAAGCGGCGCGCAGCGCCGGCAAGCCTTTTGATGCGCCGATCGAGCGGATTCGCAAGATCCCCGGGCGCCAGCGGTTGCTGACCGATGCCGAGCGCGAAGCGCTGTTTGCCAACCTCGACAACAACAAGCTGGTCACCCCGATCACGCTGCGCCCTGCCGCCGATGGCTGGCTGGACGTGGTCTCGGGGCACAACCGGTATGATTATTTCGTAGACCGGGGCCGTGCGACCATTCCTTCGGTACTTGATCTGTCGGACGACGAGCATGCCGATCGCGATGCCTTCTACGCGAACTTGCTGCACAACAGCTTGCCTGATTATGCCAAGTACGTGGGATTCAAGCAGCGCCTGGCTGAGGATCCGTCGCAAACCATCGCCGATGTGGCCAAGCACGCCGGTGTGCCGCGTTCGACCGTCGCCAACCTGATGGTGTTCGGCGAACTGCCGGAGGCCGCCCTGCCGCTGCTCGAAGCGCACCAGGACAAGCTTGGCCGCAGCGCGGCCGCCGAGCTGGCGGCGCTTCACGCCAAAGGCCACACCGAGGGCGTGATGGCGGCGATTGAAGCGATCGTCGGCGGCGTGTCGCAATCGGAAGGCGTGGCCATGGCTACCAGGTCTTCGCGTGCGGCTGCGACGCCGCGCGTGGCGCCGGCGCCGACGACCGTGCGGTCCGGTCGCGCCACGTACTGCAAGGTGCATCAAGCCAAGAAGGTATTGCGCCTGGAATTTATCAGTGACGTGGACGCCGAACTGGCAATAAGCGAAATTATCAAGACCCTGCAAGCGCTGGCCGATGGCAGCAAAAAGTAGCAGGATGAGCAACGAAATAAGAGAGACTGCGATGACGATGTAAATCGAAGAGCCAACAATTTGATGCCCTAAAAAAGCAAAAGGCCCCGGCGGGAACCGGGGCCTTCGCAATGCTCTGGCAAGGCCACAACACAAATTACGTACTTAGTCAGTCGTGATTCTAGTTCGGTGGCCCAGTCAGTGCAAGGGATTTTTTACGCCTGTCACTTGGCAATTGGGACCTCCATGAAGAATCATGGCAGAAGTGAGTACTCGCTCACCCTAAAATTTGCACGGCCCACGCGCCGTTTGGGCCTTGCCGCCTGCGTGCTGCTCACCTCCTGGAGCAGCACGTGAGCGCCGTTGCCGAACCGGATAGCCGCTACTTCGAGCAGGGTACGGCCCTGCATCGCGTACTGCAGGAAGCACCCTATCTACCACGCTGCAGCGATAACAAGACCGCCACCCGAACCCGTCCGCGCGAGTATGCGGTGCGCTACCCGTACATGCAGATCAACCGGTCGGGCTTTGTCAGCTGGCTGATTTTCGATCTCGACCATGCGAACGCCATGGCCTGGGAAGACGCTGGCTTGCCGGCGCCGAACCTGATAGTGCGCAACCGCGCATCCGGACACAGCCATCTTTATTACGCCATTACGCCGGTGTGCACCACCGAGGCCGCGCGCGACAAACCCATCGCTTACATGAAGGCGGTCTACGCAGCATATTCGATGGCCTTGCGTGCAGATCCGAATTTCCACTCGGGACCGGTGGCCAAGACGCCCGGTCATCCGTGGTGGTCGACCGAGGAGCTGCACAACAGCGTGTATGAACTCGGCGCCCTGGCCGACTACGTCGACCTGGCGGTGGCAGCGCCTTGGGCCAAGAGCGTCAAGGTGGACGACTTCGCCCACTCTCGTCATTGCCTGCTGTTTGAACATCTGCGGCACTATGCCTATGCCATCGTCAACCGCGAACGCGAGAGCGGTAACTACGACAGCTTCGTGCGTTGGATCGACGTCAAGGCCCACGAACTGAACCGATTCAGAGAGCAGGGCTTTGCCCAGGATCTGCCGGCGTCGTCGCTGACGGCCACGATCCGCTCGATCGCCCGCTGGACCTGGAACAGATATACGGGTAGCGGCCGTTGCCGGCGCGGCATCATGCAGCTCGATCCCGATCTGCCACTGCCGACGCGACAAAGCATGGCCGCGGAACGCACCCAGACCGAGCGCCAAAAAAGCACTGCCGACAGGATCCGTGCGGCCTGCCGTGTGCTGCAGCAGCGCGGCGAGAGCCTCACCCAGGTCGCTATCGGCCGCCTGGCCGGGGTGACACGCCAGACGGTGGCCACCTACAAAACGATCATCGAACAAGCCCGCGCAGTGCTCAAAACGCCTGAAGTGCACGCTGCTTCCGCAGAACCGCACGATGTTAAGTTTGGTGTACATCAGGTACCTGCAGTTGGGGTTGCTTTTTTGCAACCCCTTGCTTTGGGCAGCTTTGAGGTGGTGTCGTTTGACGAGGGTGATGCCACCAACGGTGTGTGCAGTGTTGAGGACGGATGACCGATGTAGTTTCTTTGTGATGGGCATGTTGCAAGCCGGTTCATGTGGTTGTTTTAAAAAGTGGTTGAATTTAAAGGGGTTAAAAAGTTAACCGGGCGTCGCGACGGGGGTTCCGTCGGGGCGCAAGCAAGCGGGCTTTCCCGCGCGCGAAGGCATGGCTGCGGCTTCTGTTTTGGCCTTGGGCGTCAGTGTGCCGGTTTGATTGGGTCAGGCTCTTGCCTATTTGAATTATCATGCATGCACTGTGTTCCTATACAGTGTTAAGTTGGTAACGACTGTGCCTTGTCATGATATTGCTCGACTCCTCATCTATAACGTCTACGCTCATTGAGAAGTCAGATCCTCTGGCGATCTTTCATGTCTGGCGGGAGAGTGAGCTCGCTGTTTCTAGTGCAGTGACTAACCTGTCACCTGCGTCTCGCGCAAGTGATCCAGTACATCCATCAAAAATACGGTCGCTCGCGCGCTGCGCTTGTCAGCAGCGGTTGTAAACTGATACGCGGGGGATGCGGACAAAATCTTGGACTATTTGGGAGTAGTCCATGTATTCATACGAAGAGTGCCTTCGGGCAGTAAAGCTTTATCTGAAGTACGGGAGGCGCCTTCAAGCGACCATCCGTGAGCTGGGTTATCGAAGGATTCAAGCTGAGTTGAACAGACGGCGCGTGTTTATTTCGGAGAAAGTCGTGCGATGTCAATCAGCGTCGAAAACTTTCCACCTTTCAGCGTCCAATACTTTCCACTTTTGAAGGCCGCTGAGCGCGACCTTTGCGTTGTTTGAATCGGTAGGAATCGTTGCCGGTTTCGAGGATTTCGCAATGGTGCGTGATGCGGTCCAGCAAGGCCGTTGTCATCTTGGCGTCGCCAAAGACCTGCGCCCACTCTCCGAACGACAGATTGGTGGTGATGATCAGGGACGTCTTCTCATATAGCTGGCTGACCAGGTGAAACAGCAAGGCGCCACTCGACGGCGGAAACGGCAGATAGCCCAGTTCATCGAGAATGACGGCGTCCACCAGGCACAGCTGCTTGGCCAAGTTGCCGACCTTGCCGAGCGCCTTTTCCCGCTCCAGCAGGTTCACCAGGTCAACGGCATTGAAGAAGCGCACGCGCTTGGATTGATGGATGGCAGCCACGC
>Ga0308163_10001784_pt1 | contig 21768 bp, 29 predicted proteins | sample PhyTR1_FD_201037 | JGI IMG/M metagenome (GOLD analysis project Ga0308163, IMG submission 201037) | Phyllosphere microbial communities from UC Gill Tract Community Farm, Albany, California, United States - DLSLT.R1 | ecosystem: Host-associated > Plants > Phyllosphere > Unclassified | place: USA... | reverse complement strand
ATCCTGCTGTTCGTCGGCGGTTTCGCTGCGAGCCTCAAGTTCCTGCTCTACGTCGGCATCGTGCTGCTGATCATCGCGGTCATCGCGTGGCTGCTGCGGACGCTCACCGGACGCCGGGGCTGACCCGAACCGACGGTTCTGCTCCCGAGGCCCTCACCCGCTAGCCTTGCGGGTGAGGGCCTCTAGCTCAGTTGGTAGAGCACCGGACTTTTAATCCGAGGGTCGTGGGTTCGAGCCCCACGGGGCCCACAGGAGAAACCCCCGGTCAGGTCCTGTCAAGACCTGCCGGGGGTTCTGTGGATAACGGGGTCGGGGGGCAAGCGGGGGGCAGTCGCCGTCACGCACCCGCGATACTGGGGGCGTGACGACTGTGCGTGGAACCATCCGCTCGACCGAGACCCGCAAGGCGGAGGCGAGCGGCAACTCTGCCGGCGAAGCCCGCGCTGCCGCGATCGGTCAGCTCGACCTCGACGGCTTCGAGCTGCTGCAGGCGACGACCGTCACGAGCAAGGCCACCGGCGAGGCGACGATCCGCGCTGTAGCCCGCTCGACCGCCGCCCGACCGCACGAGGCCACCGGCCCGAGCTACGAGGCCGCCCGCCAGGCGTTCCTGTCGTCCGTGCCCGAGGGGTGGCAGGCGCATGACCTCCGCACCCACGCATGACAGCGACGCCCGCCAGGCGGTCACCTGGCGGGCGTCATCGTGGTGCTGGGCTCAGAGGCCGAGGAGCTTCCGCTTCGCCGCGGCGTACTCCTCGTCTGTCAGTATGCCGTCGAACCGAAGAGCGGCAAGTCGCTTAAGTCCTTCTTCGGTCTGCTGGCCAACCCCAGACTCGAGATCTGTACCGTCTTGCTCCCCCGTTGAGGCCGGCTGGTATTGGGCCGGGGGGCGACTCCAAACGTGACCGTCCTTCGGGAAAAGGTACCTCGCTACGATCACCACGATGCCGATCACCTCAACGACTGTGGCGGAGAGCCAGCCGAGAATCACCTCGGGCTCGATCTTCCAATCGACACCCAACCAGGCGTACAGCACGAAGACGGCGTCTGCGACAGCGAGTTGCCCCACCATCGCACCGACGGACCACCGTGCCACTATCGATTTCAGTCGCACATCGAGATCGTGATCGGCGAGAACGACCTCGTCGAGCGTCGTCGGTCGACCGCGTCGACGAGCGAATATGTGCCACCATCTGCGCTTCTTCGGCGGCGGTCCTCCCGAGGCCGAAATCAGTCTCGGCTGCTCGGGCTCCTTGCGAGCCTCAGCCAGAATGCCCTCGATCGCATCGCGATCTGTCGCCTCTTCCTTGCTCAGCTTCGGCTCCTCACCGGGATCGCCCGCAGCGCCGTCTACCCCCCGCTCCTGGTTCATCGGGCCAGCCGGCGGTATCCCAGGTTGTCGAGGTGGAACTGCATCGCATGGAGGGAGACGCCAAAGAACCGAGCCATTTCGAGCGCGCTCTTGCCAGCGTTGACAAGCTCCTTCACGGCGACAGGTGGCATGAGGAGGTGCGCGGCGAACGTGTTCGCGAAGATCTCGTCCGCGTGGGATCCCTCACTCGATCGACCGTCCCGACGGTCTACGAATCCGACGAAGTCGTCCGGCATGTCCCGACGCCGTTCAAGGTGCCCGAGCTCGTGGGCCGCGGTGAACTTCCGGCGCACGGGAGCATCGTCGATGTCGACATAGATCTCTGCCTCCTTGCCCGGATCCTTCTTCAACAAGCCGCTGACGTTGCCTGGAAGCTGCGCTTCATAGACCTGGATTCCCATCCGCGAAGCAACAACTACTGGGTCAACCGGGAATCGGTCAGCATCCCAAGCCTGCTCGAGGACCGCCGCGGCTGCTCGCCGTGCCTCGCCCTTGATCGTCATGGTCGCTCCTTTCCCACATCCCCGACTTGCACACCTATACACAACAGAGTAGACGGTCCGCTGATTCCGTCGACCTCGACTGGCTACGGGCGTCGGATTGGAGACGTGGAGCCGGACACCGAAGCCATGACGAGCAGGCGAGGCCCTGTCACTGGCCCCGGTAATCATGGACGCCATGGCCGAGCATAAGTGGGCACCGCCCGAGCACCAGGACGTACCGATCTACGCAGCCGAGTCGCTGTCCCTCGACCAGATCGGCAGCCCCGAGCAGCTTGACGCCCCGGAGCCCGTGTGGGTCGCGAACCTCCGGTTCGACCAGATCGGCGTGCTCGACAAGGTGAAGGCGTTCGTGATCGCCCGCTCCGACATCGCCGTGTACGTCGAGATCGCGTGGCAGGGACGGCTGCAGCGCGCCTGGGTGCCACGCGCGTCCGTGAGCCGCCGCCAGCTCACTCCCCGCCGCGACTGATGGCACGCCGACGCCGGGACCGGTGGACGCTCGGGCCCGCGTTCTCCCTGCCCGAGCTCGCCCGCGGAGGCCCGGACTACGACGTCGCCCCACCCGACCCCGTGCTCGCCTGGGTGCAGTTCCCCGACCGCATCCTCGAAGTCGAGGCGCACGTCATCGCGTACACGGAGCGCGCGGTCCTCGTCGAGTGGGGGTTCTCGCAGGCCGCCGAGTGCGCGTGGGTCTGGCGGGACGCCGTCCGATCCCGCGAACAGGGGCAGGCGCGGACGGTACCCCAGCCATAGAGTGATGCTCACCATGAACCGCATCGCCGCCATCACCGCCGGACTCGCGATCGTCCTAGCTGTCGCCGGGTGCGCGTCGACGCCCGAGAACGACGCTCCGCAGACCAGCAGCCCCGAAGCCGCCACCTCGCGGACCACGCCGTCCACGACGCCGGCGCCCGTGACCGTGATCGTCCCTGACGCATCGGTGGGCATCGCTGCTGAGGTCTCGAAGATGGTCGAGTTGGGGCTCGACGTGACGGTGACCGACGCCAAGGGCGAGGACGTCACGAGTCATTTCACCGATCCGGACTTCGGCGCTGATGCTGTCTTCGTGTCGCAGAAGCCGGCGGGCGGCGCGGAGGTCGACGACGGCGCGGCCGTCGCCGTGAAGGTCCGTGACCCGAAGGTGGTCGTCTCGGCGGACTTCTCCGGGCCCGGCGGTTCGATCACGAGCCTCGACGGTTCAGCGCTCAGCCAGATCACGGACGCCCCGCAGCACTGGGAGAAGGAAGTGCCGTACGGCAGCACGACCGACTACACCTTCACGAACCCGTACGCGGCCGGGACGCTGACCTGCAAGGTGACGCAGGAGGGCGAGGTCGTGCAGACGAACACCGCGTCTGGACCGTTCGCCTCGACCAACTGCTGATCGTCGTGGCTACCAGCACGCCGACTCCGACGGGGACGCCTGACGTCGGGAGCGTCCTCGCCAGCATCGATCTCGGCGACTTCTTGAGCACGTTCATCGCGACCCTCGCTGGTGCGGCAATAGCGGCGCTCGTATCGTTCTGGATCCTCCGCGCTGAACGGCAAGACCGTTACCACGAGCGCATGCTGTCGGCGATTCGGAGCGTGATCGCCGCGATCCTCCGATTCTCCGACGCGGCGCTGGTGAAGGACGCCGTCGAGGAGGAGCGATGCGCGGTCCTCGCGCAGTCCGAGATAGCCATACTCGTCGCCGTCTGTCGCGGCGAGGACGCTCAGCTAACCCTGCTGATTGGCACCGAGTTCACGCACCTCTCTGCACTGCAGAACTCGACCCGCGCGGCCAACACCGCCGAGCTCGTCGGGCCTCTCGGCGCTATGGCGAATCCGAATGCGAAGCGCAAGGCGATCTCGGAAGCCGTGCACAAGATCGCGGCTAAGTTCCAGCCTTACCCGCTCGCGGACGGTTCGATCCCGGAATGACGAAAGACCCCCTCGTCGAGCTCCTGGAGGAGCCCGCGAGGGGGTCTTTGTCGTCAGCCCGTGGGCGCGTCCGAGGGCTCGCCTGTCGGTTGATCGGTCGGCGCTGGGGTGCAGGTGCCGGCGACGTCGGACGTCGTCGCGTCGGTGAAGGTGAACCGGAAAGCCGAGCCTGTGTCGGTGAGCACGCAGCTCACCGAGGCGACGCCGCGGCCGTCCTTCCCGTCGGCGCCGTTCTTGCCGTCGGCGCCCGGTGTGCCCGCAGGCCCGGCCGGTCCTTGCGGTCCTGCCGCGCCGTCTGCACCCGGCGGGCCAGTCTGCCCGGGCACTCCCATCTCGCCGGCGGTACCGGTGGCACCGATTCCGCCTGCAGAGCCGGGTGAACCGTCGTCGCCGTTCCGCCCGTCGCGCCCGTCTGCACCGTCCGCACCGTCCTTCCCCGGAGGGCCCGCATCGCCGGTGGACCCGGTCGCGCCGGGCGTCCCGGACGACGACGAGGTCGCGGCGGACGGTACCTCCGACGGGTCCGTGGTGAGCGGCTCGACGCCCTCCTTCTGCGACTGGTCGTAGAGGCTCTTGTACTCCTCGAACAGCCGGTCATAGCGGGACGACGCCTGCCCGAGCTGGTCCGTGAGGTCCTGGTTCTGCTGGCTCAGCGTCGCGGACCTCGCCCGAGCCGTGTCGATGGTGGCCTGGTTCTGGAACAGGATCAGCGCGATGACGAGCGCCGCTGCGAGGAACATCCCCGCGGTCATGATCGGGATCGCCCGCGCGCGGAGGGTCCCGACGACGACCCGCGTCATGGCGTGTGCACGGTGCCGCATCAGCCACCCCCGAATCGTGTGTAGAGCGCGATCGCCGCGGAGAACACCGCGACGCCGACTGCGAGCAGGTTCCCCGTCGTCCACCGCGACTTCTCCGACAGCTCGGCGAACCGTCGAGCGACGTCGGCGCGGTCGGCGGTCGCCTGGGTCTCGATGCGGTCGAAGTGCTCCTTGTCGGCATCGCGGTCACGTTCGTAGACCTGCGATGAGACGCCGGTCTGCTTGATCTCGTTGACCGTGCCCTCGATGCGCTTGAGTGCCCGGGTCATCTCCCCGGGCCCCCACACCTCGTTTTCGTCCGTCGCCATGCGGACCCCCTTCTACTGGCGGGCGATCAGGACTCAGCGAGGTGCCGGGGCTCCTCGGGGATGGTGCCGGACTGCTCCGACTCGTCGGTGCCGATGGTGGGCAGGGTGGTGATCACCGGGACCTGGCCCTCAGGCGTTGCCGTGGCGTCGACGCCCCGCTTCGCGTCGACCCGGATCCACGTCGCGACCTCGGTGACGAGCGCCTTGAACACGGCGGTCGCGAGCAGCAGCACGTTCGCCTTGGTCACGTGGCCGTCCGTGACGGACCAGGCGGTGACGGCGGCCGAGAGGAGCACGAACACGATCGATGCGCCCGTCTTCGCCGCCCCGCGCCACCGGCGGTCGACGAGAGGCAGCCAGTAGTCGGTGCCGGTCGAGAGGAACAGCAGCACAGCCTGCACGATCGTCGACCAGGTCAGCAGTGTGCCCGTGGTCGAGTCCGCCGCCGTCGTGAAGACGCCCGCGAGGGCGACGAACAGCGGCAGCAGCGTGGTGCCGTACCGCGTCACGAGGGCGCTCACCGGAGCTTCTTCAGGATGCGCTCGACGACCTGGATCTCGTTCCGGTTGAACTCCACCGGGTTGTCGAGGGTCGACTTGTCGAGTCGCTCGAGCAGGGCGAACTGGTCCTTCGGGTCGAAGACCTCGCCGGCGACGGTGATGTTGTTGAGCACGGTGGTGTGAGCTCCGAGCTTCACCTTGGAGATCGTCACCCCACGCTCGTTCTTGTACTGGTAGCGCTGCATGTCCTGCTCCTCAGGCTTGATGACCGGCACGGGTGCCGGGGTTGGGATGGGCTTCGGTGTGGGGATGCCGCCGTTGACGAGGACCGCTCCGCCGTAGGAGTCGATCCAGCCGAGGACGGGGCGGCGGCCGGTCTGGACGTAGCGGGTGCCCATGGTGACGTCGGCGATCACGCCGAGACCGTTCGCGTCGGTGGCTCGGACGACCCAGTCGCGCCAGTCGTCGGAGTCGAGTCCTTCGCCGGTGAACATCGCGACGTCGCCGTAGGGCCAGTTCACGTCTCCCGCCCATCGCGGACCGGCAGTCGCACCGAACACGGCGATCGCGCCGGCGAAGGGCTTCACGGTCAGCGGGTGCCGCCGCGCGGCCGGGGCGTGCTCCCACGCGGCCACGGCTGACGGCAGCGGTGTGGTGTTCTGGAACGCGCCGAGCGCGAGCCACACCCACCGGGTGCACTTGCCGGGCTGGTTCCGTCCGGGCCCGTAGCGGAGCCCGTTGTCCCCGGTCCCGGACATCTCCCGGAACCGGGCGGGGGCGTTGCGCACGTCGAGCGTGAGCGTCATGGTTCCTCCTGGAACGACGAAGGCCGCCCCGAAGGACGGCCTAGATGTGAGCGACGGTGCTACTTGGAGAGCTCCGCGATGGACTGGTCGAGCTGCTTCACGCGGGCGGCAGACTCGTCGGCACGAGCGGTGATGATGCCGATGGTGACTCGGTCCGCGTCGATGGAGCGCTGCAGGTCGTCACGCTGACGCTGCAGGATCCCGACAGTGTTGTCCGGGTACACCGGAGGCATCTGGGTTCCGTCGTCAGCCGTCGTGCCCTTTGGCGCGCTCTCAGCGGGCGCGGTGTCAGCGGTGGTCATGGGTCTGTACCTCCTAGCTCGCGGGGAAGGGTGGGTAGCCGCCGAAGTCGAGCGCCCCGGAGCCGCCCGACGGGCCAATGAGGTCGATCGCCCCGCCACTGTGGACGCGGACGATCCACTGTGTCGGCGTCGTTGTGCCGTTGCGGTCGATCCACGCGCGGCGGATGCGGGCGGGGCGGAAGCCCGCAGGCAGGACGAACATGCGCTGATTGGTCGCAGTCGGTGCGACGAGGCCATCGAAGTAAATGACGCCGTTGAGCCGTCGGTATCGGAACGGACTGTCGGCGTCGTTCGTGCCACCAGCGAGAGCGGGCTGAATCCAGCCGGTGTCGCCCAGCTGCGCGTCCACACCGCCGATGAAGAACCCATCGGCTCGTATGTTCGTCGCAGTCAGGCCCTGGACCTCCATGATCGGTTTGAGGCCGTTCTGGCTGGTCCACCACTGATTGCCGTTCTGATCGAACAAACGGTCGCCGATGAACGCGACGTCGATCTTGATGCTTGGCGCGTAGCAGCCAACAGGACCGTAGGGCGTCCCGGTGGCGCGTTCCCCGACGTAGAAGTTGCTGCTGATGCCACCGACAAGCCGGAGTCCGCCAGCGTCTCCGCTGATGACGCCGGCCTGCGCCCCGGTGGCGTCGAACACTCGCATCGACGTGCCCTGAATCTCAATGCGCTGGCCGCTCGCAGCCGACCGGTACACGGTGCCGGTGAGCGTGACGCCGTTGAACGTGGTGACGTCGATCATGCCGGCAGTGATCTTCTTCGCCTGAACGACGTTGGCGAACAGGTAGTCGATGACCGCCTGAGACATCGTCGCGCCGGACGCGACGAACAGGTTCGACACGTTGACGGTCTGGAAGTTCGCCGTTGCCGCCGCGATCTTCTGCGCGACGAGCGCAGCGATCGCTGCCGATCCGGCCGTGAGCTTCGCGACGTCAAGGTTCGCAATGACCTCGGATCGGATCTGCTGCGGCGTCCACACCGGAGCCGCGAGGGTCCCAGACTGCAGCCACTGCCCGGCGACGTTCTTCGCCGTATCCCAGAGGAACCAGATGGTGCCCGTCGGGGCGGTACCCGATGGGCCCGCCGAGTCCGAGAACAGGATCAGCGGCTTGCTGTCGGCGGTCGCCTGCGCTGCCTTCGCTGCGTTCGACGCGGCGACGGCAGCTTGGTTTGCGGCGGCGGCGGCTGAGGCGGCGTCGGTCGCTGCCTTGTCGGTGACCTGGACCCAGTCCGCCTTCGAGGTGTCGTACGCCCACGGGGTGTTGTCGCTCGAGCGGATCCAGAGGTTCCCGACCGCTGCGTTCGTACCAGTCGGCTTGGACAGCTGGTAGATGACCTTGCCCTTGCCGTTCGCGATACCCGCGGCGGCGAGGGCGGCGGTGTTCGCGTCGGTCGCGGTCTGCTGCGCGACGCCTGCTGCGGCACTGGCCTGTGCGGCGACGTTCTTCGCGGCCTGCGCTGCGGCCGCGGCGGTGGCGGCGGCCTGGGCGGCGGCAACGGCCTGTGCGTCGGTGATCGGCTCCCACTTCGCCGTGTCCGGGTTGTACCGGTTTGGCTGGTTCTTCGGAACCCCAGCGGCGTTGGTCGAGATGTCGATCCAGAGGTTGGCGGCGGTCGCACGCGAACCCGTCGGCGCCGAGATCTGGACGATCGTCTCGCCCTTGGAGGCCGCGAGCCCGGCCGCCGCGAGAGCCGCCTCGGAGGCCGCTTCCGCTTCGGTCTTCGCGCTGCCGGCCGCCTTGATCGCGGCGTCGACGTCGCCGGACAGCCCTTCGACCTGCTGCCCGAAGGCGTCGCGGATCGCCTCCTGCGACTCGTCGATCTCCTCCCGAGCTACCTCGAGGTCGACGGCCGCGAGCGCAAACCGCTCGTCGAGTTCGTCCATCGTGTCGGCGATGGTGTTGCCGAGGTCAGAGATGGCGGTCGCGTGCTCATCGATATCGTCCTGCAGCTGCGGGATCGACCCCGCAGCCTCGTTCCCGGACACGAGAGCATCGCCCACGAGCACCGGCGCCGTGGCCTCGTCGTCCGGATCGTCGAAGCCGACCGACGACGACGACAGCATGTCGCCCGTTGCGAGCTTCCGGAGGAGCTGCTCGAGCCCGGCGACCTTCAGGCCCAGTTCGTCGAGCTCAGACACAGATCAACCTCCGTAGATGAACGAGTCCGACCGCCTCAGCGTCAGATCGAAGATGCGGTCAGAAACGGGCTGCTCCTCGACGATGCGGTGCAGCAGATCGATGCGGCCGTGGCCCTGCAAGGTGACGCGGACGAGGACGTCGTCGCCGAGCTGCCACGCCTTCCCGGCCTGCCGGCGCACGCGGAGCTTCTGCACCTCGAGCACCTTCTGCCGAGTGGCGAGCTCCCGGTTGATGATTCGGTCCATGCCCGCCGAGGTCTTCACCATCTTGTTTGTCACGACGACCGCCCTGCGGATGCGGCCGTTCCGGCGGGCCGTTGACCGCCGCACAGACCGTGACCCCTCGCCGGCACCGATCCCGACGACCTCCGACGCGTACTCGTCGCCGGGGACCGTCGCCTCGATGACGTCGACGACGTTCACGCCCTGCTCGAACACGACGTCGTCGTTCTTCCGCCCTGCACGTGGGTAGAGGATCTGGAACGTGGACGTGATGGTGTCCCCGGTCATCTTCCACGTGTCGAGGTAGTCGAACGGCCCGTCCTCGGCGAGGTCCTGCACCGTGTTGCCGCAGTCCGGGGCTTCCCACCACAGCAGCTCGTACGCGCCGCCGTCTTCGCGGGCTCGCTCGTTCGCCTTGACCTTCCGGTCATTCGCGAGCTGCTTCGCGGCCTTCGCCTGGGCGACGACCTTCGTCTGCACGTCGACGTCCGCCTGGTGCGCCTTGATGTACCCGTTCTGCTGCTTCTTCAGCGCCGCGACCCGGTCCACCTCGGCCTGCGCCTGATCGACCCCGGCCTGCGCCCGATCGATCGCAGCCTGGTTCTTCGGCTTGATCTTCTTGGCGTCCGAGAGCGCCTTCTTGGCGTCCGACAGCGCCTTCGTCGCGGCCTGCCCCTGCTGCACGTACTTGCTGTACGTCTTCCGCGAGTCGGACACGATGGCCGCCAGCCGCTTCCGCTCGGCCACCTCGGCGTCGTACGCCCGTCCGGCGGCCACGTAGGCCCGCTCGTACTCGAGCGCCTCACGGGACGAGCGGCTGCCGACGCGGATGCGGGTCGACCCGGCGACTTCGATTCCGAGGTCGCCTTCGTCTTGCCCCTGCACGTGGTGGAAGATCAGCCGCACGATGTCGGCCGGGTCCGTCTCCGCGAGCCGCTGCACCGGGCCGAGGTACGGGGTGCCGAACAGGATCGTCGAGTCAGTCTGCGCCTCGCACACCCACTCGGTAGCCGAGTCGTCGGACGAGATGACGATCCCGCCCCACAGCACCTCATCGGTGTCGGACACCTTGTAGACGCGGGTGCCCCACTCCTGCACGAGCGGCTTCTGGTCGACGTCCGAGATGCGGCCGGCGAACTCACCCGTCATGCTGAACTGCAGCGACCCGGACCCGTTCAGGGCCCGCGTCGGCTGCTTGGTGACGTTCACGGGGGCGTCGGTGCTGAGGGTGGCGCCGGTGAGCGCCCGCTTCAGAATCCACCGGTCACCCATCACACGATCCGCTCGTAGAACGTCACGACGAACTTGATCTGGGCGTACTGGTCATAGCGCAGATCGCCCCGGGCGGCGGCTTCCTTGCGCATGAAATTGCTCGGCTTCACCGTCCTGCCACGCTGCGAGCGGACGTCGCCGTAGACAGACGACTGATGCACGAAACGGGTGTTGCTGCCCGAGGACACGTCCGCGTTGTACGCCATCTGGTCGCCGTCGACGACGACCGTCGCCCCGTCCGCGGCACGGAGCGACACGTTGGCGAACCCGTTCGAGCTCCCCTGCGCGGAGAGCTGCGAGATGGTCACTTCGACCTCGGCATGTGTCGCCCAGTCGGGGACGACGATCGAGGGCTGGAAAGGCGGGAACAGCGTCCCGGCGGTGCCGGCCAGGGAACCGACAGACATGCCGAGGTCGCGGGCAACGATACGGGTCTCTCGCGGTCGAGCGAGCTTGCGCAGGTCCGCGATCATGGCGTTCGTGATCGTGCCGGTGTTCGCCGGGATGGTCACGAGCGCGAGCGCGAAGCCGACGTCGCTCCCGTGGCCGGGGACGTCCTGCAGGCGCGTCGTGCCCGCCGGCACGTTCTCGATGACGCGCGTGAACATGAACGGCCCCTTGACGGGGTCCGCTCCGTTGTTCTTCCACTGCGACCCGCCGGCGGCGTTCGGGTCCTCGACACGACACACGACCAGGTCCCGGCGGACGCCCGTCGACCCGGTCGCCGTGATGGTCACGACGTCCGGGTCCGGGTTCGCTGCGATGTAGGACTGCTCGTAGCTGTCGGCGCCGCGGTTCAGCATCAGCGCCCCGCCCGCGGAGACCGACAGCTGGTTGTTGGGCACGGGCTGCGCGACGACCTTCAGGTCACCGGGCTGCGCGATGCCCTCCGCGCCGCCGGTCGCGACGAACGCGAACATTCGGGCGACCTGCTCAGGGGTCTCGGCGTCACCGCCGACGAGCCACGGGTTCGACCAGGTCATGTCTGTTCCTCTCAGGGAGTTGCGTGTGCGTCGCGCCACTCGATGAACGCGCGCGGGCTGCCAGTTGGGGCAGTGCCGGTGAGGATGAGCTCGTACGTGCCCGTCTGCAGGAACGCGTCGTCGTACCGTGACGACCCGACGCCGAGCGGCACAGAGCCGCCGCTGTTCCTGCGGACGGCGTCCCGCGCCCACGGGACGGTGGTGAGGTCGACCCAGTCGTCGTAGACGAGGTTCAGCGTGGGGAACGAGAACTGCCACGCTGTCGACGGTCCGATGACCCGGACGATGGGTGCCCGGATGGGCCCGCGAACGCGGAGCGTCGGCCAGGTGCGGATGTCGCTGTCGACGTCGAACTGGACGCTTCGGCTGCCCGGAGGGCTGCCGACGACGATCGGCGTTCGGATCGGCGTCTTGAACCCGCCGGTGCGGGACGTCACCAGTCCGACGTCCGCGCTGCGGAGCGCCCCGTACCAGACCGGGTCCGCTGCGAACCACTCGGCGCCGACGTCGGCGGACGGAGGCGTGTGGTCGTACCGGGTGTCGGCGGTCGCGATGCGGCGGGGGCGGCCGAACGACGACCGCCCCCGGTCCGAGATGAGCTCCCCGACGACGTCCGGGTCGCGGCGCACGGTGTCGCCGCGCCACAGCGTCTTCAGACGGTCCTCACGGTCGCGCGTCTCGTACTCGCTCGAGCCGTCGACGCCGAACGTGAGGGCGAACGTCGCCCCGCCGTGCGTGTCCCGGCCGAACAGCGTGCCGTCGACGCCGGCCATGTTCACGTCCTGCGTGGCGATGTCGTATTCCTGCAGCTCGGGGGGTCGCCGCAGGAAGGTCCCCGACTCGTCGGTGAACTCGTACGGCGACTCCCCGGGGAGCAGCAGGGACCATGTGCCCGTCATCGGCGCCGCCCTCCTCGCACCTGGGTGCGGTACCTGAACATGACCGTGTCGAGATCGCTCCGGAAGTCGCCGGTCGACTGCAGCACGGGGGCGAACACGTCGTTCCCACCGCCAGCAGGTGCCTGGACGATGATCGGCGCCGAGGACGGCGGGGCGTACGACGCCCGGGTGATCTGCCCGCCGCTCGCGTACCCGCGCGCGCCGGCCATCGCCGACATGAGCTGCTGCTTCGACAACATCCCCTGGTTGATGGCATGCATGATCTGCGGCCCGTACATCGAGGCCGAAGACTCACGGATCATCCACTCGCCGTTCGACGCCCAGATCGGGATGTCGTCCGACGTGCCGGTGCCCGGCCCGACGATCCGGCCGCCAGTCGCCTTCCCGTTCTTGAAGACGCCGTTGGTGTTGCTCGGCGTCGCGACCTCGACCCGGTTCGTGGTGATCGTGATCGTCTTCTGCGTCGGGATGCCCAGGAGCGTGTTCGCGACGTTCTGCAGCGCCTGCTGCGCGACCGCTGTCGCCGCGTTGACCTGGGTGCGCTTCTCCTTCGGCAGCGCGTCGAGCTTCGCCTGGTAGTCGCTCACCGGAGCGGCTGCCTGCGGCGCGTTGTTCTGGAACAACGTCGCCCAGTCCGTCGGCGTGCCGATGATCTTGTCGGCGTACGCCTGTGCAGCATCCCCGGTGATCCCGTACTGGCCGAGAGCCGCGATCAGCTCGTTGCGACCCTGCTCCATCGCCGCGGTCGCCTGCTCCTGCGACCCCGTCTGGGTGTAGATCGCTCCCGCAGCGTTCTCCGCGGACTGCGCAATCCCGTCGAGCGCCGCCTGGTTGCTGCGGCCCTTCTCCGTCGAGATGTCGAGCGTCGCGCCGTTCTCCTTCACGGAGGCCGTTACCCCGTCCACGGCAGCCTGGAACTGACGTTTGGCCTCCCGGGCGTCCAACGTCGGCGACGTCAGGTTCTTCAGCGCGTTGGCCGTGTCCTGGATCGCCTTCGCGGCGTCCTCCGCAGACTTGTCCATCTGCTGCAGGGCGTCCGCGTTCTCCTTCGTCGGGTTCTTCGCCGACTTCGCCGCGCCCTCGTAGTCACCCATGGCGAGCTTGAGCAGGTTCGACTTGGACGCCGAGATGCCGAGCGCCGTGGCCTGATTCGTGAGCTCGGCCTTGTAGTCGGGCATCAGGTTGATGAGCTGGGAGGTCTGGTCCTTGGTCAGCTTCTGCTGGTCAACGAGATCCGAGAACGCCTTCGATGCGGCGGGGGCGTCTGCCTGCGCGACCTGGGAGAGCGCCTTGCCGACGTTCTCGATCGACCGGGCTTCCTCCTTCAGGGTGCCGACCGCGATGTACTGCTTCTTCGAGTTGACCAGGGACGCGAAGTCGTCTCCGACGACGCGCAGGACGGTACCGGTCGTGAAGCCCTCGTCGCCGAGGTCCTTCATGATTCGCGGCAGGTCCTTCAGGTTCTCGCTGATGTCGCCGGCGAGGAACTTCGAGACGCCGGACCGCTGCCCGGCGAGGTCGAGGAGCTTCGACGCGTCGACGGTCGTGGAGATCGCGTTGGTGAGCTTCTCCTGCGAGACCGCACCCGACTCGGCTGCGACGATGATCGAGTTCACCGCGAGGGCGCCGGCAGCCATCGCGAGACCCCAGGGGCCGAGGAGGAAGCCAGCGGTCGCTGCGAGGCCGCGCCCGAGCCCGGACGCCGCCTTCAGCCCCGCACCGGCGGCACGGGAGACGCCGGGGATGCGGGATGCGGAGAGGGTCTGCAGGGCGGCACCGAAGGCGACGACCTTGGGCACAGCGATCAGCATCGTGCCGCCGCTGAGGGCAACCGCTGCGGTCAGCGCGCCGACTCCGAGCACGACGCCCTGGACTGCGCCCGGGGCCTGGTTGTAGGTGTCGAGCAGGTCGGTGACGACCTGCACGGCCGCTCGGAGTGGCCCGTCTGCGGCTTCGCCGGTGACGATCGCGGCGGTCTGGAAGGTGGCCTTGAGCTTGGTGAGGTCGCCGTTGAGGTTGTCCATCTTGCCGACGGCCTGCTCGGTCGCGAAGCCCTGCTCGTTGACGGACTTCGTCCACTTGTCGACGGCGTCCGCGCCGCCGTTCATGAGGATCGTGGCGACGGTGATCTGCTCGTTGCCGAAGATGCGGCCGAGGGCAGCGTCGCGCTCTGCGTCACCGAGGCGTCCGAGCCGGGTGTGCAGCTGCTCGGCTGCCCCGTTGAACCCGATGAACTTGCCCTGGGCGTCGTAGACGTTGATCCCGTACTGCTTCATCGTGTCCGACGCGATCTTGGACGGCGCCGTCAGGGAGAGCAGCACACCGCGGAGGCCGGTGCCGGACTGCTGGCCGAGGATGCCGTTCTGCGCGAGCAGCGCCATCGTGCCGACGGTCTGCTCGAGCGAGATGTTCGACGAGGCGGCGACAGGGCCGATGTACTTCAGGCCCTCGCCGAGGTCGGAGACGCCGCCGAGCGCCTTGTCAGCGCCGGCTGCGAGCAGGTCGGCGATGTGGGTCACGTCGCGGCCCTTGAGCCCGAACTGCACCATCGTCGACGCGGCGATCGAGGTCGCGTCCGCGACGTCGATCTGGCCAGCGGCGGCGAGCTTCAGCGAGCCGGACAGCGCCCCGCCGTAGATGTCGTTGGCCTGAACGCCGGCCTTGACGAGTTCGATCTCCGCGTCGGCCGCCTGCGTCGCCGAGAACCCGATCGCCGTGCCGGTCTCGAGCGCAGCTTGCTTCAGCTGCCGCTGCTCGTCCGCGGTCGCATGCGACAGCGACTTGACCGACGACATCCTCTCGTCGAAGTCGGCGTACGACTTCACCGCGTACGCGACGCCGGCGGCGGCGACGGTCCCGATCGCGAGGAGCGGGACCGCCACCTCCTTCGCCTCGTCCTTGACCGCGGCGAGGCTGGTCGCGGCCTGCTTCGCGTTCGCGACGATCGACTTCGAGAACTGCTGCCCCGCACGCTCACCGCGGGCGAGTTCGTTGGAGAACCCGTCCATCGACGCTGCGACGGTGAGCTTCACACTGCGGTCGGATCCGAAGGACACGGAGCACCTGCTCTCTCTGCCCTGAGCAGGGCGTCAGTCGGTCGGAGGCGGAGAGGCGTTGCGGCGTCGACGCTTGCGAGCGCCCTTCGGCTCGACGCGCACCCGGTGGACGGGCACGACGAGACCGGCGTGCGGGTCGCGTTCCTCCTTGCGGAGGTCGGCGACGAAGTTCAGCCGTGCCCGCTCGGCGAGGTCGTACGTCGGCGAGAACACGAGGTCGCCCTCCGGCGTCGTCTGCGGCGTGCCGGCGACGAACCGGTAGTGGGAGTCGGGGAGGTCTGGGTCAGCGTCTGGGCTGGTCGCCTCGGACATCAGGAACCCGTGTCCGCCCTCCTCGCGCTCCACCTCGAGGAGAGCGGTGAGCCATTCGATGTCGGTGGGCCCGAACTCGGACTCGAGGGTCGTGGTGGACGACGAGAGCCGCCCCTGCGCGTCGTGCTCGTACACGGTGCGCTGAGACGGCTCCCACCCCTGCAGCTTGCGGACGGACCGGCCGGTGTCTCGCGACAACGTCACCAGGGCCCGCAGCGCGAGGTCCTCGGTCAGTCTTTTTTCAGTCGCCCCAGACGGTTCGACGCCTGCAGCACGTTGAGGTTGATCTGCAGGTTGATGATGTTCGAGATGTCCCAGCCGGACGCGATCTCGAGGATGTAGTTCCAGTCGTCCTCGTCGAGCGGCTCGGCGCGGTGGACGACGCCTCCCACCTCGACGTAGGTCTGCTCGGGGTCGCGCTTCGCCCCCTCGGGCAGTGCGTCCTTGACGTCTACGGTGGACCGGCGGGCGGCCGCGATTGCGACGGCGTGGTGGTTGTAGCCGAGGTCGATGTCGAACTGCACATCGAGGCGCGGCGGGAACTTGTCGGCGAGGTCACTCCACTCGACGCCGGCGAGCTTGGTCATGTGGAGCTTGTGGAGGTGCTCCCGCTCGCGCTCGGTCAGCGCCTCGAGCTGCTCGCGGTGTCGCTGCTGCAGCGCGACCATCTCGTCGCGCAGCTTCTTCAGCTTCGGCGGGACGGTGCGACCGGCGGCTGGTGCGGCGACGCGGTCGATCTCCGTGGAGAGCGTCTGCTCCTCCTGCGCCTGCTGCTGCAGGAGCGTGTTGCGTTCGCGCGCGAGCTCGACGTCGAGCACGACCTGCACAGTGCCTGTCGGCGGCTTGTAGCTCTCGCGGGCCTTGGCGATGTTGCCCATGATGATCCTCCCCGGATCTCCCGGATGGTGGTGTGGACGCGGGCGGCAGCTCCGGGGAGGACTGCCGCCCGCGTGTCTTGCGGGGAAGGGCTACGCGGCGAGCGTGTAGTCCTCGAGCACGTTCCGGCGCGGCGCGAGCGCCTGCGTCTTCGTGAACTTGCCGCCCGACGCCGTGTTGCGGACCTTCGTGCCAGCGACGACGTCGAAGATGTCCCACTTGTCGGTGGTGGCGAAGTCCTCCTCCCACGGCGTCGCGTAGCGGGCGAACAGGATGTACTCCTCGCCCTCCTGCAGCAGCGGGTCGGCCTCGTCCTCGTCGCCGCCGTAGACGTACGTCAGCGAGGCGGTGTGGGTGACGGGCCCGAAGCCGCCGAGCACCTGCCGGAGCGCGAACCGCGGGTCGGTGGTGGCGTCCTGCGCCTTCCCGTGCGTCCAGCCGTCCGTGGTCAGGGAGTAGGTGATGTCGACGGTGGTCGCCGCCTTCAGGTCCGCCAGCGTGGGCGGCCAGGTGGTGATCGCCGACTTCGGGGCCGCGAGGAGCGCGAAGTTCCCGTCGACGTCGACGCTGGGGGGCAGGATGAGATCGCGAGTCACGACGTGACTCCTTCCGTGGTCACGCCGGCGTCACCGGCGGTGGTGTCGGCCACGGCGGTCGCCGGGGACGTGTTGGGGGCCGTGGGCAGCTCGTCCGGCGACTTCGGACCGGAGTCCTTGCTCGCCGGCGGCTTCTTTGCCCGGGGGCGCCGCGGCTTGGCGCTGTCCGCCTTCGAGTCCTGGGGCGGCTCGTCGGTGTCGTCGACGGCTCGCTTTGCGGCCGCAGTCGGCTTCCCGGTTGCGGTCTCCGCGGGCCGGTAGACGTCAGGCCAGCGGTCGGCGGTCGCCTTCGCGACGGTCACGAGGCGTTCATCGCCGTCCTGACCGATCACGACGTCGACCTTCTCGACGAGGGGCTTCTCTCGCATGAGCGGGTCTCCTTTTCAGGTGGTGGGGCGTGCGGGGTTGGACTCGAAGCCGTAGACGGCGATCGCGTACCAGACGGACGGCTGCACGGCGTCGTCCTCGGCGTTGCCCGGGCGCTCGAGGCGGGTGATGCGCTTCGTGGCGCGCCCTGGAACGACGGGGACGACGCCGCGACCACCAGGTCGGAGGCGCGCGTCGATCCAGCCGAGGACCTGTATCGCCCCCAGCTCGGACGTGCCGACGGCGTGGAGGATCCAGGACGGGCGGCGTGCGGCGACCGGGCTCGAGAACCGGTCGGTCTCGGTCGCCTCGTTCGACAGCGTGAGGACCGCGTAGGGCGGCGTGAGCACCTTGCCGTCGCTGCTCGTCGGCGCCGCACCGACACCGACGCGGCCGGCGAGCTGTGGGACGGTCTCGACGAGCGCTCGGAGCGCGACGGTCTCGTCGAACTCTGCGCTCACCATCCGATCGCCTTCAGGCCGTCGTCGATCGCCTTGCCGACGCCCGCTTCGAGGTCCTCGACGTTCTCCTGCAGCGCTGCGAGACCGTAGCCATGCGCCGGGAGCCGTGACGGGTTGTTCGGCGCACCGTATTCGAGGAGCAACGCGACACCGCCCTGGTTACCGGTGCCCTTCGTCGCGCCGATCTCGGCTTCGACGGCGTCGGCGAGCTCCTTCGTGTCGTACGTGATCGAGTACGGCACGCGGGGTGCTGAGGGCGTGCCCTGCAGCTTCTCCCGCCACGCGTTCTTCACGTGCGTGACGTTGACCTGCACCGCCTTGCGGACGAACGGGAGCGTCTCGGCGGAGAGCTGACCGAGCTGGGCGATGGCCTTGTCGAACTCCGAGAGATCGATGGTGACGGCGTCAGCCACTGCTGGTCACCTCCACGGGGAGCCGACGCGCGGTCGCGTACGTCTGCTGGTGTGTTCCGCTCACCGTGACGACGACAGGAGCCGTGGCGGAGTCGTTCGTGGCGAGCGTGATGGTCGCGATGTGGCCGACGCGAACCGCTGCTGAGCCGGCGGCGTCGACTGGGATCTTCAGCACGGCACCCTGCTGCACGAGCTGGCGGCCGGCTGAGTCGACGGAGCGTGCCTGGGTGTCGGCGGCGCGGTACTCGCATCGGCCCTCGTAGACCGTCGTGCGGGTCTCCGCGGGGAGCGAGGTCTCCGGGTCGGGGTCGCCGCTGGTCTTGACCTTCACGATGGTGCAGGTGTCGACCATCTTCGACTCAGCGGCGGCTCGGAGATCGGGGAGCGCTGCGGCGATGTCCGCGCCGAGGTCCGTCACGGTCGGTTCTCGTAGATCGGGGTGCCGGCGATGTCAGCACCGCACGAGCAGTAGGTCGCGCCCCAGAGCAGGTTGCACCAGGGCACGTGCCGGGAGCCGCGACCGGGCGCGGTGTCGAACGCGTACGCGCCGCCGCTCGCCTTCACGAGCCCGAGCTGCGCCCACCACTCGTCGAGGATGACGACGCGGCCCTGCCCCGACTGGTACGTCTTCGAGGACGAGCCGTCGTCGACCGACACGGTCACCTGTGTCGCGTCGTCCGGCTTCCGGATGTGCTTGACCACCGCCTGCCGGACGACGTAGTCGACCTTCTTCTGGTCGGGCATCTCCTTGCCGAGCTCGACAGCGCGGTCCTCGATGAGCATCTCGGCGTCATCGATCCACAGCTGCCACTGCTCGGCGAGAGCGGTGTCGGGGTCGGGGGCGGCCCGACCGAGTTCGATCGCGATCTTCGCGAGTTCGACGGTCATGACCGCCCCCTTCCGTTCACTCGTCCGAGGACTCGTCGTCCTCGTCGGTCTCCTCGTCGGTCTCCTCGTCGGACGTGTCCGACTCGGTGATCGCCGCGAGGATCTTCGGCTTCGTCTTCGCGCCGCCGAGGTCGATGCCGTGCTCGGACGCGAACGTCTTGAGCTGCGGCAGCGTCCACGAGGCGTCGGGGTCGCCCTCCGGCTGCTCGTCGGCGCCGACCGGCTTCCACTTCCCGCCGATGCGAGCGGCGAGATCGTCGTCGACGTCGACGATCACGCCGTGCTCCGTCTTGAACTGGGTCATGCTGCGGCCTCCTCGATGACGGCGAAGCGGTTGGCGAAGACGTACCAGCCGTAGACGATCTCGAGACGGAGCGCGATCTGGTTCTTGCGCTTCAGGTCGCCCTGACCGTCCGGGTCGCCGTACCGGATGATCTCGACGGGCAGCTCCCGCTGGACACCCCAGCGGATGCCGTTCTGGAAGTCGCCGACGATGCCTCGCACGCGGGTGTCCGCGGCGGCCTCCGGGAGACCGGAGACGGTGTCGCCCTGCGCCGACGGGATTCCGAGGAAGTCCGTGATGTCGGTGCCGAAGCCGAGGCCCGGGTAGCGGGGCGTGCCGGTGGGCTGGCCGCCCGAGAGCGCCTGCAGGCCCGCGAGGTCCCACGAGAGCTTCGGGTCGATCGCGAAGCCGTTGACGGTCTTGCTGTCGTTGACCAGCAGACCGACGGCCGCGCGCACCTCCGCGTCTGCGTCGACACCCGCGGAGCGCACGACGCGCTTCGTGGTCGCCGTCACGTAGTTGTCCCAGCCGTTGATGACCGTGCCGGTGAGCGGGTTGATGCGGTGCACGAGGCCGAGGTCCAGGCCGCGGGAGAGCGCGGTCTGGCCGGCGTCAGCGACCTCGCGGAGGATGCCGAGCTGGTAGTCCTCGTCCAGCCACTGCACCTCCTCGTTGAACCGCAGCGTGACCTGGCCCTTGTGGGGCTTGGCGGTCACGGAGCCGAACGACGTGCCCTGCGAGGCCTTGTCGGCGCCTTCCTCGACGAACTCCATCTTGGGGATGTCGTTGAAGGTGATGTAGTCGGTGGTGCCGAAGCGCTGCGGCTCGCGGGGCGAGAGTCGCGCGACGGTGGAGAGCGTCTTCGACGCCTTCACCATGCCGTCGGCGATGTTCCGCGGCATGAGCACCTTGGCGTCGTTGGTGCCGAAAACGGCCATGACGTTGGGTCCTTCCGGTTACTGCCCGCCGCCGAACAGCGAGCGCACCGCAGCGCGCTCGTCGTCGGCCTTGAGCAGGGGGGTCTTGCCCTCGTTCGGGGCTCGGTTGCCTTGCTTCTTCCGGTCCGCCTCACGCTCGGACAGGCGCTTCGCCTGTGCGGTGAGGGTTTCCTCGTCCGTACCGGTGAGGAACAGGTCGCGGTCCTCGGCACTGATGCCGTGGGCCGCAGCGATGTCGCTGCGGAGCGCGCGCGCCTCGGCGGCGGCGTGCTTCTGGGTCAGCTCCTCGAGCTTCTGCTCGACGGTCTTCGCGCCGGCGGCCTGCGTCTTCAGGTCGTCGTAGTCCGCGAAGCGCTCGGATGCCTTGCGGCGCTCCTCGCCACGGACCTTGGCGGCGTACTTGTCGAGGTCCTCCTGCGTGAAGGTCTTGCCCTCGTCGCCCTGCTTGCCCTTGTCGTCGCCGCCACCAGCGCCGCCGTCAGCGGCATCGGTGGAGTCGATGAACCGGAGCCAGGGGCGGTAGTACGCCGGCTGGAACAGTGGTCCTCGAGCGGTGATGGGGGTCGTATTCATCGGTACGTTCCGTTTCTGTCCCGTCGGACGTCAGACCGGCCTGAAACGCGGCCGTAGCGCTCTCCCCAGCGGGGAAGTTTGTGTCACCCGTGGATGTCCGGGTAGTTCTCGTTGAGGTACTCGCGGATGTAGGCGCGCTGCGCCGGCGTGCGGCTGCGCCTCGACGCGAGGTACTGGACCGCGTTCGCCTCGGGGCCGTGCTCGCCACCCCGGAAGACCGGGTAGGCGGTGCAGTGGCAGTTCGGGTGGGCCGCGAAGTTGGCCGACCGCTCCCGGTACACGGCGCCGCGGTCGGCGAGCATCCGGCAGAACTTGCAGCCGCCCGCCGCCGCGCGGGCCCAGCCGATCGCATCCGGGTCGCGCTTCCGGTTCCCGAGGACGGTGTCCCGGTAGGGGCGCGCCGTCTCGAGTTGCACGACCTGCGCCAGGCGGCTGTCGACGTCGTCGCCGTCCTCGGTCTCGCCGAACAGCGGCTCCGCAGCCCACGCGATGCCGCGTCGGATCTTCACGACCCTGTCGGCGACCGTCAGCGTGACCTGGAACGAGGAGCGCGCCCGAGCGATCTCTCGGGTCTCCTCGTAGAAGTCCGCGGCGAGGGCGGCGGAACCGTCGGAGTAGTACCCGATCAGCCCCGGCACGGTGTCGAGCAGCTGCAGCCGACGCGCTTCCGGCGCACCCGACGTGGTGGCGAAGACCGCTTGCGCGTCCTCCACCGCCGCGGCGGTGACGAGCTGCAGGTCCGCCCGCGACTCGTCAGGCGTTGGCATTGCCCTGCGTCCGGTTCGCGAGCGCCGTGATCACCGCGCGGCCCTGGAGCCGCTGCTTCTCGGCGAGGGCCTCGGTGATCTGCTGCTCGGTGAGACCGATGAGCTTGAGCCCGGTGCGGGTCTCGGCGAGCCACGGCACGGCGGCCAGCTGCTTGCCGCCGGCGTCCGCCTGGGCGGACTTC
>Ga0308163_10001783_pt1 | contig 21782 bp, 18 predicted proteins | sample PhyTR1_FD_201037 | JGI IMG/M metagenome (GOLD analysis project Ga0308163, IMG submission 201037) | Phyllosphere microbial communities from UC Gill Tract Community Farm, Albany, California, United States - DLSLT.R1 | ecosystem: Host-associated > Plants > Phyllosphere > Unclassified | place: USA... | reverse complement strand
CGGGCTCCACCCACACCACATCCACTACCATGGGCCACCCGTCTGGATGCCCCCGCATGTCCATTGTGATTCCCACGCTGCCCAAGCCACCCACCGCCCGCATCGCGGCCTGGCTGCTGATGCTGCTGGGCATGTGGCTGACCTTGAAGCTGGGCCTGGTGGTGACCCTGCTCTCAGGCCTGCTGGTGTTCCACCTGACCCACCTGCTGGCCTCCACCGTCGAGGGCAGGCTGCCGCCCGGACGTGCGCGCGCCTATTCGGTGATCGTGCTGTCGGCGCTGATCATCGGCGCGCTGACCCTGGCCGCGATCGGCATCGCCTCGTTCTTCCGCAATGAAACCGGGGGCCCGGATGCGCTGCTGATGCGCCTGATGGACATCCTCAACACCTCCCGCCACCAGGTGCCGGACCTGTTGCAGCCGTACATCCCGGAAGATCTGCAGGCCTTGCGCACGGCCATGAACGACTGGGCCGCCACCCACCGCCAGCAGCTCGGCATCGCCGGCACCTCGGCCGTGCAGATCAGCGTGCGGATCCTGATCGGCATGGTGCTGGGTGCGATGATCGCGCTGTACGACGAGCTGCCGCTGCCGAAGCTGGGGCCGCTGGCGCGCGAGCTGATCGGCCGCACCAGTCGCCTGGCCACGGCCTTTCGGCAGGTGGTGTTCGCGCAGGTGAAGATCTCCCTGCTCAACACCCTGTTCACCGCCATCTTCCTGCTCGGGGTGCTGCCGCTGTTCGGGGTGCATGTGCCGCTGTCCAAGACACTGGTGCTGATCACCTTCCTGGCCGGCCTGCTGCCGGTGGTGGGCAACATCATCTCCAACACGGTCATCACCATCGTCGCGCTGTCGGTCTCGTTCTACGTGGCCGTGGTCGCGCTGCTGTACCTGGTGGTCATCCACAAGCTGGAGTACTTCCTCAACGCACGCATCGTCGGTGGCGAGATCCAGGCACGCGCCTGGGAACTGCTGCTGGCGATGCTGGTGATGGAAGCGGCGTTCGGTCTGCCAGGGCTGGTCGCCGCGCCGGTGTTCTATGCCTACATCAAGCGCGAACTGCTGGACCAGCGCTGGATCTGAGGGCCGGGCCGCGCTAGAGCTTCAGGTTCAACGACACATACGCCGAGCGCCCGGGGGCCGGTGAGAACATCGGCTGGTCGTCGCCGCCCCAGAAGAAGTTGTCATACCACGCATACGCGTAGTCGCGGCCGGTCAGGTTCTTCACCTGCACGTCCACGCTCAGCCGCTCGGAAAGCCGATACGACGCGCTGGCATCGAGCACCGCGAAGGCGCCGAACCTGCCCTGCGTGTTGCGCTCTTCAATGTAGTAGTCGCCCTGCATCCGGCCCTGCAGGCCGAAGGTCCAGCGCTCGTTGCCGCGGTAGTCCACGCCGATGTTGCTGATGTAGCGCGGCGTGGCGATCACCTCGTTGCCGGCCAGGGCGGTGCCATCGGTGGTGAACGCGCGCACCACCTTGGCCTGCTGGATCGCATGCGAGCCCCACAGCGTCCAGTGGTCGCCCAGGCGCGAGGTGAACTGCAGGTCGACCCCTTCGCGACGGGTCTGGCCCAGGCCGACCGAGGTGCCGGTGGCCGGCATGTTCGCTACTTCATCCGTCGCGTCCTGGCGCCACACCGCGATGCGCGCGTCGGTGCCGACGGCCGGGGTGAACTTGATGCCCAGCTCCTTGCCGGTGTTGATCGAGGGCCGGAAAGTCTCCTGGCCGGCGGTGAGGTAAGCCGGTGCGGTGGAACCGGTCAGCACCTGGAAGGTCCTGCCCCAGTTGGCATAGATGTTGAGTACCGGAGTGATTGCGTAGACCACGCTCAGCTTGGGCTGCCCGATGGTGCCGTAGCGTTGCAGCGGCGCGGTGATGCCACCGGGCAGGTGGGTGCTGCCGGAGAAGCGGTCCACACGGTAGGCCGGCACGATCTTCAGCGCGGAGGTGGGCTGATACACGGCCTGCGCATAGGCACCGAGGTTGTCCAGGGTGTAGCGGTCGTCGTTCTGGATCCGCGCCGGGGTGGAGAAGTCGGTCGGGATGGCGTGGCTGTAGCGCAGCCGGCGGTACGTATTGTCCTGATGCTCGGCGTTGAATCCACCCTCGACCGTCAGCGCAGGCGTGGCGGCCCAGGTCAGCGTGCTGAGCAGGCCGGTCTGTTTCTCATCCCACTGGCGACGCTGGCGCGGCGCGTTGCCGGGCACGTACGCGGTGAAGGTCACCTGCCGGTCGTCCTCGTAACGGTTGTAGTACAGCTTGTTGCTGACATGCACGGCATCGCTGAGCTGCAGATCCAGATGGGTGCTGAGATGGCGCATGTCGCGGTCGTCGACGTCGTTGGCATTCTTGAGCGCGGATCCGCGACGATCGGCTGCCAACTCTGCGGCGGTCATGAAGCCGGGCTCGTCGGCTTCGTGGTGGTACACGCGCGCGATCAGACCGAGATTGAACAGGTCATCGTCGCCGCTGTAGAACCACTTGCCGCCCAGCGAGTATTTCTTCGATCGGTCATGATCGCGGTAGCCGTCGGATGCCTGCGACGCCAGAAAATAGTTCTGGGCGACACCGTTGGCGTCGCGACCGATCGCCACCTGCGCTTCGCGGGTGTTGTAGCTGCCATAGGTGAGCCGCGCATCGGTATAGCTGCCGCCCTGGCGGGTGCCGAGGTTGATGTTGCCCCCGATGTTGTGCAGGCCATAGCGCGGGTCGTTGGTACCGCGCACGACTTCGATGTAGTCGATGTCCAGCGGGAACACCATGTCGATGAAGCGCTGGTTGCCACTGTTGACGTTGCTGGGAATGCCATCGATCAGGATCTTGATCCCGTTGAGGTAGCCCTCGCCATTGAATGCACGGAAGGTCGCCTTGCCGGACTCTGCGCCCTGGCGGGTTTCGGTCAGCTGCATGCCCGGCATCTGGCCGAGCAGCTCCCAGCTGTTGGACACGTTCTTCTCATGGACCTGGTCGCCGCCCATCACATCCACCGAGGTCAGCACCCGGTGGGCGGCCAGGGGACGGTTCGCGCCTTCCCGCACGTGCACGCTGCCGAGGGTGATCGCAGCATCGGCGGATTGGGCGCGCGCTTCGCCGGCGCACAGGGCCGCCAGTACGGCGGACACCATTGCCTTGGTTCTCATCTCTTCGTGCCTCAGGAGCAGGTAGGACAGGGCGTGGACCAGCAGACACCGGACGTCTGCTGTTCTGACCTGCAAAAGAAATAATATAACATTTCAATCGAGCATCGTTCCATCCCGTAGGCCGCTCGCGCGCCTGTGGCTTGAAGCCCCTTCCGATCGGGTCTATAACGCGCACGAAGGGCGCCGGCCGGGCCGCCCATGGTGATCGGTGTCCCCATGATCCAGCCCAATGCCCGTTCAACGCCGCGCGCCGCAACGGCCAGCGAGCCGTCCGCGTCGCAACAGATCGATGCCCGCATCCAGTCGTTGGAGGATTGGCGCGGCGAGGCGCTGTCCCGGATCCGCGCCTTGATCCACCAGGTCGATCCGGACGTGGTGGAGACATGGAAGTGGCGGGGTGTTCCAGTGTGGGAGCACCACGGCATCCTGTGCACCGGGGAGACCTACAAGGCGGCCGTGAAGTTGACCTTCGCCAAGGGCGCGTCGCTTCCCGATCCCAACGGGCTGTTCAATGCGAGTCTGGAAGGCAACACCCGCCGCGCCATCGATCTGCACGAAGGCGATACGATCAACGCCACCGCGTTCAAGGCGTTGATCCGCGCGGCGATGGCGCTGAACCGGGCGGCCAGAACCGCTGCCCCGGCGCCACGCCGGAAGGCCCCCCGGCGCTCAGCCTGAATCGTCACGACCTCCTGCACTGGAACCGGCGGGCCGAATCGGGAACGATGGGGGGCTGACTCCCCCATCGATATTCCAGGATGTGCCTGTGCTGAGTGTGATCGGCTGTTTGCTTGCGTTGTATCTGGTGTGGCGCCTGATCTGGCCGTTGCGGCTGCCGCGCCCGGTCCGGATCGCGCTGGGCCTGTTGGTGGTGGCCCTGGCGCTGCACCACCGGATCGTGGCGCAGTTTGCCGGGACCATGGCGTCGCCGGAAATTCCCAAGGCGATGATCGCCGTGCTCGCCACCGGCTTCACCACGCTGCTGCTGAGCGCGGTATTCGTGCTGCTGCTGGACGCGCTGCTGCTGATCGCGTGGCTGGTCCGCGCGCGGCGCGTGCTGCCGACGCTGCGTGCGACATGGCTGCGTCCGGCGGCCGGCGCACTGGCGCTGCTGCTGTCTGCCTACGGCATCTGGCAGGGCATGGCCGTGCCCAAGCCGCGTCAGATCGAGGTCGCCATCGACGGCCTGCCGGCCGCGTTCGACGGTTATCGCGTGCTGCAGCTCACCGATATCCACGCCAGCCGCCTGCTCACCGGTGCCTGGGTGGAGAAGGTGGTCGCCGAAAGCAATGCGCTCCATCCGGATCTGGTGGTGATCACCGGCGATCTGATCGACGGCAGCGTCAGCGCCCGTGCCAACGACTTCGCGCCCCTGGCCAGGCTGCACGCGCCGGATGGCGTCATCGCGATCACCGGCAACCACGAGTACTACGCGCAGTACGCCGAATGGATGCAGGCCTTCCGCGGGCAGGGCATGCAGGTGCTGGAGAACACCCATACCCGGGTGCAGCGCGACGGGGCGACATCGCCGGCGTGACCGATCCAGTGGCGGCACGCTATGGCCTGCCCATGCCGGACCTCGGCGCTGCCCTGGCCGGGGCGGACCCGCAGGCGCCGGTGATCCTGCTTGACCACCGTCCGGTCGAAGCCCGCGCCAACGCCGCGCACGGCGTGGCCCTGCAGCTGTCCGGGCACACGCATGGCGGGCATATTCTGGGTATGGACCAGCTGGTCAAGCGCGCCAACGGTGGCTATGTCTCCGGGCGCTACCAGGTGGACGCAATGACGCTGTACGTCAGCAACGGTGCCGGGCTGTGGCCGGGCTTCGCCGCGCGGATCGGCGTGCCCTCGGAGATCACCCTGATCACGCTGCGGGCGCGCTGATGGCGCCCGGATGTGCGATGCCCGGGGTGGTGTTGCCGGACACCGAAGCCTGGACCGTCCGCGACCCGGTGGGCCGGGACTACCCGATCTGGGTGTCCCTGCCGGCCGGGTATGCGCGGGACACGCACCTGCGCTACCCGGTGCTGTATGTCACCGACGCGCTGTACAGCTTCCCGCTCGCGCGCAGCGTGCGCAACATGGTGGGGCAGGGCGGTGCGCACCTGGCGCCCTTCATCCTGGTCGGGCTGCCGCCGCAGCAGGGGCTGAGCTCGCAGCAGAGCCGCTCGCGTGACTACACCCCGACCCAACCCAGCCGCAGCCCGGGCGACGATTACACCGATGGCATCACCTACGGCGGCGCTGCGCACTACCGCGATTTCCTGGCCGACCATGTGCTGCCACAGGTCGAGGCGCGCTACCGCGCCGACCCGGCGCAGCGTGCGTTTGCCGGCCATTCCTACGGTGGGCTGTTCGGTGCGTACGTGCTGCTGACCCGCCCGGCGATGTTCCAGCGCTACATCCTTTCCAGCCCATCGCTCTGGTTCGACCAGCACGTGATCAACCGGATCGAGGCGGAGTACGCCGACGCCCATGCCGATCTGAACGCGCGCGTGCTGCTGTCTATCGGCGCACACGAAACCCCGGCGTCGGACGCACCGTTTGCTGCGCGCAACGACATGGTCGCGCATACGCGAGCGTTTGCCGAGTGTCTGCGCGGCCGTGGTTATCCAGGCCTCTGGCTCGAGACACGCGTGGTTGCCGATGAGGATCACCTGACGGTCTACCCGGCGATGCTCACCCGCGCGCTGCTGGCCCTGTTCCCCAGCCGGAGCACCGCCCTGGCCGTGTGAAATTTTCGCCAGTGGGCGTGCACGCCTCGGTCACCGCGCAGCGCGGAGGCTGGACGCACACGCCACGCCCACCCGGAGACCCCATGACCACGCTGACCCTGCCCGAACTGGCCAAGAAGATGGCCGGCATCGATTTCGCCATGCTGCAGACCCACACCGCCAGCGGCGAGATCGCCGGCCGGCCGATGAGCAACAACGGTGACGTGGACTACGACGGCGACAGTTATTTCTTCGCCTTCGACAGTGCCGACATGGTGGGCGAGATCGAACGCGACCCGAAGGTCGCGCTGTCCTTCACCGGCAGCAAGTCACTGCTGGGCAAGCCCCCGCTGTTCGTGGCCGTGGAAGGCCATGCCACCCTGAGCCGCGACCGCGCGACCCTGCAGGCACATTGGGTTCCGGACCTGGAACGCTGGTTCCAACAGGGCGTGGATACCCCGGGCATCGTGCTGATCCAGGTCAAGGCGACCCGTATACACTACTGGTCCGGCGAAGACGACGGTGAGATCCGGCTGTAAGCGATGCCGGCCGACCCCGTCAGGATCGGATGCGCAGGCTGGTCCATTCCCGGCAGGTACGCGGCGTTGACCGGCGAGGGCGAGAGCATGCTGGCGCGCTATTCAACGCGTTTTTCGGCGGTGGAGATTAACTCCTCGTTCTACCGGCCACACCAGCAGCGTACTTACGAACGCTGGGCGGCGAGCGTGCCGGCTGGCTTTCGCTTTTCGGTGAAGCTGCCCAAGGCGGTGTCGCATGACGCCGCGCTGCGCGGTTGCGGCCCGGCGCTGGATCGGTTCCTTGAAGAGACCGCCGGCCTGGGCCGCAGGCTGGGCGGACTGCTGCTGCAGCTGCCGCCCAGCCATGCATTCGATGCACGGGTGGCGGCGGGTTTCTTCGGCCTGCTGCGCCGTCGCACGGATACGCCGGTGGTCTGCGAACCGCGGCATGCCAGCTGGTTCACGCCACAGGCCGAGGCGTTGCTGGGGCGGCACTCGGTAGCGCGCGTCGCGGCCGATCCTGCGCGGGTTGCCGGGGCGGCCCGCCCCGGGGGTGACGCCGCGTGGCGCTACTGGCGTTGGCATGGCGCGCCGCGGATGTATTACAGCGAGTACGACGAGGCGGCGCTCCAGTCCCTGGCGCGTGATGTCGCGGCGCACGCCGGCAGCACGCGCTGGGTGATCTTCGACAATACCGCCCATGGGTTCGCCATCGCCAACGCGGCACGGCTGCAGGACATCCTTGGCGGCGCATCCCACCCGGGGGCCGCCCATGCCTGAAGGTCCTTCCATCGTCATCCTGCGCGAGGCGGCGGCGAAGTTCCGTGGCAAGACCGTGCGCCTGGCGACCGGCAACAGCTCACTCGACCTGACCCGCATGGAAGGCCGTCGCGTGGTCGCCCTGCGCAGCTGGGGCAAGCATTTCCTGATCGAGTTCCGAGGCTTCAGCCTGCGCGTGCACATGCTGATGTTCGGCAGCTACCGCATCGATGAGCGCAAGCCTTCCCCGCCGCGGGTATCGCTGCAGTTCGACAACGGCGAGCTCAACATCTATGCCTCGTCGGTGAAGTACATCGAAGGCGCGCTGGAGGACACCTACGACTGGCGCGGCGACGTGATGGACCCCTCGTGGGATCCCAGGCTGGCGCGCAGGAAACTGAAGGAACACCTGGACACCTTGATCTGCGACGCGCTGCTGGACCAGGACATCTTTGCCGGCGTGGGCAACATCATCAAGAACGAGGTGCTGTTCCGCACGCGCGTGCATCCTGAATCCACGGTCGGCGCGCTGCCATCGCGCAAGCTGGGCGAGCTCATCAAACAGGCGCGGCAGTACAGCTTCGATTTCCTGGACTGGAAGCGGCAGTTCGTCCTGCGCCAGCACTGGTTGGTGCATACCAAGCGCACCTGCCCCCACTGCGGTGGCCCACTTAGCAAGACCTACCCGGGGACGACCCGGAGGCGGACGTTCTTCTGCCCTGTATGCCAGCTGCGCTACGGTACGGCGCCGGCCGTACGCAAGGCCGCAGGCAAGGCAGTCCGCAAGGTCGCAAAGGCCACCCCTGGAAAGGCCCCAAGGCGTTCAGCCAGGGCCACCCGCATGGCGTAGGATGGGTTGTCACACGCACGTACGCGCGTCCTGCGCGATCGACGTCCGATCGCCCTCGCTCCTTCCTCCGAGTCCTTCATGCCGCCCCGGGATGAAGACTCCCGTGTCCCACGGAGCGCTCATGCCGGGCTATACCACCCGCATCCTCACCATTCCGGTCGGCGGTCACGACTTCCGTATCCGTGCGCTCAGCGATCTGCAGCAGTTCTCCGATCCTACCGGCCGCGCCGCGCGTGCCGGCATCCACTCCTCGCTGTGGAGCCTGTTCGGCCAGATATGGCCGGCCGGCCGCGCGCTGGCCGATACCATGAGCCACTTCGACGTGGCCGGTAAGCGCATCCTGGAACTGGGCTGCGGGCTGGGCCTGTCCAGCCTGGTGCTGGCACATCGGGGCGCGGATGTCGTCGCGACGGATCACCATCCGTTGGCCGAATCCTTCCTGGCCTACAACGCAGGGCTCAACAACCTGCCGGCGGTGACCTACCGCGACCTGCCCTGGGAAGTTCCGGATGGCTCGCTGGGCCGCTTCGACCTGATCATCGGCAGTGACATCCTTTACGAACGCGGCCACGCCCACCAGATCGCCGCGATGATGCTGCGGCATGCCAAGCCCGATGCCGAACTGCTGATCACCGATCCCGGGCGCGGCAACGTCGGCGCGTTTTCGCGCGGCATGGCCCTGCAGGGCTTCGATGTGACCGAGGAACTGGGCCTGTTCGAGGATGAGGGCGATGCGCCAGGCCATGGGCGGCTGCTGAGTTATCGGCGCGGCGCCGTCCGCCCGGCGGCCCTCGCCTGAGCGCGGGCCGGGCGCGTTGCGGCGACGGCGTTCCTCCGTGACACGGCGTGCAGATCCGCTGGCGTAGGCTGTCGCCGTCAAGATGCGGCCCAGGCGGCCGGGAGAGCCCCGATGCGATGTCGTCCCCTGTCCAGCCGCGATGGCCTGCCTGTCAGCAGGACGCACGCTTGAGTACGGCCAGCGCCGCGCCGGATGCGCGACCTCAGACCCGCTCGATGATCATCGCTGGGCTGTCCACCGTGGTGGAGTGGTACGACTTCACGCTCTATCTGTATCTGGCCACGGTGTTGTCGCGGGTGTTCTTCGGCGGCGGCGAGAACGCGCTGCTGGCCACGCTGGCCGGGTTCGCGGTGTCGTATCTGATGCGTCCCCTGGGCGCGCTGGTGTTCGGCCATCTCGGCGATCGCTTCGGCCGACGCTACATGCTGCTGGCCTCGATGCTGCTGATGACGCTGGCCATGCTTGCTACCGCGCTGCTGCCCACCTTCGAGAGCATCGGCGCCACCGCCGGTGTGCTGTTGTTGCTGTTGCGCTGCCTGATGGCTTTTTCGGTCGGCGGCGAATACACCGGCGTGGTGGCGTACCTGCTGGAAACCGCGCCCCTGCGGCGGCGCGGCCTGGTCACCTCGCTGGCGTCGGCCGCGAGCGAGGTGGGGGCCCTGTTGGCAGTGGCGCTGTCGGCGCTGACGGTGGCGCTGCTGAGCACGGCCCAGCTGGATGGCTGGGGCTGGCGCATTCCCTTCTTTGTCGGCGCGGCGCTGGCCGGCGCGATCCTGCTGGCGCGCTCGACCATGCATGAGTCGCCCGAGTTCGAGCGGCAGCAGGCCGAAGGCACCGTGCCGGAGTCGCCGATCCGCGACACCTGGCGGCACCACAAGGCCGCGATCGCCCGCACCTTCGCGATCTCCGCACTGGGTTCGATCACCTATTACGTCGGCATTACCTATGTGCCCGCATTCCTCGGTTCGGTGGGGCAGGTGAGTGAATCCGAAGCGCTGTGGCTCTCCACGATCGCGGCGGTGGCGGTGATCGTGGTGACGCCGCTGGCCGGCGCGTTGTCGGACCGGGTCGGTCGCCGGCCGGTGTTGATCGCGTTGGCCGCCCTGTCGGCGTTGCTGCCGTTGACGATGTTCTCGGTGATGGCCGGTGGCAGCCCGCTGGCGATCGGGCTGGCCGCGGTGGTGTTGGCGTGCCTGGCCGGTGGCGTGAGTGCGGTGGCGGCACCGGCGACGGCCGAGCAGTTTCCCGGCGAGGGGCGGCTCAGCGGGCTGGCATTGGGCGTCACCATGGCGACGGCCTTCTTTGGTGGCGCCACGCCGTTGCTGGCCGAAGTGCTGGTGCGCCACACCGGATGGTCATCGGCCCCAGGCGCGATGATCGCCGGGGTCGCCGTGCTGGTGCTGCCGGTGATGTGGACGCTGCGCGAGACGCGGCCCCGGTAGCACCGGCCGCTGGCCGGCTCCACGCAATCTCGGGTCTTCGAGGAGCCGGCCAGCGGCCGGCACTACCTGTGTACGGTGCGTCGCCACCAAAAAAACGGGCCGCCCGAAGGCGACCCGTTCGTTCAACACAGCGATGTCGTCAGGCCTCAGTATTTCCAGCGCAGGCTCAACGCGACGAACCGCGGCTCGCCATAGTTGTTGTAATCCAGGTTGGCCCAGTAGGTCTTGTCCAGCGCGTTGCGCACGCTCAGGGTCGCCGTCCAGCTGTCGCTGAGGCGGTAGTTGGCGTTGAACTGCACCAGTGCGTACGCCGGCTGGTTCACCGTCACCGTGCCGCCGAGCGGATAAGGCACGTTGTAGCCCTGCACCTTGCTCTGCCACTGCACGCCCGCACCCACGCTCAGGCGTTCGAGCGCGCCGCGCAGCCGCACCTGGGTGTTGAGCTGCAGCAGGTCCTCGGCCGGGTTGGCGTACAGCAGATCAGTGGCGGCTCGGGTCACCTTGACGTGGGTGAAGCCGGCATTGACCGTCCAGCCCGGCAGGATTTCGCCGTTCACGTCCAGTTCCCAGCCGCGTGCCTTGGTCCCGTTGATGCCGATGTAGGCCGAGCTGCCATCGCTGAGCGAGCGCTCCGGCACGCTCGTGTCCAGCACCGCGTAGTTGTCCTGCTTGGCCTCGAACACCGCCGCATTGGCGGTCAGGCGACCGTCGAACCACTGCGATTTGATGCCCGCTTCCAGGTTCGAGCCCTCCACCGGCGCCAGCAGGTTTTCGTTGCGGTCCTTGAAGTTCTGCGGGTTGAAGATCTCGGTGTAGCTGGCATACGCCGCGACCTGCGGGGTGATGTCGTAGACCAGGCCCACATAGGGCGTGACTTCGTCCGTCACCTTGTAGGCGCCGCTGGTGGCGGTGTAGGCCCCGGTCGTGCCGTAGGCGCGGGTCAGCGTCTCCCAGCGGCTCAGCCGCGCGCCGGCGATCAGTGCCAGCGGGTCGGCCAGGCGCAGGCGGGTGGCCACGTAGAAACCGCTCTGCGTGGTCTTGGCGACCCGGCGTGCACCGGTACGCGAGTAGGTCACTTCGGAGATGTCGCCATCCCAGGTGCGGATGTCCGGGATGTAGTAGCAGCGCTCGGTGCCGCACCGCGCCCAGTCGGTCGGGTAGCGCAGGGCGATGGTGTTGGTGGTCCCTTCCAGGTCCGCCCACTGGCCGCCCACGGTCAGGTCGTGTTCGCGGCCGAACAGCGAGAACGTGCCGCTCAGGTAGGCATCGACGTTGCGCCGGGTGTCTTCCGAATCACCGGCGGCAGTGCGCAGGAAGATGCCCGCGCCGGTGGCCGGATCGGGGTAGCCGCTGCCGTAGACGCGCACGTTCTGCACGTTGCCCCGGGTGTAGGCGGTGTTGATCTTCAGCAGCCAGTTCTCGCCGAAACGCTGCTCCAGGTTGGCGAACGCCGTGCTCGTCTCGCGCTGCCAGTAGCTCCACTTCGGGGCGACGTTGGTCGAGCGCGGCAGGTGCGCGAAGTCGCCCTGGCTGTTGAAGAACGGCACGGTGCCCCAGGTCGAGCCGACCGGGTTGTTGTCCTGGGTCTGGTAGCCGACGGTCACGGTGGTGCTGTCGGTCAGGTCACCTTCCAGCACGGCCATGCCGGCCATCTTGTTCTCGTGGTAGCGGTCGTAATACAGATCGCGGTCGGTGTAGGCGGCGACCACTCGGCTGCGGAAACGGCCATCGGCGGTCAGCGGCGCGGTCACGTCGGCCTCCATGCGCTGGTAGTCCCAGCTGCCGGCGCTCACTGCGAAGGAGGCATCGAATTCCTTGCCCGGGCGCTTGCGCAGCAGGTTGACCGTCGCCGATGGCACGCCGGCGCCGCTCAGCAGGCCGTTGGCACCGCGGATCACTTCGACGCGATCGTAGAAGGCGGTGTCGTACTCCTGGTTGGTCGAACCGCTGTAGGTGGGGATGCCATCGACCTGGAAATCAGTGATGGGAAAGCCGCGGGCGTAATAGAGCGGACGCTGGGTGTCGTAGAAGGAGACGCTCACGCCGGTGACGTTGCGCATCACGTCGTTGATGCTGAACAGCGATTCGTCCTGCAGGCGCTGGAGCCCGATCGAGGTCGCCGACTGCGGGGTTTCCTGCAGGCTGATCGGCAGGCGGGTGGTGCTGGATGGCATCGCGCGCGCACCGACCACGCTGACCTTGTCCAGGGTCTTCGCATCGGCAGTGCTGCTGGCGTCTGCCAGCGCATCGGCGAAGGCCTGCGGGGCGGTCAGCGAAAGGGCGGAAAGCAGGGCCAGGGCCAGCGGGGCACGGCGGGAGCGGAACGGGTGGGCGCGGAGCGACATGGGGGTCTCTGGACGGGAAGTAGGTAAGCAGGCAGGCAACGCCGGCGCGCAGGCGCCAGGCACGGTAGGTCCATCCTGGGAAAGCAGGTTGCCGGGCAGCTGCGGGGAGACGGCAGTCCGTTGAGACCGTCCAGTACCCGTAGCGACAACCCTGCGATGCGCAAATGTAAATCGTTCTCAGTCGCTTTACAATTCTTGAACAATCGGGCGCGTCCGCGTAAACGTCCGGGCCGCAACGTCACCGGACCTGAAACGCAACCGGCCACCGCAAGGGTGGCCGGAGGGAAAACCGTGGCCAGGCCCGCAGGCCCGCCGGGGCAGGCTTACAGCGCCTGCAGTTCTTCGTTGGCGTTGCGCTTGGCCTCGGCCGGCTGGGTGCCCGGCGGCGGGGTCAGCATCACGGCCGGGCTGGTCTCGCCCGGCACGTCCAGGTACGGCAGCTTCAGCGTATCGCTGGTCAGGCGGCGGATCTCGTTGGTCAACGCCGGGCTGTCGTTGAGCTTGCGCCCATACGAGGGCACGATCTCCTTCAGGCGCGCTTCCCAGCCGGCGGCCATCTGCTCGGGGAAGGCCTTCTTGAGCAGGTCCAGCATGATCGGCGGCGACGTCGATGCACCCGGCGAAGCGCCCAGCAGGGCGGCCAGGGTGTGGTCCTGGTCGGTCACGATCTCGGTGCCGAACTGCAGGATCGAGCCCTTTTCCGGGTCCTTCTTGATGATCTGCACGCGCTGGCCGGCGGTGACCAGCGTCCAGTCCTCGCGCTTGGCGTTGGGGTAGTACTTGACCAGCTCGGCCTGGCGGTCGTCATCGTTCAGGCGTGCCTGACCCATCAGGTACTTCACCAGGTCCAGGTTCTCCAGGCCTACGCCCATCATCCCGGCCACGTTGTTGTGGTTCACCGAGGAATACAGGTCGAACCACGAGCCGTGCTTGAGGAACTTGGTGCTGTACAGCGCGAACGGCCCGAACAGCACGACCGGCTTGCCATCCAGCTTGCGTGCGTCCAGATGCGGGACCGACATCGGCGGCGAGCCGGTTTCGGCCATCCCGTAGGCCTTGACCGAATGGCGGCCGGCCACCTGCGGCGACTGGAAGGCCAGGAACTGGCCACCGACCGGGAAGCCAGCGTAGTTCTTCGATTCCGGGATGCCCGACAGCTGCAGCAGCTTGAGCGCGGCGCCGCCGGCACCGATGAACACGAAGCGCGACTTGACGGTGGATTCGTTGTCGGACTTCAGGTCCTTGACGGTCACGTTCCAGCTCTTGTCGTCGTTCTGGCGCAGGGCACGCACTTCATGGTTGAGGTGCAGGCTGAAGTTCGGGCTGCGCTGCAGGCCAGCGGTCAGCTGACGGGTGATCACGCCGAAGTTGACGTCGGTACCCAGCGGCATCCAGGTCGCGGCGACCTTCTGCTTCGGGTCGCGGCCTTCCATCAGCAGCGGGGCCCACTGCTTGATCTGCGCGGCGTCCTCGGAATACTGCATGCCATAGAACAGCGGGTTCTTGACCAGTGCCTGCTGGCGCTTGTGCAGGTAGGCGATGTTCTCATCGCCCCAGACGAAGCTCATGTGCGGGGTCGGGTTGATGAAATCGCTGGGCTGGCTCAGGCGCCCTTCGCGCACCTGGTGGGACCAGAACTGGCGTGAGATCTCGAACTGCTCGGCGATGCCGACCGCGCGCTTGGTCTCGATGCTGCCGTCGGGCAGTTCCGGGGTGTAGTTCAGTTCGGCGAACGCGGAGTGGCCGGTGCCGGCGTTGTTCCAACCGTCCGAGCTTTCCAGGGCAACCCCGTCCAGGCGCTCATAGACCTGGATGTTCCAGTCCGGTTGCAGCTCCTGCAGGAACGTGGCGAGCGTGATGCTCATGATGCCGCCGCCGACCAGGACGACGTCGACCGGCTTGTCGTTGCCGGCGGCCGGGACCGAGCGCTGATGCAGCGGCCAGTACAGGAACAGGGCCGCTGCCAACAGCAACAGCACGAGCAGGCCGAGGACGACCTTCGCTAGTTTTTTCATGGGGATCTCAGGTAGGGAGACATGGGAAGGATGCCGCCGCTGCCGGGAACGCCCGTGAAGACGGGCGTCACAGCGGTACCTTGATCGCAATTTTAGCCCGTTCTGGTACGGATTTGGTGCAACGCAGCATCCGGTGGCTGTGCCGGACCGGCTCAGTCACTGGCGAGAGTGAAGTACTCCAGGAGGAAATAGCTGGCTTGATAGGCTAGTGCTATCAGAGCCAATACCAGATGCGCACGCCGCTGGCGCAGGGCGAAGCCCAGCCCGGCGATCCCCAGCATCACCACGGTATGCACCCAGTAAGCGTCCCCCAGCATCTGCCAGCGGCTGTGGCCCTTGATGGCGGTATCCACCAGATCCAGCAGCGTGACCAGCGCCAACATCCCGAAGAAGCCGCCGCGCCGCTGCAGCAGGTAGTTCTCATAGCTGCCGAACTCGCGCACGTCGTCCGGGAACAGCAGCACGCAGAGCAGGTACCACGACGCGCAGTAGGCGATCACGAACAGATACAGCTCGAAGGTCCATTGCCGGACCTCGCCCAGCCGGAACTCCCACCACCAGAAGGTCACCACCGAAATCAGCGCCCAGACCACCCAGCACAGGTGGATCAGCGAGCAGCCGCGTCGTCTGGGGTGCTCGATGATGCCCGCCAGCCCGCGCAGCAGGGTGGTGATGCTCAGGCCGAGGATGATGCTGAGCACCACGCGGATGTGCAGGTAGACCGGATCGGTGTCCATCGACGTGCCCGCGGCTGGGATGCGGCGATGCTGCATCGGGGCGGGTCATCGGGTCGTGTAGGGCGGCGTGCGGCCCCGGTACGACAGCCGACCAGCGGTCGGCGCTACCGGTCCGGGGTTATCGCTTCTTGCGCACCAGCGTCGCCGAGGCCGCCAGCACCGCCCGGGTCAGCAGCGCCATGGTCTGCACATCGCCCTTCCAGTGCTGCCAGTACAGCGGCACGTCTTCCCACGCGCGCTGCTTCATGTGCACCAGGCGCCCGGCATCCAGGTGGCGTTTGACCAGCGGCAGCGGGTTCATGGTCCAGCCCAGCCCGCCCAGGTTCGCCTGCACGAACGCGCGGGTGGAGGGAATCCACCAGGTCGGTGCGGTCAGCGGCAGGTCGTTGCCCGCCAGGCGCCGGGCGAAGCGGGCCTGCATGTCGTCCTTGCGGTTGAACACCAGCACCGGCGCCTGGGCCAGCGACTGCGCATTGACCCCCTTGGCGAAGTACTGCTCATGGAAGGCCGGGGTGCAGGTGGCAGCGTAGCGGATGCTGCCCAGCGCGTGGATCTGGCAGCCCTGCACCGGCTCGTCCAGGGTGGTCACCGCGCCCAGCACCGCCCCCTGGCGCAGCAGGGCCACGGTGTGGTCCTGGTCTTCCGAGCGCAGGTCCAGGGTGGTGCCGGTCTGCCGCGCGAACTGCAGGGCGGCCTCGGGGAACCAGGTCTCCAGGCTGTCATGGTTCACCGCCACGGGGATGCTGGCGTGCGGCAGGTCCTCATCGGCGATGCCCATGCGGTGCAGCGCATCGTGCTCGAGCAGGGCGGTCTGTTCGGCCAGCTGTACCAGCACCTGGCCCTCGGTGGTGGCGACCGCCGGGGAGGAGCGTTTGACCAGCAGGCGGCCGACCCGGTCCTCCAGCGCCTTGACCCGCTGGGAGACGGCCGAGGCGGTGACATTGAGCGACTGCGCGGCCCGTTCGAAGCTGCCTTCGCGGATCACCGCCGCCAGGGCGCGGAGCTGGGCATGGTCGATGCGCATGATCTTAAGTTCCGCTAAAGATGGTTAAGTAAGTTTAGCTCTACTTTTTCATGTTGCGGCGCGACAATATGCGCCATCCGGTGCTGTACGCCTTGGCGAGGCACCGCCCCCCAGCACGACACAGGTGGTATCCCATGTTTTCGATCATTTCCGGCGGCGCCGGGCTGAGCGCGTGGCTCAGTGGTGCCGCAACCGGCATCGGCCTGTTTGCGGTGGTCGGCGCGCAGAGCGCGTTCATCCTGCGCCAGGGCATCCTGCGCAAGCACATCATTCCGGTGGTGGCGACGTGTGCCGCCATCGATGGCATCTTCATCTTCGCCAGCGTGGCCGGCCTGCGCACGCTGACCCAGGCGCTGCCGTGGCTCACCACCGTGGTGCTGTGGGGCGGCGTCGCCTTCCTGGCCTGGTACGCCTGGCAGTCGGCGCGGCGCGCGCTGGCCGGCGGTGGCGGCATGCACGTGGACGAGGGCGACAGCACCTCGCGCCGCGCGGTGCTGATCTCGGCGGTCGGTTTCTCGCTGATCAATCCGCATTTCTGGCTGGACATGATGGTGATCGGCGGTATCGCCGAGAACTTCGGCAATGCGCGCATGGCCTTCGCCGCCGGCGTGTTCACCGCCAGCTGCCTGTGGCTGACCGCCCAGGGCCTGGGGGCACGCCTGCTGGCGCCACTGTTCACCAAGCCCAAGACCTGGCGCATCCTCGACGGCACCATCGCGGTGATCCTGTCGATCCTGGCGCTCAGCCTCGCGTTCCGCGGCATGCATTGAACTCTCTCCTCGATGCAGGTCCTGGAAATGGCACCGTTCGCGGTGCCATTTTTTTTTGCACCAACAGGAATATCCCTCTGGTTGGCGGCTCGATCTTCCGCCTAGAATCGCGATCCCGGACATGAGGTCCGATGCAGCAGGGGGAAAGGATGAAGCACGTACAAAGGTTGGGATTGCTGGTATTGCTGGCCATCACGGGCCAGGCCGGCGCGGTGGATCTGGAGCGCTACCTGCGCCGGGATGCCTTCACCGATATCAAGATTTCGCCGAACGGCGACTATTACGCGGCCACCGTGCCGATGGAAGATCGCACCGCCCTGGCGATTCTGCGCAGGAACGGGGGCGAGGTGGTGGGCTCGTTCGTGCCGCCCAGGAACAATCACGCCAATCATTTCGACTGGGTCAGCGCAGAACGTGTGCTGATCGGCCTGGCCGAGAAGCAGGGTTCGCTGGACCAGCCGCGCATGACCGGCGAGCTGTATGCCATGAACGCCAACGGCGGGCGCGGCGAGCTGCTGGTCGGCTACCGCGCGCAGGACAACGGCCCGGGCACCCGCATCCAGCAGAAAAAAGTGGAGGCCGTGGCCGCGTTCCTCGCCGATGACCTGCCCGCGGACGAGCGCAACGTGCTGGTCACGATCTGGCCATTCAACGATGACCCGTTCACCCGTGCCGACCGGATGGATGTCACCACCGGCCGTCGCCAGACGGTGGCGCGCTCGCCCGTACGCCGCGCCGATTTCGTCACCGACAACCAGGGCCAGGTGCGTTTCGCCCATGGCGCGGGAACCGACAACGTCAACAAGCTGTACTACCGCGAAGGGTCGGGCACGACCTGGAAGCTCGTCAACGATGAAGCCCTGAACGGGCGGATCGAAACGGCGATCGGGTTCTCCGAAGATGGTCGGCTGGCGTATTTCAACACCGAGATGCCGCAGGGCCCCGACGCCATCGTGTCCTGGGATCCGGTGACCGAAGAGCGCAGGCTCGTGCTGCGTGATCCCGTGGTGGACGTGCACAAATACATCTACCGGCCCGGCACCTCGATCCCGGTCGGCGCGCTGTACCTGGGTGACACGCCACGCACCCGCTTCTTCGACGAACAGGGCCCCGATGCGCGGTTGTATCGCAGCCTGGAGGCGGCGTTCGGGGGCGATGCGGTCTTCGTCACGTCCAGTACCCGCGACGGCCGGCAGCTGATGGTGGAGGCATGGTCCGGGCGCAACCCGGGCGATTTCTACATCTTCGACAACGTGGCCAAGAAAGCGGACCACGTCATCAGCCGCAGCAACTGGATCGACCCGGCCGCCACCGCAGAGGTACGCCCGGTGGCCCTGAAGGCACGTGACGGGCTGCCGCTGCACGGCTACCTGACCGTGCCCGCCAAGGCCGCTGCCAAGTCGCTTCCGATGGTGGTGATACCGCACGGCGGGCCTTACGGTCCGTTCGATACCGGCGGGTACGACGCGGAAAGCCAGATGCTTGCCGATGCCGGGTACGCTGTCCTGCAGGTCAACTTCCGCGGCTCGGGCAATTACGGGCGCGCCCATCGGTCCGCGGGTGCCCGCCAGTGGGGCGGCACCATGCAGGACGATCTGACCGATGCAACCCGCTGGGCGATCCGGGAGGGCATTGCCGACGCCTCGCGGATCTGCATCTATGGCGCCAGCTATGGCGGTTATGCGGCGATGATGGGGGCGGCGAAGGAGCCAGGGCTGTACCGGTGCGCCGCCGGCTATGTAGGTGTCTACGACCTGCCGATCATGTTCACCAGTGGCGATATCCAGCGCCGCGGCTCGGGCGAGACCTACCTCAAGGAATGGATCGGCGAGCGCGCCCAATTGGCGGCGGTATCGCCGGTCAACCTGGCCGACCGCATCAAGGTGCCGGTGTTCCTCGCCGCCGGTGGCGAAGACGAGCGCGCCCCGATCCAGCACACCAGGCGGATGGAAGCGGCGCTGAGAAAGGCCGGCGTGCCCGTGGAGGCGTTGTACTACCCGACCGAAGGCCACGGTTTCTACACCGATCCGCACCGCCGCGAGTACTACACCAAGCTGCTGGCGTTCCTGTCCAACAGCCTGGGCGGAGAGACGGCCTCGGCGTCCGCGCAGCCTTGATCGCTTCATTCGGCGAAAGAACAACGACGGCACCTTGAGGTGCCGTCGTTGTTTGTGAAGGGATTGCTGGGCGCGACAGAATGCAAGTTGTTGCATGGTTTCCGGCGCGACCCCCGGGGGATGCTGGCGAGCTCTCCCCTTCTGTGTTCCCCAGCATGTGGCGCAACCTTTCCTCGACGTCCCGCCTGCGGTCTTTCCCCTGCCTTTCAGCGCCTTTGCTGCTTGTGCTGTTCTGCAGTCCCTCCCGTGCGGCCGACATCGATGACGGTCTGCAACTGACGGTGGAGCAGGCGCTCAAGATCGCAGCGCTCAGCGGCGAGGTGGACGAGTGGTCGATCCGGTTGCACAAATTGATGCGCGGTGGCGAGCCCGCGGCGCCATTGAGCGAGCCCGACGCTGCGGTACTTCATGACACCGTCCAGTTGCTGACAATGGGCAAGCTGGTGACCGAAAATGTTGTTGCAGTGGCGTACGGCAACCGGCTTGAGGGCACAGGGGCAGGTCGTCTACTGGCGGCATCGCAAGCATGGGGATTTGCCGGCGACGGCGCTCGTTGCCTGGCACAGGACGTCCGGCGCGAGCCTGTTGATGGCGCACCTCCCGCCGCCGCACCCACCGATAGGGTGGGCTATCGCGTCCAGTACGTTTGCATCGCACCACATATGCACAAAAGCCGTGCGCTGGCACAGCTGATGACGGCTGTCGTGCAGGGACAGGCCGCACCGTCGGTAGATGCACTGGAGCAGTCGATGTTGGCCGGCGAGCGCCGCGACGAGGCCCGGCCCCGGTCGATGAACGGCAGCCTCCATTTGTCCAGCGATGCACACGGCCGTAACTGGACGAGCAGCGGTGCCATTGTGAGCGAACAACTGCTGGCGGAAACACAGGTGCCGCCCACTGCGTGGATGCCGGCGCCGGTGTCGCAGGCCGAATCGGTGCGCACGGCGGTGCAGGAACTGATGCAGCGCATGCAGGTTGCCGGGGAAACGTCGGCAGACCTGCAGGATGCGATCGCCGCGCACCTCCTGCTGCGCTTTCCGGAAGTGTTGTGGGATGCCGTGCGCGAGGACATCACCGGGCTCGCGCGCGCAGTTGCCCGCCGCGCGGCCACGGCCGAATGCCGGGTGCAGGAGGTGCAGCAGGGGGAGGACAGGTATGAAGCGCACACCGTGCGCCTGGCGCAGGCAGCCTTGACATGCACGTTGCCCGCGCTGGAGTGGACCCTTGCACCTCTGGACGCCCATGATCGTGATGCGACCGCCTTGGCGGCACGCTATCGCCAGTTCCTTCAGCGCGCGACGGAAACGATCGCCACGTCACCTGCATATGCGGCCGCAACCGCAGTGGATTTTCAGGAGGTGTCCGGACCGAATGGCGACGCATGGCACGCCGAGCCAGGTGCTTTGCCCAAGCTGCTGCTGGAGGGCATCCTGCCCGCACCGTTGGTGAAAGAGCTCGGCGGCCTGGCCCTGAACGCAGATGCGCTCCATCCGGATATGCGTTTCGAGCATCTTGACGGGCGCAATCTGGACGAGTCTGGACGCGTGCTTGTGCGCCGCTTCCTGCAGGAACTGCGCGCGGCCAGACGGGTGGAATGACGTGACACTGGCGGGGCGCTGATTGCCCGGGGTTTCCCTACTTCACCCCGTGCATCATTCGCTTCAGCAGCGGCGAACAGATCAGTGCAACCGCCGCGCACCCCAGGCCGATCCACATCAGCAGCCAGAACAGGTGTTCGTAGCTGGCGGCGGCGCTGGCGATGTTCATGGTTTCGCCTTCCGGTACCTCGATCGCGGCGAGCTTGCCGAACAGCGCGGCCAGCGTTTCCGAAAACGCGGTCGCCAGGAACCACGTGCCCATCATCAGGCTGACCACCCGCGGCGCGGCCAGCTGGGTCACCGCCGACAGACCGACCGGTGACAGGCACATTTCGCCGATCTCCAGGATCAGGTAGGCCAGTACCAGCCACCACACGCTGGCCATCTGCCCGGTCGCGCCGACGTGCTGGGCGGCCAGCGCCAGGGGCACGAACGACAGTGCGGCGAAGATCAGCCCGATCGAGGATTTGACCGGCTTGGACGGGTCCATGCGGCGACGGTCCAGCCACGCCCACAGCATGGCGAACAGCGGCGCGAGCACCACCAGGAACAGGCCGCCCAGGTAAGTCAGCGAGCCGGCGGTCTGCGGAATCACCAGGCAGTCGCGGATCAGCATGACCAGCATCGCCGCGACGATCACGATGAACAATGTGCGTGGCGCGGACGAGCCCGGGCGGCGCTCGGACAGACGCGCGGCCACCACGAAGCCCAGCGGCGCCAGCAGCAGCGAGGCGATCGACCACGGCAGCGGGGTGCCACCCTGGATCACCAGCGACGGCACCAGGTCCTTGGTGAGCAGGCGGTCGGTGAAGGTCACCCAGGAGCCATAGGTCTGCTCGTACAGGGTGAAGAACACCAGCGCCATGAAGATCAGCGCCATCAGCGCGATCATCTGCTGGCGCTGCACCGGCGTGCAGCGGGTGCCGGTGAACCAGGCGAACCAGACCAGCACG
>Ga0308163_10001782_pt1 | contig 21796 bp, 13 predicted proteins | sample PhyTR1_FD_201037 | JGI IMG/M metagenome (GOLD analysis project Ga0308163, IMG submission 201037) | Phyllosphere microbial communities from UC Gill Tract Community Farm, Albany, California, United States - DLSLT.R1 | ecosystem: Host-associated > Plants > Phyllosphere > Unclassified | place: USA... | reverse complement strand
TTCAGGGCAAATACAGGATGTCCCTCACCTCAGTTAATGGTAGCTAACCACTAACTCGTTCAAGATACAAGGGCGGATTAGCGCAGCGTAATCGGCCAATGCGTGCGTTTCGGCGGCTCATAGATGGCGGATTACGGCGTTCCGCCTAATCCGCCCTACGTTTCAGACCTGCCAGGCGCCGTCGCGGTACACCTGCTCATCGTCCAGATACACCGCCTCGGTCACCGCGAACACGTCGACGTGATAGCGCGCCTCCTTGCGCTTGAACTGCGGCTTGGCGTACACGCCATGCTTGGCGCCCAGCGACAGGTGGATGCCGCACATGCGCTCGAAGGTGCCGATGTCGTCGACCATGCAGTCGCGCGAGAACGCCCGGTTCATGCCGAAACCCAGTTCGCGCAGCCATACTTCGCCCTCGTGCGCGCGAATGATGGCGAGCATGTTGTCGAATTCCGGTGTGGCGTTGTCGGCGCCCACTACGCGGCCTTGTTCGACGATCAGCGTCACCGGCGTGGCCGGCTTGTTGACCAGGAACGCGGTGTCGCCGAAAACGAAAATGCGTACCCGCCCGTTGACCGCCTCCAGGTCGCGCGCCTCGGTGAACACCTCGCCCAGCGGGAACTGGCCGCCGACGTTGTTCATGCCGCTGTAGTCGCCGATATTGAGCTTGGCCGATTCGAACGGCGAGCCGAATACCAGCCGCTCGCCGTCGCCGCTGTCGACCACGCCGTATTGCGCACGGTCGATGCGGGCCTTGAGCGCGTGGCCGACGCCGCGATAATAGGCCGGGTCGTAGGCCAGCGAAGCGATATAGTGCAGTCCCTGCTGCCCCGGCATGCGCGACAGGTGCACGTGCTCGATCACCTTCAGTCCGCGCTTGAACAGCTCGATACGGATGCGGAAGGCTTCCAGCCGAAAGCTGGTCGACTGGATCAGCACCACCAGGTCGCCCGCCGCCATGCCGGCAAAGGCGGCCAGCACGTGGTCCGGCGAGACGGTGTCGAAGTCGACGAAGCGCGCGTCCGGCACCACCCGGCGGTAGGCTTCTGTCAGCGCCCGATTGAGGTCGGTGCGGGTGTCGTAGACGATCAGCGCGGCGCGCCCCGGCGCGTGTTCGATGGCCAGCGCCAGCGTGTCGCCCACGTTGCGCTGCGCGGTGTCGACCGCGTGTTCGGGAATGTCGCCGAAGCGGGAAGTAGTCATTAAGGAAACAGGGTCTGCCGTGGGAGGAGTGCCGCATTAAAGGTGGGATTATAACGGCATTCATATGGGCATTCGCGCCGTCGCCACGCCGCAGCGCATTCTTCTTGTCATGACACGGGCTGCGATATAGAATCAGGAATATAGCCTAGCGGCAACTCCTTGGCATAACAACAGGACGCATGATGACGGTAATAATGGGACAGGATTTGCCGCTGGAGCGACCGGATGCGAACGGACGCGCCGCGTTGTTCGTGCCGACGGCCGGCATCAAGGACGACGTGCTGGAAGCGGTGCGCAAGGGGTCGGCCATTGTCGGTTTTGGCAACCATGACCGGACGCTAACCATCTATTACGAGAGCAACCGCTTCAACGAACCGAATCTGGTCAAGTGGGAGCAGAAGGCGCGCAAGGCCTTCGAGCGATTGGCCGACAACCTGCCGACCGTGTCCAAGATGGTCAGCAAGCCCGAAAATTTCGAGCAGGTCGGTTACATCAGCAGCAAGGGCATCCTGATCCGGCGCATGGAAAAGTTGTTGACCTGGCTGGAGAAGTCCGAGGCCGGCGACACCGCCCCCGCGTCGGAAAACATCGTGTTCACCCCGCCGCCTCCACCCAAGAAAATCGGCTGATTTTCCGCGCTCCCTGTCATGATGTGCCGTGCGCTGCATCGGCACGGTATGTTGTATGTTAATGACAATATGTAATTCTCTAGGGAGATGATGATGGCTACTAATACAAGCACGACCATTCGCGGCGCTGGCGCCTTGTTGCTGGCGGCCGCCGCGCTGCTGGGCGGTTGCCAGAAAGACGATCCAAGCGAGGCCGGTCCGGCCGAGCGCGCGGGCCGCAAGGTTGACGAGGTCGCGGCCAGGGCTGGCAGTGAGCTGAGCCAGGTGCGGGACAACGCCGGCCAGCAAATGAGCGAAGCGGCCAGGGACACCGGGCAAAAGCTCGACCGCGCCGCCGAAACGGCCGGGGAACGGCTGGACCGGGCCGGCGATACCGCAGGGCAGAAGATCGATAGCGCCGCCAGCACGGCCGGGCAAAAGCTCAACCAGGCCACCGAGGCGGCCGGCCGCAAGCTCGAGCAGGCTGGCGAGAAGATGCAGGAAAAGGCGAAAGAGCGCGAAGCCGCCGGTACGCCGCCCAAGTAAACGACAACCCGTGGTGGCGGGTCAGGCCGCGACGGGCGCCGACACCGGCACCGCCGCATCCCCCGACACCACACTCAGATCGACGAAGCCGTCGCGCCAGGCGCGTTCTAGGTCCTGTTCGATCGCCTCCATCGACGTGCGCTCGAAGTTGTCGAATCCGCGCACCCCGTACGCACGGTTACGGCCGTGCGATTTGGCCAGGTACAGCGCCATGTCGACCAGGTTGACCGCGCGCTCCCACGGCAGCGGCGTGCCGCCCGGCGCCAGCGGGAACGGCGAGAAGCCCACCGACACTTTTACCGAAATCTCATGTCCCTGATAGTGGATCGTCTGTGACGAGATACCCTTGAGTATCCGCAGCGCGATGTCGTCCAGCCCATGGCGCGGACTGGCCGGCAGGAAGGCCAGGAACTCCTCGCCGCCCCAGCGCACGATCATGTCGGTCTCGCGCAGTGCGATGCGCAAATTCTCGGCGATCATCTTGAGCACGACGTCGCCGGCGGCGTGGCCGTAGGTATCGTTGACGTTCTTGAAGTGGTCGACGTCGAGCAGGAACAGCGCGCCGACGATGTCGTTGCGGTGCTCGGCGCGCTTTTCCAGTTCCGGCGGTCGCTTTTCGTGCGGCGTGAGCCCGCGCATATACTCCTGGAAGTGGCGCCGGTTGTACAGCGACGTCAACGGATCGAGCGTCGATTGCGCCTTCAGTTCGAGGTTCTTCTCTTCCAGTTGCGCGTTGGCGTTGCGCACCTTGCGGTACAACATGCCGATCATCACCGCAGCCAGACCGAACACCAGCGCCAGCAGCCACCAGATGCGCTGCTGCAGGCGGCGGTTGTCGATCTCGACGCTCTTGAGCCGGTTGTCCCGGCTGAGCAGTTCGATCTGACGCTGCTTCTTCTCGGTCTCGTATTTTTCCTGCAACTCCAGCACCGCTTTCTGGCGCTGCTTTTCAAACAACTCGTTCGACAGCTCGCGCTCCCGATGATAGGCCGACAACGCGCCCGGCAGATCGCCCGAGCGTTCCAGCACCTCGCCGTATTCCCGCAGCACCTGCTGCAGATAGGGCTTGTTGTTTTCACGCGCATAGCGCGCCATGCCGGCCTCGTACTGCGCCTTGCCTTCTGTGATGCGGCCCATCGCCAGGTAAGCCTGCGCCAGGTTGATGCGTGCCATGGCGGTGCTCGATTCGTCGTTGCTGCGCTGTGTCACGCGCAAGGCTTCCAGCGCGTACTGCGCGGCGCGCGGGTAGTCCCGTTCCTTCAGATAACTGTCCGACAGGTTGACCAGCGTCTTGCCGACCATCCGCTCGGCGCCCAGCTTGCGCACCAGCTCCAGGGTGCGCAACAGCGCTTCGAGCGCGCGCCTGGGTTGTCCCGAATCGATCGCCAGCCCATATTCGGTGGTCTTGGCCATCGCCATGCGGCCTGGCGAATTGAGTTTTTCGGTTTCGGCCAGCAGCTCCACCAGGCTGGCGGAGGCCTTGTCGAACTCCTTCATCTGGGTGTAAAGCGTGGTTAGCGCGTTGAGCGCGGCGGCCGGCATCGCCGGATCGTCCTTGACGGAGCGCGACAGGTCCAGCGCCTGTTGCAGCTTGACCAGCGCCAACGGGAAATTGCCCTGCTCGGCGTAGCTCTGGCCAGCGGTGATGGTGGCCTGCGTGCGCAGCGCGGCGTTATCGGTGCTCATCGCAAGTTTTTCCGCTTCGAACGCGAGCGGGTGCGCGGCGTCGATGTCGGCCTTGGCGGACAGCACATAGACTTTGTTGAGCATGCCCTTGGCGATGATCACGTTGTCATTGAGGCTCTTGCCGTAGGCGATGACCTGCTCGGCGCCGGCCATCGCGCCGGCGTTGTCGCCCATGCGCATGCGCGAGGCGCTCATCTGAACCAGCAGCTCGGCGCGGGTGTAGGGGGATTTGTCGACCGCCTCGGGCTGCAGGGTCAGCAACTCGGCCAGCGCCTTGTCGGGAACGAAGCGGCTTTGCTCGCGAATGACGAACAGGCGGCTGTTGAGGGTGGCCTCGTCCATCCGGGCGAAGGCGGTCGTGGGAAATAATATAACAGTCAACATGACAGCCGCCGCCAGGGCGTCGGCATGTCGCCGTATCATCGCCTGGACCCGCCACCAGCTGTTTCTCTTCACCGCCAACGCCGCGCCCTCCTGTAAGCTCTCCGCCATCGCGGAATTAGTGCTGGTAATTATATTCTTGTTGCAACTACGAAAGATCGTGGCGCGCGTATTTTTCCTTGAAAACGCACACACGTGCTAAAGAGTGTGGCGCGGTTGACAAAGGATGCCGCCAATGGCGAATTCACGCGGCCAGCTGCTGCAACAGGTACAGCCGCTGATACAGGCCGCCGTCGATCTGCATCAGCTGCTCGTGCGGCCCGGCCTCGGCGATGCGGCCGTGATTGAGCACGATGATGCGGTCGGCGTCGCGGATCGTCGATAGCCGGTGGGCGATGGCGATCACTGTCACCTTGCCGCGCAATTCGTCCATCGCCACCTGTACGATTTGCTCCGTTTGCGAGTCGATGTGCGAGGTCGCCTCGTCGAGCAGCAGGATGCGCGGTTGTCCGGCCAGCGCGCGGGCGATGGCGATCAGCTGCTTCTGGCCCACCGACAGGCGCGAGCCGCCTTCGCCCAGCGGGGTGTCGTAGCCCTGGTCGAGCGCCGTGATGAAGTCGTGCGCGTGGGCCGCGCGCGCCGCCGTTTCGATTTGCGCCTGCGTCAGGCCGCGTCCCATGTCGATGTTTTCGCGGGCCGAGGCGGCCAGCAGGAACGGGTCTTGGGGCACCAGCCCGACCTCGGCGCGGAAGCGTTCGTTGTCGATGTCGTCGAGCGGCACGCCGTGGATGGCGATGCTGCCGTGGCGCGCCGGATAGAAGCGCAGCAGCAGCGACAGCAAGGTCGATTTGCCGCTGCCGGTATGGCCGACGATGCCGAAGAACGATCCCTGCGGGATCTCCAGCGACAGGTCGTGCAGCACCGTCTGGCCTTCGTTGTAGGCGAAATTCAGATGGCTGATCGCCACCGCCGCCGTGCTGCCGTTGTCGCGGCTATCGGCGCCGGCGTTGCTGTCGTTGCTGCCACTGTTCGCATGGCCGGGCGACGTGGCCGTATGCTCGTCGGCCGCCGCCTCGTCCAGCAAGGTCGCCACGCGGGCGCTGGCCACCACCGCCTGCTGCAGTTGGCTGAACTGCATGGTGATCTGGATCAGCGGCTCGATCACGCGTGCCAGATAGCTGATGAACGCATACAGCACGCCAACCTCGGAGGCGGTCATCTCGCGGTTGCCGAACATGAAGATCACGGCCGCCAGCAGGATGATGTTGAACAGGTCCAGCGCGGGGCGCAGCAGCCAGGCGTTGGCGCGCAGCTCGGCCAGGCGCGCCGTGTAGTGGTCCTGGTTGGTGGCGGCGAAGCGGGCGCCGAAGCGGGCCTCGGCGTTGTTCGCCTGCAGCACGCTCATGCCGCCGATCGACTCGGCCATCTGGCCGTTGATGTCGCTGCGCAGCGCGCGGGCGCGGGTGACGGCCGGCGCGCTCCAGCGCTGGTACAGCCAGACGATCACCAGCACCGCCGGCAACAGCGCCAGCACCATCGACATCAGGCGCCAGTCCAGCCACGCCATCGCGGCGATGGTGCCGACCAGCACGATCGTGCTGTCGAGCATGACGAACAGCACCTGGATGTACAGGTTCTTGACCGCCTCGGTGTCGTTGGTCACGCGCGAGACCAACTGGCCGGTGATGGCGCGGTCGAAGAACGACATCGGCAGCAGCAGCACGTGGCTGTAGACCATCTGCCGCAGCCGCATCACCGAGCGCATCGCCAGCCCGGACAGGCGCACCAGCTGCAGGTAGCGCAGGCCGCTGGCGATCCAGCCGGTCAGCAGCAGGCCGGCCAGCAGCGCGGCCATGCGCGGCCAGTCCAGGTGGCGCGGCAGCAGGTGCTCGTCGATCAGCGCCTTGCCCATGATCGGGCCGAGCACCTCGAGCAGCGCCGCCAGCATCAGCCACATTACGGCCCAGCCCAGGTGGTGCTGGTCGGGGCGGGCGGCGCGGTGCAGCAGCGCGAACGCCTGGCGGGTCTGGCCGCCGGGTTTTTCGGCGATCTTGCGGCCGGTGTTTTCGTCGAGGTTTTCCGCGGTATTAGAGGGCATCGAGACTGGCTTCCAATTGTTGATAGCGCCACTGGCTGGCATACCAGCCGTCCTGCGCCAGCAGTTGTTCGTGGCTGCCGGTTTCGCTGATGCGGCCATCGCGCAGCACGACGATCAGATCGGCGTTGACGACCGCGCTGAGGCGGTGGCTGGCGATGACGGCGCTGCGGCCGGGGCGCGCCCGGCGCAATTCTTCGAGATGCTCGAGGATGCGCGTTTCGGTGCCGGTGTCGACCGCCGACAGCGCGTCGTCGAGCAGCAGCAGGTCGTTATCGGCCAGCAGCGCGCGGGCGATGGCCACGCGCTGGCGCTGGCCGCCGGACAAGGTGATGCCTTTTTCGCCGACCTCGGTCTCATACCCGTTCGGGAACTTGAGGATGTCGTCGTGGATGGCGGCCAGGTTGGCCGCGTGTACGACCTGCGCGCGGGTGGCGTCGGGACGGGCCAGCGCGATGTTGTCGGCGATCGACGACGAGAACAGGAACGACTCCTGCGGCACCCAGCTGATCGCCGCGCGCAGCGCCTGCAGCCGGTACTGGTCGATCGGGTGGCCGCTCCAGCGCACGCTGCCCGATTGCGGCGTGAGCTGGCGCATCAGCACCCGCAGCAGGGTCGATTTGCCGCAGCCGGTCGGACCGACCAGGCCCAGGGTCTGGCCGGGTTTCAGTTCCAGCGTGATGTCGCCGAGCGCCGGCGTCGATTGCTCCGGGTAGGCGTAGCCGACGCCGGCCAGCGCCAGCGGTCCCGGTTCGACCTTGTCCAGCGTGCCATGGTCGTCGATGGCCAGCGGCGCGTCGAGCATCGGCTGCAGGCGCTGCCAGGCGGCGCGTCCGCGTTCGATCAGCGACAGCACCCAGCCGGCCGCGAACATCGGCCAGATCAGCTGGCCCAGGTACATGGTGAAGGCGGTCAGCGAGCCGATGGTCAGCTGGTCGTGCCATACGAGATAGCCGCCCAGGCCGATGGTCAAGGCGCTGGTGGCGGTCAGCGTCAGGCCGACGGCCGGCTCGTAAGCGGCTTCCCACACCTGCGCGCGCAGGCTGGCATCGGACGCGTGCCGCGCCAGCTCGCCGAATTGCTGCGCGCTGCGCTGTTCCAGGCCAAGCGCGCGCAAGGTGCGCACACCGGACAGGGTTTCCTGGACATGGTCGTTCAGGTAGCTGAAGCGCTTGAGCGAATCGGTCGAGGCGGTGTGGATATGGCCGGAGATGTACCAGAACGCCCAACCCATCAACGGAAACGGCAGCAGGGCCACGCAGGCCAGGCGCCAGTCGACGCCGAGCAGCATCACGCCAAGCACCAGCACCAGGGTCAGCGCGCCGTCGAAGCCGGCCAGCATGGCTTCGCCGGCGGCCATTTCGATGGCGTCGATATCGTTGGTGGCCAGCGCCATCAGGTCGCCGGTGCGCTGGCGCTGGTAGAAGCCGGCGCCCTGCAGCGACATGCGCGCGTACAGGCGGGTGCGCAGCGACACGCCCAGCTTGTAGGCGGCGCCGTACAGGATCTGGCGCCAGGCCACGCGCAGGAAGTAGATGGCCAGGCCGATCAGCAGCAGGCCGCCGATTTCCATCAGCAGGGCATTGCCGGACAGCGTGTGGCTGGCCAGGCCGTCGATCATGGAGCCGACCTTGCGCGGCACCCAGACGGTGAGCGTCGCCACGCCGGCCAGCATCAGGCCGGAGACGGCATAGGCGCGGCTGTGCTGGCGTACGAAGCCGCCAATCAGCGCTGAGAGTGTAGACATTTTGCCTCGGAATAGCGTGAGGCCGGCGGAACGTTGCCGGCGCGTAGTCCGTTAGGATACAGCAAGGCAAAGAAAAAGTTTTGCAACCCCGTACGCCGTTAGCGAGACGCTGGCGTCACCGCATGGCAAAGAAAAAGTTTTTGCAACCCCATACGCCGTTAGCGAGACGCTGGCGTCACCGCTTAGGGGTCGGACCCCTGGGGGTCCGACCCCGCATGGCAGTGCGGGTTAAAAAAAAGCGGACCGAAGCCCGCGCGGTCTACCCTGGCGCTGTGACCCTGGTTATTTCTTGCCTTTACCGCCGCTGATCATGTCGAGCTGCTTGCCCGGCGCCGGTTTGCCCTTCGGCGCCACGTCCTTCAACTTGGACGGCTTGGTCTCCTGCGCCAGCGCGATCGGTTTTTGCGGCGGCACCGGGAAAGACGACTTGACCGATGGTTTCAATTCGGTTTTGACGTCGGCCTTCACTTCGGCCGGCTTGGGCGGCGCGATCGGGGCGGCGGCCGGCTTCGGCTTGACCGGCTCCCTGGCCGCCTTCTGCGGCGGCGTGGCGACCGGTTCGTTGGCCGAGGCCGTCGATGCTTGCGCGATCACGGGTGCGCTGTCCGGCGTGGCGACGGCGGCCGAGACTGCCGCCGCCAGGGTCTGCGGCGGCGCCGCCGGTTCGCTGGCGCTGGCTGCGGGTGTCGGGGCCGACGGCGGGGCAGGTGCAGTGGCAGGGGCCTGGTCCGGGGCGGCGCTCACCGGAGCGATCGACGCCAGCGGCGCGGGCTTGGCGACGGTCGCCGGGTCGGGCGCGGCGGCTGCCGGCTTGGTCAGCACCGACAACGACGCCAGCGGCGACGCCTTGGCCAGTTCCTGCGCCTGCAGAATGCCGCCCTGCGCGCTTTGCAGCAGCTCGGACTGGGCTGCGGTGGCGATGCTGACCAACTGGCGGCCGTAGGCCAACAGACTGTCGAAGCCGGTCGGTTGCGCCGCGTTCAGGCTGAACAGCTCCTGGGCATCCTTGGCATCGAGTAGCTTCCTGGCGGCGGCCGACGATTTTTCGACCGAGGCCTTGGTGGCGTTGATGTTGAGCGCGATGACTTTTTCGGCGCTGTCGACGGCCGTGCTGGCGAAGGTGTTAAAAAACTTAAACTGTGCTTCCAGTTGCGATTTCGTGACGGCGGAAAACTGTTCGGTGAGCGAAGACATGGTTTCTCCTGGACGAGGTGTAACGTCTGTTGCGATGCAATATGAGAACATTCTAGCGACGAACATCAGGCTTGGAAAGTTATTTTTTGTACCATTTAGGAAAGAGTGCCGCTAGGAAAAAAGCGGGGCGGGGCCTATCGACGCTTGCTTTGATCCAGCGCAAATGACATGCCGAAAGCCTCTTGATTGCTGCGGCGCAACAATTGGTGTATTTGGGTGAAAGTGACTACAATCGGCTTACTGAAAAACAACGCCGGGAGCGTCTCCATGGATGTGGTCATCCGCAATGCCAATCTGGCCGACGGCCGGCAGGGCGTCGATATCGCCATCGAACACGGGCGCATCGCCGCCGTCGCTCCGGCGCTGCCGGTCACCGGCGCGCGCGAGATCGACGCTGGTGGCGACCTGGTCAGCGCGCCTTTCGTCGACGCCCATTTTCACATGGACGCCACGCTCAGCTATGGCCTGCCGCGGGTCAACGCCTCCGGCACCTTGCTCGAGGGCATAGCGTTGTGGGGCGAGTTGAAGCCGGACCTGACGCAACAGGCGTTGGTCGAGCGGGCGTTGCAGTATTGCGACTGGGCCGTGGCGCGCGGGCTGCTGGCGATCCGCTCGCACGTCGATGTATGCGACGACCGCCTGCTGGCGGTCGAGGCGCTGCTGGAGGTCAAGCGGCTGGTGGCGCCGTACCTGGATTTGCAGCTGGTGGCGTTTCCGCAGGACGGCGTACTGCGCAGCCCGACCGCGCTGGCCAATCTCAAGCGCGCCATCGCCATGGGTGTCGACGTGGTCGGCGGCATTCCGCACTTCGAGCGCACCATGGCCGACGGCGCCGAATCGGTGCGCATCCTGTGCGAGTTCGCCGCCGACAAGGGCTTGCGGGTTGATATGCACTGCGACGAATCGGACGATCCGCATTCGCGCCATATCGAAACCCTGGCCTGCGAAAGCAACCGGCTCGGGCTGCACGGCCGGGTGACCGGTTCGCACCTGACGTCGATGCATTCGATGGACAATTATTATGTCAGCAAATTGTTGCCGCTGATCCGCGAGGGCGGCGTGGCGGCCATCGCCAATCCGCTGATCAACATCACCTTGCAGGGCCGCCACGACAGCTATCCGAAGCGGCGCGGCATGACGCGCGTGCCGGAGATGCTGGCGGCCGGCATCGACGTCGCCTTCGGCCACGATTGCGTGATGGACCCGTGGTATAGCCTGGGCTCGGGCGATATGCTGGAAGTGGCGCAGATGGGCCTGCACGTGGCGCAGATGACGGGGCAGGACGCGATGCGGGCCTGCTACGAGGCGGTGACGACGACGCCGGCCCGCATCCTCGGGCTGGAGCATTACGGCATCGCGGTGGGCAATCATGCCGACCTGGTGCTGCTGGACGCGGCCGATCCGGTCGAGGCGATCCGGCTGCGCGCGGCGCGGCGTCTGGTGATGCGGCGCGGCCAGGTCATCGCCGAATCGCCACGCGCGCATGCGCGGCTCAATCTGCCGGGCCGCGCGGACAGCGTTAATTTCCGCCTGAACCGTTAGCGGCTGGACTTGCCGGCGGAAATCCATGACAATCGAACATGATTTTTGAAGACGCGTTGGGCGGATCAGGCGGAACGCCGTCATCGGCCATGCACGCACGGCCGGCGGCGCAACCATGGCCGATTACGCTGCGCTAATCCGCCCTACGTATTTCCGTGGGACGCACACCATCCGTACTGGAGCCGACTTGAAAGAAATCGCCATACGCGCCGCCACGGAAGCCGACTTCGGCGCCATGTGGGATATTGCGCAGCAACTGGTCGCCAGCGGCGGCGCCTATTTCTTCTCCGCTAACACCAGCCGTGACGATTGCCACGCTTACTGGTTCGCGCCAGGCGTGCAGTCGTATGTCGCGCTGCTCAACGGCGAACGGCTGGTCGGCATGTACCGCCTGATCCCGAACCAGCGCGACCGTGGCGCCCACGTGGCCAGCGCCTCGTTCATGGTCAGCCCGGCCGCGCAGGGCGTCGGCGTCGGCAAGCTGCTCGGCGGCGACTGCCTGGTCCGCGCGCGCGCCCAGGGTTACCTGGCGATGCAGTTCAATTTCGTGGTCAGCTGCAACGTCCCGGCGGTGCTGCTGTGGAAAAAGCTCGGTTTCTCCATCGTTGGCACGTTGCCGCGCGCTTACTACCACCAGTATCTGGGCTACGTCGACGTCTACGTCATGTACCAGTTGCTGGACGATCCCTCCAACTGGCCGGACGCCTGACTTCATGCACATCCTCGACACCCCACGCCTGCGCCTGCGCACCATCGAAGTCGACGACGCCGCGTTTTATTACGATCTGGTCAACGACCCGACCTGGCTGGAGTTTATCGGCGACAAGGGCATCCGCAGCCTCGACGACGCGCGCACCGCCATCGTCGATGGTCCGCGCGCGATGCAGCAGCGCTGTGGCCATTCGCTGTATGTGATGGAGCGCAAGAGCGACGGCAGGGCGCTTGGCCTGTGCGGCCTGATCCTGCGCGATCCGCTGCCCGAGCCCGATATCGGTTACGCCATCCGTCCCGAGTTCTTTGGCCAGGGCTACACCCATGAGGCGGCGGTCGCGGTACTGGCCCACGCGCGCGGGGCGCTGGGCATGAAGCGCGTGCTCGGTCTGACGAACCCGGGCAACGCCAAGTCGATCAGCCTGCTGCGCAAGCTGGGGTTGACGTTTGTCGAAACCAGGCCGCTGCCGCCCGATGATCGTCCCACCAATATTTACTGCATCGAGTTTCCGCCGGAACCAGGCTGATCTGCCGAGCAGGCGCGGGTGTCATGGGCCTTGCTTGCTATCCGACCCGGGTTTGATGCCCGTCAAGCGCCGCGCCGAACGCGCATTGCTGACGAGCAGTCTCCACTATGATTCGCTCTTCACCGCTGTACCAAAAGAAGAGGGATTCCCATGGAGCTCCTGTGGCCGGCATTGATTGGCATCACACCGTGTCTGTTGGCGCTGTGGTATGGCGGAACGCAGGTGCGCGTGCTGCGTCGGCGCTGCGCGCATTTGCAGGGCGCGCTGGAAACCCAGCGCGACACCGAAATGCGGCTCGACTTCATCGCCCATCACGACTGCCTGACAGGCCTGCCCAACCGCCTGCAGTTCCAGCTGCGGCTCGAACATGGCGTCGCTTACGCGCGGCGTCACAGAACTCTGCTGGCGGTGCTGTTCATCGACATCGACCACTTTAAGCAGATCAACGACACGCTCGGCCACGACGCCGGGGACCAGGTGCTGGTGCAGTTCTCGCAGCGTTTGCGCCAGTGCGTGCGCGAGGTCGATACCGTGGCGCGCCAGGGCGGCGACGAGTTTATCCTGTTGTTGACCGAACTGCGCGACGCCGACGACGCGCGCCAGGTGGCCGACAAGATCATCGCCGCCATCGGCGCGCCGTTCACCATCCACGGCGAAGCGCTGCGGGTGGGCGCCAGCGTCGGCGTGGCGGTTTATCCGGATGACGACGAGAGCCTCGAAGAGCTGGTCGAGAAGGCCGACCTGGCGATGTACGCGGCCAAGCAACGCGGCAAGGGCACCAGCGTGCGTTTTTTGCCGAGCATGCAGGTCAAGGCGTATTCGCGGCTGATCCTCGAGACGGCGCTCAGGCATGCGCTCGACCACAAGGAATTCGTGCTGGCCTACCAGCCCAAGCTCGATCTGCGCGAACAGCGCATCACCGGCGTCAAGGCGCTGCTGCGCTGGAACCATCCGGAGCTCGGACTGGTGATGCCGCTCGATTTTCTGCCGGTGCTCGAGGAGAGCGCGCTGATATTGCCGGTCGGCGCCTGGGTGCTGGCGACGGCGGCGGCGCAGGCGCGAATCTGGATGGAGCGGGGACTGCCGCTGACGGTGTCGGTGCACCTGTCGCCGCGCCAGTTCTATCAGAAGGACATCGCCGAGACCTTCGCCGCGATACTGGAACAGACCTTCGTGCCGGGTCATTTGATCGAGCTGGAAATCACCGAAGGCATGCTGATCGACCGCAACCAGAATTGCGAAGCCAACTTGCGGCGCTTGAAGGAGCTGGGGGTGCGGATTTCCATCAGCGATTTCGGCACCGGCTACGCCTCGCTTAATTATCTGCGGCGCTTCCCGGTCGATGTGGTCAAGATCGACAAGAGCTTCATCGACGAGCTGCAGGGCGCGCGCCAGCCCGCCGGGACGCAGGATGCCCCCAACGGCGCGGGCGACGGCGCCATGGTGCGCGCCATCATCGCGATGGCCCACACGCTCAACATGCGGGTGATCGCCGGCGGCGTCGAAAACGGCGACCAGCTGGAGCGCTTGATCGCCATGGGCTGCGACGAGGCGTTTGGCTTCTGCCTCAGCCCCGCCGTGTCGCCTGGCGAGGTGGAGGCGTTGCTGGCCAACCGCGACCAGGCGATCGAAGTGCTTACTTCTTAGCGGCGAAGAACCAGGTCAACGGCAGGTGTGCGCGGGCCGCCCACGATTTCTCGTTGTGGACGCCGTCGGGCGACTCGTAAAAATACAAGTCCTCATCGAGCTTGTAGCCTTGCGCCAGCATGGCGTCGCGCATTTTCAGCACGTGTGCGATGCCGTCCTTTTTGACGCCGGCGTCGAGGTAGAACTTGACCGGCTGCCGCGCGGGCACGTTCTTCACGAACGCGTCGTCATTCCACCAGAACGAGCCGGATACGCCGGCGGCCTTGGAGAAAATCTCCGGATGCCGTTGCGCGATGTAGACCGAGGCCAGGCCGCCCAGCGAAGAGCCCATGATGGCCGTGTGGTCGCGGTCGGGCAGGGTGCGCAGGTTGGCGTCGGCCCACGGTTTGACCGTATCGACCAGGAAGGCCATGTAGGCGTCAATTTTTCCGCCGCCGTGTTTCGGATCGCAGCAGGGCGTGTATTCGTCCATGCGGTCCTTGGTGTTGTCGATGCCGACCACGATCACCGGTTCGATGTCGCCGCCGGCGATCAGGCGGTCCATCGTGGTGCCTATGTCCCAGGCGACGCCGAACGAAGCGGTCTTGGCGTCGAACAGGTTTTGGCCGTCATGCATGTAGAGCACCGGATAGCGGCGCTGCGGTGCGTTGTCGTAACCGGGCGGCAGGTAGATGCGCAGGCTGCGGCTGTTGCCCAGCTGCGGCGACGCGAAATTCTCGACGATACGGATGGTGCCTGCCGGCGCGGCCGATGCTTGCGCGCCGGCGCCGGCGTCGTTGCCGGTGCTGGCGTCCGGCGCGACCGGCATCACGCGCACCCCGTGGATATCGAACTTGTTCGACGGTCCCTTCACGCCACCGGCGTCGCTATAGGTGGTGTTACTTTTCAGATAGGTCATGTTGTAGTGGTCCTCCAGTTCCAGACGGTAACTGCCGGCCTTGAGCGCGGCGCGGATCGGCGTCGAGTACGACGGGCCGGCCTGCTCCGGCGAGTGCGGCAGCTGTACCACGCCGCCCGCCACGACCTTGCCGTCGCCGTCTTTCAACGACAACCATTTTACGCCGCCGCTGATACCGAGGTTGATCTGGTGTGCGTTGTTGCGGTACCTGATCTGCACCGCGTAGTTGCCCTCGCGTGCGATCTTGATGTCGCGCACGGCGAACTTGTCGGCCGGCGCGCCCCAGCCGGCGATGCGTCCACCGGCGGCTGCAATGCTGGACTCGATGTTTGCCGGTGCGCGATTGTCGCCGACGCTGATGTCGATGCCTTTTTCGAGGCAGACCGGCGCGCTGTGGTGGCTGCGGTTGCCGGAGCCGCTGTACATCGCCTCCACCGCGTAGCACAGGTTACCGGCTTCCTTGTCGAGCCGTGGCGCGCGGCGGTCGGCCCACTTGCTGGCGGTGATGCGCCGGGTCGCCAGTGTGCCGTTGCGGTAGATGTTGTAGACCACGCCTTTGCCCGCACCCGGATAGGCGATGTGCAGCGTAGGGAAGCCGTAGGTGCCGCGTTCCAGCTTGACGATGCGCGGCTCTGACGGCGAGTAAACCGACGGGTCCTCCACCAATGGCTTGGCGCTGACGCTGCGTTTGTCCTGATGCCCCGGCAGCAGTTCGCCCAGCTGGATGTCGATCACATTGTCGTCGGCCAGCGCGGACCAATCCAGCGATGGGCTGGCGGCCTTGCCGTTCACCGTCACCTTGTCGACCGCGTAGTAGCCGTGGGTCGCTGATGGCGCGGCGGCCGGCAGCAGCAGACGTACCTGCATGCGTTTGCCGCGCACCGTCAGGTTGTTCAGCGTCGCCACATCGGTGCCGGCGAAAGCTTCGCGGCGCAGCTTGGCCGTGACGAAAGGACGCAGCGCGATGCCACTGTCGGTCGTGCGCACGCCGAATACCTCGCCCACCACCATGCCCAGATAGGCGCCCACGGACCACAGCTGCCGGCGCGAGTTGACCACCGGTCCGCTCAAATCGACCTGCTTGCCGGCCAGGTTGCGCTTATCCTCCAGCATCGGTTGGCCCGACAGCCATTCCAGGTTCTCCATATTCGACAGGTTCAGCGCAGCGCCGCGCATCAGCGTGTCGTAGGCCGCATCGGCCACCGCGACGTTGCCGTGCATTGCCGCCGCCTTGAGGCCGTACGCCGTCACGAAAGGCCACATGGCGCGATTGTGATAGACCGCCGTTCCGGCCTGCTGCGGATAGATCACCGGCGCGCCGAGCGGGCCATGCGGATAGCGCGCCAGGATGCTTTGCGCCTGCCGCTCGTCGGCGATGCCGGTGACGATGGCCAGCGATTGCCCCAGCCAGTCGTACTTGTACAGCGGCGCACCGTCGAAGTGGCCGGCGGTCAGGCTGCTGTACATACCGGCGTCGGCCTGCCAAAAGCGCTGGTTGATGGCGCGTTTCAGATCCGCCGCCCAAGCCGTGTATTTCTCGGCCAGCGCTTTGTCGCCTTGTTCCGCGGCCAGTTGCGCTGCCAGCGTCAACGCCTTGTAGTGACCAGCGTTGGTCGACAGCGCCTTCGACGTCGCCATGCTGGCCAAGTCGCCTGGTATCCATGCGGCGTAGCTTTGGTCGCGCCAGTCGAGGAACGATTCTTCGCCGTTGTACAAGCCATCGGCGCGGTCGTAGACGGCGATCCTGTCGTTTTCAAGCGTATTGGTGAGCGCCTTGAGCGCGATGGCGGCAAACGCGGTGCGCTCGGTGGGCGCCAGCGCCTTGAGCGCCTCGTCGGCGCCGAAGGCCCAGCTGATACGGTCGGTGCTGACCGGCCAGCTGCCGCCGCTGCCGGTGTCCTGGATGATTTGCAGGCCGTCCGCGCTGCCGGCGACGTGTGCGCCCGGCGAGACGCCATCGCGGTAGCCGGACAGCTTGAACAGCAGCGAATTACGCACGCGTTGCGGGTCCAGCATGCCCAGGCCCAGCGACGCGGCGTAGGACAGGTCGCGGGTCCATACGTAGTGCCACAACTCGCCGGTTTCAAAACACTCGCAGGGGATGGCGTTGCCGCCGTTGTAGCTGCCGTCGCGGATTTCGCTGACGGCGTCTTGTTTCATTTCCACGCCGGCCAGCGCGAACAGCGCGTCAAAGGCGAGGGTGCCGCTGCGAACGGTCGGCAAGGCCGCCGATTCCTGGTACCCCACTTGCTGCTTGCCGCCTTCGCGCACGCGCAGGGTGGTGGCTTGCGTGTAGCTGCGCAGTGCGGCGCTTGCATCCGGCGTCGCATAGCGGACGGTTTCCTGCTTGCCGTCCCAAGTCGGATAGTTGGCGGTGGCGGTGGCTGGCGTAGCGGCCGATGCCAGCGAAGCCAGGGACATTGCGGCGCACAGCGCGGTCAGGCGAAAACTCATTGTTCAATCTCCAGTATCAGCGCCGAACGCGCCGGCAGTTTTATTTCTCCGTCCAGCGCCACGCGCCGGCCGGTCAGGACATCGACGCCAACTTGCGCGGCGCCCAGCATCTCGTGGAAGCGCGCTGTCTTCAGTGTGGTCTCGGCTTTGTTCTTGTTGAGGGCGACCATCACCTTTTTCGCGTCATCGTAGCGGAAGTAGACGTAGGTATTTTGCTCGGGGCCGAAGTGCATGGTCCGGCCATGATGGATGACCGCCGCGCCCTTGCGCCAATTGAGCAGCTTTTTCATGTAGGCCTGCGCGTCCGCCTGCTTGGCGCTCAAGCCGGCGCCGGTGAAGGCGTTGACGGTGTCGCCGCGCCAGCCGCCGGGAAAATCCTGGCGGTAGGATGGGTCGTCGCGTCCCTTGGTGGTGCTTGTCATCAGGATCTCGGTCCCGGTGTAAAACTGCGGGATGCGCGGCGCGGTCGCCACAAACGCCATCGCCATGCGGAACAGGCCCTCGTCGGCATGTAACTCGCTATAGATGCGCGACATATCGTGGTTGCCTTCGAAGAGCACCAGGTTACCCGGATTCGGATACAGGTGATCGAGCGACAGCGCCTCGTACAGATCGGTCAGGCCGCGCTCATCGTCGTCGGGCGCGGCCAGCGAGCGGCGCAGCGCATCGGTCAGCGGGAAGTCCATCATGCTTGGCATGTGCGAGACGTAGCCGTCGAAATTCCGTTTGCCCTGCTGCCAATGCGCGACCACCGGCGCCAGCGTGCTCCATTCTTCGCCGACCAGGTTCAGTTGCGGATACTCGGCCATCAGGCTGCCGGACCATCGGCTCAGGAAGGCCGTATCGGAATAGCCGTAGGTATCGACGCGCAGACCCGCCAGCCCGGCGTACTCGATCCACCAGATATTGTTCTGGATAAGATAGGTCGCGACGAAGGGGTTGGCCTGGTTCAGGTCCGGCATGCCCTGGGCGAACCAGCCGGCGGTGAAATTGCGCTTGTCCCCGGCGGACGCGTACGGGTCCTGCACGGCTGTGCGGTGGTGCGCGGTCGGTACGAACTTGCCCTGGTAAGTCAGCCAGTCCGGCGTGGGCATGTCCTGCAGCCACCAGTGCTTGCTGCCGATGTGGTTGAGCACAACATCCTGGATCACGCCCAGCCCCTTGGCGCGCGCCCGCGCCACCAGGTCGCGGTATTCTTCGTTGCTGCCGTAGCGCGGATCGATGCGATAGTGGTTGGTGGTGGCGTAGCCATGATACGAATGGGTCGGCATGTCCGATTCCAGCAGCGGCGTCGGCCAGATAACCGTGTAGCCCATGTCCGCGACGTAGTCCAGGTGGTCGGCGATGCCCTTGAGGTCGCCGCCGTGACGGCCCGAGCGTTCGGCCCGGTTGAGTTTGTCGGGCATGGTGGCGATGCTGTCGTTGGCTGGATTGCCGTTGGCGTAGCGGTCCGGCATCACCTGGTAAATCGCGTCGCTGCTGTTGAAGCCGGCACGCCGCGCCGAATTCCTGTCGCGGGCGAGCAATTGATACGCGTAACGGATGATGCGGCCATCGCGCCGAAAGGTCAGGTCAAGCTTGCCAGGTGCCGCCTCTGGCGAGATGTCCAGGTCGACGAACAGATAGTTCCTGTTCGCCACGCGTGACACCGAAGTGATACGCACGCCCGGGTAATTTACCGCCGGCTCGAGGTCGGCAATCCTTGGGCCGTGCACCATCAGCTGAAGCTTGCTGTTTTGCATGCGGGTCCACCAGGACGGCGGCTCCATGTGCTCGATGCGGTAGTCGGTCGCGCTGGCAGAGGCGGGCAGTAGGGCGCCCGACAGCAGGCATGCCATGATCATTTTCTTCATACGGTCTCCGTGCACATCCTTTAAGTAGTCGTACTACACAGGCGTCTTGTTGTTCCAATGAGCGGTTTATTTCTGGTCTGAGCCGCAGAATACTCTGAATGACCGGTGTCATCAAACCGTCGCCTGGATGGGAATTTACTCGAAATACAAAAAGCTTGTGGTTTTTCGGTTGTCACGCCGATATCGGCTGGTTCTTGGCGGGCGCCACGAAGCCGTGGACCCTTTAAGTCAGCAGTAAACTGACATTTGCTTTCAAAAATACGTCGTTTTTTCGGAAAATATGTAGTTCTACTACATATGATTCGGTCGGTTCTTGTAGTGGAAATACAACGAGAAATCGGTCCTCATAGGGAGGCGGCATGTAGCGTGCGCCCGTAATACGTAGGTAATCAGAAGTTCCATTGACAGTGAATCTAGTTTTAGTACAAAATTCTTGCCAGAACGTCTTGAGAACGTCAGCTTTCCTTGGATTCCCGTGTAGTTGTGACGCCCGAATGCGGTGCGACTGATGTTGCGGGAAATTAATTTATGTCGTGTATGAGGGGACATTGAATGAGTATTTTCGCAAATAAGCGCAGCAAGAGCGCTGCATTTCCATTGAAGCCGGTTGCAGCGGGGTGCGCTTTGTTTGTAGCGGCGTTCGCCAGCCCGGCACACGCGCAGACCGCCGCCGAAGCGCCGGCTGCGGCCGAGGCGCCGATCGCGTCCGTCGTCGTGTCCGGTATCCGCCGCGGTATCGAGGGCGCCATTTCGGTCAAAAAGGATGCGAGCTCCATCGTTGAGGCCATCTCGGCCGAAGACATCGGCAAGCTGCCGGATGTCAGCATCGCCGAATCGATCTCGCGCCTGCCAGGCCTGGCCGCCCAGCGCGTCGCCGGCCGTGCCCAGGTGATCAGCGTTCGCGGCCTGTCGCCGGACTTCTCCACCACCTTGTTGAACGGCCGCGAGCAGGTCAGCACCGGTGACAACCGCAGCGTCGAGTTCGACCAATACCCCTCCGAGTTGATGAGCGGCGTGACCGTGTATAAAACCCCGGACGCCGGCCTGGTCGGCCAAGGCCTGTCGGGCACCATCGACATGCAAACCGTACGTCCGCTGAACTTTTCCAACCGCACCGTGGCGTTGAACGCCCGTGGCGAGAAGAACTCGCTGGGCAAGATCGGCAACGCCAAGGACACCGGCAGCCGCTTCAGCGCCAGCTATATCGACCAGTTCGCCAACCGCACGATCGGTATCGCGCTTGGCTACGCCCGTCTGGAAACTCCGATCCTGTCCAATGAAACCGGCCTGTACGAGCCATGGAAACGCGACGCGCGCAACGGCCTGCCGGCCGGCACCTTCGCCTCGAACGGCATCAAGGCGGTGGCCCGCAGCGGCGAGAACCAGCGCGACGGCGTGATGGGCGTGCTGCAATACCGTCCGAACAAGCAATGGACCAGTATCCTCGACGTGTACGCGTCGCGCTTCAAGGCCGAGGAAACCGCCAACCAGCTCGAAATTTCGCTGGAGCAGGGCGAGTCGAACTACAACCCGGTCCAGGTCAACAACGGCACCATCGCCGGCGGCACGCTCAACAACGTGCGCCCGCTGGTGCGCGGCATGTACAACAAGCGCAAGGATGACATCCGCGCGGTGGGCTGGAGCAATGAATTCCGCAACAACGACTTCACCATCTTCGCCGACCTGAACTACTCGAAGGCCAAGCGCAACGAGCTGAACCTGGAAAACAATCTGCAATACAGCAACGGCGGCGCCTCGGCATTGCTGGACAAGGTCAACCTGGGCTACGGCAACGGCGGCTACTCGCAGCTGACCCCTGGCCTCGATTACAGCAACCCGGCCAATCTGTTCGTCGGCAATACCATCTACGGCTCCGGCTACGGCAAGGCGCCGAGCGTGGAAGACGAACTGAAAGGCGCCAAGCTGACCGCCAACGTGCGTGCCGGCGGCGATCTGGAAAAGATGTTCTCCAGCTTCGACTTCGGCGTCAACTACGCCGACCGCAGCAAGAGCAAGCGTCAGCCGGAAGGCAATATCAATCTGGTCGGCGCGCCGGTGGCCGTCCCTGGCAGCCTGCAATACGGTACCGCGGATCTCGGCTTCGCCGGCGCCGGCTCGATTCCAACCTGGAACGTGCCGGGCATGGTTAGCCAGTTCATGTCGTTCCAGCCGACCGAAGACCTGACCTACCTGATTCCGAAAGCGTGGACGGTGAACGAGAAAGTCGTCACTACCTTCGCCAAAGCCAACATCGAGACGGAACTGAGCCCTTCGGTCAGCCTGCGCGGTAACTTCGGCGTGCAGATGCAGCACACCACGCAATCGTCCGATTCGCGCTATGTCGACAACAGCGCGCCGGTCGGCAGCCAGATCAAGCCGGTCAACGATGGCAAGAGCTACACCGACATCCTGCCGAGCATGAACCTGGCCTTTGGTTTCGATCATGACCAGACCGTTCGCGTTGGCCTGGCCAAGCAGCTGGCGCGTCCACGCGTCGACCAACTGCGCTCTGCGCTGGAAATCAACATCGACACCACCAAGCGTGAGCCGAGCGCGAGCGGCGGCAACGCCCGTCTCGATCCATGGCGCGCCAAGGCGTTCGATATCTCGTACGAGAAATATTTCGCGAAAACGGCGTATGTGGCAGTTGCAGGTTTCTTCAAGAAACTGGACACCTACATCTTCACCCAGACCAAGGACTACG
>Ga0308163_10001778_pt1 | contig 21829 bp, 23 predicted proteins | sample PhyTR1_FD_201037 | JGI IMG/M metagenome (GOLD analysis project Ga0308163, IMG submission 201037) | Phyllosphere microbial communities from UC Gill Tract Community Farm, Albany, California, United States - DLSLT.R1 | ecosystem: Host-associated > Plants > Phyllosphere > Unclassified | place: USA... | reverse complement strand
CCGAGGAGGACATTGGATTCCTCGCACCGCGTCCACCGCAAGACGGTTGGGATGCGGCAAGCCTGACGCAACTGCTCGATGACACCCGCCCGGATGCCTTGATCAACCTTGCTTATTACTTCGACTGGTTTCAGGCGGGGAGCGTAAGTGCAGAGAGGTTGAACACCCAGGAACGCTCCGTAGAGCGTCTTGCCGAGCTGTGCCAGCACCACAACATCGTTCTGGTTCAACCTTCCAGTTATCGCGTGTTCGACGGCTCGCGGGCGACCGCCTACAGCGAGAAGGACGAACCCGTGCCGCTGGGTTCGCGTGGCCAGGCGCTCTGGCGTATCGAACAAAGCGTGCGTGCGACCTGCCCGCAACATGTCCTGTTGCGCTTCGGCTGGTTGCTCGACGACAGTGCCGACGGTGTGCTGGGTCGGTTTCTGACCCGCGCCGAATCGCCCGATGAGTTGCTTTTGGCCGATGACCGTCGCGGCAATCCGACGCCGGTGGATGATGCGGCGCGCGTGATCATTTCGGTACTCAAACAACTGGACTGCGCAGCGCCGCTGTGGGGCACGTATCACTACGCGGGCCACGAGGCGACCACGCCGCTGGCGCTGGGTCAGGCCGTCCTCACCGAGGCACGCCTGATGCGTCCTTTGGCGATCGAGGCACCGACCGCTCAGGCCCACGCCGCGAGCCCGGATGTCGCCGAAGAGCCGCAGAACGCCGTGCTGGCCTGCAAGAAAATCCTTCACACCTTTGGTATCAAGCCTCGCGCATGGCGTGCCGGTTTGCCCAGCTTATTGGACCGCTACTACCGTCATGTCTGATGCTCCTGTCCTCATCACCGGCGGCGCCGGTTTCATCGGCTCGCACCTGGTCGACGCCTTGCTCGCCAAAGGTTACGCGGTGCGCGTGCTCGACGATCTGTCCACCGGCAAGCGCAGCAATCTGCCGCTGGACAATCCTCGGGTCGAGCTGATCGAAGGTGACGTTGCCGATGCTGCGTTGGTCGCGCGCGCCGCAGCAGGGTGTCAGGCCGTTGCGCATCTGGCGGCGGTGGCCTCGGTGCAGGCCTCGGTGGACGATCCGGTGAAAACCCACCAGAGCAATTTCATTGGCACGTTGAACGTCTGCGAGGCCATGCGACAGGCCGGTATCAAGCGTGTGGTGTTTGCCTCGAGCGCAGCGGTGTACGGCAATAATGGCGAAGGCGAAGCCATCACCGAAGACACGCCCAAAGCCCCGCTGACGCCGTACGCGTCAGACAAGCTGGCCAGTGAATACTATTTCGACTTCTACCGCCGCCAGCACGGTCTGGAACCCGTCGTGTTCCGCTTCTTCAATATCTTCGGGCCACGGCAGGACCCGTCTTCGCCGTATTCGGGGGTGATCAGCATTTTCGCTGAGCGTGCCGAGAAAGGCGTGCCCATTTCAGTGTTTGGTGACGGCGAGCAGACGCGAGACTTTTTCTACGTCGAAGACCTGGTCGATCTCGTGGTGCAGGGCTTTGAACTGCCTGAAGTGGGAGATGGCGCGGTCAACGTTGGCTTGAATGCAACCACTTCGCTGAACGAGCTGTTGGCAGCGTTTGAGCAGGTGGTGGGCAGTCTTCCGCCGGTGACCTACCAAGCCGCGCGGTCGGGTGACATCAAGCACTCTCGCGCCAACAATGAGCGTCTGCTGCAGCGCTTCAAGGTGCCGACCCCGACGCCGCTGAAGGTCGGTCTGGCGCGGTTGATGGGACACTAAACGACTGTAGAAGCACGCCTGCCCGCGATGGGGACAACGCGGTGGTTAATTCACACTACGTCGTTCCAATTGCGGGCAAACGCGCTGCTGCACAAGCGAGATCGTGTCGGGCTTAAAACTTGTAACCAAACCCCAACATGTAAACCCAGGGATCGACGTCCACATTGACCTTGGTGCGCCCCATGGACAGTGCTGACGGCCCGTCCAAGGTTGCCTGAGTGTCGATGTCCACGTACCAGACGGCGGCGTTGACCATCACGCGGTCGGTCAGCATGTAGTCCATGCCCACTTGCCCGGCCCAACCCCACGAGTTCTTGAGGTGCAGGTTGTTCATCCCCTGGCCTTTGCGGTCGCTGCTCAGGTTTTCGTCATAGAACCAGGTGTAGTTGACCCCAAGGCCAGCATAGGGTTGGAACTTCGAATTCGCCTGCATCGGGTAGTACTGCAGCGACAGCGTCGGCGGAAGTTGTTTGACGTCAGCCAGCTTGCCGTCCAGACCCGCTCCGAGTCCCTTGATGGCGACCGTGTGCTGAAAAGGCGTGGCCGCGAGCAGCTCCAGACCCACATGGTCGGTCAGCATGTAAGCGAAGGTCAGGCCCAGTTGCGTATCGCTGTCCAGCGTCGCTTTGGTGCCCGGTGCCTTTACGCCATCGAACTTCAGGTTACCGCTGTCCTCATTGGGCGCAGTGGTAGCGGCACCGGCGCGAACGATGATGTCGCCAGCCTGGTGGGCGTGGGCGGAAAGAGGGGCAACGAGTGCGAGCGCGAGGACTGATGCGCCGAGCAAGGACGTGTTCATGGGGGCTCCGTAAGGGCATAAGAAAGGGATGCCTTATGTTACGAAGCGTCTAAATCGAGGGTTTTGACTTGGCTCAATGAAACCGGTGATGAATGTCCCTGTGGCGGCGCGCTTGCCAGGCGATTGCTACTGATCCGGTAGCTCATAGACCAGAATCTTGTCCGCCTCCATCTGATACCCGGCGTCGGCCAGTTCGCTGGTTGATGATTTGACCTGCATCGGCCCTTCGATCCAGTACGGTTGGTACAGCTCGTCAACCTTTACGCCAAGCTCGCTGGTGACATGGACGATCTGATTCGGGGGCGGCGGCGGCACGTGAATGCAGGCGCCGAAATAGGGGACCAGTAGAAATTCCGTCACCCGGCCTTCTTCGCTGACTTCCAAAGGCACGATGTACCCCGGCAACCTCACCCGTTCCCCATCCAGCGATTTGACCACCGGCGCGTGGGGCGCCAGTTGATGAGCCGCAGGCGCCGATTCCACTGACAGCGTGTCGGCCATTTGCGACAGGTTGTGGATGGGCGCCGTGATCAGTTTCACGGGCGGCGCATCGGGCGGAATCATCTCCTGCCAGGTCAGTACGCGCAGATCCTGCGCCCACAGCGACGTCGAGATCACCAGCGACGCCATCATCATGCACAGTCTACGCATCAACACGTCCTCATAACCGGATCGACAGACCGTCTGCCAGCGATTGACGATACGCCTGCCAGGCGGGTACGACGCCCATCAGCAGCGCGGCACCGAGAATGCCGCCCAACAACGTCCATTCATAAGCGCTCGGCAGCGACAGTGGCAAGTACAAGCCGTAATTCGCCTGCACGTAACCCTGAGCAGCGGCAATGCCGATGTAGAGCAACGCCAACCCGCTGACCGCACCTGCGAGCGCCAGCGCGAAGGCTTCCAGGATCAGCAGGCTGGCGATATGCCAAGGGCGCGCGCCGACCGAACGCAAAATCGCCATCTCCCGGCGGCGCTCGTTGAGGCTGGTGAGAATCGCCGTCAACATGCCGATCAAACCGGTCAGCACCACGAACAACGAAATCACGAACAGCGCTTTCTCCGCCGTGCCCATCAGACTCCAGAGTTCCTGCAATGCAACGCCCGGCAAGATCGCCAGCATCGGTTCGCCCCGGAATTCGTTGATCTCCCGCTGCAAGGCAAAGGTTGAAATCTTGTTGTTCAGCCCAAGCATGAAGGCTGTGATGGCGGTTGGCGTCAGGTCCATGTTGCGCGCTTGATCGGCCGTGATACGCCCTGTGCCCTGGGCCGGCACGCCGTTATGCCAGTCGATGTGGATCGCTTCCATGCCGCCCAGACTGATGTGCAATGTGCGGTCCACCGGCGTGCCGGTCCGTTTGAGAATACCGACCACGGTGAACGGCTTGTCATCGTGCTTGACCAGGCTCACCACGGCCACGCCGTGAGCGAGCACCAGCTTGTCGCCCAGTTTGTAATGCAGGGCGTCGGCCACTTCGGCGCCCAGTACCACTTCAAATGGGTCGGTGGCGAACGGGCGACCTTCGGCCAGTTCAAGGTGCTGCTGGCGGCCGTACTGGTAATGCTCGAAATACGATTCGTTGGTGCCCATCACCCGATAGCCGCGATGGCTGTCGCCCAACGAAATCGGGATCGCCCACTTCACCTGCTTGCTGTTGGCGAAGTGTTCGAAGCTGTCCCAACGAATGTTGTTGGTGGCGTTGCCGATGCGGAAAACCGAATACAGCAACAGGTTCACCGAGCCTGAGCGCGCGCCGACGATCAGGTCGGTGCCGCTGATGGTGCTCGCAAAGCTGGCACGGGCTTCGGTCCGTACGCGTTCGACCGCCAGTAGCAGGCAGACCGACAGGGCAATGGCGAACGCCGTGAGAAACGCGGTAAAGCGGCGGTTGGCAAGGCTGGCCAGCGCCAGGCGAAGAAGATACATCTCAAACCTCGGTGGCGACGGTGGCGCGATTGAGCTCGGCCAGCGACAGGTTGCGGTTGAACAGCGGCGCCAGGCTCTGATCGTGACTGACAAACAGCAGGCTGGCACCGGCCTCGCGGCACTCGGCAAACAGCAGTTGAATGAAGGCTTCACGTGCGTCGGCATCGAGCGCCGATGTGGGTTCGTCAGCGATCACCAGTTCGGGCTGGCCGATCAATGCGCGGGCGGCGGCGACCCGTTGCTGTTGGCCGATGGACAACGCGTCGGCGCGACGACTCAACACCTTTGGGTCTTTAAGGCCCAAATGCCCGAGCAGTGCCGTCGCGGCCTGATCGACGCTGCCATGGCGTTGTGTCGCTCGTTCCGCGCGCAGTCTGGAGAAATGACAGGGTAACTCGACGTTCTCGCGCACCGACAGAAACGGCAGCAGGTTGAACTGCTGGAAGATGTAGCCGGTGTGATCGACGCGAAACCGGTCGCGGGCGCCGGCGGACAGCGCTGTCAGCTCCTGGCCCAGCAGGCGAATGCTGCCGCGATCGGGCTTTTGCACGCCGCCCAGCAAGCCCAGTAAAGTGGTTTTGCCGCTGCCGCTGGGGCCTTTGAGAAACAGGGTTTCGCCCGGCTCCAGGCGAAACGCCGGGATGTCCAGCAGAGGGGCGTGTCCCGGCCAGGCAAAGCCAAGTCCGGACAGCTCGATAAGTGCTTGAGTCATGGCCTCAGTCGCATCTCAAAGGTGAACGACCGGGAGGCCCCGGTCGCGTGTGAAGCCACGTGGGTTAAAACTTGACCACTGGGTTGCTCGGGCGCACTTCAGCGCCCATCTGACGTTTCGGTGTCACCAGTTGTACCTGAATGGTTTGGGTCGCCGGGAAGCTTTTGAACAGTTGGGTCAGGTCCAGCTTGTTGAGCACAGCAGGCACATTGCAGGTGAACTGGTAATGACCGTGGATTTCGCTGTGTTCGTGCTCGTCCGCATCGCCGTCGTCGTGGTCATCGTCCTTGTCGCCGAACAAGGGGCTTTCCAGCTTCTGCTTGGTCACGGTGCAGCCTGCTGCTTCCGGAATACTGAACAGGCCGTGGGGTTTGAGCAGGGTTTCCCGCGCCAGCGCCAACGTTGTTTTGTCGGCAGCGGACGTCGCGGCGTGTTCGAAGCCGACGATGTTCATGGCCGGGGTGTCCAACTCCAGTTCCAGCGTGCGTCCATCCAGCGCCATGTCCAGTCGCGCCACACCGTGCACATGCGCGCCGAGGCTGCCGTGTTCATGATCGTGATCATGTTCATCGGCCGCATGAGCGAGGGCTAGCGGCAGCAGCGCGAAGGGCAAGGCGAGTAACAGACGACGCATAAGAGAAGGCTCCAGGGCGGGATTGGAAATTTGTTATGTGATCTTATAACAATAACTTGCGGACGTTCTTAACTTTTTTGTTCGGGAACTGTAGGAGCGCGCTTGCCCGCGATTGCGGTGGGTCAGGCGAAGTAGTCGTCTCAGACAAATTGCGATTGTCCGACTGCGACCCAGACCAAGCGCGCTCCTACAGTGTGCGTGGCTCGGGCGATCCGGGTTCAGGTGACAGTGTGCATCGCGCAATATCCTGTGGGACCATGCCGCTCAGTCAACCAGAGGACACACATCATGTTGCGAATCCGTGGAACCGTCGGTGAGATGCCGGTGGATCTTACCGTGGAGATGGACGAAAGCGACTGGGCCCGGCTGGGTACGCAACTGGGCGTGCAGGTACAGGAAAGCAAGCCGCTCAGCGAGTCATCGGCCAAACCGGTCGCCAGCCGTAATGACGCGGTTTGGGAAATCGCGCAGGAATTGTTGCGCAAGGCGGGACACATGAGCGGACCTGACCTGCTAGGACAGCTGGAAGGGCTGGCGGGCAGCACGGCAGCGGGCAAGCGCCTGATGGTGCGCATGCGCCACAGTACCAACGTCAAAGTCGAAAGCCATGGCGATGCGCCGGAGTATCACTGGATCGAGTGATGTTCAGCTGTTTGCCTGACACAGGGCGGTCAGGCAGATCTTTCAACCTGTGGGAGCGAGCTTGCTCGCGAAGACGGAGTGTCGGACAACCACTCTGTTTCTATGTTGCCGCTTTCATCGGAATGCCGCGCAGACCAAGCTCGCTCCTACAGGGCCGTAGTCACATTAGTAGAGCGCAGCAAACAACTTGCGGCGATAGGTGGTCACTAGCGGGTGGTCGTTGCCCAGCAGGTCGAACACCTGCAACAAGGTCTTGTGCGGCTGGCCTTCGTTGTAGTTGCGGTTGCGGATAAACAGTTTGAGCAAGCCTTCCAGTGCGGCGTCGTACTGCTGGCGGGACAGCTGATGGATCGCCAGTTGATGCGCGGCTTCATCGTCCTGCGGGTTTTGCGCCAGGCGGCTCTTCAGGTCCGCTGCATCGGGCAGTGCCTTGGCTTCCCCGAGGAAGGTCAACTGAGCTTTCGCGCCCGCCAGTGCGGCTTTGTGATCGTCGTCTTTAACCGCGTCCAGTACAGCGCGGGCTTCGGTCAGCTCGCCACGTTCAGCCAGGCAGCGCGCGTACAGAATCAGCGCGGCGGCGTTGGTGTTGTCCTCGGTGAGGACGGTCTGCAGCACCGCTTCCGCTTCCGCGAAATGGCTCGCGGCGAACATTTCCTGAGCGGTTTGCAGAGGGTCGGCTGCGGCCGGAGGCGGCATTTGGACATGCGGTTCGAGCAGCGCGCGGATTTGTGATTCAGGCTGGGCGCCGGCGAAACCGTCGACCGGCTGCCCGTCCTTGAACAGTACGACCGTCGGAAGGCTGCGAATACCGAAGCGGGCAACGATGTCCTGCTCTGCGTCACAGTCGACTTTCGCCAGCAACAGTTCGCCCTGATAGCTCTCTGCAATCTGCGCCAGCAACGGCATCAGCACCTTGCACGGCGCGCACCACTCGGCCCAGAAATCCACCAGCACGGGTTTGTGAAAGGAATTCTCGATGACCATCTGATCGAAAGTGGCAGTGGTCGCATCGAAGATGTACGGCGTGTCCTGGCTCATCGCAAGTCTCGAAAAAGGCTTAATGGCGCCAACTATAAAGGGCTGGAGGGATTGTCGGAAGGCAGCTGGGCCATCGCGAATGAATTCTCCCACAGGGATTTGCTGCAGCGTCTCCTACACACGCATCGCGTGATAAAGACTCACCCTGCGAAACTCCCACGGCTCGGCCAGATCCGGCAAGGTCAGGGCCTCGAGAATCCCCAGTCGCTCATACAGCGGATGCTGAAAATCCCTGACCCGCGAATCCGCCACCAATGCCTCTTTCCCTCGCGTCAGAAACTGATCCAGCAACGGCAGATTGGCCCGGTCGTACAGCACGTCGGCCACGAGAATCAAGTCGAACCGGTCGGCCTCGGCGAAGAAATCCGCGGAGTAGGCGAGGGTCACGCCGTTAAGGCCGGCGTTGGCCTTGCACGAGGCGAGGGCGACGGGATCGAGATCGCACGCCACCACTTCCAGCGCCCCAGCCTTCATGGCGGCGATGCCCGCGACGCCCGAACCCGCGCCGAAATCCAGCACCCGCCTGCCCTCGACCCACTGCGGGTGTTCGGCCAGGAAACGCGCCAGCGCCAGACCGCTGGCCCAGCAGAAGCTCCAGTAGGGTGGCTCTTCAAGGATGCGCCGGGTCTCTTCAGGGCTGAACGCACGGTCCATGTTGTCGGCGTCGATCAGCCATAGCTTCAGGTCCGTGCCCGGCAACGGCTCGGCGACCAGTCGGGCGTCGCCCAGCCGTTCGTTCAGCGCCGCTTGCAGATGCGGCGGCGGTGTCATGGCGCGGTGACGAATTGCAGCTGGCCCAACGCTTGCGTGTCAGGTCTGGCGATCAGCACCGACGGCAGGTGCAGGATCAACTGACCCGACTGACTGGCGCGACCGCGCAACTCGACCCGCGCGCCTTGCGGAAACGCTTCCGGGTTGAAGCGCAGCTGAAACGGCAGCGACTGGTTGTTGCCGGTGAGCTTGGTGCTGCTCAGCAGCTTTTGCGGGCGGTTGCGGTCATCGATCACCAGCAACGCCAGCTCAACCTCGGCGCCAGCGGGTACGCCCAGCAACTGGCCGCTCAATTCGCGCTGATACGGCAGAAGCGGGCCGGGGCCTTCCGGCAGTTTGATCGCATTCGGCGCCGGCTTGGCGGGCGCAGCGGGTTTGGGCGGCTCAGCAGTGCTACAGGCGGCGAGCAGGCCGAGCAGGCTGATTACAGCGAGCGAACGTAGCGTCATGAACAGCTCCAGCAAAAACGGAATCGAGGGGGGCACGCGGGACTTCACGCAGTATCGCCGAGGTGGCAGCTTTCGCCGCACCGGATGCGCGTCTGTATACCTCAAAGCCCGAGATACCTCAAAGCCCGAGACTTGTCTTGCCGGTGGGATGCGCTACCATGGCCCTCCCTTTTTTTGTTGCCTGCCACCATGCACTGTCCCTTTTGCGGTGCCAACGACACCAAAGTCATTGACTCGCGCCTTGTCGCTGAAGGCGATCAGGTTCGTCGCCGTCGTGAATGCGTCGCGTGCGGCGAACGTTTCACCACGTTCGAAACCGCCGAACTGGTCCTGCCACGGCTGATCAAGCAGGACGGCAGTCGCCAACCCTTCGATGAAGAAAAGCTGCGGGCCGGCATGCAACGCGCGCTGGAAAAGCGCCCGGTCAGCGTCGAGCGTCTTGAAGCAGCCTTGGCTCACATCAAGAGCAAGCTACGGGCGACCGGTGAGCGCGAGGTCAAATCCCTGATCGTCGGCGAGCTGGTCATGGCCGAACTGCAGAAACTCGACGAAGTGGCGTATATCCGCTTTGCTTCGGTGTACCGGCGGTTCCAGGACCTCAACGAATTCCGCGAAGAAATCGACCGACTGGCCCGCGAGCCGGTTAAAGAGTGAGCATGTCCCCGACAGAGCAGAGCGTGCTCGACGCCGCTTATATGGCGCGAGCGCTGGAACTGGCGCGCAAGGGCGTCTACTCGACGCACCCTAATCCTCGCGTGGGTTGCGTGATCGTGCGTGACGGCGAAGTGGTTGGTGAAGGCTGGCATGTCCGAGCGGGCGAGCCCCACGCCGAAGTCCATGCACTGCGTCAGGCGGGCGACAAGGCCAAAGGCGCAACCGCCTACGTCACTCTCGAGCCTTGCAGTCACCACGGGCGCACGCCGCCCTGCGCCGACGCACTGGTCAATGCCGGTGTGGCGCGTGTAGTCGCGGCGATGCAAGACCCTAATCCCGATGTTGCCGGACGTGGCTTGCTGCGTCTGATGAGCGCCGGTATCGCCGTTCAGAGCGGCGTGCTGGAAGGTGAAGCGCGGGCGATCAACAAAGGTTTCCTCAAGCGCATGGAGCACGGCCTGCCGTATGTGCGTGTGAAGCTGGCGATGAGCCTGGACGGTCGTACCGCGATGGCCAGCGGCGAAAGCCAGTGGATCACCGGGCCCGAAGCGCGCTCGGCCGTTCAACGTCTGCGCGCGCAGTCGAGTGTGGTGCTCACGGGCGCTGATACCGTTCTCGCCGATCAGGCGCGTCTGACGGTTCGTCCTGACGAGCTGGGTCTTAATGCTGAGCTGACTGCCCTTGCCGTGACCCGGCCGCCGCTGCGTGTGCTGGTCGACGGGCGCTTGCGCGTGCCGCTGGATGCGCCGTTCTTCAAGGCGGGCAGCGCGCTTGTGGTGACCTGTGCAGCAGCGTCGGCACGTGAGCGATACCACGAAGAAGGCCACGAAATGCTGGCATTGCCCAGCAGCGGCGGGCATGTGGATCTGCGCAAGTTGCTGGTCGAACTGGCGTCCCGTGGCGTCAACGACGTGCTGGTTGAAGCGGGTCCCAAGCTCGCCGGCGCGTTCACCCGCCTGGGGCTGGTCGACGAATTCCAGATCTTCGTCGCCGGCAAGTTCATGGGGTCGTCAGCGCGTCCTTTGCTGGACCTGCCGTTGGCGCAGATGAGCGAAGCGCTCGAGCTCAAGATCATCGAAATGCGCGCTGTGGGCAATGACTGGCGAGTCATCGCAATACCAACACTGAGCGCGAGCGTATAATTTTCGGCCATCGTATCAACGCTGGCCCTGTTCTCCCGGAGGACCCATGTTTACCGGCATTATCGAATCCATCGGCAGCATCCGCGCCATTACTCCTAAAGGCGGCGATGTCCGCGTTTATGTAGAGACCGGCAAACTCGACCTCTCCGACGTCAAGCTGGGCGACAGCATCGCCGTCAACGGCGTCTGCCTGACCGCCGTTGAACTGCCAGGCGACGGCTTCTGGGCCGATGTCAGCCGTGAAACCCTGGACGTCACCGCGTTCGTCGACTTGAAGACCGGCAGCCGCGTGAACCTGGAAAAGGCCCTGACCCCGACCACGCGTCTGGGCGGCCACCTGGTCAGCGGCCACGTCGACGGTGTCGGCGAAGTGCTGTCCCGCGAAGAAAATGCCCGTGCGATCCAGTTCCGCATGCGCGCGCCCCGTGAGCTGGCCAAGTACATCTCGCACAAGGGCTCCATCACCGTCGATGGCACCAGCCTGACCGTAAACGCCGTGAATGGCGCCGAGTTCGAGCTGACCATCGTGCCGCACACGCTCTCTGAAACCATCATGGGCGACTACCGTCCTGGCCGTAAGATCAACCTGGAAGTCGATCTGCTGGCGCGTTACCTGGAGCGCTTGCTGCTCGGTGACAAGGCCGCCGACCCGACGCCCGCCCAGGGCGGCACCATTACTGAAAGCTTTCTGGCCGCCAACGGCTACCTCAAATCCTGAATTGAAGGGGGTGCCGCGTGGCGCTCAATAACATCGAAGAGCTGGTTGAAGACATTCGCCAAGGCAAGATGGTCATCCTCATGGATGACGAAGATCGCGAGAACGAAGGCGATCTGATCATGGCTTCCGAATGCGTCAAGGCCGAGCACATCAACTTCATGGCGCGTTACGCCCGTGGCCTGATCTGCATGCCGATGACCCGCGAGCGCTGCGAAACCCTGAAGCTGCCGTTGATGGCGCCGCGTAACGGGTCGGGCTTTGGCACCAAGTTCACCGTATCCATCGAGGCTGCCGAAGGCGTGACCACCGGCATCTCTGCCGCTGACCGTGCGCGCACCGTGCAGGCCGCTGCCGCGAAGGACGCCAAGGCCGACGATATTGTCAGCCCAGGCCACATTTTCCCGCTGATGGCTCAGGCCGGTGGCGTGCTGTCCCGCGCCGGTCATACCGAAGCTGCCTGCGACCTGGCGCGCATGGCTGGTTTCGAGCCGACCGGTGTGATCTGCGAAGTGATGAACGACGACGGCACCATGTCGCGTCGTGCCGAACTCGAAGCCTTCGCGGCGGAACACAACATCAAGATCGGCACTATTGCCGACCTGATCCATTACCGGATGATCCACGAACGTACCGTTCAGCGGATTGCCGAGCAGCCGCTGGACAGCGAACTGGGCCAGTTCAATCTGGTGACCTACCGTGATTCGGTCGAAGGCGACGTTCACCTGGCGCTGACGCTCGGCAAGGTCTGTGCTGAAGAGCCGACGCTGGTTCGCGTACACAACATGGACCCGCTGCGTGACCTGCTGATGGTCAAACAGCCCGGCCGCTGGAGCCTGCGCGCCGCCATGACGGCCGTTGCCGAGGCCGGCAGCGGTGTGGTGCTGTTGCTGGGTCACCCGCTCGACGGCGATGCCGTGCTGGCGCATGTGCGTGAAACCGCGGGCGGCGCAGCCGTCAAGACGCCGACCACTTACAGCACGGTCGGGGCCGGTTCGCAGATCCTTCGCGACCTGGGCGTACGTAAAATGCGCCTGATGAGTTCGCCAATGAAGTTCAACGCGATATCCGGTTTCGATCTGGAAGTTGTAGAATACGTGCCCTCCGAATAAAGACCGGCAGGGCACTGGCCGTGAAAGCCTTGAAGCGTTCACGGTTTTTGTTCCTGCGGTCACCGATTCGTGGCCTAAAATCCTGAAAGCGCGCCCCTGATGCGCGCTTGCTTGCTCTTTTAATACGAGAACACGAGACTCAGCCGAATGACCCTGAAGACCATCGAAGGTACCTTCATCGCCCCCCAAGGCCGCTACGCCCTGGTGGTTGGCCGCTTCAACAGCTTCGTCGTGGAAAGCCTGGTGAGCGGTGCCGTTGATGCCCTGGTTCGCCATGGCGTGAGCGAAAGCGACATCACCATCATCCGCGCACCGGGTGCTTTCGAAATCCCGCTGGTGGTGCAGAAAGTCGCTCAGCGCAGCGAGTTCTCGGCAATCATCGCGCTGGGCGCCGTGATTCGTGGCGGCACGCCGCATTTCGAATACGTGGCTGGCGAATGCACCAAAGGTCTGGCTCAGGTCTCCATGGAGTTCGGCGTGCCGGTTGCCTTTGGCGTACTGACCGTGGATTCCATCGAGCAAGCCATCGAGCGTTCCGGCACCAAGGCCGGTAACAAAGGTGCCGAAGCTGCCCTGTCCGCCATCGAGATGGTCAGCCTGTTGGCGCAGTTGGAGGCCAAGTGATTAACGACGAAAGCGATCAGTTCAACCCGCGCGACCCTCGCCCGGCCGACGCTGGCAAACCCTCGAAGAGTGAAAAGCGCCGTGCTGCGCGCAAACTTGCCATGCAGGCGCTCTACCAGTGGCACATGGCCAAGCAGTCGCTGAACGAGATCGAAGCCCAGTTCCGCGTCGACAACGACTTCAGCGATGTCGACGCGGCGTACTTCCGCGACATCCTGCATGGTGTTCCGGCCAAGAAGGTCGAAATCGACGCTGCACTGACGCCGTGCCTGGACATCACCATCGACGAGCTGGACCCGGTTGAGCTGGCGGTTCTGCGACTGTCTACGTGGGAAATGATCGAGCGCATCGACGTGCCATACCGCGTGGTCATCAACGAAGGTATCGAGCTGGCGAAGGTCTACGGTTCGACCGACGGCCACAAGTTCGTCAACGGTGTGCTCGACAAGCTGGCTCCGCGTCTGCGCGAAGTCGAAGTGAAGGCTTACAAGCGCTGAGGCGTCTGGATTTCTCCAGACTCTCAAGTGTTGACACGCCATGGGCGAGTTCGAGCTGATCCGTAATTACTTCGCCGCTGCGCCCTGTGCGCAGCCCGGCGAAGGCGTTGCGTTGGGGATCGGCGACGACTGCGCCCTGTTGTCGGTGGCGCCAGGCGAACAGCTGGCGATTTCCACTGACACGCTGGTCGCCGGGGTGCACTTCCCCGACGTCTGCGACCCCTTCCTGCTGGGCCAGCGTGCCCTCGGTGTCTCTGCCAGTGATCTGGCGGCCATGGGCGCCAGCCCTCTCGCATTTACCCTTGCCCTGACCTTGCCGGACGTTTCTGCCGACTGGCTGGAAGCGTTCGCCCGGGGTTTGAACGCGATGGCCCAAGGCTGCTCGATGCGGTTGATCGGTGGCGACACTACGCGTGGGCCATTGAGCCTGACCGTGACCGTATTCGGCTCGGTGCCGGCGGGGCAGGCCTTGACCCGCAATGGCGCACGGCCCGGTGATCTGTTGTGTGTCGGTGGCCCGTTGGGCGACGGCGCCGGTGCGCTGCCGCTGGTGTTGAACCAGCGCAGCACCGAGGCGTCTACCACACAGGCCCTGCTGGCGCGTTACTGGTCGCCACAGCCGCAACTCGGGTTGGGGCAGGCGTTGCGCGGAAAGGCCACGGCCGCGCTGGATATCTCTGACGGCCTGCTCGCCGATTGTGGGCATATCGCGCTCGCATCGGGCGTACGCTTGCAGGTGGAGCGCGAGCGCCTGCCGATGTCCGACGCGCTGCTGTCGTTCTTCGGTCTTGAGGACGCGCGACAGGCCGCGCTGGCGGGCGGCGATGACTACGTGCTTGCGTTCACCTTGCCGCCATCGGAGCTCGATAGCCTTGTGTCGGCGGGCTGGCCGGTTTCAGTGGTCGGTCATGTGGTCGAAGGGCAGGGCGTGGCGCTTATCGATGAACAAGGACAGGACATCACTCCGTTGACGCGGGGCTACCAACATTTTCGGGAGACACGGTGACAGACCATCCTAATCAGGTCCCGGCGGAAAACGTTCCTCCGTCGGTATGGACCAACCCTTGGCATTTCCTGGCGTTCGGCTTCGGCTCCGGCACGTTGCCCAAAGCGCCCGGTACCTGGGGCTCCATGGTCGCCGTGCCGTTCATTCCGCTGTGGCAGATGCTGCCTGATTGGGGCTACTGGCTGATGCTGGGGCTGACCATGCTGTTCGGCTTCTGGCTGTGCGGCAAGGTCGCCGACGATCTGCGTGTGCACGACCATGAAGGCATCGTCTGGGACGAAATGGTCGGCATGTGGATAACCTTGTGGCTGGTGCCTGAAGGCTGGGTCTGGCTGCTGGTGGGGTTTCTGGTATTCCGGTTCTTCGACATTCTCAAACCGTGGCCCATTCACTGGATCGACAAACACGTACACGGCGGCGTCGGCATCATGCTCGACGATGTGTTGGCCGGGGTTTTTGCGTGGTTGGCAATGCAGGGTCTAGTCTGGGTGTGGGGCGTGTTATAGGAAACCACTCATGGGCCGCGTAAGGATGAAATGGCTGCTTGGCCTGTCGCTGCTGATGATGACCGGCGTCTGGGCCCAGGCGAGCGACGCCTATGCGGGTGTTTCATCCGAAAAACCATCGGACATTGTGCTGGTCAGCGAGCAGTGGAGCGCCTACACCGAGACTGACGGCAGTGGTTTGGGCTGGGACCTGATGCGGGAGATATTCGAGCCCGCCGGGATCAAGGTGGCTTCGCGTACAGAACCTTACACACGCGCGGTCGGCCTTGTGCAGCGTGGCGAAGCCGATGCCTGGGTCGGCGCCTACGAGCATGAGGTCGAGGGTACGCTCTATCCGAAGTGGCATTACGACACCGACGAAATCTATGCGCTGGGCCTCGCGTCCAACCCTGCGCCGACGCTCCAGACCCTGGGCAGTTATCGCCTGGCGTGGGTACGCGGATACGAATACCAGCATTACCTGCCCAACGTCGTGCACTTCAACGAAGTTGCCAGGCGTGATCACATCCTTCCGATGCTGGATCATGGGCGGGCCGACCTGTACATCGATGCCAGGCCGGAGGTGGATTTCATCCTTAAACAGACCCGCGAGCCGCAGCGTTTCCGTACGACGTATCTGACGTCGATTCCGTTGTTTCTGAGCTTTGCCGACACTGCGCGAGGACGCTTCTTGCGCGATGTGTTCGATCAGCGCATGGCGCAACTGGTGCCTTCCGGCAAGCTACGACCGATTTTTACACGCTGGAAACAGCCTTATCCGTTCGACGCTGACGATGCTGCTCGCAAGGCTGGGGCGAGGCAATGATCAAGCTTCCTGATCTGAACGGCCGACAATTCAGCCTAAGCGTCTGCTGGAACCTGCTGTTACAATGCGGCCTTGCTAATTTCCAGCCCCCATACTGATCAGGAGCACACGGTGCCCGTCGTATTTGTCGCGGCTTCCAAGCTGCCTACCCCTTTTGCCACTTTCAAAATGAACGGCTTTCTTGAAGAAGAAAACGGTCGTGAGCACGTCGTTCTGAGCCTTGGCGATGTGTCGGACGGCGAGCCGGTGCTCGGTCGTGTGCATTCCGAATGCCTGACCGGCGATGCGCTGTTCAGTCAGCGTTGCGATTGCGGCTCTCAGCTCGAAGCAGCCTTGCGCGCCATTGCGGCCGAAGGCCGTGGCGTGTTGTTGTACCTGCGCCAGGAAGGGCGCGGCATCGGCTTGATGAACAAGATCCGTGCCTATGAATTGCAGGACGGCGGTGCAGACACCGTCGAAGCGAACGAGCGTCTGGGTTTCGCCGCTGACCAGCGCGATTACGCTATCTGCCTGCCGATGCTTGAGCACTTGGGCGTGAAGTCGTTGCGCCTGATGACGAACAACCCACGCAAGGTCAAAGCCCTGACCGACATGGGCATCAACGTGGCCGAGCGCGTCCCTCTCCACACCGGTCAGAACCCGCACAACAAGCTGTACCTGGCGACCAAGGCCGGCAAACTCGGCCACATGATGGGCAATGAGCATCAGAGCGAGGTCGATCCGGCGTGACACGCGGCAACGTGCGCCGTCGTCTGGCGCTGGCGTGGTGGCGGCAACTGGCTTTGACGCTGGGGCCGCTGCTCGTTGTCTGTGTGTTTTTCGGCGGCGGCGAAGAGCCGGTGACCCCGTCGGTGTTCGCCATGCCGTTTTTCATCGCAGGCGTGGCCTCTATGTTTGTCAGCTTAAAACCCTTCGGTGTGTACAAGCGCTCGCTGATTGCGACGCAGAAAGCACTGGATACCCCGCAAGAGCCCGGCGCCTGGCTGCGACTCGCGGCCGATCGACGCATGGCATTCCTGGCAGCCGGATTACCGGCCTGGATCGGCGCGCTGGCGGTGTTCGCCCATCTTGAGGCGGTGCCCCTCGCCCTGTTGGCGCTGTCCAGCGTCATTCTGCTTTACCTCTATCGCATTCCTCGCCAGTTGGCCTGATGCGCCGGCTCTTACTCTGCCTGCTGTTGCTCACGGCCTGGCACGTCAACGCCGCTGAGCGTGTTATCAGCCTTGCGCCTTCGCTGACTGAAATCGTGATTGAACTGGACGCTGCCGATTTGCTGGTGGGCGTGCTCGACGGTGGCGAACGTCCTGCGCCAGTCGCCACTTTGCCGTCGGTGGGGCGTTATGGGCAATTGCAGATGGAGCAGTTGCTGTCGCTGCGCCCCGACCTGTTATTGCTGTGGCCGGGCAGTGTGAGCATCGCTCAGCGCGATCAGTTACAGCGGCTGAACATCCCGACCTTCGTCGCAGAGCCGCACACGCTCGATGAACTGGCCGATCAGATCGAGCAGGTTGGCGTGCGTCTGGGGCGTGCCGAGCGTGGGCGGCAGGTCGCGCACGCGTTTCGTGGACGACTCTCTGCGCTGCGTCAGCGCTATCAACGCGCAGTGCCTGTCAGCGTGTTCTATCAGGTTTGGGATCAGCCGCTGTACACAGTGGGGGGTGGGCAGATCATCAGCGATGCGCTGAGTGTGTGTGGCGCGCGGAACGTGTTCGCAGACCTCAAACAGCCCGCGCCGCAGGTCAGTCTGGAGGCGGTTTTGCAGCGTGACCCTGAGGTGATCCTGACGAGTGATGCCCGGTTGTTGAGTCGGTGGAGTGCCTGGCCTCAGCTCAAGGCGGTAAAAACGCAGCAACTGTTTGCCGTGCCAGACAAAGGCCTGGAACGCGCCAGCGGGCAGATGCTGGAGGCCGTCGCGAAGTTGTGTGAACGGCTATCGCCGGATCGCTGAATAGCTGCTTTGGTTCTAGCCGGAGGCCGTGTGAGCGCAGCTTGTCTCTGGGTCGCATTTAGACGATCTGCCGGAGACCGGCAGTGAAATCGGATGCCTCGGTCGTATCAGGCACAACGAGTGCGCAGGATTTGCTGCCGCTTCGCGCCAGATCGCGGGCAAGCGCGCTCCTACATATGATCGCCTATAGATTAGGCGTCCAGGTCACGCCAAACAACCAAGTCCGGCCCTCTTCGCGATAGCCATAGTTACTGCCATCAAAGCTGTACAGTGAGCGGCTGTAGCGCTTGTCCAGGGCGTTATCCAGCTTGAACTCCAGCTTCACCTCGTCGCTCGCTTTCCAGCTGCTGCGCAGTCCGAACAGTGCGTACCCGCCGATGTGCTGGGTGTTGGCTTCGTCGTTGTAGCTGTCGCTGACCGCCTGCCAGCTGGCGCCGATGCCCAAGCGAGTGAACTGGCGATCCAGGTCCAGATTGGCGGTTCGGCGCGCGCGACGATTGAGCGTATGCCCCGTGTCGCGATCTCGAGGGTCGATGATCGACGCGCCCAGTTTGCCGGTCCAGCCGAACAGCTCCTGCTCGAACGAAGCCTCGAAGCCATTAATGCGGGCCGAAGCGATGTTCTGAGGGCTGAAGTCTGCGTCCAGCGCGATCGCGTCTTTCAGGTCCGTGCGGTACAGCGAGGCTTCCAGCTTGCTGGTGTCGCTCAGGCGGTTGCGCCATTGCAGCTCGTAACTTTTCGAGTGCTCAGGCTTGAGATCCGGGTTGCTGAAACCGGGGTAATACAGGTCGTTGAACGTCGGCGCGCGGAAGCCTTCGCTGTAGGACAGCAGCACGTCGTTGGCGTCGTTGAGGGGGACGGTCAGCGTGCCGCTCCAAGTATTCTCGCTGCCGAACTGCTGATTCTGGTCGTGGCGCAACCCGAGCTCGGTGGAGAATCCCTCGCCCTTGTAACGGTGCTGGATGAATGCCGCGCGGTTCCAGCGGCTGTCTTTGTCGAACGGCGTGCTGCTGGCTACCCGGTCCTCGTACCCGTCGGCGCCGAGCATCAGGCTGTTGCGTTCATCAAGGGTCAGGTCGTTCTGCCAGTTGACCGAGTTTCGGTAAGTGTTGAACACGTAACGGTCGTCGCTGAGCTTGTCGAAGGTTTTCTCGCGGTTCTCGCTGTGCCCCAGTTCCAGACGGGTTTTCCAGCTCGAGTTGAATCGGGCGTCCAGGTAAGTGCCCAGACTGCTCACCTCGAAGTCGCTGTATTGCTGCTGGCCGACGCTGTTGAACGTGACCGGGTCGAAGAGGCCGAACGGGTTGTCGAACTCGTTTTTGCCCTTGTTATCCAGCGCGTTTAAGCCCACTTCCACGTCGTCACTCAGCCAATGGCTGAGGTTCAGGCTCATGGACTTGTTGCGGTAGGCATCGTGGTCGTCGTCACTGGCAAACGACGGTCCTGTGCTGTCGATCCCTGCTGTTTCGTCGAGGCTGGCGCTGAGGTTGAAGTGCGTCTGTTCGTCGCCACCCGACAGGCCAAGGCTGTTCTGGCGTGTGTTGCGGTTGCCCAAGCCTGTGTGCAGCCGCGCTTGCAGTCCCTGCTCGGCGCCTCGGCGGGTGAAAATCTGGATCACGCCGCCAATCGCGTCGGCCCCGTATATGACCGAACGCGAACCGCGCAGCACTTCCACGCGTTCGATCTGCTCGACATCGAGAAACTGCAGCGCGCTGTCGCCAGAGGTGGCGTTTGCGATGCGCTGGCCATCGACCAGCACCAGGTTTTGCGCCGCCTTGGTGCCGCGGATGTAGATGCCCGGCAGACTGCCGCGTCCGCCGCTCGGCGCCACTTGGACACCCGGCACGCGACTGAGCAGGTCGGTGACGCTGGTAGGTTGCAGCCGCTCGATGTCTTCGCGGGTGAACACGGTGTTGGCCGCCGTGCTGTCGTCGCGCTGCTCGACCTGGCGATTGGCGCTGATCAGGACATCGGGCAGTTTCAGCGCGTTTTCGCGGTCTGGCAGGTCGGCGAAGGCTGGAGTGACGGGAAGCAGCGATAGGGTAAAGGCGAGGCGTTGCAGGTTCATGTTCGTTCGTTTCAGTGATCGTTCCCACGCTCTGCGCGGTAACGCTGCCCCGGACGCTCTGCGTCTAGCGCAGAATGACGCGGAGCGTCATGGGATGCATTCCCACGCAGAGCGTGGGAACGATCATCAAAGGGGCGGTCAGGCGCTGTGGGATTTTTGCAAACGATCGTTGATCGACGCTTCAATCCCGTCCGCGTCCAGACCGCACTCCGCGAGCATCTGCGCGGGTTTGGCGTGTTCGACGTAGACGTCCGGCAAGCCGAGGTGCAGCACGGACTTGAGAATGTTTTCCCGTGCCAGGAACTCGCTGACGGCCGCACCGGCGCCGCCCATGATGGCGTTCTCTTCGACGGTCACCAGCAGATCGTGACTGGCCGCCATGACGCGCACCATCGCCTCATCCAGCGGTTTGACGAAGCGCATGTCGACCACGGTCGCGTCGAGCTTTTCAGCGACAACCATGGCCTCGGCCAGTTGCACGCCGAACACCAGCATCGCCACCTTGCTGCCTTGGCGGCGGACGATGCCCTTGCCGATTTCCAGTGGCTCCAGCGCGCTTTCGATCACCGCATTCGGTCCTGTGCCGCGAGGATAACGCACAGCAGCCGGACCGTTGAACAGGTGGCCGGTGGTCAGCATCTTGCGCAGTTCGTTCTCGTCGCTTGGCGTCATCACGAGCATGCCCGGGATGCAGCGCAGGTACGACAGATCGAAACTACCGGCATGCGTCGGGCCGTCTTCACCCACCAGACCAGCGCGGTCGATAGCAAAGAGCACATCGAGGTTCTGCACCGCGACGTCGTGAATCAGTTGATCGTAGCCGCGCTGCAGGAACGTCGAATAGATCGCCACCACTGGCTTGGCGCCTTCGCAGGCCATTCCCGCCGCCAGCGTCACCGCGTGTTGTTCGGCGATGGCGACGTCGAAATAGCGCTCTGGGTAACGCTCGCTGAACGCCACCAGATCAGAGCCTTCTTTCATGGCTGGCGTAATGCCAACCAGGCGCTGGTCTGCGTCGGCCATGTCGCACAGCCACTGACCGAACACGCCGGAATACTTTGGCCCGCTGGCCTTTTTCGGCGCGGCAGCAGGGGCGTTGAGCGGGTCGAGCTTGGTGATCGCGTGATAGCCGATCGGGTCGACTTCTGCCGGGGCAAAGCCCTTGCCCTTTTTGGTGACCACGTGCAGGAACTGCGGACCCTTGAGGTCGCGCATGTTGCGCAACGTCGCGATCAGGGTTGGCAGGTCATGGCCGTCGATAGGGCCGATGTAGTTCCAGCCCAGCTCTTCGAACAGTGTGCCGGGGACCAGCATGCCTTTGGCGTATTCCTCGGTGCGGCGGGCGATTTCCCAGGCACCGGGCAGGCGCGACAGCACTTTCTTGCTGCCTTCGCGCATGCTGGCGTAGGTGCGGCTGGAAAGAATCTTCGCCAGGTAGTTCGACAGCCCGCCGACGTTGCGCGAGATCGACATGTCGTTGTCATTCAGGATCACCAGCATGTCGGCGTTGACTTCAGGGGCGTGGTTCAACGCCTCGAAGGCCATCCCTGCGGTCAGCGCGCCATCCCCGATCACAGCGATGGACTTGCGCTCGCTGCCCTGCAGACGGGCAGCAATGGCCATGCCCAGCGCAGCACTGATGGAGGTGCTGGAGTGGCCGACGCCGAAGGTGTCGTACTCGCTCTCGCTGCGACGCGGGAAAGCGGCCACACCGCCTTTCTGGCGCAGGGTCGACATCTTCTCGCGACGACCGGTGAGGATCTTGTGCGGATACGCCTGATGACCGACGTCCCAGACGAGCCGGTCGTCGGGGGTATCGAAGACGTAATGCAGGGCAACGGTCAGCTCGATGACACCAAGGCCGGCACCGAAGTGTCCTCCGGTCTGGCCAACGGTATAGAGCAGCTCCAGGCGCAGTTCATCAGCCAGGGCTTCAAGCTCTGCTTCACCTAACCGGCGCAGGCCGTCCGGCGTCGCTGCCTTGTCGAGCAGGGGCGTGGACGGGCGCTCGCGGGGAATCTCTTTGAACGTCGTGGGCAT
>Ga0308163_10001776_pt1 | contig 21847 bp, 16 predicted proteins | sample PhyTR1_FD_201037 | JGI IMG/M metagenome (GOLD analysis project Ga0308163, IMG submission 201037) | Phyllosphere microbial communities from UC Gill Tract Community Farm, Albany, California, United States - DLSLT.R1 | ecosystem: Host-associated > Plants > Phyllosphere > Unclassified | place: USA... | reverse complement strand
AACGATGCATCGCCGATGGTAGTGTGGGGTTTCCCCATGTGAGAGTAGGTCATCGTCAAGATTAAATTCCGAAACCCCAATTGCGAAAGCAGTTGGGGTTTTGTTTTGCCTGCGAGAAAGTTTTCAGCCTGCCAATGGGGAAATTCATCCTGAAGTGGATGGCCAGTTTTGGTATGGTGCAGCTCGTTTTTTAACGGACTGATGTCCTGCCTACGGATCGGCACTCATTTATGTCAAAGAGTTGCTGTAGAAATGCCTGAACCAATCCCGATCAAGGATCATGAAAAAGAGACGCGGCTGGTCAACAAACGATTGATCGCCTGCGCTCTGTTCGTCTTCGCCATCAGCTGCGCTCTGGTGGTGCGCCTGTACATCCTCCAGGTCGTGGAGTTTGACTATCACTCGACCATCTCCGAAAACAATCGCGTCCATGTCCTCCCGATACCGCCAACGCGTGGATTGATCTACGACCGCAACGGTGTGTTGCTCGCCGACAATCGCCCCAGCTACAACCTGACCATCACCCGTGAGCGTGCCACCGACGTCAATCAAGAATTGGACGAAGTCATCAACTTGCTGCACTTGCCGGCTGAAGACCGCACGGTATTCGACAAGGCGATGAAGCAATCCCGGCATCCGTTCACACCGGTCACCCTGTTTTATGAGCTGACGGAAGAGCAGATTGCCGTCCTGGCGGTTAACGAGTTTCGCTTGCCGGGCATTGATGTCGAGCCGCAGTTTGTCCGGCACTATCCCTTCGGCGCCCATTTCGCCCATTCGATCGGTTATGTCGGTCGGATCAATGAAAAAGAATCGAAAACCCTCGACTCCGTGGAATATCGAGGTACGCAATCCATTGGTAAAACCGGTATCGAGCGTTTTTATGAGGCGCAGTTGCACGGCCATGTCGGTTACGAAGAAGTCGAGACCAATGCTCAAGGCCGTGTGCTACGGGTACTCAAGCACACCGATCCGGTGCCAGGCAAAAACATCGTCCTGAGCCTCGATGTAAAGCTGCAGGAGGCCGCTGAAGCTGCTTTGGGCGACCGTCGTGGTTCAGTGGTAGCTCTCGACCCGTCCACCGGAGAAGTGCTGGCGATGGTCAGCAATCCGAGCTTCGATCCGAATCTGTTCGTGACTGGCATCAGCTCAAAGGAATATTCAGCGCTGCGCGATTCCATCGACCGTCCGCTGTTTAACCGCGTATTGCGCGGCCTGTACGCTCCAGGCTCGACGATCAAGCCGGAAGTCGCCATCGCAGGGCTGGACGCAGGCGTCGTAACTCCGCAGACCCGCGTATTCGATCCCGGCTATTACCAATTACCGGACTTCGATCACAAGTATCGCAACTGGAACCACAGCGGTGATGGCTGGGTGGACATGGACGCGGCGATCATGCGTTCCAACGACACCTACTTCTACGACCTGGCGCACAAGCTTGGCATCGATCGTCTGCACGACTACATGGCGATGTTCGGCCTTGGTGAAAAAGTCTCGCTGGACATGTTTGAAGAATCCCCCGGTCTGATGCCGTCGCAGGCGTGGAAACGCGCTACACGGCGACAGGCCTGGTATCCCGGCGAGACGGTTATTCTGGGCATCGGCCAGGGATACATGCAGGTCACACCGCTGCAATTGGCCCAAGCCACTGCACTGATTGCCAACAAAGGGGTATGGAATCGACCGCACCTGGCCAAGGCGGTCGACGGTGTAGCACCGGTTGACGAGCACCCGATGCCGAACATTCTGCTTAAAGATCCGCGCGATTGGGAGCAGGTAAATCACGGAATGCAGATGGTCATGCACGATGCTCGAGGCATCGCCCGAGCGGCGGCTGCGGGGGCGCAATACCGCATCGCTGGCAAGAGTGGTACGGCGCAAGTGGTGGCGATCAAGCAGGGAGAGCGCTACAACCGTGAGAAAACCCTCGAGCGCCACCGTGACAACGCCCTGTTTGTAGGATTTGCACCGGCCGAGCATCCGAAGATCGCCATCTCGGTAATGATCGAAAACGGCGAGGCGGGTGGTCGTGTTGCCGGTCCAGTAGTGCGGCAGATCATGGACGCCTGGTTACTCGATCAGGATGGCCACCTCAAGCCGCAATACGCAGCGCCGAACAAAGCACCGGGTGATCCTCACGTCTGAGGCGTAACGGTTCACAGCACAGGCTCCGTAAGCGGAGCCGGTGATTACGCACCGGGTACCGGGCAACTCATATCACCTTCCTCACATTTCAAATACTGCTTGAGGGTTTCTACTCTGGCCTTGGTTACGGCTGTGAGACAACTACTGTAAACCAATGGATAAACACTCCCGCCCGCCACCCCAGAAGCCGAAAACTTGCATTCGGCATCCCGGAAGCTGACCCACGCCCGCTGCGCGTTCACCAGCAGCTTCTTTCCGTCCGGGTTGTCCTTGAGACGCCCGGTGATCTGCTGATAGAGCGTATTCAACTCCTTGTCTGCCGCTTTGAACGCTTGCCCCGCGCACTGATTCATCGTCGCCTGATCGTTGGCGTTGGCGCAATCAACCGTGGCATGGGCGTAAGGGAAAAACAAAAACGGCGCAAAGGCCAGAAGCAGGCGCACTGACATAAGGTTCTCGTAGTATCCAGTGGAAAGAGTGTATCGATTGTTATGTACGTAGCCGGGAGGCCTCAAGCAAGCGGTCCGCAGTGGCGGTGATTTCCTCGCCTTCATGCAACTGCTCCAGCCAGTGCTCGGGAATCGCCCGAGCGCCGTAGTAAGCACCTGCCAACTGACCCACGATAGCAGCCGTTGTATCCGCATCATCACCGAGATTGGCTGCTTTCAACACCGCTTCGGCGAATGTGTGCGTATGGTGAAAGCACCACAAAGCGGCTTCCAGCGATTGGACGCTATAGCCACTGCCTTTTATTTCAGTTTCCGCTTTGTGAAGGTACTCACCCTGAGCAATCGCAACCACCTTGGGCTGGGAAAGCTGGAGCAGTGGCGACCGCCGAAGCTGTGTTTTCTCCGCACCCTCAAGCGCTCGTGCGATCAGGTCAGCCAGCAACTGACAGCACTCGATTGCCTCCGGCGCCGCATGGGTTGTGCGCGAACTGTCGGCGGCATTGATCTGGATCTGTCCAGCGTCGGGAAAATAAAACAGCACGACTGGTGCCAACCGCATCAGCGACCCGTTACCAGCTGTCAACGGATCAGTCGACCCTGCGAAAGGCTCCCCGGTTCGCTGATACTGTTCCAGCGCCTGGCTGACGGTCATGCCGATGTCGAAACATTCACCGGTGGAGCTCAGGTATCCCCATTTCCACCAATTGAGATAGCGGCCCATCTGATCAGCCGCGTCGAAACCGTTTTTGCGCAGCAGGCTCTCGGCCAGGCACAGTGCCATTGAAGTGTCATCGGTCCATTGCCCTGGCTTGAGCTGGAACGGGCCACCGCCGACCATGTCGCTCAGCGGCTGGAATGATCCTCGCGGCTGGAACTCAACTGTTGTGCCGACCGCATCGCCGCAAGCCAGGCCGAGGAGGGCGCCGCGATATCGATCGGCAAGAGAGGGCTGCATGATTCGTCCTTGTTTCTGCGGATTCGCTGGAAAGATAACAGGTCAGGCGGCGCCGATCACAGAGCGCAAACTACCGCAGAATGTGTCCGCTCGAATGGGTGGCTGCAGCGCTTCGATACAACTTCGCATTGGACATGTGGTCATACAAGCCTAGTGTTCAGAACAGGAGGTGACGTATGAAACCAGTACCTAACAGTTTCGAACGCAAGATCACGCTTAAGGCGTCGCGTTCCCACGTCTGGCGTGCATTGGTCGATGCAGAGGCGTTTGGCCAGTGGTTTGGCGTGGCGCTCGAGGGCCGGCGTTTCATTGCCGGTGAGTGGACGCAGGGCCAAGTCACGTACCCCGGTTATGAACACGTATTGTGGAATGTGCTGATCGAGCGGGTCGAGCCGCAGCAGTTGTTTTCTTTCCGCTGGCACCCGTATGCGGTCAACCCGAAGATCGACTACTCACAAGAGCCGACCACGCTGGTCAAGTTCGAATTGCAGGACTTCGAAGACGGCACTCTACTCAAGGTCTCGGAATCCGGCTTCGCGCACATCCCTGATATCCGTCAGAAAGAGGCGTATTACATGGACAGTCGCGGCTGGGAGGAGCAGTTGAGCAGGCTTGAACAGTTTCTCGCCGAAAGCGCCAGAGCTCGTGAAAGCGGCGGTGCCTGACAGGTCTAAGGGTTTTCGGAAGTGTTTGTATGGCGAATGTCTTACACGCGTTGGTAGCTTTTACGACTATTGCTGATTGGATCCACTGGGTAATCTACACACATCAACTGAGACACAGGGAGTGTTTCAGGATCATGGACGATCGACCATCGCAAGGATCGCTGCCGACAGGGAGTCGATAATGGTCTTGGGAAAAACCCGCTTCGGCGGGTTTTTTTTCGCCTGAATGCAGGAGCCGCCGAAGGCTGCGATTTCTTGATCCTGCTTTTAGAAGCCAAGTCAAAAAGATCACAGCCTGGGCGAATGTCACCCCGTCACGAAGCAATCAACTGCCGCAACACATAATGCAAAATCCCCCCGGATTTGAAGTACTCGACCTCATTCAGCGTATCAATCCGGCACAAGACTTCGATTCTTTCCTGACGCCCATCCTCGCGAGTGATAACCAGCGGCAGGTTCATCCGCGGCCTTAGCTCGACGCCGGTCAATCCCAGAATCTCGAACGTCTCTTTGCCGGTCAGATTGAGACTCTTGCGGTTCTGATCAAGCTTGAACTGCAACGGCAGCACACCCATGCCGACCAGATTCGAGCGGTGAATGCGTTCGAAGCTCTCCGCAATCACCGCTTTGACGCCCAGCAGATTGGTGCCTTTCGCCGCCCAGTCACGGCTCGACCCGGTGCCGTACTCCTGACCGGCAATCACCACCAACGGCGTCCCCGAAGCCTGATATTTCATCGCTGCGTCATAGATCGCCATTTTTTCCCCGGTGGGAATGTAAATGGTGTTCCCGCCTTCCTCGCCCCCAAGCATCTCGTTGCGAATGCGGATGTTGGCAAACGTGCCGCGCATCATCACTTCATGATTGCCGCGACGGGAACCGTAGGAGTTGAAGTCGCGCGGTTCGACGCCTTTTTCCTGCAGATAACGCCCGGCCGGGCTGTCGATCTTGATGTTGCCGGCGGGGGAGATGTGGTCGGTGGTCACTGAATCGCCGAGCAAGGCCAAGACCCGCGCGCCTTTGACGTCTTTGACTTCCGGCAGAGGGCCGGAAATGTCGTCGAAGAAAGGTGGATGCTGAATGTAGGTCGAATCGTCCTGCCACACGTATGTGGCCGCTTGCGGCACCTCGATGGCTTGCCATTGCTCATCACCGGCAAACACTTCAGCGTATTCCTTGTGGAACATCGCCGTGTTGACCTGATTCACCGCCTCGGCGATTTCCCGGCTGCTCGGCCAGATATCACGCAGATACACCGGATTGCCCTGTTGATCCTCACCCAGCGGTTCGCTGCTGATATCGGTGCGCACGCTGCCAGCCAATGCGTAAGCGACGACCAGCGGAGGCGAGGCTAGCCAGTTGGTTTTCACCAGTGGGTGTACGCGACCTTCGAAGTTGCGGTTGCCGGACAGGACTGATGCGACGGTCAGATCGGCTTTCTGAATGGCTTTCTCGATCGGCTCCGGCAGTGGCCCGGAGTTGCCGATGCAGGTGGTGCAACCGTAGCCGACCAACGAAAACCCGAGCTGATCAAGGTACTGTGTCAGTCCGGCAGCCTTGTAATAATCGGTGACGACTTTCGAACCCGGCGCCAATGAACTCTTCACCCAAGGTTTGCGCGTCAGGCCTTTCTCTACAGCTTTCTTCGCCAGCAACCCGGCCGCCATCATCACGCTCGGGTTGGAAGTGTTGGTGCAGGAAGTGATCGCGGCGATGACCACGGCACCGTTTTTCAGGCGATAGGTCTTGCCCTCGTATTCGTAGTCCGCTTCGCCGACCAGATCGGCGTTGCCCACCGCCACGCCGCCACCGCCCTCGCTTTCCAGGCGTCCTTCTTCCTTGCTGGTCGGTTTGAATTGCAGGTCGATGAAATCACTGAAGGCCTGCGCGACGTTCGGCAGCGAGACGCGATCCTGCGGACGTTTCGGTCCGGCCAGGCTTGCCTCGACGCTGCCCATGTCCAAGGCCAGGCTGTCGGTGAACACCGGCTCCTGGCCCGGCAAACGCCACAGGCCTTGAGCCTTGGTGTAGGCCTCGACCAGCTTCACCACTTCCGGCGGCCGGCCGGACAAGCGCAGGTATTCCAGCGTGACATCGTCGACCGGGAAGAAGCCGCATGTCGCGCCGTATTCCGGGGCCATATTGGCGATGGTCGCGCGGTCGGCCAGTGGCAGGTCGGCGAGACCGTCGCCATAGAATTCGACGAATTTGCCAACCACGCCTTTCTTGCGCAGCATCTGCGTCACGGTCAGCACCAGATCGGTCGCGGTGATGCCTTCCTTGAGCTTGCCGGTGAGTTTGAAGCCGATCACTTCCGGGATCAGCATCGACACCGGTTGCCCGAGCATCGCCGCTTCCGCTTCGATCCCGCCAACGCCCCAGCCGAGTACGCCGAGACCGTTGATCATGGTGGTGTGGGAGTCGGTGCCGACCAAGGTGTCGGGGAAGGCGTAGGTGCGGCCATCCTCGTCTTTGGTCCAAACGGTGCGGCCGAGATATTCAAGGTTGACCTGGTGGCAGATGCCGGTGCCCGGCGGGACCACGCTGAAGTTATCGAACGCACTCTGGCCCCAGCGCAGGAAGGCATAGCGCTCGCCGTTGCGTTGCATTTCGATGTCGACGTTCTGTTCAAACGCACTGGCGCTGGCAAACTTGTCGACCATCACCGAGTGGTCGATCACCAGATCCACCGGCGACAACGGATTGATCCGCTGCGGATCACCGCCGGCCTTGGCCATCGCCGCACGCATGGCGGCGAGGTCGACCACGGCGGGCACACCGGTAAAATCCTGCATCAATACGCGGGCAGGGCGGTACTGGATTTCGCGATCGGAGCGGCGCTCCTTAAGCCAGGCGGCGATGGCCTTGAGGTCAGCGCCGGTGACAGTTTTTTCGTCTTCCCAGCGCAGCAGATTTTCCAGCAGGACCTTCAATGACATCGGCAGCTTGTCGAGATCGCCCAGGCTTTTGGCGGCTTCCGGCAGGCTGAAATAGTGGTAGGTCGTGGCGTCGATTTGTAGGGTTTTCAGTGACTTCAGACTATCGAGGGACGGCATTACGATCACTCCTTTGAGTCCGCACGGCTACGGACTGAGGGGACGGGCAGAGCATTAAACCTAGCCCTGTTTTGAGTAGCTGGCTAATAACTGGACTCTATGGACGGAACCAAGGTTCCGACTTCAGCTATCATGCGCCGGTTTTCGTGACAGGCATTGCGGCAACGCAAGGCTTGAGCATCGCGCAGCGGCCGAATGATCGACCGCTGCCCAGGAGTAAGAATGAACACCCTATTCATGCATTGCCGGCCCGGCTTCGAAGGCGAAGTCTGTTCGGAGATTTCCGATCTCGCCGCCCGTCTCAATGTCGCCGGTTACGCCAAAGCCAAAACCGCCACGGCCTGCGCCGAGTTTGTCTGCACTGAAGCGGACGGCGCTGAACGCCTGATGCGCGGTCAGCGTTTCGCCGAATTGATCTTCCCGCGGCAGTGGGCGCGCGGCTTTTTCATCGATCTGCCGGAAAACGACCGGATCAGTGTGATTCTCGCGCACATGGCCGATTTTCCGGTGTTTGGCAGTCTGTGGCTGGAAGTGGTCGATACCAATGACGGCAAGGAACTGTCGAATTTCTGCAAAAAGTTCGAAGGACCGCTGCGCAAGGCGCTGACCGCCGCTGGCAAACTGATAGACGACGCCAGCAAGCCGCGTTTGTTGCTGACCTTCAAAAGCGGACGCGAGGTGTTTCTTGGCATGGCCGATGCCGGCAACTCGGCGATGTGGCCGATGGGAATTCCACGCCTGAAGTTTCCTCGCGAGGCGCCCAGCCGTTCGACCTTGAAGCTGGAGGAGGCGTGGCACCACTTCATTCCACGTGATCAGTGGGAAGATCGCCTGCACAGCGACATGACCGGCGTTGACCTTGGCGCCGCGCCGGGCGGCTGGACCTGGCAACTGGTCAACCGGGGCATGCTGGTGACGGCGATCGACAACGGCCCGATGGCTGAAAGCCTGATGGAAACCGGACTGGTCCAGCATCTGATGGCGGACGGTTTTACCTTCAAGCCGAAGCAGCCGGTGGACTGGATGGTTTGCGACATCGTCGAGAAACCGGCGCGCAACGCGGCGATGCTGGAAGAGTGGATCGGCGAGGGGCATTGCCGCGAGGCGGTGGTCAACCTGAAGCTGCCGATGAAGCAGCGTTATGCCGAAGTGAAACGTCTGCTTGAGCGCATTGCCGATGGATTCAAGGCACGTGGGATCAAGGTTGATATCGGCTGCAAGCAGTTGTATCACGACCGCGAGGAAGTGACTTGTCATCTGCGCCGGCACGACACCAGAAAACCCAAATCGCGCTGACACAACACTGAACCTGTGGGAGCGAGCCTGCTCGCGAAAGCGGTGGGGCTGACGGATTGCCTTCGCGAGCAGGCTCGCTCCCACATGGGTTGGACGATATCCCAAGCAATGCGCGACAATGCCGGCCAGTTTCTGGAGTGAACCATGAGTGAAATGATCGATACCCCGGTCGACGGCACCCTCGACGCCACCGGCCTCAATTGCCCGGAACCGGTGATGATGTTGCACCAGCACATCCGCGATCTGGTGCCCGGCGGCCTGCTCAAGGTGATCGCCACCGATCCCTCGACCAAGCGCGATATCCCCAAGTTCTGCGTGTTTCTTGACCACGAGCTGGTCAGCCAGCACGAAGAGGCCGGCACCTATCTGTACTGGATTCGCAAGAAGTCCTGAATCAGGGCAAAAAAAGACCTGCAAAAGCAGGTCTTTTTTTATGGGTGTTCAACCCGCCGAACGACTGATTCGAATCCGCTTGCGCGCGCTGCGTGTCAGCCGGATCGACAGCATCAGCGCCGCGCAGCTCAAGCCGACGATCAACCCCTGCCACAAGCCGCTCGGCCCACGTGGCTCACCGAGCCAATCGGTCAGGCCCAGCGCATAACCGACCGGCAAACCAATCCCCCAGTAGGCGAACAGAGTCAGGATCATCGTCACCCTAGTATCCTGATAGCCACGCAGCGCGCCGGCGGCAGTCACCTGGATTGCGTCGGAAAACTGGAACAGCGCCGAGTAGACAATCAGCATCGCCGCAATGTGAATCACTGTTGGATCAGCGGTATAAATCGCCGCAATCGGCTCGCGCAGCGCCAGCATCAGGCTCGCCGACAGGCAGGCGTAGGCCAGCGCCGTGCCCATGCCGACTCCAGCGGCAAAACGTGCCTCACGCGGTTCCTCGCGGCCCAGCGCCTGGCCGACACGCACGGTGACCGCCATGCCCAGCGAATAGGGAATCATGAACACCAGCGAGCTGACGTTCAGCGCGATCTGATGCCCGGCCACCACCGTCGCGCCGAGGCTGCCGATCAGCAGGGCGATCACGGCGAAGATGCTCGACTCGGCAAACACCGCGATGCCGATCGGCAAACCAATCGATAGCAGACGTTTGATCACCGCCCACTGCGGCCAGTCGAAGCGGCTGAACAGTTCGCTTGAGCGATAGGCCGGTGCCCAGCGTTCGTAGCCGGCCAGGCCCAGCGCCATCACCCACATCACGATCGCCGTGGCCCAGCCGCAGCCGACGCCGCCCATGGCCGGCACGCCGAAGTGGCCATAAATGAAGATGTAGTTCAGCGGGATGTTCAGCGCCAGACCACAGAGGCCCAGCACCATGGCCGGGCGGGTGCGGCCGATGCCATCGCTGGTGCAGCGCAGCACGTGATAGAAGGCCACCGCCGGCAAGCCGCTGGCGATGCCGTGCAGATATTGCATGCACGGGCCGATCAGCTCGGGATCGACCTTCATCAGATGCAGGACCGGCTCGGCGGCGACCAGCATCGAGGTGGCGATCAATCCGACTACCAATGCCAGCCATAACGCCTGACGCACGATCGGGCCAATTTCGCTGTGCTTGCCAGCGCCGAAACGCTGCGCGACCTTTGGTGTGGTGGCCAGCAGGGTGCCAGTCATCAACAGAAACACCGGAACCCAGATCGAGTTGCCCAGTGCCACTGCCGCCAGGTCCTTGGGCCCGACGCGCCCGGCCATCACCGCATCGACGAAGCCCATCGCCGTGGTCGCCAGTTGCGCGATGATGATCGGCAGGGCGAGGGCGAGCAGGTTTTTCAACTCCAGGCGAATCCGCGCAGGGCGGCTCAGCGAGACGGCGACAGGTTGGTCAGTTACAGGGTTCACAGGCAAAGCGTCCAGAAAGTATTGATGCGCAGAGCGGCGCATTCTACGCCGCTGACGCCTCGGTCAGGAAAAATCCTCTGTTGCGCATTTGTAAGCGCAAACCCTGCTGGCTGATCGACGCGTCAGCACCTAAACTGCCGATCCGCCCAAGGAGCCCGCCATGCTGATTGTTGCCGACGAAAATATCCCGCTGCTCGATGCTTTTTTTGCCGGTTTCGGCGACATCCGCCGAGTGCCGGGCCGCTCCATTGACCGCGCGACGGTCGAGCAGGCCGATGTGTTGCTGGTGCGTTCGGTGACCAACGTCAATCGCGCGCTGCTTGAAGGCAGCAAGGTGCGCTTCGTCGGCACCTGCACCATTGGCACCGATCATCTGGATCTGGATTACTTCACCGAGGCCGGGATCTGCTGGTCGAGCGCGCCGGGTTGCAATGCCCGTGGCGTGGTCGATTACGTACTGGGCAGTCTGATGACACTGGCCGAAATCGAAGGCGCGGATCTCACTCAGCGCACTTACGGCGTCGTCGGCGCCGGTGAAGTGGGGGGGCGTTTGATCAAGGTCCTGAAGGGCCTGGGCTGGAACGTCAAGGTTTGCGATCCGCCGCGTCAGGCTGCCGAGGGCGGCGAATATGTCAGCCTCGAGCAGATCATCGAGCAGTGCGACGTGATCAGTCTGCATACGCCTTTGACTCGCAATGGCGACGACGCGACGTGGCACCTGTTCGATCAGCAGCGTTTGCAGCAACTCAAGCCGGGAACATGGCTGATCAACGCGGCACGCGGACCTGTGGTGGACAATGCTGCGCTGCGTGAGGTGCTGCTGGAGCGCGAAGACCTGCAAGCGGTGCTCGATGTCTGGGAGAAGGAGCCGGAAGTTGATCCTGCGCTGGCCGAGCTCTGCGTATTGGCCACGCCCCATATTGCCGGTTACAGCCTCGACGGCAAGCAACGCGGGACCGCGCAGATCTATCAGGCCTACTGCGCTTTCAGCGGCCAACCTGCAGCTATCCAGCTCAGCGAGCTGCTGCCAGCAACCTGGTTGTCGGAAGTTTCCCTGCACGGTGACAGCGATCCGGCGTGGGCGCTGGCGATGTTGTGCCGGGGCGTGTATGACCCGCGCCGCGATGATGCGGATTTCCGCCGCAGTCTGGTGGGGAACGTCGCTGAGCAGCGAGCGGCGTTTGACGTGTTGCGCAAGCAGTATCCGGTGCGCCGCGAGATTGAAGGGCTGAAGGTGCGAATTGAAGGTGATGCGCCCCGGTTGCGGCAGATTGTGGCGGCGCTGGGGGCGGTGGCTGTCTGAGTCAGCGCTGGCCTTTTCGCGAGCAGGCTCGCTCCCACAGGGGATCTACAGTGCAGCAAAGGTAAAAGTAAGAGCGTGCCTGCTCGCGAAAGCCACACCACCGATCCTGGATTGCAGGCAGAAAAAACCCGGCCAATCAGGGCCGGGTCGGGAAGACGGTGGCTACATCACTCTTGTTCGGCAGGCTTGACCAATCGCTTCTCCAGTTCGCGGCAAGCGTCCTGGATCATGTCTTCAGTGATCGGTACTTCGCGGCCCTGCTCATCGATAATCGAGCAACCCAGAGACTGGTCGGGTTTGGTGCGGATCACTTCAATCTTGTCTTCGCTGCTGTGTTGCAAGGACATGGCCTGTCTCCTCATCAGGTTGTGTGCCTAAGTTAAAACCGCCACGTGACCAGGCTGTGACAACTCCCTGCGGTCTGTCGGCGGGCGGCATCTCTACTCAAACAGAAATGACCGCTCGTCTCAACCGCAGCCTTAGACCAATCGTTTCTAGCATCCGGACATCCCGGGCATATTTAACCTGACTCATTGTGATTTACAGAGTTCCACCCCATCTGAATCTGTAGGCTGGCCCGATCCATCTGCGCAGACGTGAACTCCATGATCTCCATGCTTTCTTCCCGACACCGGCGCGCCCTGCGCCTGACCAGTCATTTTCTCCTGCCGTACCGCTGGCATGCCTTCGGCGCTCTAATCGCGCTGATCGTCACCGCCGGCATCACCCTGTCGATGGGGCAGGGCATCAAGTTGTTGGTAGACCAAGGTTTCATGACCCGTTCGCCGCATCTGCTCAATCAGTCGATCGGGATTTTCATGCTGTTGGTGCTCGGGTTGGCGCTGGGCACCTTTGCCCGTTTCTATCTGGTGTCGTGGATAGGCGAGCGCGTGGTCGCCGACATTCGCCGGCAAGTGTTCAATCACTTGGTGTATCTGCATCCGGGCTTTTATGAGGACAACCGCAGCTCGGAAATCCAGTCGCGCCTGACCGCTGACACCACGCTGCTGCAATCGGTGATCGGCTCGTCGCTCTCGCTGTTCCTGCGCAATCTGCTGATGGTGATCGGTGGTGTAGTGCTGCTGTTCATCACCAATCCGAAGTTGACCAGCATTGTCGTGATTGCACTGCCGCTGGTGATCGCGCCGATCCTGATTTTCGGCCGCCGCGTGCGCAATCTGTCGCGCCAGAGCCAGGACCGCATCGCCGATATCGGCAGCTACGTGTCGGAAACCCTCGGCCAGATCAAAACCGTGCAAGCCTACAACCACCAGGTGCAGGACGAGCAGCGTTTCGCCTCGACCGTCGAGCAGGCGTTCGAAACTGCGCGCAAACGGATTTTCCAGCGAGCGTGGTTGATCACTTTGGTGATCGTGCTGGTGCTTGGCGCGGTGGCGGTGATGTTGTGGGTCGGCGGCATGGATGTGATGGCCGGGCGGATATCAGCCGGCGAGCTGGCGGCATTCGTTTTTTACAGCCTGATTGTCGGCAGCGCGTTCGGCACGCTGAGCGAAGTGATCGGCGAACTGCAACGCGCTGCGGGCGCTGCTGAACGCATCGCAGAATTGCTGCGCTCGGAAAACATCATCCAGCCACCGTTGACCGGACTGGTCACTCTGCCAGCGCGAGTCAAAGGTGAACTTGAACTGCGCGACGTGCGTTTTTCCTACCCGTCGCGTCCGGAAAGCTACGCAGTTGATGGCTTGAGTCTGACGGTGAGGGCGGGCGAAACCCTGGCATTGGTGGGGCCGTCCGGCGCCGGCAAGTCCACGGTTTACGACTTGTTGCTGCGCTTCTACGATCCACGCGAGGGGCAGATTCTCCTCGATGGCGTGCCGCTGACCAGCCTTGACCCGCTGGATCTGCGCCGCTGTTTCGCCTTGGTCTCGCAAACCCCTGCGTTGTTCTTCGGCAGTGTGGAGGACAACATCCGCTACGGCTGCCCGACGGCCACGCTTGAACAGGTCAAGGAAGCTGCGCGAATTGCCCACGCCCACGACTTCATCGAACAAATGCCGGACGGCTATCAGACTCATCTCGGCGACGGCGGCCTCGGGTTGTCCGGCGGTCAGCGCCAGCGTCTGGCCATCGCCCGCGCCTTGCTGGTAGACGCGCCGATTCTGCTCCTGGACGAAGCCACCAGCGCCCTCGATGCACAGAGCGAGCATCTGATCCAGCAGGCCCTGCCAACGCTGATGGAAAACCGCACCACGCTGGTGATCGCCCACCGACTGGCCACGGTGAAGAACGCTGACCGGATTGCAGTGATGGATCAAGGCAAGCTGGTAGCGGTGGGGACACATCAGCAATTGATCGCCAGCAACCCCCTGTACGCGCGGCTGGCGGCGTTGCAGTTTAATGATGGCCAGCCTGATTAACCGACCCAGTAACCGACCCAGTAATGCGCCATAAAAAATGCCCGTATCTCACGATACGGGCATTTTTCATGATCCGGCGTCAGCCTGGTGATTACTGATCGTCAAAATACCGCTCATGCCAGTCCACCAGCGGCTGCGGCGAGTTGAGTTTCTGGCCGTAGATCACCGAGTAGGACAACACGTTCTGCACGTATTGACGGGTTTCGTCGAACGGTATGCTTTCCACCCACACGTCAAAGCTCAGGTGATCAGCGCCGCGCAGCCACTGACGCACACGGCCGGGGCCGGCGTTGTAAGCGGCGGAGGCGAGCACGCGGTTGCCGTTGAACTGGCTGTGAACCTGGCTGAGGTAAGCGGCGCCGAGCTGAATGTTCTTATCCGGATCGAGCACTTGCTGCGGTGAGGCCAATGGAATGCTGAACTTGCGCGCGGTTTCCTTGGCCGTGCCGGGCATCAATTGCATCAGACCGCTGGCGCCGACGCCGGAGCGGGCGTCGTCCATGAAGGCGCTTTCCTGCCGGGTGATGGCGAACACCCAGCTCGAATGCAGGCCGCGAACCTTGGCTTCACGCACGAGGGTATCGCGGTGAGCCATCGGGAAGCGGATGTCCAGATCGTCCCAGTACTGTGCCTGACTGATGGTGCGAATCGCCGGAAAGTACCATTTCAGGTCGTAGGCCAGTTTGGCCTGGGCGACCATTTCATCGCGGTTGAAATGACGGCTGACGTGATACCACTCGCGACGCCCGTCGACGATCTGCCCGCGTGCATGGAACTCCAGCGCGCGGCGCACGCCGGGGGTATTACGAACCTTGTTGATCAGCGCCTGGCTGAGCACCAGCGGCTTGTTGTTCAGCGAGTAAGGCGACTGTGAACGGTCTGCGGCGAGGAAGCCGTAGAAGTCTCGTTCCCGCGCCAGATTCTTGTACAGGGTCAGCGCTTGCGGGTTTTGTGGCTCGGCCAGTTCCAGGCTGCGCGCCTGCCAGTAGCGCCAACGGTTGGTGGTGGCCAGGTCTTGCGGCAGACGTTTGGTCAGCTCGTAGGCATCATTCCAGCGTGCCAGACGCAAGAGCAGGCGCAGGCGCCATTCCGAGACGGTGTTGTCGCGCAGCTCCGGATCGTATTTGGTCATGACGTCCAGCGCGCGGCTGTCGAAGCGGCGCGCAAGGGTCAGGCCGATCTCGCGAGCAATCGCGACTTTCTCATCACGAGAGAAATGCATGCTGCTGGCGTAACCGTCGAGCAAAGCCATGGCCTTGTCCGGATCCTGCCGAGCGAGGCGGCGCAGGCCGAGGCTGACGACGTCTGACATCGGCTCGTCGGCCGGCGTGAAGCGCGACGGCTGGTTGAGCAGTTCGGGTTTCTGCGCCACGTCGACCAGCAAGCGACCGCGCGGGGCGAGGGTGGTGAGGCCGTTGATCAGGCTGTTGGCCAGCGGATAGTTGCGGGCCTGCGCGGCAAGTTTGGTGCGCTCCCAGCGTTTCTGCTCGGTAAGCTGGCCGTCGGCAGCCCAGATGCCGAACAGCGCGTCACACGCAGCCGGTTGCGATTTGCCGGTCAGCCAGAGTTTTTCCGCACTGGCATATCCTTCGGCTTTCTTGTCGTGGCTGATCTGGTACTGCGCGTTGAGGCAGTCCAGTTCGGTGAAATTCAGCTTCGGATCGTAATACTTGACGAAGGTCGCCCAGTCGCCACGGTCGGCGAGCCAGCGCAACCAGCGCAGTTTCATCCAATTGGCCTGCGGCAAATCACCGTGTTCGGCGAGGAATTTCTCGATCTCGGCGTTGCTCGCCGTCTTCAGACGCGCGGTCAGTTCGTCGTAAGCCAAATACGGTTCCAGCGGATAATCGGCCAGCGCCTGGCTGTAACGGAAATACGGGCCGGTATCACCCTTGGCCAAGGCGCGCTTGGCTTCATCGTAATACTGGCGTTGGGTGGACAGGTCCACCGCCTGGACGGATTGAGCGGCAGCGGCGGTAAGAAACAAGCAGGACAAAACACTGAAAAGGCGACTGCGCATGAGACATCCGGGCAGAGAAATCATGACAAGTGCCGATCGGAATCCGCACTGAATTGCCTGTAGCTTAGCCTTTTGCCAGCAAGCGGCGAAAGCTTTGCGAGCCTCGCTGCACAAGTTCGCAACAAATGTTGTGCAGAGTGCTTCGACAGACAAATTGCCGGCCTGCTCAAGCCTCAAGTCAGGTAGAATGCGCGCCCGGTTTTTGGAGAAGCTCATGACCCTGCTCAAATTCAGCGATGTGTCCCTTGCGTTCGGCGCTATGCCGTTGTTGGACAAGGTGTCCTGGCAGATCGCCCGTGGTGAGCGGGTGTGCATCATCGGTCGTAACGGTACTGGCAAGTCCAGCATGTTGAAGCTGGTCAAGGGCGTGCAAAAGCCCGATGACGGCGCTGTATGGCGTGCGCCAGGCCTCAAGATCGGCGAGTTGCCCCAGGAATTGCCGGTAGCCGACGAGCGGACGGTGTTCGACGTGGTTGCCGAGGGCCTTGATGGCGTCGGTGCCTTGCTGGCTGAGTACCACCACCTCGCGCAGAACTGCGTGACCGAGGAAGACCTGAACAAGCTGATGCACGTTCAGCAGGACCTCGAAGCCCGTGACGGCTGGCGTTTGCAGCAACTGGTCGACAGCACGCTGAGTCGTCTGCAGTTGCCTGCCGACAAGACCCTCGCCGAGTTGTCCGGCGGCTGGCGTCGTCGTGTACTGCTGGCCCAGGCCCTGGTGTCCGAGCCGGATCTGCTGCTGCTCGACGAACCGACCAACCACCTGGACATCGGCGCCATCGCCTGGCTCGAAGAAGCGCTCAAGGATTTCCAGGGGGCAGTGCTGTTCATTACGCACGACCGTTCCTTCCTGCAAAACCTCGCAACCCGTATTCTCGAGCTGGACCGTGGCGGTCTGATCGACTGGAACGGCGACTACGCCAGCTTTCTGGTTCACAAGGAAGCCACACTGGCTGCCGAAGAGACCGCCAACGCGCTGTTCGACAAGCGTCTGGCCCAGGAAGAAGTCTGGATTCGTCAGGGCATCAAGGCTCGTCGTACCCGTAACGAAGGTCGTGTGCGTGCCCTCAAGGCATTGCGTGTCGAGAGCGTACCGGCAAGGCCAATATCCAGCTGGATACCGCCGACAAGTCCGGCAAGCAGGTCATGGTCCTCGATAACGTCAGCTTCGCTCACCCGGGCGGGCCGATGCTGATCAAGGACTTTTCCATGGTCCTGCAGCGCGAAGACCGTATCGGTCTGCTGGGTGCCAACGGTACCGGCAAGACCACCTTGCTCAAGCTGATGCTCGATAATCTGCAGCCTACCAGTGGCTCGGTTGACGTCGGTACCCGTCTGGATGTGGCGTACTTCGACCAGTTGCGTCACCAGCTGGATCTGGAAAAAACCGTTATCGATAACGTCGCCGAAGGCCGCGACTTCATCGATATCGATGGCCAGAGCCGTCACGTATTGAGCTACCTGGGCGACTTCCTGTTCAGCCCGCAACGTGCGCGGACGCCGGTCAAGGCCTTGTCCGGTGGTGAGCGTGCGCGTCTGTTGCTGGCCAAACTGTTCAGCAAGCCAGCCAACCTGCTGGTCCTCGACGAACCGACCAACGACCTGGACGTGGAAACCCTCGAACTGCTTGAAGAAGTGCTGTTGACCTTCAAGGGCACGGTTCTGATGGTTAGCCACGACCGGGCATTCCTCGACAACGTCGTGACCAGCACATTGGTATTCGAAGGCGAAGGCAAGGTCCGTGAATACGTCGGCGGCTATCAGGACTGGTTGCGTCAGGGCGGTTCGCCAAAACTGCTGGGTGTGAGTGACTCCAAGTCAGGCAAGGCTGAACTGGCCACTGCGGTCGTCGAAGCAGCTCCGGTAGCGGCAAAAGAAATGCCGGTGGCGAGCGCCAAGAAGAAACTCAGCTACAAGCTGCAACGCGAGCTGGAAGCACTGCCTGAGCAAATCGACGAAGTCGAAGCGCAGATCGCAGCCCTGACCGCCGAAATGGCCGAAGCCGGCTTCTATCAACGTCCTGCGGAACAGACTGCGGCCGTCCTGGCGCAACTGGAAAACCGCCAGGCCGCGCTGGATGGTTTGCTGGAACGCTGGGCTGAGCTCGACGCCTGATAAAAACAGGTGAAAAAGAGCCCGGATCATTGATCCGGGCTTTTTATTGTGTATCTGGATGCGCCTTACGATGTCTCTCGGTAATCACGGTATCACTGTAGGAGTGAGCTTGCTCGCGATAGCGTCAGGCCTGGCGATGATTAATCGGCAGGCAAATCGTATCGCGAGCAAGCTCGCTCCTACAGGTAAGCACATCGCAAGGTGCACCATGCAGCACATCATTGGCAGTAGAGCCGAGCAACAAAGCCAGACCGTGACGACCATGGCTGCCGACAACGATCAGGTCGCAGGCTTCTTTCTGGGCCAGCTCATGAATCTCCTGACGCGGTTGGCCGTACACCAGGTGCGCATCGCCAACGTTCACTTCAGGGAATTGTGCCTTGAGGGCGGCCAGTTTTTCCTTGGCTTGATCGAATTGCTGCTGTTGCAGCTGAGACAGGTCCATCGGTACATCGCCGCCAAAGGCCATGGCCATAGGCTCTACGATGTGAACGATAGACAACTTGGCGCCGTTGCGTACAGCGACCTCGCGACCCCGGTCCAGGACAGGATTACACCCTTCAGTAAGGTCAACAGCGACCAGAACGTGTTCATACTTCATGAGGAAGTCCTCCTTAAGGTTGCGATGCGTTCAGTATGGCTCTTTCAGCCCGATCTGGGCAGGCCATTATCTTCATCTATGGGTAAGCAGATAAAAAGGCAGCAAGCACTATGACGTTCTGGATAGTCCTGTCAATCATTGGCGTCATGCTCAGCCCCTTGGTCTGGCTGCGGCCATCCCGTCAGCAGGGCGGCAGAATGGCCTTGCGCATGGAGGCGCGGCGTATGGGGCTGGCGATGCAACTCGCGCCTCAAGAGTGGCCACATTGGCTGAACAAAGAGCCACCAAGCCCGTGTGCGCAGTTCCATCGGCCGCGTCGCAGTAGCGCACCGTCCGTATGGGCGTATTGGCAATCGGAGCCTGGTGTCTGGCTTAATCAGTGGCGTGAGCCCTGTGAGGACGCTTCGCTGCTGACGCAATTCAGTACGCTGCCTGCGGATGTCTACAAGGTCGAAGCTGATCAGCAGATGATTACGCTGTACTGGGGAGAGAAGGGCGAAGCTGAAGTATTGCAGCGTATTGCCGCAGTACTCAAAGCCTTGGCGTGATGGCTGGATCAAATTCCGGGCATTAAAAAGCCCGATAACAACATCGGGCTGGGGTTGGCCAGGCAGGCCGATAATTCTGTGGCGCTTTGCGGTGCAATGCCCAAAGCGGCTGACTAGAGCACTCGGCAACACCTTAATGGGTTGGCTTCGTGCTTTCGTGCGCTGAATGTAGACCTTTTGCTCTCATTTGTCGCGCTTTCTTCAATTTATTTTCGTGTGTGAGCCTCTATGGTGCAAAAACCGTCTCGGGTTTTGCACCTTTCCAGCCTATAAACGCAGTGAATAGAGCCTGATCACGCTGGGCCTGACCGCTTATCGGCGTGCAATGATATGGCCGATCGCCTGTTTTTATTGCTGATTCGTCGAATTGACAATTTGCAGGTTTTGCATGAAGGTGTGCGTACCCAAATCAAACGGGCGTATGAATTGAGCGTTTGGTGGTAAGACGGTTCCTACAGATTCCGGCTACCGCATCGACGGGTATGCCTGAAGGTTTGCGTTTGATCGACGAAAACGTCGTAGTCGCGCCAGATCACAACGTCCGGTGTGTATTGTTCAGCTTCCATATCGTGGAGATCAGTTGATGATTTACGAAGGTAAAGCCATCACGGTTAAGGCTCTTGAGAGCGGCATCGTCGAATTGAATTTCGATCTCAAGGGTGAGTCCGTCAACAAGTTCAACCGTCTCACCCTCAACGACCTGCGTCAGGCCGTGGACACCATCAAAGCCGATGGCGCCATCAAGGGTGTGATTGTCACCAGTGGCAAGGACGTGTTCATCGTCGGTGCCGATATCACTGAGTTCGTCGATAACTTCAAGCTGCCGGAGGCAGAGTTGCTGGCTGGCAACCTGGAGGCCAACCGGATTTTCAGCGATTTCGAAGACCTGGGCGTGCCAACCGTTGCGGCCATCAACGGTATCGCTCTGGGTGGCGGCCTGGAAATGTGCCTGGCAGCGGACTATCGCGTCATGTCCAGCAGCGCGAAAATCGGCCTGCCAGAAGTCAAACTGGGTCTTTACCCGGGCTTCGGCGGCACCGTACGCCTGCCGCGCATCATCGGTGCTGACAATGCCATCGAGTGGATTGCCGCTGGCAAGGAAAACGGCGCTGAAGATGCGTTGAAAGTCGGAGCTGTTGACGCTGTCGTTGCGCCGGAAAAACTCCATGAGGCCGCTCTGGACCTGATCAAACGCGCCATCTCCGGCGAGTTCGATCACAAGGCCAAGCGCCAACCGAAGCTGGAAAAGCTCAAGCTCAATGCCATTGAGCAGATGATGGCTTTCGAAACCGCCAAGGGTTTTGTCGCAGGGCAAGCCGGGCCGAACTATCCGGCCCCCGTCGAAGCGATCAAAACCATCCAGAAAGCCGCGAACTTCGGTCGTGACAAGGCGCTGGAAATCGAAGCCGCCGGTTTCGTGAAAATGGCCAAGACCTCGGCTGCTCAGAGTCTGATCGGTCTGTTCCTGAATGATCAGGAGCTGAAAAAGAAAGCCAAGGTTTACGATGAAGTTGCCAAGGACGTGAAACAGGCCGCTGTACTGGGCGCTGGCATCATGGGTGGTGGCATCGCCTATCAGTCGGCTGTCAAAGGCACGCCGATCCTGATGAAAGACATCCGCGAAGACGCCATCCAGTTGGGTCTGAACGAAGCGTCGAAACTGCTGGGTAACCGTGTCGAAAAAGGCCGTTTGACCGCAGGCAAAATGGCCGAAGCGCTTAATGCGATTCGCCCTACATTGTCCTACGGCGATTTCGGTAACGTCGATCTGGTGGTCGAAGCGGTGGTCGAGAATCCGAAGGTCAAGCAGGCGGTATTGGCCGAAGTCGAAGCCCAAGTGGGTGAAAACACCATTCTGGCCTCCAACACCTCGACGATCTCCATCAGCTTGCTGGCTCAGGCTCTCAAGCGTCCGGAAAACTTTGTCGGCATGCACTTCTTCAACCCGGTGCACATGATGCCGCTGGTAGAAGTGATTCGTGGCGAGAAGTCCAGTGAACTGGCCGTCGCCACCACCGTGGCCTACGCCAAGAAAATGGGCAAGAACCCGATTGTGGTCAACGACTGCCCGGGCTTCCTGGTCAACCGTGTGCTGTTCCCGTACTTCGGCGGTTTTGCCAAGCTGGTCAGCGCTGGCGTTGATTTCGTGCGCATCGACAAGGTCATGGAGAAGTTCGGCTGGCCAATGGGCCCGGCGTACCTGATGGACGTGGTCGGCATCGACACCGGTCACCATGGTCGTGATGTGATGGCTGAAGGCTTCCCGGATCGCATGAAGGATGACCGTCGTTCTGCGGTAGACGCTCTGTACGAAGCCAAGCGCCTGGGCCAGAAAAACGGCAAGGGTTTCTACGCCTACGAGATGGACAAGAAGGGCAAGCCGAAGAAGGTGGTTGATGCAGCCGCTCTGGAAGTGCTCAAGCCGGTGATCTACGAACACCTTGAGGTGTCCGACGAGGACATCA
>Ga0308163_10001775_pt1 | contig 21854 bp, 18 predicted proteins | sample PhyTR1_FD_201037 | JGI IMG/M metagenome (GOLD analysis project Ga0308163, IMG submission 201037) | Phyllosphere microbial communities from UC Gill Tract Community Farm, Albany, California, United States - DLSLT.R1 | ecosystem: Host-associated > Plants > Phyllosphere > Unclassified | place: USA... | reverse complement strand
ATACCACTGAAACCGTCAATCTTACGAAGTTTTTGATTTTTGAGATCGACTAGAAACAAGTTGTAAGTCAGATTACTTCTGACATCCGAAATATTCTCCACCAAAATATCTTTGATTCCGTCTCCGTTAAAGTCGATAAACTCTACATTTTTAAACTTACTGAATAATTTTTCCCGATGAATAATTTTCTCCTTGCCGTTGATTTGTTTTGAAAAAGTAAATATAATATTGGGTTTAGTTTCATCCCAACTTTTATCTTCCGGATCGTATTCCAAAGACACGTAATAGCCCTTTTGGGTAAAAACCGAATTACAGTTTATTGTTTTCAACTCCTTTTTCTGACCGAAAACCAACGTTTGGAGAATTGTAAAAATTAATAAAAGAATATTTTTTTTCATCCTCAATTATTTATAAAATGAAGAACCGTCCAGATATTCAAATACTTCAGGTGGCAACATCGGTCTGGTATTTTTTCCTGCTTTGATCATATTCCTTATTTCCGTAGCCGAAAGTTCTATGATTGGCGCATTGATCTGATGAATGTTTTCGTGTTGTGCAACTGTCCGTCTGAGGCTCTCGAAGACTTCATCTTTTTTCTCTTCACCTAAAATTCTAGGATAAACAATAATCTGGTAATTTTCCAGGAGCAATTCGTAGTTTTTCCATTTGTGGAGACTTCCCAGATTGTCTTCGCCCATTATTAACGAAAAGGAAAAATCGGGATGTTTCTCTTTCAGATACGCCAGCGTGTCAATCGTGTAACTCGGCACCGGAAGGGAAAACTCGACATTGGAAGCCCTCATTTTTGGGTAGTTTTTGATGGCCAGCTGCACCATATCCAAACGGTTGTGGTCTTTGAGCAAAGATTTTTTGTCCTTGAAGGGATTTTGAGGACTCACCACAAACCACAGTTCTGCCATGTCAGAATTTTCCAGAATATAATTTCCCAAAATCAAATGCCCAATGTGAATGGGATTGAAAGAGCCGAAAAAGAGTCCGATTTTCTTTTGTTTTTCCAAGCTTGAAGGTGGTATTAAAACTCAAATTTAGAGAAATTAAGTCGCAATCAGAAATCGAATTCTAATTGGCAGTTGCAATTTTCTCATTTAAAGTTTTGATTATTAATCCGATATATTACTTTTGTAACCGAAACACAAATGAAACCACTTTTTACGCTATTCCTATTTTGCTTTTTTGTCATCAATTCTGCACAGAAATCAACCGCAGATTCACTCCTGCTGATTCTTGAAAAGACAAAAAATCCCGAACATATCACCAAAGTTCAGAACGAAATCTCTGAGGCATATAAGTCTGTAGACGCCGCTCTGATGAAGAAATATGCTGTTCTGGCTTTGCATAGTTCCGAAAATTCAAACAATACAGTTCAGCGCGCGTGGGCATTGCAGAATATTGGTATTTCCTACATTATTATAAGCGATTATGACAAAGCGCTGCAATATCTGAATGACTCCGAAGCGCTTCTAATTCGGCAAAGCAGCTTGTCAAAAGATTCAAAACAGATCCTGGCAAAAACACTGGGTAGCAAAGGAATGGTGTTCTCGGAACAGAACAAATATGCGGAAGCACTCAAGTACGATCTGCAGGCAATGAAGATGTACGAAGAACTGAAAAACAGCGTTCAACTGTCTAAAATCTACAACAATATTGGTGTGATCTACAACTCTATCGGAGATCATCCTTTGGCTTTGAAATATTTCCTCCGGGCCAATCAGCTGCAGAAAGCACAGCAAAGTCCTGCAGCAGCCGTAAGTTCTTCCAATATCGGCCTTATTTATCTCAATCAAAATCTTAAAAACGAAGCCCGGAAACACTTTGACGAAAGCCTTCTGCTTTTTGAAAAATCGCCGGATCCACGAGGTCTAGGTGAGCTTTATAACAACTACTCCAGATTATACATTGGTGAAAATAAATATACCGATGCAAAAGTAGTTCTGCTAAAAGCTGAGAATACATTTCAAAGCATCCAGGATCAGTTTGGGCTTTCTGATACTTATCTGTTGCTGGCAGAAATATATTTTGAAGAAAATAATCTGGTAAAAGCTTTTGAGTTTGCCAACAAAAGCCTGGGAATGTCCAGAAAGCTGGATTTTCCCGAGACCAAAATGAAAGCCGAAAAGCTGCTGTCCGAAATATACGACAAGCAAGGTAATCAGAAAATGGCGCTGGTACATCTGAAAAATTATGACCTGGAGAAGGATAAACTCGAAACTGTTGAAAACGAACAACTGCGTCTGAAAACAGAGCTCAATTTTGAATATGAAAAATCTGAGCTGGAGAAAAAAGAAATGAAAACACGTGGCAAGCTGCTACTGGTAATCATAGCTGTAGTCCTGATTTCGCTGTTTTGCGGACTTTTCTTCCACCACAGAAATAAGGAACGTGAGAAAACGGTGCAGCTGCAAAAACAACTTGCAGAGTTTGAGCATAAAGCACTGCATCTGCAGATGAACCCTCATTTTGTGTTCAACTGTCTGGCTGCTATCTCATCTTTTATTATGCAGAACGGCAAAGAGGATGCGATAAAATACCTGTCCAAATTTTCTAAATTGATGCGGCTGACTCTGGAGTTTTCCAAAGAATCTGCCATTCCGATTGACAAAGAGATAGAAGCCCTGCAGAATTATCTGGAACTCGAGCAGTTGAGATTCAGCCAGAAGTTTGATTTTTCGATTCATAAGTCTCAGGAGATAGAAGATGATACGGCTATTCCCGCTTTGCTTTTGCAGCCTTATGTAGAAAATGCCATCATCCACGGCGTTGCCCCAAAGGAAAGCCGGGGTTTTATAAAAATCGATTTTATGCTGAAAGCGGATTATCTGATCTGCACGATTGAGGATAACGGGATAGGCATCGAAACCTCACAAAAGATGAAGGAAAATATGGTGCAGGTACACAAATCAATGGCCCTGGAAATCTCGAAAAAAAGACTCGAAACTCTGGAAGAACTGGAAAATAAAAAAGTGATCCTCAATGTGAGTGAACTGAAAAATGACGACGGAACTGCAAAAGGAACGCTGATTATCCTGGAGCTTCCTCTTAAATTTATAAAAAACGATCTATGATAAGTGCTGTCTTAATAGATGACGATCACAATCTGCGGGAAGGTATCAATGCTATGTTGACAATTTATGCCCCGGAAATCACCATTGTAGGCGAGGCAGACAGTGTGAAAACCGGTACAGAACTGATTGCCAGACTAAATCCGGATATTATTTTTCTGGATATTATGATGAATGACGGGACGGGATTTGATATTCTGGAAAACCTGAATGCGATGTTCAGCACCATAACTGCTCATATTATTTTTATAACTGCGCACGAGAAATTTGCGATCAAGGCTTTCAGATTCAGTGCGTTGGATTTTCTTCTAAAGCCTGTAGATCCGGAAGAACTGAAGAATGTAGTTGCAAAGATCAAGACGGTAATTCATCAGAACAACAACCACCACAATATAGGACTGCTGCTCGAAAACATCAGAAAAAAACCGGATGGATACAAGAAGATTGCACTGTCTACCGCAGACGGCATTCATCTTTTTGAGGTCAAAAATATCATCCGCTGCGAAAGTGAGGACAACTACACGAGATTTTTCTTCAAAAACCACAAACCTGTCATGATCTCAAAAACCCTGAAAGAGTATGAGGAGTTGCTTGGTGATCAGGGTTTTGAGCGCATCCATCAGTCGCACCTCATCAATCTTCAGGAGCTGAAATCTTATATCCGGAAAGATGGCGGTTTTGTGGTGATGTCGGATGATTCTCAGCTTCCCGTTTCCCAGCGTAAAAAAGAAAGGCTGAATGAGATCATCAGTAAGCTATGAATTCTAAATCAAAATATTCAAATTCTAAGTGACATAAGGTCTTAGATCAAAAACCTATTAAATTTAACAACGGAAACACAAATGATGATTAAAAAACTATTTTTTTGGCTTGTATTCCTCTCAGTAGGAATGCAGGCTCAAAACAATCCTATTGATCCTATTCTTAATCTAGATGCAGGACTTAAATCTTTACTTTTGAAACCTTCTGAAAACGACTTTTGGAGGGTTAAAGACGTCAGCGGAAATCTTCTTACTGTAGATGCAAATAACGACGGTGAAATACAAAAATCCGAGGCAGACATGATCGGTTATATACGCCTTCTCCAGGGCGTTGGTTATGCAGATCAGTTTGCAACGACGATAGGTATCAATCAATTTACAAATTTAAGAGGTTTTAGTGGCGCTTTTTTATCTATGCAGTCGAATAACAGAGGTGGTGGAATTGTTGGTTCTATAGATATTGCTGGATTACAATATTTAGAATATATTGATTTCACAGAATTCTCTGTAAATTCTGTGAAAATTGATAATTGTGCAAAATTGAAAAAAATTAGTTCTGGAGATCCTTACAATTACCCTGGTCATACAAACTTCTACGATTTGAATGATTGTCCTTTACTAGAAGATATAACTGCTATAGCTAACAATTTAGAATCACTCACAATCCAGAATTGCCCATCTGTTAAAGATATCGACGTATCTGGTAATAAATTAGCCTCGTTAAATGTTTCTTCACTCCTGAATTTAGAAAAATTACATATTGGGAACAATAAGCTATATTATGGTGACTATGGAGAAACTCACGGAGTAGTCCATGAAAATAATACTATTACCGAGCTTGATCTTACAAACAATACAAAATTGAAGGATTTGAACTGTAATAACAATTCAATCATATCTTTAAATTTATTGCATTCTCCTTTATTAGAGAATTTAGCCTGTCGGGACAATCAATTATCTGTATTAGATATTTTCAGTTTATCAAAATTAGCAATTTTACAGTGTGATGGTAACGTAATTACGTCTTTAGACCTTTCTCAAAATCCTAATTTACGCTATGTAACCTGTAGTAATAACAATATGACATCAATTAATTTGAAAGGATTAAATATGACATCATTACTGTCTCCCTTTCATGATTTTGTAAATTTAGATTGTAGTAGCAACCAACTTACTCAAATAGATTTAAGCAGTGCTAAAATAGGTATATCTGATTTTAGTAGTAATAAACTCCACAGTGTATTCATAAAAAATGGATTTGCTGACAATGTTTTTCTCGCTTATAACGCAGACTTAAAATATATTTGCAGTGATGCGGAAGAGGCTCAGTCTTACAAGGATTTAATGACTGAATATGGGCTTACCAATGTCAACATAAATACCTACTGCTCCTTCACACCCGGTGGAGATCACAATACCATTTCCGGCACCGCAAAGTATGATGCAGACAACAACGGCTGCGATGTATCAGACAACTCTTTTGAGTTTCTTAAACTTAAGATAAATGATGGGACAGATTCCGGCCAAACTTTTGTCCAAAATGATGGTAACTATCAGTTTTATACACAAGTTGGTAATTTTACGGTGACAGCGCAGGCGGAGAATCCGGGATTATTTACTGTTGCTCCGTCAACTTTCACTACCACTTTTTCAGACAGCAATAATAATATTTACAATCAGGACATTTGTGTGACTGCAAATGGAACGCAAAATGATGCAGAAGTTGTGATAGCACCACTTACCGGAGCAAGACCAGGTTTTGATGCCACTTATAAACTAGTCTGGAGAAACAAAGGCAATACAGTCCTCACCGGAAAAGTGATTATGAATTACGATTCAAATCTGATGACCTTTCAGGGTAGTACACTACCATATTCCGCGCTCAGCAACGGTTCTATACAGTTCGATTACAGTGGTCTGAAACCTTTTGAAAACGCATCAACGGAGATTACTTTCACTGTCAATACGCCTACTAATGCTACAAATCCTGTCAACTCAGGTGATGTACTGGCTTTCAATGCGCAGATTACACCCAATAATACTGATCTTACACCTGAGGATAATAATTTCAGCTTCAGACAAACGGTCGTTAATTCTTTCGATCCGAATGATATTACGTGTATGGAAGGCGAGATTATCCCATCTGTTGCAGTCGGAAAATATCTGCATTATGTAGTTAATTTTGAAAATACAGGAACAGCCGAGGCAGAAAATATCGTCGTGAAAATGGCTATTGATCCAGCTGAGTTTGATATCAACACACTCCAGCTGCAAAATGCGTCGGCTGATGTGACGACAGTAATCACAGGAAACCAAGTGGAATTCCAGTTCAGAAACATAAAACTGCAGAGTGGTGGGCACGGCAATGTCCTTTTGAAGGTGAAATCCCTGTCAGCACTTCAGGAAGGTGATAGCGTGGACAATCAGGCAGAGATTTTCTTCGATTATAATTTCCCGATTGCTACCAATGAATACACTACCACTATTCTGGATGCCAATTCTGTTTTGACTGCCAAAATAAATTACACCGCAGGCAATTTCAGCGCAGGCAATTATCCTGTTTCGTTTGACGGTAGCTTCAGCACAGGAGGTGTTGTGAGCTATGTTTGGGAGTTCTCCGGGAATCCGGTCGTGTCTTCCAGTACAGCCGCAAGCCCTGTTGTGACCTACTCTTTGGCAGGCTATTACACGGCAAAGCTGACCGTTTTTGATATTAATAATAATTCCCATTCACAAACCATTTCTTACAAAATCGGAGATGTCACAGCAGATCTCTCTACAGGGAAGGATAGCAACAATAATTTCATCGCTATTGATTCTGATGATGACGACTGGAAAGGTTTTGACATCAATGGAACCGAGATCAAACCGAAAGTGAGACATACATTTCCGGGATGGAGCTTTGCAGATATTGGGAACAGCAAAAATAGCCAGTGGATTACGCTAAATAATACGGAGGGCTATTACAATTACAAAAGCAGACAATTTACCGTTCCGGATAATGCAGCAGATGCAAGACTTAATCTAAGGTCATTGTCTTTTGTAAGAAACTGGACGTATCTGGTACAAGTCAATCCTGACGGCACCGAAACTGAAACCGAGATCACCAAAACACAATTCCTGAGTGACGGTGCCAAAGGTTGGCTCAACACCAGAAGCCCAAAAGTTACAGATTACGCTCTATCTCCCGGTACCTATTATATCAAAGTATTGGTTTATTCCAATAACGGTGATGTCCGCGAATCTCTAGACGTCAATGCGGTGGTGAGCTGTTCTGCAGGTCTTATTAATGCCAATAAAAAAGCACCGGTTTCTCCAACTTTGGCCTCAGAAACGGTTCTGAATAATAGCATTTCTATCTACCCGATTCCTACAAATGGCGAAGTTAATATTATAGCCAGCGATGTGATCAAAACAGTAGAGCTCTATGATGCTTCCGGCAGGATTACTCAAACGAAACGCTTCACTTCGGCTGCCAAAAAAGAGAAAATAAATATTCTCGGAACAAAAGGTATTTATTACCTGAAAGTCATAACAACAAAAGGTGAAACGACTCAGAAAATAATTAAAGAATAATTGATCATAAAACTCCCGATTCTATTGAACCGGGAGTTTTTATTTTTTTACAGACTTCCAGATAAAGCCATCCAGAAGATAATGCGTGAGCTGAGGTACAGTAAGCAAAGGCACCAGAAGAAAATGCCAGTTGTCTGCAGAGATACCGGAGTCAAAATGTTCTTTCCAAACCAACTTCTCCCAGGACAATTCTTCAAAGAAAGCAAATCCGATGATGATAAGAATAAAAAAAATAAGTCCAAATCCTGTTTGGAAGGCGAAACGTCCTTTATCCTGCGAAACTGATTTTCCTTTGATTTCATTTAAATAAATTAATGCAATATAGGGGATGCCGTGCGAAATCACATTTAAGAAAGTAAAGATCAAATCATTATTAAAATAGATAATGCCAAAATACCACGACAGAAAAGTACCGGAAATAATCAAATTTTTAGGAAAATTGAATTGTTTTGTCTGAAGAAAATGAATGCTCGTTTTGAAAATGTAAACAGCCAAAATCGAATAATAAACCACCTGTGATAGCTCCAGAAGATAAGGAATCTGGGAAATCCAGCTGAATTCTCCGCTGATAAACCAGTCAAATTTTCTCGGTGTCTGCGTCCAGTAGATCATCGGAAAAACGGTTGCTGAATAGATGGCCAAAGTGTCTACTGTTTTCGAGAATCCTTTTGCTTCGAAGCGGGAGTACAATCGCATAAAACCATACTGCTGACGGATAAAGTGAAAGACTGCAACCAAAGCCAAAGACGACCAAAAGATCAAACTGCCCAACTGGTACAGCAAAATACCGATAATCAGGCTGATAACTGGGATTCCGAGATATAAAACTTTCCTCCTTTTAAATTCTGATTTTACAAAATAAGTTTTAAAAAGCGTAGAGTAGACGTGCGCAACATCTACAAAAACAATGAGGAAAAGCCAGGTGTAAAATGAGTAATGGTCCTGCAGTGCCGGCAAATATTTCTGAAAAAAAAGCACAGTCAGCAGCACCAAAAACGGCGGAGAGAGGATGAACAATGTATCAAGCTTTCTATTATAAATCCAGGGCTGCTTCATCGTCCTGTCATTTGTTTTGCTGCTCTGATGCCCTGATGAAAGGCCTCCTCAAAAATAGAAATGCCCGACAGGTCGGTATGGGCAAAGAAGATCTTATCGTCAATAGGTTCCTTTGCAAGCTGAATTTCTGAACCGAATATAAAATCAGGAACCGGGGAAATCATTCCGTGTCCCAATTTGTGAAACTGAATTTCGATAATATGCGCTTCGATCTCCGGATGTGCCAGTCGCAAGTCGTCCAAAACCAGTTTTTTCAGCGCTTCATCCTTCATATAGTACAATCTTTTTCTGGCCATTTTACTGTCAGCAGTAGAAAAACTTCTGTAATAAGTGATGACTTTCTCGCCTGTAATCTGATTAAGATTCTGATGCTGGTCATTAATATAACCCAAGCCTTCAGCTCCGAAAATGACGTTGTCCCAAGCTAGTTCCTCGCCACCGCCAAACTCGTTTCTCAAGGTTAAAGTAGCCAAAAGCCAGGGAGAATAATGAAAGTTGCGCCATTCTCTGCCTTTGAAAATATGTTGATTGACGAATTGTGGTGTTGCAAAAATCACTTTTTCTGCTGTGATCTTTTTTGAAATTTGAGATTGATTGTCAAACACCAAAACCTCCACATTTTGCGCATTCCAATTGACATCGTAAACCAAATGGTGCGATAAATTTTTGTCTTGCACAAATTTCGAAAGATGCTTTGCCAATCGCGCATTGCCTTCCGGCCACGTGAAGACCTGATCGTGCCTGTTGGGAGCCCAATTGTTTTTGCGTCCTGCAAAGTAGTGGATGCCGGCCCAAGCGGAAACATATTTTACACCAAGCCCGTAATCATCCTTGCAGGAATAATCCAGTATCCACAACAATTCCGTAGAACTGAAACCATTCTGGTGCAGCCATTTTTCGAAGGTCATTTTATCAAAATTCTGGGATTCTACGCTGGATTTGGTAATCGGAATATCAAACCAATATTTGCCAAGACCATCTTTTCTTAAGCGGTAATCGTCCATCATTTTGAAAAAGCGGTCGATTTCTGCTTTCGTTTCTGCAGAGATACCGTTTTGTGGAATCAGATCATTCTGCCACTGATTTCTGAAAAAAAGCCGTTCTTGCTTTGGGAATGAAAGCTGTTCCTCATCAAAAACAGGCAGTCCGCCAAGGTCGTCACCTAGATAAATGCCAGATTCTTTGAGAAAATCAATCAACTCCGCGTCCTCTTTATTGGGGATCGGGAGATAATGCGCACCAAGCGGAAATTTTGAGAACCTATTTTCCCCGTTTGAAGCGTTGCCTCCCAAATGATTTTCCATCTCTACCAACAGGAAGTCATTTTCATTATTTTTAGTAAAATATCTACAGGCCGATAATCCCGAAATCCCGCCTCCTACGATCAGAAATTTTGTCCGGATCTCCTCAGTAGGTTTTGGGAAATTTTTTGCCCAGAGCAGATGACCCAGAATATGGTTGGTGCCGGTGATTTTAAGTAAAATAGATTTTGTCTGCTGTTGACAGTATTGCAGAAAAGGAAGCAGTGCACCAGCCCAGAACAAGGTGGCGAGAAAGGATTTCCGGGAAATATGATTCGGTTTCTGAGACACTTCAACGTTTTAAAATTACTGTACTTTTCCCCATTCTTCATCAAAATATCTTACAAGAACCTGATTGTCCAGACGGTTGACTTCCAGATTTTCAGCTTTCATGTCTTTACTGAAATATGACATTTGCCGGAAGTTATAATCATAAAATCTAAGCTCTGGAATTTTTCTGACTATTTTTTGATCGGCAGGCTGGAAAGATGCGAGGCAGAATCCCCACTCGCCGAAGCTGGGAACATAGGTGTGATAAGCTGTTGTAAAAGGGAATATCTGATTGATTGTTTTATCGATGCACCAGAAGGATTTTGGGGCAAAATATGGAGATGTGGTCTGGACAACGATTTTGGTGTCGGCAGTGGTAATCTTTTCCAGTTCTTTATAAAACTGAACCGAATATAATTTGCCGAGACTGTAGTTGGAAGGATCCGGGAAATCTATGATGATGACATCGTATTTCTTCCGGTTTTCCTTCACCCAGATATAGGCATCTTTGTTGATGATCTCAACTTTTTTATTGGAAAGTGAGCTGTGATTTAGATTTTTCATCGTCTCATTATCACGGAAAAAAGCGGTCATTTCGCCATCCAGATCTACAAGTGTAATGTGTTTGACGTCCTGGTATTTTAGGATTTCCCGGACTGCAAAACCGTCGCCGCCGCCCAGAACCAAAATATTGGAAATGTTCCTGGCCATAGACATGGCAGGATGCACCAAGGCTTCGTGATAGCGGTACTCATCTGCGCTGGAGAATTGCAGATTATTATTAAGATAAAGACGGAAATCCTTTTCATTCCTCGTAAGGACAATTCTCTGGTAGGAAGAATTGTTGGCATAGATGATGTTTTCGCCGTACATCTTTTCTTCAGAAAATGCGAGCAGTTTTTCTGAAAAGATAAAAAGCAGAAGCAACCCTGCAAAGGCGATAATGGATTTACTTTTCAGAAAAATCGGGTTTTTCAGGTCTTTTTCCAGATAAAATGAGAGGAAGATAGCGATGGAAACATTAATCAAACCAAAAAAAAGCGGTGTTTTTACTATTCCCAGACTTGGAATGAGGACCAGCGGAAACAGAATAGAAGCCAGTAATGCCCCAATATAATCGAATGCGAAAACGTTGGAAACCAGATCTTTGAACTCTACTTTGTCCTTCAGAATATTCATTAATAAAGGAATTTCTAACCCTACGAGACAACCTGTGACGAATACGAAAAGATATAAAACCGGCTCAAAATGATGAACGGTATTGAAAAGGAAGAATAAAACGATGGAACTGATGCCGCCGATAACGCCCACCAAAATCTCTATCTCAACAAATTTATTGAGCAGATCCTTGTGGATAAACTTTGCTAGATACGAACCGACTCCCATAGAAAATAGGTAAACCCCGATGATGAAAGAGAACTGTTTTACAGAGTCTCCCAGAAGATAGCTGGCCAGCGCGCCGGCAACCAGCTCGTAGATCAGTCCGCAGGTTGCAATGACAAATACCGAAAAAAGGAGAAGCAACTCAAACGAAATCCGTTTTTTATCCATGAATGGCTGCGCTGATAATGATAGAAATTCCGATGATAAAGGCGCCCAGAATGATTGCTAATGCAGTATTGTTGTTTTTGGAAATCTCGTGCCAGGTCTTTTCGGGCGTCAGTTTTTCTATGATGACATAGCATATCAATAGAATGGCAAAACCTAAAAAGGAATATAAGACCGAGTTGAGTATCGGCAGGTAATTAAAATCTCCCATAATATTTTTTATTAAAGTTATTTATGATAATATCTGTAAAATGAAACGCCGTGCGAGCGGTATCTGGTGGTTCCGTCTTTGTATTTTTCGGTCTTTGCGCAGTCGCAGAACTGATTTCCGGAATACGTCAAATAGAGGAACCAGCCGAGAAAAAAGGTCCCAAGCAGGATGAGTAAAAGGTTGGATCTGATATATCTGAAAACGTTTTCCATCAGTTGGAGTATTCGTTAAAAGGTGAATAATTGCTTTCTGCCCATTTTGATTTGTCAAAAACAGATTTCCCCCAATAGTTAAGACAAGTGATTACAGCCATAATTCCTAGGATGATAAAGTAGTTCCAAAAGCTCACCGGTTTCCAGAAAGCCTGGATATCAAAATTGGGATTGGAAGAATCCGGATCCGGAATATTGGCGGAGAAATTGGGATTTTTTATTTTGTAATCTTTGGCCATTTGCAGTTCATTATAAATCTGCGAATTATTGCTTTGAAGGTTGGTAAGATTATAAGCTATTTTTTCTGCAGTCGCAATGGTGATCACGTCTACAAATCCGTCACCGGTCTCGGTAAAAGACTTCTGCCCGTCTGGCGAAAAGTAAGTGTTGCCAGCCGGAACTTCGAATCCCTGTTTTTGCGCACTGATAGAAAAATGGTATTTCCCGGGAGCGACTCCGCAGAAGTTGAATTCCTTCGTTTGGCCGCCCTCAGACCAGTGCTCACCGTCCTCATAGCCGCTGTACTGCTCAATATCCTGGGAAGTATATTCTATTTCATTAGAACTTTCGTTTACCAGGCTGAGTTCTACGTTGGCCCATGAATTATTGACATTGGAAGACAATTTGACATTGAGAGGCGCCGAAGCACCGCGAAGATCGAAAGATTTGGATATCAATTCTTTACTGAAAACGGAATCGAATCTGAGATGCTCATTAAACACCTCATAATTGGTCCTGGAAACCGTATTATAAAACTGGAAGAGGCTGATAATCAAACCAACAATGATAAAAACATTCAGTAACTGCCGCGGATTTATATAGTAAGGCTGAACAATGCCAATCCCTGAATAGTTGGGCATATAATCTGGCTGAAACTGCCTTTTAATTTCATGTTTTGAGATGTGTCTCCCCAGGAAAAAGTTCCTCTTTGTCCCCGATTCTTCCAAGGAAACCATCTCGGTTCCGTTGACAAATTCTTTATAATTGGCTAAAGTAAATTTCAGCTGCTCTTCAAAGAAACCTGTTGCCGCGTGTATGCTGTTTGGTGTAGACTCGTACCAGCGGTATTTTTTGCCCTCAAATTCTGCGTGGAATTTGAACTCTTTCTCAGGCATTTTTTTAGGCTGCATAAAAACCCAGTGTCCGCTGCTCTCGCTCAGGAAGGCATCATTCAGGTCTTTGTCCTTCAGATAATATTCCCGCCAATAGACAGATTCTCCGTATTTTTTGACTACAATGGCTACAACGGTATATTCTACGTCATCAATTTTACCTTTTTTACCCACATCCAGCACCACATTTTCGGTAGGTTTTTTTACTGTTTTAATGATTTTTCCATGCTCGCTTAGCATAGAGCAGGCATCACAGATGTAACTCTCAACCTTAAAGTCGAGGTCTAAGGTTTTTTCTTTTTTGCAACTTGGACAAGTGTAAACCATCATCTTTTGATTTTATGTTCATTGATGATCTGTCCCGCGAAATATTCCGTCACTGCATTTGCAATGTTTTCAGTTTTTTGAGAATTATCCCCAAAATAGTTACACAGCAGAATATCAAAGGTCAATTGTGAAAACTCTGGCCACGTATGGATGCAGAGATGAGATTCTTTGAGGATGACGGCTGAGGTAAAACTGCCGTTTGAGAAGATATGGTGCGTCTCGCCAACTACTTCTGTATCATTAGCCACCAGTATTTCTTTCACTTTTCTGATGAACGAATCATAATCTAGCAGCAGGTTGACGTCACTCACTTTTAGCGTTAATAAAATGTGGGATCCTTCGCTATAAGTTTCTAAATTCATTCGTGCTAAATAATGACAGCAATATCCTGTTTTTTTGTAATATTTACAATAGAAAAATAAAAAAGCTGCAGATAATTTCAGCTTTGTTCGTTTTATCTCTTCGGCAGAAAGATTTCTGCCAGCATACATCTGGCACTTCCACCGCCGTTGGTCTCTATTGTTTCCAAATCTGAATAGATGATTTCACAGTATTTTTCTATTGCGGCAACCTGGTCAGAATTTAAAGATTTGTACGCGCTTTGGCTCATCACCAGAAATTTTTTGCCGTCATTGTTCTGAACCTGAAGCATATTGCCTGCAAAATTCTGCATTTGATCTTCGGAGATCTCTATCAGCTCTTTTCCCGAACTTTTGATAGACTGTAAAACGACTTCTCTTTCAGCTTCATTATCGATGCAATCCAGACATATAACCACAAAACGGTCTGCAACGCACATCATCACATTGGTATGATAAATGGGAAGTCTTTCGCCTGCAGCCGTCTGATAGGAATGGAAAACAACAGGTTTATATCCAAACTCGCTGCAGAATTTCCTGAAAAGTTTTTCGTCTAATCTTAGTGATACAGAACCGTAGGCAATCTTATTCTCGTGGTCGAAGATCATACTTCCGGTGCCTTCCAGATAGATATTGGCTTTTTCGATTTCGGAATAATCGATGATCTCATCTACTATAAACTGTTCTTTGATCTTATCGATAATGTCACTTCGTCTTTCCGATCTGCGGTTTTCTGCAAACATCGGGTAAAGCACAACTTTTCCGTCCTGATGAAAGCTGACCCAGTTGTTGGGGAAAATAGAATCGGGTGTTTTAGGATCGATGGTATCTTTTACAGTAATGACGTTGATGTCTTTTGATCTCAACTTGTCCACAAAAGAGTTGAATTCTTCCAGAGCTTTCCCCTGTACGTTGCCTTCCTGGTGGACCTGAAAATAATTGTTAACTGCCGTTTGCTCGTTGTAGCCAAAAGCAATAGGCTCTATCATTAGAACTGTATCTGTGGTTTGGGTTTTAGAGTCGGAGGGATTTAGAGTTTGAGAATTATCGTTCATTGTTATTATTTTTATTGGGATTGAAAGAACACCATTTGTCGGAATTATTCATCATCACAACCAACATTCCAATTATTTCGTTGCACTTGGTATTTAAATTATTAAATTGTTCTTCGGTCATATATTTACAAGCTAAAGAAAACTGTAACCAAGTTTGGGTTCTCTAGCTTCGCTTTCAGAATCTGTGAGTTTTGCTACAAATGATTTTTCATATTTCCTTTTGCCCCAGGCTTCGCTAATATTTGGCGAAACTAAGCGAGAAGACCTTCGGATTTGGTCGGTGAGTGAGAAGCGTTCTTCTTTTGGAAGGTTTTTTGAAAATTCATAAATTTCCATTGCTACATCGAAGGACTTCTGATAAACTTTCAAATCCTGATGAAATTTGATAATTGACATATTTGTATTTTTAACTAAAATAAAAAAAATATCAATACTTGCTTCATCCTAAAACTCTGCGACTCTAGAACGCTCCAACAATTACTCTCTAACTAAAGGAAGCGTAGAGCATCTCAAAAGTCCGCCCATTTTGGAAATCTCGCGGTACGGGATTTCTTCTACGGTAATTCCCCATTCGTTGCGGAAATGATCATTCATTCTGGTAAACGCCTGGTCAGAAACCACCACGTCCGGCGCGAGGGAAAACACATTGGGGAACATTTGGAACATCTCTTCATCATTGACGTTAAAGCAGTTTTCTTCGCCAAAAATATCTACCACCAGCTGGTAATCATCTTCGTCTACAAAACCGTTTTTATAGATTACACATTTGTCCTTCCCAATCGGGTTGAAAGTGCAGTCCAGATGCAGAATACCTTCGTAAGGTTTGGTGTCGCTTTTTTTAAGATCCAGATCTATAATTCTTTTTTTAGGGAAATATTCCTTCAGAATTTCGATGGCATACTCGTTGGTTCTGGCAGTTTTGAAGTTTCTGTAATCCGGATGATAGCTGGTCCCGATGAACAGAAACTCATCCCATACGATGACATCACCGCCTTCTATATGGGCTTTTTCCGGAAGATTGATGACGTTTCTCCAGGATACTTTATCAATGATATGTCTGTAGGCTTCCTGCTCATCTGCACGATCGGGAATGATGTTGGAGATGATCATTTTGTCTTCTATCACAAAAGCAACATCACGGGCAAAAACCTGGTTGTAATCTTTGATAATCTTCGGACGGAAAACTTCCACATCATATTTTTTCAGGACTTTTTCGAATGCTGTCATTTCTGAATTAACAGCTTCCTCGGTAGGATAATTGTTATTCTCTATAGTGTGGTATGACTTTGCATCATAGCTCTCCGCAAGCGTAGGAACCGGCCCGTTGGACTTTGGCTGGCCAAGAACTACAGACTTCAGTTTTCCCGTTTCGTTTTTAATATTAAGATTGATTGCCATAAAATTGTAAGTGTCGCAAATATAATCAAACGGCTGAGAAGAGAAAAAAACGGCAGCGGAAAGTTTTGAATATTAGCAAGCAGTTTGATAACCAGCCTTGTTTTTATCTGATTTGCTGGATGTTATCAATGTATTCTGATGGTGTAGAGCCTGTGTTTTCTTTGAAAATTCTGTTGAATGTAGACTGCTGGGAGAATCCTGCGCTGGTATAGATGTGTTCCAGCGTAAATTTCTGATGCAGGTTATTCGCTATTTCTGCCTTCACCTGGTTTATTCTGTAGTCATTTACCAGTTGGTTGAATTTTTTGTTTCCGATTTTGTTCAGCGCCCTCGAGACGTAAGTGCTGTTTGAATCTAAGGATTCGGCAAGTTTCCGGATATTAAAATCTGCTTTTTGGTAAGGTTTTTCTTCCTCAAAATAGAGAATAATTCTGCTGTAGAGGATCTGATCTTTATCCAGACCTGTATTTTTCATGTTATAAAGATCCATATCATTTACAAGATAATCTGTTTCAGTGGCATTTTTCTCCGTATAATTTTCAGAATAGATAGATTTGTGTGCTTTTATTTTTGTAAAAGATCTATTGTAATAAATAATTAAGAATGAAAAGTACGATGCTATCATAATAATTATATATTCCTGAAACAGAAGGATATTTGGTTGACCCTCGAAATAATTGTTTCTGATTCCCATTCCAAAATAGGAAGAGATCTGTGAGCTGAAGAAACTGAATATTATAAATCCCAAACCCCACAGTACAGTCCTTGCGAAGCTGGTAAAGAGCATAATCATCAAAACTAAGGGAATAAACATAATCTCAATAGCTTTTGAGATGTCGGAAATCAGAAGACTGACGTACGAGATGAAGATGCTGAGAAAAAAAGTAATAATCCTAAAAAGCTTCACAAAATCGTAATTGGTTTTTGAAAGAAGATAGGCTGTATACATCGTCAGGAAGAATCCAAAAAATAGGATTTCAATTGGGACGATGACACCACTGTTTTTAAAGAAAAGACTAAGTATTATAAAAAATGCAAATACGCCTGAGACGGATAGGAAAAAGACCTTCCCGAATTTCTTTTCAATTTCCGTCAAATTTTTAAGATCGTTTTTCAAAATGCAATCCTGTGTTAATATATACAGTTAGTCTTTATGTGGTAGAAAAAAAGTAATGTATACAGCTGTATAAAGCAAATTTTATATTAATTATATCAAAAATAACTAAAAAATAATTTTGGCAAAATTTTATTTTATTCTGTCAGCATTTTTTTTGATTCGCATAAGTTAAAACAGAAAAAATATAAGTTAATAAAAATATTTTCAGTTTTCGTACTTTCTAATTATAAGTTTATTAAAAACATAAAACATTGATAATCAGATGTTATTAAATACGTTTTTATCCAATTTATAAGTTGTCTAATGTTTGTATGCGCTTTAGGAGAAAAATATTTCAAAATTTGCATCTCATAACACATAAACACGACTGATGAATAAATTAACCGAATCTCCCCCAGGTATTCTCCTCCGGCCATTCTTTCCCTACATTAGATATTTACGATTGTCTATATGTATCAAAGCTATATTTTTTTCGATCGCTTTCTTCTCAGAATAAGGATTTAACTTCTGAGTTTGTTGCTTTTCGAATTAGAGATAAGTCCTTAGATATAAAGTTGTCTATCATCTAAAAAATCTCAGGACGCAGATGTTTTGCGGATATATTTTTAACAATTTGCAACCACCTTTTTAGAAGTTAGATTACTTGTCTAAACATCTTCCTTCTCCCTCACGCAAATCTTCTTAGAAGAATGCAAGACCACATAAAAAACACATAGAAATGAAAAAAACTTTTACATTATTACTAATTGTTTTAGTAAATATTTTCTGGGCAAGAATGAATGCCCAATGTACAAACAGCACCATAAGACCAGGTGACGGTTTCACACTTCAGGGTTGGAATCCCACTTGTAACGGCGGTACTGACGGATACATCAATATTTCCGGGATCACAAGTACAAGCAGTACGCTTCCCGATGCTAACAGACCTTATTCTGCGAGAATTTTGACTGCTGTGGGCGGTGGTATTCATCCCAGTTATCCGACGCCATTTCCAATTCCTGCAGGATCGGCTTTTCAGATTCCAAACCTGCCGGCAGGCACTTATGTTGTTGATATCATTGATCAGTGCGGTGGTAGCAGCGCAGACAAAACTGTAGTAATAGGTCAGCCACATTTGCCGGAGTTCAGTCATTTAAATTCTGTGATAATCAACAGAGTCACTAGAAACGGAATTTGCGGGGATACTTATGTCATAGACACCAGATTTGCAAGGTGTGGAACTGGGCAGACTATTAATTTTTATTTCACAAACAGTCTGGGAGCAACATTTGTACCTGTAAATAATGTTTATACCACGACACGGGCAGCAGGTTCGGATGATTATAATGAAGGCAGAAAATTTGAGGTTCCTTTTGCTTTTTTTGCCGGTGGTGCCATTACTATTCATTTGACGAGTAATCTGTGCAGCAGACCTGAGTCAACTTTTGTTATTCCTTTTCCGCCGGTTGCCATACAGTTGGGAGGTGGTGGCACGCTGTCTTCTACAGTACAGTCTACAGCCAACCCTTGTGTTCAGGGTTATAATATCGCCAGGACTCTGTCTTATGGTACTGTCCCATATACAGCTACAATTGTGGAAACAACCAATCCTACTGCGACTCCGCTTGATATCAACGGAAATCCTTTAGTGTTTAATTATCCTTCGGATCAGGCATGGGGTGCTCCTTTTACGACTTTTTCAGGTTTAAAATATGGGGTGTCTTATACCATCACCTATATTGATGCCTGTGGGTTATCGGTCACCGAGAATATCAATATACCAATGCCTGCCAATGCGGCAGCGTCCCAGGCTTCCTGTCCTGGATTACCCTCCAATTCTCCTTTTATAGATGATACCGGTGTAATCTTTGTGAGTTTGCCCGCAAATCAATTAAAAACTTTTCCGATAACAATTACCATTAACAGCGGTCCTGCAAACTGGATTTCTACTTTGGGTGAGACTACGGTTACAGTTCCTATCAATTATCCTCAGACCTACACTTTTACGAGTCCATCCAGTAACAATGCTTACCAGTTGGCATCGAATGTCAATATATCGAATCCACTTTCAGATAACGGATTTGGAAGAGCAAAACAGTTTGCTGCGGGCACTTATAACATGACTTATGCTGATGCTTGCGGCAGAACAAACAATTTCACCGCCACACTTGGAGCAAACTGTATCTTGAATAGTACTACAAATAAAGTAGTCTCAACATGTTCTTATACTAACGGAAATGCAGATATCAGCCATACCGTTTCTCCTACAGACAGAGACACGAGATCGTTGTACAGAATTAACAGTGATGGTTCTGAAACGCTTATCAGCACCCTTACAAAGACTTTAAATGTAGCACCGGAAATCAAATTTTTGAACGTGCCGCCGGGCACTTATAAAATCCGTTTCGGAGGAGTGACAGCCACTGGAAAGATTGATTATCCGGGTATTGGTGGTCTGAATGGTATCCCACGAATTGCAGGAACCAATTATATTTATGAAGAAACTGTAATTGTCAACCCTTTTGAGCCGTTGTCTTTCAACAGTCTCGCAGCGTGCAACGGTACCGTAACTGGAGCCGGAGATGGTGGGCAAGCTCCTTATCAGTATACATTGCTCAACGCAGCAGGTACAAGCACAGTACGGGCTATCCAGTCCAGCGGTACTTTTGCGGGTTTGACAATAGGTACAACATACACTATGCAGGTAGTAGACGGCTGTGGAAGAACATTCAATCAGCAGATTCTTATTACTGATCCAATTACTCCAACCATTACAAATGTGGTGCAGTCTACCTGTAGTTCAACAGATAACAGCATCTCATTTTCAGATTTACCGACAGGAACCTGGACTCTAACCGACAGCTTAGATGGTACTGCGACCAATGGCAGCGGGACGACTTTTATAATGACCAACTTGCCAGTCGGTACACACAGCTTTACTTTATCTAATGATTTGGGATGTTCTGCGCCTGCAACACCATCAGTGATCATCGCTGCACAGCCTGCAGCACTTACGCTTACAGTTACCAATCCTGCAGCTGCCTGCGTAGGTTCGTTTATAGATATTACCTCAGCGGCAGTCACAGCAGGAAGCGATTCCGGAATTGCTCTGACATATTTTGAAGATGCCTCTGCAACAGCTCCTTTAGCCAATCCAAACGCATTGACAACAGGAGGAACATATTACATAAAAGCTACGGCAGGAAATTGCTCAGATATCAAACCTGTGATCGTGGTATTCAATCTTTGCTATTGTACCAAAAATCCTCTGGCAGGCACTCCGGAGGGCTATACGAAAGTAGGAATTACCGTGCAGCAAAAGCAGGCAGGCTGGCCGGAGAATATTCCCAATGGTTTTATCGCGCTGGAATCCAAAGAAAAAGGCCTGGTCATCACACGGGTAGCTCACGTCAGCACGGCGCCGGTAGCTACAGATTCTGTCACGGATCCAATTGCAGGAATGCTGGTTTACGATATTCAGGATAAGTGCGTGAAGCTTTTTAACGGCACCAGTTGGAACTGTATCAAAAGAAGCTGTAATGACTAGTGCTGACGGGATTGTAAATGATTTTTTTATCATTTTTATTTCAAAATTTAAAATAAAAAACACATAATAGATGAAAAAAATAATTTTTGCCATAGGCATCACTGCTTGTGCCTACTTCAGCGCTCAGGTATCTATCGGCGGCAAGCAGAGTGTGGAAGGCACTCATACCATTCTGGACTTCAACAGTACGGCTAGCAATACAAACGGCATCATCCTTCCTGCGGTGACCGATATTTCTAATGCACTCGCAATAAGTCCGGTAAATAATAATGGAACTTTTCTCTATGATAAGGGTGCCGGGAAAGTGAGAATGTATGAAAATAATACCTGGGTAGATCTTACTGATGTGGGAGACCAATCTTCGGTTATTCCTAATTTATCAGACGATTCATCTCAAAATCAAGGTGTTATTATCGGTTCAGAAACCAGTGATGCCAAAGGTGTCCTGGTTTTGGAATCTTCTGATAAAGCGCTCATTCTACCGCGGATTTCGAGTCCTCATCTAACGGTGAAAAGTCCTTATCCCGGAATGTTATGTTATGATACTGTAGGGCTGGCACTGGCAATTTTTGACGGTAAAGTCTGGAGTTACTGGAAATAAAACTGGATTGCTGAAGCGCCGGATTGGGTTGTTTTAAATTAATCAATACTTATGAATACTTCTTTCACAGTTGACAAGAGTCTGAAGGATATCCATATTGGAAAATGTATCGAGCAAAAAGTGACCGAGAGTAATGTTCCGATGATAAGGATCTGCAATTATTTTAAGTTGGATGAGGACGATATTCGGAATTGTTACAAATCGGAAGATATCTCGGCAGCATCACTTCTACAATGGTCCAGATTACTGAACTATGACTTTTTCAGACTCTATTCCGGACATCTCATGCTTTATTCATCCTCAAGTCGGATAAACGAGAAGGTGTCAGTTTTGCCGGTTTTTAG
>Ga0308163_10001774_pt1 | contig 21860 bp, 19 predicted proteins | sample PhyTR1_FD_201037 | JGI IMG/M metagenome (GOLD analysis project Ga0308163, IMG submission 201037) | Phyllosphere microbial communities from UC Gill Tract Community Farm, Albany, California, United States - DLSLT.R1 | ecosystem: Host-associated > Plants > Phyllosphere > Unclassified | place: USA... | reverse complement strand
CGGACGAGGTGAACAAGCTCGCCGACCTCGAGTCGCGGGAGGTGCTGCTGGGCAAGCTCGCCGGCGCCTTCAAGGCCTCGCTCTTCGGCGCGGCGTACCTGTTCAACGCACCGCTCTCGCAGGCCGTCCGCACCGTCGAGGCGCTGCGCGAGAAGCAGGAATCGGCTCAGTAGCACCCCTCGGGTCCCGTCCCGGGGCGCGATGCACTGATCCACCAGACACCACACCAACCCAAGGAGAATCACCATGGCAAAGCTCTCGAACGACGAGCTCATCGAGGCCTTCAAGGAGCTCACGCTCATCGAGCTCAGCGACTTCGTCAAGAAGTTCGAGGAGGTCTTCGAGGTCACCGCCGCGGCGCCCGTCGCCGCTGCCGCCGCCCCCGGCGCCGCTGCCCCCGCGGAGGAGGTCGAGGAGAAGACGTCCTTCGACGTCATCCTCGAGGCCGCTGGCGACAAGAAGATCCAGGTCATCAAGGAGGTGCGCGCCCTCACCAGCCTCGGCCTCGGTGAGGCGAAGGCCCTCGTCGACGGAGCCCCCAAGGCCGTCCTGGAGGGCGCCAACAAGGAGGCCGCCGACAAGGCCAAGGCCCAGCTCGAGGCCGCGGGCGCGACGGTCACCGTCAAGTAGCTCGTACCACCGCACAGCGCACAGGGCGCCGATCCCCTCGGGGGTCGGCGCCCTGCGTCGTTCCCGGGCGGGTGGCGCGGCGTCCTCAGACCAGGTGCCCGCCGCCCGGTCGGTCCAGGGTGCCGGGAATGCCGTCGTGGAAGAACGTGAGGTCGTCCTCGGGGCCGTTCGACACGCGCCCGAAGACCTTGTCGTAGGCGTGGTAGATCACGCCGCGCTCCGGCGGGCCGATGACCAGGATGGAACCCGGCTCCTCGTCGATGACGAAGTACCCGCCGCCGAACTCCTTGCGGGCGACCTCCGAGACGTAGTAGCCGGTGAGGCGGCCGAACGGCGTCGGGAGCTTCGTGCGGGAGTCGTGGAAGCGGCCGAGGATCTCATCCACGCGCGCGAGCGAGGCGCGGGAGAAGTCGAGCGGCGTCTCGTAGTCGTCGCGGTAGATCTGCGCCGCGATGCGCGCGTTCTGCGCGATGGCCGCCTCGTTGCTGCCGGGGGCGGCCGCGGCCGGTCCGTCGGCCTCGCCCGGGAGGGGCACGCCCGCGCCGTCCGGCGCCGTGTCGCTGCGGGTGGGCGACGTGGGCCAGGGCGAGGGGCGCCGGGCCTTCCCCGGGCGCTCCGCCCGGTCGTCCCGCGGTCCCGTGAACAGTCCGAACAGTCCCATGGCTGCCTCCCTCGTGCGTCGCGACGGTGTGATGGCGCCCCATCCTGCACGATCCGCCGACCACGCGAGCGGGCACTCCCGACCGGTCCGTCCCCTCGGCTCGACATTCGCATAGCTCGGCTATATGGTTGATGCGTGACCACGACCGAGCCCGACCTGCGCGCCGTCCTCGGCGACCTCGTCACCGCCGGCCACCGCCTCACGCGCCTGGCCGCGCACGAGGTCGGCGGCGCCAGCTCGCCCGCCGTCTGGCGCACCCTCTCCGTGCTCGTCAGCTGGCCCGGCGGGATGCGCCTCGGCGTGCTCGCCGAGCGGAGCCGCGTCGCGCAGCCCACGACGACCAAGATCGTGCGCGCGCTCGTGGCCCAGGGCTGGATCGCGCAGGTGACGGACCCGTCCGACGCCCGCGCGACCCTCCTCGAGATCACGACCGCGGGGGAGGCCGCCCTCGCCGACTGGCGGGATCGCCTCGCCACCGCCCTCGTGCCGCGCTTCGCCGACCTGCCGGCCGACGACGTGGCCGCGCTCGCCCGAGCGGTCGAGCTCATCATGGCGCGCGTCGACGCGCCGGCCGGCGACTGACCGGCCACCGGCCACCGGCCACCTGCCGCGGCCCGCCCGCGCATCCCCCATCCGCACCGATCCCAGGAGGCGACACCGCACCCGTGTCCACCCAGCAGCACGCGTCGTTCCGCGACATCTTCCGCCAGCCCCGCTCCGTCTTCGCCGTCGCGTTCGCGTGCGTCATCGCGTTCATGGGCATCGGCCTCGTCGACCCGATCCTCCCCGCCATCGCCGAGAGCCTCGACGCCACCGCGACCGAGACCGAGCTGCTCTTCACGAGCTACCTGCTCGTCACCGGGCTCGCCATGCTCATCACCAGCTGGATCTCCAGCCGCATCGGCGCCAAGCGCACCCTCCTGATCGGCCTCGCGATCATCGTGGTGTTCGCCTCGGCCGCGGGCCTCTCGCAGGACGTGGAGTCCGTCATCGGCTTCCGCGCCGGCTGGGGCCTCGGCAACGCCCTCTTCATCTCCACGGCGCTCGCGACGATCGTCGGGTCGGCGTCGGGCGGCACGGCCTCCGCGATCATGCTCTACGAGGCCGCCCTCGGGCTCGGCATCGCCGTCGGCCCGCTCCTCGGCGGGCTCCTCGGCAGCTGGAGCTGGCGCGGCCCGTTCTTCGGCACCGCGACGCTCATGGCGGTCGGCTTCGTCGCGATCCTCGCCCTCCTCGGCAAGGACGACGCGCCACGCTCGCCCATGCGCCTCTCGGCGCCGCTCCGCGCGCTGCGCACCCCGGCCCTCGCCGTGCTCGCGGCCGCCGCGTTGTTCTACAACATCGGCTTCTTCGTGCTGCTCGCCTACACGCCGTTCCCGCTCGGCTTCGACGCCATCGGCCTCGGTCTCACGTTCTTCGGCTGGGGCGTCGGGCTGGCGATCACGTCGGTGCTCGTCGCGCCGCTCCTCACCCGCCGCATGGCCCGCACGTCGGTGCTCCGGCTCGTGCTGCCGCTCCTCGCCGTCGACCTCGCCGCCGCGGGGCTCGTGGTCCGCTCGGCGCCGGGCCTCGTCGTCTGCGTGATCGTCGGCGGCCTCCTGCTGGGGGTGCTCAACACCGTCCTCACGGAGTGCGTGATGGAGGCGACCGACCACCCGCGCAGCGTGGCCTCGTCCGCGTACTCGTCGGTCCGCTTCCTCGGCGGCGCCATCGCCCCGCCCGCCGCCACGGAGCTGGCCGGCCTCTTCTCGGACGCGACGCCGTACTACGCGGCGGCCGGGTCCGTGCTCGTGGCCCTCGTGATCGTCGTGGCCGGCCATCGCTGGCTCCGTCGCGTCGACCCGCAGCCGGTCGACGCGCTCGAGGAGGCCCAGGCCGTCACGGTCGGCGACGCCTAACGCCCCTGCCGCGGATCCACCGCGCCCCCGACCCGACGGCCTACGACGCCGACGGGCTCGGGGGCGCGGTCGTGCTGCCGCGCGCGGCGAAGTCGACCGGCACGGTGCAGGTCCGCTCCGGCGCCCCGCCCGGCGCCAGGCCCTCGAGCACCATGCCCACCGAGGTGCGGCCCTGCTGCCGCGGGTGCTGCTCGAGCGTCGTCAGCCCGAACAGCGGCGCGAGCTCGTGGCCGTCGATGCCCACGACGGAGAGCTCGGCGGGCACCGCGATGCCCAGCTGTCGGGCGGCCAGGATCGTGCCGATGGCGATCTCGTCGGAGGCGGCGAACACCGCGGTCGGCCGCGTCCGCGGGTCGGCGAGCAGGCCCATGGCGGAGCGGAAGCCGCCGTCGATCGTGAAGGCGGCGGTCGCGAAGCGGGCGTCGAGTCCGCGCGGATCCGCGTCCATCGCCGCGCGGTACCCCGCCAGCCGCTTGGCGTGCACGAAGAACGCCATCTGCGCGTGCAGGTCCCCGCCCAGGTGCACCACGCGCGCGTGGCCGAGGCTCAGCAGGTGCTCGGTCGCGAGCCGGGCCGCGGCCTCGTCGTCGATGCTCAGGGTGCTCATGCCCTCGACCGGTCCGCCGATCCCCACGAGGGGCTTGTCGAGGCTCCGGAGCCGCACGACCTCGGCGGGGGTGAGCGCGACGCTCACGGCGATGACCGCGTCCACGCGCTTGCGCACGAGGAAGTACTCGAACACCTTGCGGCGCTGCTCGGGATCCGCGGTCAGGCGGTACAGCGTGAGGTCGTAGTCGGCCTCGATGAGCGCCTCCTCGATCCCCTCGAGCAGCTCCGCGAAGAACCAGCGGTTGATGAAGGGCATGACGACGCCGACGTTCTTCGACTGGCCCGTGACGAGGCTCGACGCGTTCGAGGAGACGACGTACCCGATGTCGGCGGCCGCCTGCGCGACGCGGGCGCGCGTGGCGGGGGAGACGTAGCCGCGGCCGCTGAGCGCGCGGGAGGCCGTGGCCTTCGAGACCCCGGCGAGTCGGGCGACGTCGATGATGGCGCTCATCGCGCTCCCTCCATCGGGACCCGCGGCGCTCCTTCGCGCCGGACGCTCGCGTGCTGGAAGCGGTTCCAGGATGCGCGGGGCCGAGTCCGATGATGGACCATCCGCGGGCGTCGCGCACACGCCGCCGTCGAGAAGTAGACCGTTTCGTTACCTGATCCACCTTGCCGCCACCTGCGAGCTCCCCTACGTTGACCTGTGGAACCGGTTCCCCAATCGGGGGAATGGTTTCCGGCGATGGCGCCTCACCTGCTGGCGCCTGCACCACGGGACGGCGGGTCAGCCCGCATCCCTCGATGAAGAGGAGACGCACATGGGCCACGCCCTATTCCGACGTCGCTTCGCGGCACCCCTCGCAGCGGTCGGCATCGCCGGCCTCGCGCTCACGGGCTGCACGGGCGACATCGCGGCGCAGGACGCCGCGGACACCGACTGCACGCCGTACTCGTCGTACGGCACGTTCGACGGGGCCGATGTCAGCATCGGCGGCACCATCCAGGACGACGAGGCCGACCGCCTCGTGGCGTCGTGGAAGGACTTCGAGACCTGCACGGGCATCGAGATCGACTACCAGGGCACCAAGGAGTTCGAGGCGCAGATCGCGGTCCTCGCGGAGGGCCAGTCGGCCCCCGACGTCGCCATCGTCCCGCAGCCCGGCCTCTTCAACGTGCTCGCGTCGAAGGGCTTCCTCCAGCCGGCGCCGGCCGCCGTCGAGGCGAACGTCGACAAGGGCTGGTCCGCCGACTGGAAGGGCTACGGCACGGTCGACGGCACCTTCTACGGCGCGCCGCTCATGGCCAGCGTCAAGGGCTTCGTCTGGTACTCCCCGGCGGAGTTCGAGGAGAAGGGCTACGAGACCCCGAAGTCCACGGCCGAGCTCATGGCGCTCACCGAGGAGATCGCGGCCGAGGGCCACCACAAGCCCTGGTGCGTCGGCATCGGCTCCGGCGACGCCACGGGCTGGCCGGTCACCGACTGGGTCGAGGACTACGTGATCCGCCAGGCCGGGCCCGAGACCTACGACAAGTGGGTCAGCCACCAGATCCCGTTCAACGACCCCGCCATCGCGAAGGCGTTCGACGGCGTCGGCGACATCATCAAGAACCCCGACTACGTTAACGGCGGCCTCGGCGACGTCTCGTCGATCATCTCCACGGAGTTCGGCGACGCCGGCCTCCCGATCCTCGACGGCGAGTGCTCGCTGCACCACCAGGCATCGTTCTACGAGGGCTTCTGGAAGAAGGCCGACGGCACCGACGCGAAGGTCTCGCCGGACGGCGACGTCTACGCGTTCCTCCTGCCGCCCACGAACGAGGGCGACGCGACGACCGTGACCGGCGGCGGCGAGCTCGTCGGCGCGTTCAAGTCGAGCGATGAGATCACCGCGGTGCTCTCCTACCTCTCCAGCGACACCTGGGCGAACAACCGCGTGAAGCTCGGCGGCGTCATCAGCGCGAACAAGGGGCTCGACCCCGCGAACGCGTCGAGCGACATCCTCAAGCAAAGCATCCAGATCCTCCAGGACCCGAATGCGACGTTCCGCTTCGACGGCTCGGACCTCATGCCCGGCGCGGTCGGCACCGACTCCTTCTGGAAGGGCATCGTCGGCTGGCTGAGCGGCGACTCCACCCAGAAGACGGTCGACGCCATCGAGTCGAGCTGGCCCGCGTCCTGATCCACCGCCGGCCCTGACCGACCGGCACCCGGCCTCCGAGCCGGACCAGCGGGGCCGCCGCGCACGCGGCGGCCCCGCCCCGCATCCACCCCGACCCGAAGGGCGAGACGTCCATGACGACCGCTGACCTGATCGGCAAGATCCTCCAGGTGGTGGCGGCGCTGGCCGTCTTCGCCCTGGTGATCGGGCTGATCCTCTTCCTCATCGACAAGGCGCCGAAGCGCGGCCGCGACTGGGTGCAGCTCGGCGCCTTCGTGCTGCCGGCGCTGATCCTCCTCGCCGTCGGCCTGATCTACCCCGCCTTCCGCACGACGCTCCTCGCCTTCCGCGACAACGACGGCGACTGGGCCGGGTTCGACAACTTCGTGTGGATGTTCACCCAGCCGTCGGCGCTCCGCACGCTGCTGAACACGGTCATCTGGGTGATCTTCGTCCCGCTGCTGTCGACCGCCATCGGCCTCGCCTACGCGGTCTTCATCGACAGGTCGCGCGGCGAGAAGTACTTCAAGGCCCTGGTGTTCATGCCGATGGCCATCTCGTTCGTGGGCGCCGGCATCATCTGGCGCTTCGTCTACGACTACAAGTCGGGCGACGACGCGCAGATCGGCCTGCTGAACCAGATCCTCGTCTGGACGGGCCAGGAGCCCGTGCAGTGGCTGCAGTCGTCGCCCATCAACACGGCGCTGCTCATCATCGTGATGATCTGGATCCAGACCGGCTTCGCCATGGTCGTGCTCTCCGCGAGCATCAAGGGCGTGCCGACCGAGCAGATCGAGGCCGCGCAGCTCGACGGCACCAACGCCTGGCAGCGGTTCACCAACGTGACGCTCCCGGGCATCCGCGGCTCGCTCGTCGTGGTCGTCACCACCATCTCCATCGCGACGCTCAAGGTGTTCGACATCGTCCGCACCATGACGGCGGGCAACTTCGACACGAGCGTCATCGCCAACGAGATGTACACGCAGGCGTTCCGCGCCGGCGAGCAGGGCCGCGGCTCCGCGCTCGCGATCGTGCTGTTCCTCATGGTGCTGCCGATCGTCGTCTACAACGTCCGCGTCATGAGCAAGCAGAGGGAGATCCGATGAGCGTCGCACCCGCCGACCTGCCCGTCGCCGACCGGGGGACCCGTCGCGGCGCCATCGAGCAGGCGGCCTCCGTCGGCGCGAAGAGCCGCCGCGTCAAGAACCGCCTCACGTCGCGCCGGGCGACGGTCGCCGCCCTGATCATCGCTGTGCTCTGGACGCTGCCCACGTTCGGCCTGTTCATCTCGTCGTTCCGGCCGGCCGGCCTCATCCAGACCACCGGCTGGTGGACGATCTTCCAGAACCCCGGCTTCACGCTCGACAACTACCAGGACGTGCTGCTCTCGACCTCGCAGTCGTCGCCGCAGCTGGGGTCGTACTTCGTGAACTCCCTCGCCATCGCGATCCCGGCGACGCTGTTCCCGCTCGTGATCGCGTCGATGGCGGCGTACGCGTTCGCGTGGATCAAGTTCAAGGGCTCGAACTTCCTGTTCGTGCTGATCTTCGCGCTGCAGATCGTGCCGCTGCAGATGGCGCTCATCCCGCTGCTGCAGATGTTCACGCGGACGCTGCGCCCGCTGCAGGAGGCCGTGCACGGCGTGATCCCGCTCATCCCCGAGCAGGGCTACCTCCCGGTGTGGGTGGCGCACACGATCTTCGCGCTGCCGCTCGCCATCTTCCTGCTGCACAACTTCATCTCGGAGATCCCGGGCGAGGTCATCGAGGCCGCGCGCGTCGACGGCGCGAGCCACGGCCAGGTGTTCTTCCGCATCGTGATGCCGCTGGCGCTGCCGGCCATCGCGTCGTTCGCGATCTTCCAGTTCCTCTGGGTCTGGAACGACCTGCTCGTGGCGCTGATCTTCTCGGGCGGCACCCCGGACGTCGCACCGCTCACGCAGCGCCTCGCGGAGCTCACGGGGACGCGCGGGCAGGACTGGCAGCGGCTCACGGCCGCGGCGTTCGTCTCGCTCGTCGTGCCGCTCATCGTGTTCTTCAGCCTGCAGCGCTACTTCGTGCGGGGGCTGCTGGCGGGGTCCACGAAGGGCTGATCGCTTCCGCCGGCTCGGGGCCCGGTCGTCCGCTCGCGCGGGCGGCCGGGCCGTCGTCGTCCCCGGCGCGCACGGTGGTCGGGAGCGATCCCCCACGGGCGTAAAATCGCCGGAATGACGAGGATGGGCGACATCGCCGCGGGCGGCGGGATGCGCGGAGGCGGCGGACGCCGCGGGCGGGTGAGCGCGGCCGACGCCGAGGCGCAGCGCCGGGTCAACGCCGAGGCGCCGCGCGTCGAGAACCTGCTCGGCCGGATCGCGGAGCTGTTCCGCCCGCACCGGCGCGCGCTGGTCCTCACGATCGCCCTCGTGCTCGTCGGCGCCGGCCTCACGGTCGTGCCGCCGCTGCTCACGCAGCAGGCCTTCGACCGCGGGCTCTTCCCGCCCACCGGCGGCCCCGACATCCCCGTGCTGGTCGAGCTCGTCGGCATCATGATCGCCATCTGGATCGCCGGCGCCGGCCTCGGCGTCTGGCAGACGTACCTCACGGCCACGGTCGGCAACCGGGTCATGGGATCCATGCGCGTCGACCTGTTCCGCCACCTGCAGAGCATGGAGCTCGGCTTCTTCACGCGCACCAAGACCGGCGTGATCCAGTCCCGCCTGCAGAACGACGTGGGCGGGGTCGCGGCCGTCCTCACCAACACGGTCTCGAGCGTGCTCGGCAACACCGTGACCGTGATCGCGGCCCTCGTCGCCATGCTCGTGCTCAACTGGCAGCTCACGCTCGTGGCCGTCGTGCTGATGCCCGTGCTCGTCGTCGCGCAGCGGCGCGTCGGGCAGGTGCGGGCGCGGATCGCGTCGAAGACGCAGGAGTCGCTGTCGGACATGACCGCGATCACCCAGGAGACGCTCTCGGTCTCCGGGATCATGCTCTCCAAGAGCTTCAACCGGCAGGCCGCGGAGACCGCGCGCTACGAAGCCGAGAACCGCACGCAGATCCGGCTGCAGGTCAGCCAGCAGATGAGCGGGCAGTGGTTCTTCGCGCTCGTGCAGATCTTCCTGTCGATCATCCCGGCCATCGTGTACGTGGTGGCGGGCTTCCTCATCACGGGCGGCGTCAGCGTCACGGCCGGCACCATCGTGGCGTTCACGACCGTGCAGGCCCGGCTCATGTGGCCGCTCATCGGCCTGATGCGCGTCGCGCTCGACCTGCAGACCTCGGGCGCGCTCTTCGCCCGCATCTTCGAGTACCTCGACCTCGAGCCCGCGATCCGCGACCGCCACGACGCGCGGCCGGTCGCTGCGGGCCCCGCGCTCGGCCGCGTCGCGTTCGACGACGTGCGCTTCTCCTACCCCGACACCCGTCCCGGCGAACGGCCGACCCTCGACGGCATGTCGTTCGCGATCGAGCCCGGGCAGTTCGCCGCGTTCGTCGGCCCGTCGGGCGCGGGCAAGACGACCGTGTCGTACCTCATCCCGCGCTTCCACGACGTGACGGGCGGGCGCGTGCTCTTCGCGGACGCCGACGTGCGCGAGCTCGAGCAGGAGTCGCTGCTGGAGAACATCGGCATCGTCAGCCAGGAGACGTACCTCTTCCACGCCACCATCGGCGAGAACCTCCGCTACGCGCGGCCCGATGCCACGCGGGAGCAGGTCGAGCAGGCGGCCCGCGCCGCCAACATCCACCGGACGATCGAGTCGTTCCCCGACGGGTACGACACGCTCGTGGGGGAGCGCGGCTACCGGCTCTCCGGCGGTGAGAAGCAGCGCATCGCCATCGCGCGCGTGCTGCTCAAGGACCCGGCCGTGCTGATCCTCGACGAGGCCACGAGCGCGCTCGACGCCATCTCGGAGCGCGTCGTGCAGCAGGCCCTCGACACGGCGTCGCGCGGGCGCACGACGATCGCCATCGCGCACCGCCTCTCGACCGTGGTGGACGCCGACGTGATCTTCGTGGTCGTCGCCGGCCGCATCGTCGAGCAGGGCACGCACGTCGAGCTGCTCGCCCGCGGCGGCGAGTACGCCCGCCTCTACAGCGACCAGCGGACCGCGGCCGCCTGAGCCCGCTTCAGGAGCGCGCGTCGAGGAGCTGCTGCATGTAGAGGATCTCCTTGTCCTGGATCATCACCATGCCGCCGGCCAGGTTCGTCACCAGGGGGTTCCGCGAGCGGTCGAGGAGGCCCTGCGCCATCTCGACGCCGCCGCGGTGGTGGGCGATCATCAGCGTCAGGAACTTGCGCTCCGCCGCGACGCCCGTCAGGCCCTGCAGCTCCTCGAGGTCGGCCTGCGACGCGAGGCCCGGCATGGTCGCGCCCGGGGTCATGTCCATGGAGGAGTGGTCCGTCTTCCCGTCGAGCGTGGGCAGCGTCATCCACGTCATGCGCGGCTGCGACGGCGCCTGGTCGAGGCCCCACGAGGTGAGGAACGCGTACATCTGGCCGGCCTGCTGGGACTGCGCCTGCGCGATGTCCTGCGCGATGAGCTTGACCTCGGGGTCGTCGGTGCGGTCGATGATCATGAGCGACATCTGAACGGCCTGCTCGTGGTGCACCTGCATGTCGCGGGAGAAGCCCGCCTCCGCGCTGTTCGTGCTGGGCGTGAGCGCCGACACGGGAGCGGTGACGCGGCCGACGAGCAGCCCCGCCACCACGAGCGCGACCGCGACGATGCCGGCCGCCAGGCCGATCCGGATGCGGCGTCCGCGGGCGCGCACGGCCTCGCCGTGCTCGACGAGGCCCTGGAGCTCCTCCTCGCGGATGTCGTCGTCCGGCACGTGATCGACGACGAGGTCGCCGTCGGGACGCGGGTCGGACGCGTCGCGGTCGCGGTCGGTCATGGTCAGTCGACCCGGCCCTGGCCCTCGAGCGCGCCGGTGCAGGCGGCGCCGGCCTCGGGCGCGTTCGGGCTCTTCCAGTACTTGGCCATGAAGTCCTTGATGCGCGGGTCGTCGACCGAGTCGACCTTGATCTGCGCGCCCCAGGCCGACATGGCGATGGGGGTGTCGAGGCCCTCGTACGGCGACATGGTGACGTAGCCGCCGAACGACTCCGCGTACTTCTGCAGGTTCGAGAGGTCGTCGCCCGTGACCTTCGCGGCGTCGTACGTGATCCACACGGCGCCGTGCTCGAGGTCGTGCACCGCGTTCTCGTTGGGCTGCGGCTGGTCGTAGATGCCGCAGTTCAGCCACATGGCGTTGTGCTCGCCGCCCGCGGGCGGGCTCATGCCGTCGTACTTCGCGGCGTAGTCGACCGTGCCCTGCACGTGGGTGCTCGGGAGGGAGTCCCACGTGCGGAGGCCCTCGATGGAGATGTCGGCCGGATCCTGCTTCGGCGTGCCGCTGGAGACGACCACGCCGATGACGACGGCCACCACGGCGACGGCGGCCACGGATCCCGTGATGATGCCGATGAGGCGGTTGCGCCGGGCGCGGTCCTGCTGCTTCTTCAGCGCCGCCACCTTCTCCGCGCGGCGGGCCTCACGCTGCTGCTTGACCGTGAGGTCCTTCTGGGCCTGCTTGGCGGTCGGCGGGACGGGCCGTCCGCTCTCGTCGCCGGAGGGCGTGGTGTCGTCGCGTCGCGCCACGGAGGGTCCTTCTCTGCTGGGGGAATGTGCGATCAGGGTACCGGCTCGGCCTGGGCGCGCCCTGCCCGGCGATGCCGCGGATGCCCGTAACACGGCGGACGGGCGCGCCTACACTGGACGGGCGGCGCCCGCCGGACCGCACACCTCGCAGCAGGGAGCGCCACCACACGTGAAGTACGCCGACACGATCCTCGACCTCATCGGGAACACCCCGCTCGTGAAGCTCAACAGGGTGGTCGAGGGCATCTCGGCGACCGTGCTGGTGAAGGTCGAGTACCTGAACCCCGGCGGCAGCGCGAAGGACCGCATCGCGACGCGCATCATCGACGCGGCCGAGCGCGACGGGAGGCTCCAGCCCGGCGGCACCATCGTCGAGCCGACCTCCGGCAACACGGGCGTGGGCCTCGCGCTCGTCGCGCAGCAGCGCGGCTACCGCTGCGTGTTCGTGCTCCCGGACAAGGTCGGCGAGGACAAGCGCAACGTGCTCACGGCCTACGGCGCCGAGATCGTCGTCACGCCCACCTCGGTCGCGCCCGACCACCCCGACTCCTACTACTCGGTGAGCGACCGGCTCGCGCGCGAGATCCCCGGCGCCTTCAAGCCCGACCAGTACTCGAACCCCAACGGGCCGCTCAGCCACTACGAGACCACGGGTCCGGAGATCTGGCGCGACACCGAGGGGGAGATCACGCACTTCGTCGCGGGCGTCGGCACGGGCGGCACCATCAGCGGCGTCGGCCGCTACCTCAAGGAGGTGTCGGAGGGCCGCGTGCGCATCATCGGCGCCGACCCCGAGGGCTCCGTCTACTCCGGCGGCACCGGCCGCCCCTACCTCGTCGAGGGCGTGGGCGAGGACTTCTGGCCGGCCGCCTACGACCCCGACGTGGTCGACGAGGTCATCGCCTCCAGCGACCAGGAGTCGTTCGACATGACCCTGCGGCTCGCCCGCGAGGAGGGCCTGCTCGTCGGCGGATCCAGCGGCATGGCCGTCGTCTCCGCGCTGAAGGCCGCGAAGCGCCTCGGCCCCGACGACGTGATGGTGATCCTGCTGCCCGACGGCGGCCGCGGCTACCTCGGCAAGATCTTCAACGAGAAGTGGATGCAGTCCTACGGCTTCGCCCGCGTCAACGGCCAGCGCACGGTCGCCGACGTGATGAGCGCCAAGACCGGCAGCCTCCCCGACCTCGTGCACGCGCACCCGAGCGACACCATCCGCGACGCCATCCGGATCATGACCGAGTACGACGTGTCGCAGCTCCCCGTGCTCACGGCCGAGCCGCCCGTCGTCATGGGCGAGGTCGCCGGCGCCGTCGACGAGCGCAGCCTGCTGGAGCTCGTGTTCAGCGGCCGCGCGCAGCTGACCGACCGGGTCGGCGCGTTCACGGGTGCGCCGTTCGGCCTCATCGGCGTGAACGAGACCGTGCCCGAGGCATGGAGCGCGCTCGGATCAGCGGACGCCCTCATGGTGAGCGACGGCGGCAAGCCCGTGGGCGTGCTCACCCGGCACGACCTCCTCACCTACCTCACCGACTGATCCGCCGGCCCCGGCCCGCATCCCGACCACAGAGACGAGCACCGTGAGCGACAAGCACGACTTCGACACCCGCGCGATCCACGCCGGCCAGGACCCGGATCCCACCACGGGCGCGGTCATCCCGCCCCTGTACCTCACGAGCACGTTCGTGCAGGACGGGATCGGCGGGCTGCGCGGCGGGTACGAGTACGCGCGGAGCGCCAACCCCACGCGCACGGGCCTGCAGGAGCTGCTCGCCTCGCTCGAGCGCGGGAAGCACGCGTTCTCGTTCGCGTCGGGCCTCGCCGCCGAGGACACCCTGCTGCGCGCCATCACGCGACCGGGCGACCGCATCGTGCTGAGCGACGACGTGTACGGCGGCACCTACCGCCTCCTCACGCGCGTGCTCGGCGACTGGGGGATCGTCGTGGAGACGGTCGACATGAGCGACCTCGCGGCGGTCGAGCGCGTGCTCGGATCCGGCCCCGCGAAGGTCCTCTGGGTCGAGACGCCGAGCAACCCGCTCATGAAGATCAGCGACATCCGCGCGCTCGCCGACCTCGGCCACGCCGCCGGCGCCACGGTCGTCGTCGACAACACGTTCGCGTCGCCGTACCTGCAGCAGCCGCTCACGCTCGGCGCCGACGTGGTCGTGCACTCCACCACCAAGTACCTCGGCGGGCACTCCGACGTGCTGGGCGGCGCCGTGATCCTCGACGACGACGCGCTGGCCGAGAAGGTCGGCTTCCTGCAGTTCGCGATCGGCGCGGTCTCCGGGCCGATGGACGCCTGGCTCACCACCCGCGGGATCAAGACCCTCGCGGTGCGCGTCGAGCGCCACTCCGCGAACGCCGAGGAGATCGCCGCGTTCCTGCAGCAGCATCCCGACGTCACGGCCGTGCACTACCCGGGCCTCCCGGAGCACCCGGGCCACGACATCGCGAAGGCGCAGATGTCCGGCTTCGGCGGCATGATCTCGTTCCAGGTGCGCGGGGGAGCGAAGGCCGCGCGGCGCGTGGTCGAGGGCACGCGGGTGTTCCAGCTCGCGGAGTCGCTCGGCGGCGTCGAGTCGCTCATCAGCTACCCGTCCGAGATGACGCACGCGTCCGTCAAGGGCACGCCGCTCGAGGTGCCGGACGACCTGGTGCGCCTGTCGGTGGGCATCGAGGCCGTCGAGGACCTCGTCGTCGACCTCGAGCGCGCGCTCGGCAAGGCCCTCAAGCAGGGCAAGCACTAGCGGGCGGCGGGCGGCGCCCGCAGGCGTCGCCCCGGGCCCGGATCAGGGCAGCAGGTCGCGCACGGCCTCGTCGACGCTCACGCCGCGCTCGCGGGCGTGCGCGCTGAGCCGCGCCATCGTGTCGCGGTCGAGCGCGATCGTGAGCGTGGTGTCGCCGGGCTCCGGCGCGATCTCCTCGTCGAACGCGTCGAAGTCGAACAGGCCCGGCTGCGCGGGGGCCTCGGCCTCGACGGCCTCCGCCTCCGCGATCGCGGGATCGGCCGCGAGCTCGGCGTCGGCCTCGACGGCGGCCTCCTCCACGGTGGCCCGCGCGGCGGATCCCGCGCTCTCGTGGCCCGCCCAGCCCGGCCCCTCGGGGATGGGCCGCCGCCCCTGGAACGCCGTCGCGACGGCGCGCGCGCGGTCGTCCGCGGCCTCGTTGAGCGGGTGGGCGGCGTGCCCCTTCACCCACTCGAAGCGGTAGCGGCGGCCCTGGATCTCGGCGTCGATCTCCTTGAGCAGCTCCACGTTGAGCACGGGCTTGCCGTCGCCCTTCCGCCAGCCCTTGCGCTTCCAGCCCGGCATCCACTTGGTGACCGAGTTGATGACGTACTGGCTGTCGCAGAGCACGAGCAGGTCGTCGTCGAGGTGCGCGGTGGAGCGGAACAGCTCGAGGACCGCCTTCAGCTCGCCCTGGTTGTTGGTCGCGTGCGGCCAGCCGCCCGCGCCCCAGTGCTCGTCGTCGACGTACCAGGCCCAGCCGGCGGGGCCGGGGTTGCCGAGCGCGGATCCGTCTGCCGCGGCGGTGATCGTCACAGGTGGTGCCTCTCGTCGGGTGGACGACCAGTCTGCCGCAGCCCCCGTGTCTCCCGCGTCCGCGCTCCCGCTCCCGCGGTCCAGCGGGCCCGGGTGCCGGTCGCGTCCCCGTGTGACTGTCACATGTGACAATGTGACACCTGCGCCGGTCGGCGCCACCGGGCCTCGGCCCGCAGGAGGACGGGGTCGATGATGACGACGGAGACGCCACGGGGGAGGGCGCCCAGCATCCGCGACGTCGCGCGCCTCGCCGGGGTCTCGCACCAGACGGTCTCCCGCGTGCTCAACGACTCGCCCTCGCTCCGCGCCGAGACCCGCCAGCGCGTGCTCGACGTGATGGAGCAGGTCCAGTACCGGCCGAACCGCGCGGCCCGCGCCCTCGTCACCAGCCGCTCGCGCACGATCGGCGTGCTCACCGCCCAGAGCTCCCAATACGGTCCCGCGTCCTCCATCGCGGCCATCGAGTCGGCCGCCCGCGAGGCCGGGTACCTGGTCACGACCACCAACCTGCCGTCGTCCGACGAGGCCGCCATCCAGGTCGCGCTCGGCCACCTCGTGGACCAGGCCGTCGAGGGCCTCGTGGTCGTGGCGCCGCAGGTGCGCGTGCGGGAGGTGATCGCGAGCATGTCGCTCGACGTCCCGTACGTGACCATGCAGAGCGACGGGCGCGGCGACGCCCACGACCTCTCGGTCGACCAGATCGCGGGCGCGCGCCTCGCCACGCGCCACCTGCTCGACCTCGGCCACCGCGACATCTACCACCTCGCCGGTCCGCAGGACTGGATCGAGGCGGAGGCCCGGATGCGCGGGTTCCTCGACGCGATGTCGGCCGCCGACGTCCCCACGACGGCCCCGATCCTCGGCGACTGGACGGCCGAGTTCGGGTTCTACGCGGGTCGCGAGATGCTGCGCCTCCGCGACTTCACCGCGATCTTCTCCAGCAACGACCAGATGGCGCTCGGCCTCATCCACGCGGTGCGCGACGCCGGCCTCGACGTGCCGCGCGACGTGAGCATCGTCGGCTTCGACGACATCCCCGAGGCGGCGCACTTCTGGCCGCCGCTCACCACCGTGCGCCAGGACTTCGCCGAGGTGGGCCGCCGCTGCGTCGCGCTGCTGCTCGACGGCATGGGCGGCACGGCGGACAGGTACCGCGGCACGATCGAGCCGGAGCTCGTGGTCCGCGCGTCCTCCGGGCCGCCCTCCGCCTGACCGCTCCGCGCGCCCTCCCCAGCCGCCGCGACCCCACTTCGAGGGGGCCGGGCGTTCTGGCTTGACAGGTCGATCCTGCGGATGTGTAGAGTGACATCCGCCGATGTGACCGTTCACATCCCACGCGGTCCCCGGACCGCGGTGCATCAGACGAAGGAGTCGATCCCGTGCCCAGCGCCCCCACGAGCACCGAGCCCCAGGCCACCCCGCCGGGATCGGACGCCGAGAGCTACGTCATCGGGGTCGACTACGGCACCCTCTCCGGCCGTGCCGTCGTGGTGCGCGTCTCGGACGGCGTCGAGCTCGGCTCCGGCGTCCTCGACTACCCGCACGCGGTGATGGACGACACGCTCGCCGCGACCGGCGCCCAGCTGCCGCCCGAGTGGGCCCTTCAGGTCCCGAGCGACTACGTCGACGTGCTCAAGCAGGCCGTCCCCGCCGCCCTCCGCGAGGCCGGCATCGACCCCGCGCGCGTCATCGGCATCGGCACCGACTTCACGGCCTGCACGATGGTCCCGACCCTCGCCGACGGCACGCCGCTCAACGAGGTCGAGGGATACGCCGACCGTCCCCACGCCTACGTCAAGCTCTGGAAGCACCACGCCGCGCAGTCGCACGCCGACCGCATCAACGCGCTGGCCGAGGAGCGCGGCGAGGCGTGGTTGGCCCGCTACGGCGGCCTCATCTCCAGCGAGTGGGAGTTCGCCAAGGGCCTCCAGCTGCTCGAGGAGGACCCGGAGCTGTACGGCCTCATGGAGCACTGGGTCGAGGCGGCCGACTGGATCGTCTGGCAGCTCACCGGCAGCTACGTCCGCAACGCCTGCACCGCCGGCTACAAGGGCATCCTCCAGGACGGCGAGTACCCCACCCGCGAGTTCCTCGGCGCGCTCAACCCCGACTTCGCCTCCTTCGCCGAGGACAAGGTCGCCCACGAGATCGGCCAGCTCGGATCCGCCGCCGGCACGCTCTCCGCCGAGGCCGCCGCCTGGACGGGCCTGCCCGAGGGCATCGCGGTCGCGGTCGGCAACGTCGACGCGCACGTCACCGCCCCCGTCGCCCGCGCCGTCGAGCCCGGCCAGATGGTCGCCATCATGGGCACGAGCACCTGCCACGTCATGAACAGCGACGTGCTCACCGAGGTCCCCGGCATGTGCGGCGTCGTCGACGGCGGAATCGTCTCCGGGCTCTACGGCTACGAGGCCGGCCAGTCCGGCGTCGGCGACATCTTCGCCTGGTACGTCAAGAACCAGGTGCCGGCCCGCTACGCCGAGGAGGCCGCAGCCGCCGGCAAGAGCGTCCACCAGCACCTCACCGACCTCGCGGCCGACCAGCCCGTCGGCGGCCACGGCCTCGTCGCGCTCGACTGGCACTCCGGCAACCGCTCGGTGCTGGTGGACCACGAGCTGTCCGGCCTCGTCATCGGCACCACGCTCACCACGCGCACCGAGGAGGTCTACCGGGCGCTGCTCGAGGCCACCGCGTTCGGCACCCGCAAGATCGTCGAGACGTTCGGCGCCTCCGGTGTGCCGGTCACCGAGTTCATCGTGGCGGGCGGCCTGCTGAAGAACGCGTTCCTCATGCAGGCGTACAGCGACATCCTCCGCCTCCCCATCTCGGTCATCACGAGCGAGCAGGGCCCGGCGCTCGGATCCGCCATCCACGCCGCCGTCGCCGCGGGCGCCTACCCGGACGTGCGCGTCGCGGGTGACGCCATGGGCAAGGTCGAGCGCGGCAGGTACCAGCCGGACGAGGAGCGCGCGCTCGCCTACGACCGCCTCTACGAGGAGTACTCGACGCTGCACGACCACTTCGGCCGCGGCGCCAACGACGTCATGAAGCGCCTCAAGTCGCTGAAGAGGGAGGCCCGCGCGTGAGCGGCTTCGCCCCCGAGATCGAGGTCGCGGTCGCCCGCGTCCGCTCCGAGGTCGCGCGCCTGCACGGCGAGCTCGTGCGCTACGGCCTCGTGGTCTGGACCGGCGGCAACGTCTCCGGCCGCGTGCCCGGCGCCGACCTCTTCGTCATCAAGCCGTCGGGCGTCAGCTACGACGACCTGAGCCCCGAGAACATGATCCTCTGCGACCTCGACGGCAACGTCATCCCGGACACCCCCGGCTCCCGCAACGCCCCGTCGAGCGACACGGCGGCGCACGCGTACGTCTACCGCCACATGCCCGAGGTGGGCGGCGTGGTCCACACGCACTCCACCTACGCGGTCGCGTGGGCGGCCCGGCGCGAGCCCATCCCGTGCGTCATCACGGCGATGGCCGACGAGTTCGGCGGGGAGATCCCGGTCGGCCCGTTCGCGATCATCGGCGACGACTCCATCGGCCGCGGCATCGTCGAGACGCTCACCGGGCACCGCTCGCGCGCCGTGCTGATGGCGGGCCACGGCCCCTTCACCATCGGCAAGGACGCGAAGGACGCCGTGAAGGCGGCCGTCATGGTCGAGGACGTGGCGCGCACCGTGCACATCTCCCGCCAGCTCGGCGAGCCGGCCCCGCTGCCCGCCGAGGCCGTCGACGCGCTGTTCGACCGCTACCAGAACGTCTACGGACAAGCACCCCAAGGAGCCCTGAAGTGAGCCGCATCACCACGTCCCTCGACCACTACGAGGTCTGGTTCCTCACGGGCAGCCAGAACCTCTACGGCGAGGAGACGCTCCAGCAGGTCGCCGAGCAGTCGCAGGAGATCGCGCGGCAGCTCGAGGAGGCGTCGGACATCCCCGTCCGCGTCGTCTGGAAGCCCGTCCTCAAGGACTCGGACAGCATCCGCCGCATGGCCCTCGAGGCCAACGCGAGCGACGCCACCATCGGCCTCATCGCGTGGATGCACACGTTCAGCCCCGCCAAGATGTGGATCCAGGGCCTCGACGCCCTGCAGAAGCCCTTCCTGCACCTGCACACGCAGGCCAACGTCGCGCTGCCGTGGAGCAGCATCGACATGGACTTCATGAACCTCAACCAGGCCGCGCACGGCGACCGCGAGTTCGGCTACATCCAGTCGCGCCTCGGCGTCGTCCGCAAGACGGTCGTCGGCCACGTGAGCACCGCGTCGGTCCGAGAGAGCATCGGCACGTGGATGCGCGCCGCCGCCGGCTGGGCCGCCGTGCACGAGCTCAAGGTCGCGCGCTTCGGCGACAACATGCGCAACGTCGCGGTCACCGAGGGCGACAAGACGGAGGCCGAGCTCAAGTTCGGCGTCTCGGTCAACACGTGGGGCGTCAACGACCTCGTCGAGCGCGTGGACGCGGCGACCGACGCCGAGATCGACGCGCTGGTCGACGAGTACGAGCGGCTCTACGACATCGCCCCCGAGCTGCAGCGCGGCGCCGAGCGCCACGAGGCGCTCCGCTACGGCGCGGCCATCGAGGTCGGCCTGCGGTCGTTCCTCGAGGAGGGCGGCTTCGGCGCCTTCACCACGAGCTTCGAGGACCTCGGCGGCCTCCGCCAGCTCCCCGGCCTCGCCGTCCAGCGGCTCATGGCCGAGGGCTACGGCTTCGGCGCCGAGGGCGACTGGAAGACGGCCGTGCTGATCCGCGCGGCGAAGGTCATGGGCGCAGGGCTCCCCGGGGGCGCGAGCCTCATGGAGGACTACACGTACCACCTGGTCCCCGGCGAGGAGAAGATCCTGGGCGCGCACATGCTCGAGATCTGCCCCACGCTCACGACCGGTCGCCCGAGCCTCGAGATCCACCCGCTCGGCATCGGCGGCCGCGAGGACCCGGTGCGCCTCGTCTTCGACACCGACCCCGGTCCCGCCGTCGTCGTCGCCATGTCGGACATGCGCGACCGCTTCCGCATCGTCGCCAACGTCGTGGAGGTCGTGCCGCTCGACGAGCCCCTCCCGAACCTGCCCGTCGCCCGTGCCGTGTGGAAGCCCGCACCGGATCTCGCGACGAGCGCCGCGGCTTGGCTCACCGCCGGGGCCGCCCACCACACGGTCATGAGCACGCAGATCGGCGTCGAGGTCTTCGAGGACTTCGCCGAGATCGCGCGCACCGAGCTCCTCGTCATCGACGAGGACACGACCCTCAAGGGTTTCACCAAGGAAGTCCGCTGGAACCAGGCGTACCACCGCCTGGCCCAGGGCCTGTAACACCCACACCAGGGGTGCGGATCCGGCGCAGAAGCCGGACGCGCGCCTCACAGCAGCAGTACGAAAGGACACGACCGTGAAGATGAAGAAGGTCCTCGTCGGCATCGCCGCCACGAGCATCGCCCTCTCGCTCGCCGCATGCTCCGGCGGCGGCGGAGGCCGCGGCGGGAACGCCGGCGGCACCGAGGACAACAAGGGCGCCCTCGTCGGCGTCGCCATGCCCACCAAGACGAGCGAGCGCTGGGTCGACGACGGCAACAACGTCAACGAACAGCTCACCAAGCTCGGCTACAAGGTCGACCTGCAGTACGCCAACGACAAGGTGCAGGACCAGATCTCGCAGATCGAGACCATGCTCAACAAGGGCGCCAAGGCGCTCATCGTCGCGTCGATCGACGGCACCGCGCTGACCCAGGTCCTCAAGACCGCGGCCGACGACGGCGTCAAGGTCATCGCGTACGACCGCCTGATCAACGGCACCGAGAACGTCGACTACTACACGACGTTCGACAACCAGCAGGTCGGCGTGCTCCAGGGCAACTCGCTCCTGCAGGGCATGGGCCTCGTCGACGCCGACGGCAAGTCGACCGGCAGCACCGAGAAGAAGACCATCGAGATCTTCGCGGGCAGCCCGGACGACAACAACGCGCAGTTCTTCTACGACGGCGCGATGAGCGTCCTGAAGCCCTTCCTCGACTCCGGCCAGATCACCATCGGCTCGGGCCAGAAGGACTTCAGCCAGGTCGCCATCCAGCAGTGGAAGCAGGAGGGCGCTCAGGCCCGCATGGAGAACCTGCTGTCGGGCAACTACGGCGGCGGCAAGAAGCTGGACGGCGTGCTCTCGCCGTACGACGGCCTCTCGCGCGGCATCATCCAGGCGCTCGGCTCCACCAGCCCCATGCCGATCATCACCGGTCAGGACGGCGAGAAGGCGTCCGACAAGCTCATCCTCGACGGCGTCCAGTACTCGACGATCTTCAAGGACACGCGCCTGCTCGGCAAGGAGGCCGTCACGATGGTCGACGACCTGCTCAACGGCAAGACCCCGGACGCGCCCGACTCCTACGACAACAAGGTGAAGGACGTCCCGACCAAGCAGTTCGCCCCCGTGACCGTGACGAAGGACAACCTCGTCGAGGTCATCGTGGACAGCGGCTACTACACGCAGGACGAGATCGACAAGGGCGAGTAGCCCCTCCGCGTCGCCTCGGCGACGCACCGGCCGGTCGACGTTCGCGTCGACCGGCCCCCACCGGGTCGGGCCGGCCGTGCACCGCGGCCGGCCCGGCCTCCGGGTGGCGCCTCGCGCGCCGCCCCGCACCACCGCCGGCACCCGGCACCACCATCCACACAAGTGAGGCAGGCCATGGCCAACCACATTCTCGAGATGCGCGGCATCACCAAGACGTTCCCCGGCGTCAAGGCGCTGCAGGACGTCACCCTCGAGGTCACGCGCGGCACGTGCCACGCGATCTGCGGCGAGAACGGCGC
>Ga0308163_10001773_pt1 | contig 21864 bp, 17 predicted proteins | sample PhyTR1_FD_201037 | JGI IMG/M metagenome (GOLD analysis project Ga0308163, IMG submission 201037) | Phyllosphere microbial communities from UC Gill Tract Community Farm, Albany, California, United States - DLSLT.R1 | ecosystem: Host-associated > Plants > Phyllosphere > Unclassified | place: USA... | reverse complement strand
TACCGCATCCTGCGTTCTGTGAAAAACAGGTTTGGTGCAGCAGCAGAACTGGGGATTTATGCCATGCACAGTGCCGGGCTCAGACAGGTTTCCAATCCTTCAGAGATCCTGTTATCGCAGCGCGATGAGGAACTTAGTGGAATAGCCATTGCAGCCACCTTAGAAGGTGCAAGGCCGATGTTAATAGAAACCCAGGCCTTAGTCAGCATAGCAGCATATGGGACTCCTCAGCGCTCAGCTACGGGCTTCGACACCCGAAGGATGAATATGCTGCTGGCAGTACTGGAAAAACGCTGTGGTTTCAGGTTAAGCACTAGGGATGTCTTTTTAAATCTTGCAGGAGGGATCAAAGTTGAAGATCCGGCGATTGACCTGGCCATCTTGGCGGCGATCATTTCATCCCATGAGGACATCTTTATTTCGTCCAAGATCTGCTTCGCGGCAGAGGTTGGCTTATCAGGGGAAATCAGGGCAGTAAACCGGATCGAGCAACGGATATCCGAAGCTGATAAATTAGGTTTCGAACGGATATTTGTGTCCAATTATAACCTGAAAGGTCTGGTACTTGATAAATACAGTATCGAAGTTACCGGTGTCAGCAAAATTGAAGACGTATTCTCTTTGCTGTTCGGATAAACAAAAGGCCCTGTAAACCGAAATTTACAGGGCCTTTTTATGGAATATCAAAAGATATTATTTAGACAAGTACATTGATTTGTCTTTGTATAATTTTTTGAAATATGGATCTTCCAGGTCTTTAATGAAACGGATAGACTCTCCTGTTGATTTCATCTCAGGGCCAAGCTCCTTGGTCACTTCAGGGAATTTGTCATAAGAGAACACAGGTTCTTTAATCGCATACCCTACCAGCTTGCGCTCGATAGTGAAATCTTTCAGTTTATTTACTCCTAACATGATCTTAGCTGCAATATTGATATAAGGAACGTCGTAAGCCTTAGCGATAAAAGGAACAGTTCTGGAAGCTCTTGGATTCGCTTCAATCACATACACCTTTTCGTCTTTAACAGCGAACTGGATGTTCAGTAATCCGATTACATTTAAAGCCCTTGCAATTTTTTTCGAGTAAGTTTCCATATCGCTCATCACTTTCTCAGAAAGTCCAAATGGAGGCAATACTGCAAATGAATCTCCGGAGTGAATACCTGCAGGCTCGATGTGTTCCATCAGTCCTACGATATGAACATCCTCGCCATCACTGATGGAGTCAGATTCAGTTTCTTCTGCCCTGTCCAGGAAATGGTCAATCAGTACCCTGTTGCCCGGCAGATCGCCCAGTAACTTAACTACAGCTTTCTCCAGGTCTTCATCATTGATTACAATGCTCATTCCCTGTCCGCCCAGTACATAACTCGGGCGAACCAGTACCGGATAACCTACTTCATTGGCCACAACGATTGCTTCTTCAGCATTCTCTGCAACACCATATTTAGGATAAGGAATATCAAGCTCTTTTAACAAATCTGAGAAACGTCCGCGGTCTTCAGCGATATCCATGTCATTGTAAGAAGTACCAATGATTTTGATACCGTTTTCCTGAAGCTTCTCAGCCATTTTCAAAGCAGTCTGTCCACCTAACTGTACGATTACACCTACCGGGTTTTCCAGTTCGATGATCTCACGTACATGCTCCCAGAACACAGGCTCAAAGTATAACTTGTCAGCCATGTTAAAGTCGGTAGAAACCGTCTCAGGGTTACAGTTGATCATGATCGACTCAAATCCGCTTTCTTTAGCGGCAAGTAAACCATGTACACAGGAGTAATCGAATTCTATACCCTGTCCGATACGGTTAGGACCAGATCCAAGTACAATAACTTTTTTCCTGTCCGAAGGGATAGACTCATTCTCCTCTTCGAAGGTTGAGTAGTAATATGGCGTTTGTGCAGCAAACTCAGCAGCACAGGTATCCACCATTTTGTAAACGCGTCTGATCCCTAAAGATTTTCTGCGGTCATATACTTCATCCTCTGTTACATTACCCAGCAAATAAGCAATCTGGACATCAGAGAACCCTTTTTGTTTCAGGTTAAAGAAGAAGTCTTTTGGTATATTATTTAATGAATAACGTTTTAATTCAGTTTCAAGGAAAACCAATTCCTGGATCTGTGAAAGGAACCATTTATCTATTCTGGTTACCTTACGGATAGACTCCAGGGGAACGCCCATGCTCAAGGCGTCTTTGATCAGGAAAATACGGTTCCAGCTTGCATGTTCAAGACCGTGCATGATCTCTTCAATACTTCTGTTATGTCTTCCGTCAGCACCCAATCCTGCACGTCCAACCTCAAGACTCTGACAGGCTTTTTGTAAAGCTTCGATGAAAGTACGTCCGATCGCCATTACTTCACCTACAGATTTCATCTGCAGGCCAAGTTCCATATTTGCACCTTTAAATTTATCAAAGTTCCATCTTGGAACTTTTACGATCACATAGTCTAATGTAGGCTCAAAGTACGCCGAAGTAGTTTTTGTGATCTGATTTTCAATCTCGTCCAGGTTATAACCGATAGCCAGCTTGGAAGCAATTTTAGCAATTGGGTAACCTGTAGCTTTACTTGCCAATGCAGATGAGCGCGAAACCCTTGGGTTAATCTCGATAGCGATGATATCATCATTATCAGGATTTACCGAGAACTGTACGTTACATCCTCCGGCGAAATTACCAATGGCACGCATCATTTTGATTGCCTGGTTACGCATATCCTGGTAACAGCTGTCAGACAAAGTCATGGCTGGTGCTACCGTGATCGAATCACCTGTATGGATACCCATCGGATCAAAGTTCTCGATAGAGCAGATAATGATCACATTGTCATTGCTGTCCCTTAAAAGTTCAAGCTCATATTCTTTCCATCCCAAAACAGCCTTTTCTACCAGCACTTCGTGCGTTGGAGACGCTTCTAAACCACGTTTCAGGGCAGCATCAAATTCTTCTTTCTTGTGAACAAAACCACCACCTGATCCACCTAATGTATAAGAAGGACGGATAACCAGGGGATAACCGATTTCCTGTGCAGCTTCTTTACCTTCTAAAAATGAATTTGCAATTTTAGAGGGCGCTACACCTACACCGATATCTACCATCAACTGCCGGAAAGCTTCCCTGTTCTCTGTTTTCTCAATGGCAGCAACGTCAACACCAATGATCCTGACACCGTATTTTTCCCAGATGCCGTTTTCTTCAGCCTCCACACAAAGGTTTAATGCTGTCTGACCACCCATAGTAGGCAAAACCGCATCAATTTTGCGTTCTTGCAGGATCTGCTCAATAGAGGCAATTGTTAATGGTCTGAGATAAACATGATCTGCAATAACCTTGTCAGTCATGATGGTTGCAGGATTGGAGTTGATAATCGAAACTTCAATTCCTTCTTCTTTTAAGGAGAGGGCGGCTTGAGATCCTGAGTAATCAAACTCACAGGCTTGGCCAATGATAATAGGTCCAGATCCGATGATCAATACTGAACGAATGGAGGTGTCTTTAGGCATAAGGCTTTAAAAAGTCTAAAGTATTGTAAGTAAAAAATGTGGTCTTGTAAGACCCTGATAGCCGGCGAGATTTTTATTGCTATGTGTAAAGAATCCCGACTGTTCTGTCGGGATGCAAAGATACAGTTTTAGGCGATAAAAATTCAGATTTTTTAAAAAATGGATAAATAAGCAGTTCCGCACAAAATGCATGTTCAGATCGCCGTCATTATTTGATTTTCCGTACGCAGATTTGCTTTTATTCGTTATTATTGGAATCTAAAAAATTATTTTCATGAACAAAATGTTATTCGCAGCAGTAGCTGCTGTTATATGCTTCAGCGGATGCGGTACCGTCCAATCCATCATTAAATCCAGTTTTCCCTATACTACTACCCTTGTTGTTCCTGCTTCATCCAAAAGCAACACCACATTATCTGCCAGCAGCACAGCCGGAAGCTTTGATGAGTCTCTTGGCAATGTGAACGGCAGCCAGTATATACAGGATATCAAAATCGCTTCTGCACGGCTGATCGCTTCCAACCCGAATAACCAGAGCATGGGCATGTTTAAGTCTGTCAAAGTCTTTATCTCCAACGGCACTAAAGAGGAAGTCATGGTAGCGTCAAGAAGCGATGTTTCAGAACATATCGGTTCAGACCTCGTACTAGATATCGATAATTCACGTTTTTTTGATAAATACATCAAAGGCAACAGCCTGAAAATACGGATGGAGTACGTATTAAGGGATAGCTTAAAAACAGATGTAAGTGTGAGGACTTCACTGAGTTTCAGTGCTTCACCAGGACACAAATAAAAGCATCCTCTGCGATTTATTGTACGAGGGTATTCTTCATAAATAGTTTGTTTGGTTTATTAATCCGGTAGAGACGTTCATCTCTGCCGGATTTTTTTTGCACAAATATTAATTAAAGGATAATTACATTTGGCACATGGTAGCACTCGCAGAGGCGGTAAAAGACAGCATTGTACAATTTCTAACACATACAGGCTGGCTGGAATGGTGCGGCGTATTTACGGGAATCCTCTGTGTCTGGCTGGCAGCAAAGAATAATATCTTTAACTGGCCAATCGCAATAGTGAGCGTGGTCATTTATATCTTCATCTTTTATGAAAGCAAGCTTTATGCAGATATGGGGCTCCAGGTGTACTTCCTGCTGATGAACGTTTATGGCTGGTATTTCTGGAATAAAAACCGGAAGAGTACAGAGATCCCTACGCCCGTAAGCCAGATCACCCCCAAGGAAATCGTATTGTCTGCCACAGGTATAATCATTTTCACCTTCATACTGGGCTTTATTCTAAGACAAAATACTGATGCGGCTTTCCCATTCATCGACAGTTTTTGTACGGCATGCAGCCTGATCGCACAGATCTTCCTTGCCAGGAAAGTACTGCAGAACTGGTTGATCTGGATATTTGTGGATATCATTTATGTGGGCGTATACGTATCAAAAGACCTATACGCCACAGCTATAATGTATGCCCTTTATATCTATATTGCATGGACAGGCTATAAAGAATGGAAAAAAACACTAACTGAAACCGTATGATCAAGAAGATAGCAATTGTAGGCCCCGAAAGCACAGGAAAATCTACCATCACCAAACTACTGGCAAAACATTATAACACCCTTTGGGTGGCAGAATTTGCACGTTATTACTGCGCTGCCCTCACGGCTCCCTGTACAATGCAGGACGAAATCAATATGTTCCACGGCCAGGTAGCCCTCGAAGAATCGGTACTGGCCATGGCAGATAAAGACTTCATCTTCTGTGATACTACTTTTCTCACTGTTAAGATATGGAGTGATGAAATGCTGGGCGAAACCCCGCAGATCGTACTTGATGCGCTTACTGAAAGAACGTACGACCTTTACCTGCTGCTGGATATCGATCTTCCATGGGAAGAAGATCCACTGCGCGAATTCCCTCATATGCGTGAACACTTCATGAATGTCTGGTATAAAGAACTCAACAGTCTGGGAGCAAATTATGTACTCGTCGGTGGTATCGAAGACCGCTTTCAGAATGCTGTATCTGCCATAGATTCTTTTCTAAAAAGATAAGTGCCTTTGCTCAAAAAGGTAAATTGCGCATTTTAATAAAAAATTAATACATTTGCCAGTATCAAAAGGGGTGCCTTGTTTTGTAAAAAACACAAAGACAGGCTGAGATCAAACCCATTATTTGAACAGTTGATTTATTCTCTGCTCAGATATGCACCTGATCCGGGTAATGCCGGCGTAGGGATTGGAGTTATGTTTAATTATGCTGTATTGCCCCTCTTTACAGCAGGTTTTACTAAAATGCTATAAAATAAATTGAAAAAATTACTTACGCTGGCAATAACCGTATTGCTCATGCCTTTATTTACTAAAGCGCAGTTCAGCCTTTCGGGATCAGTTTCCGAAAAAACAAAACAGACTCTGTTACCTGGAGCAACCATCTTCCTTAAAGGTACTGGCAAAGGTGCTACAAGTGATGCCCGCGGTAAATACCAGATCAGCAATATCAAAGCCGGAAAGTATATGCTTATTGTAAGTTATATAGGATTTGAAACCCTGCAGAAACAAATAGAAATCAGCAGTGATGAAACTATCGACCTGAGTCTTACACCCTCTGCTTTCCTGGCAGACGAGGTAATTGTTATGGCTACCAGAGCTACAGAAAAATCCGGGACAACTTACAAGAACATCAGTAAATCTGAAATTACAACAAATAACTTCGGCCAGGATCTGCCCTTCATCATTAGTAATACGCCCGGAGTGGTTGTTACTTCAGATGCCGGCGCGGGAGTGGGTTACACAGGGGTACGTATCCGCGGCAGCGATGCCACCAGGGTAAACGTTACTGTAAATGGTATTCCGATGAACGACTCTGAAAGCCAGGGAACATTTTGGGTAAATATGCCCGATTTTGCTTCCTCAGTAGAAAACGTACAGATCCAGCGCGGGGTAGGAACCTCTACCAATGGTGCTGGCGCCTTTGGCGGAAGTTTGAATATTCAGACTTCAGCACCGGAGCTGGCCCCCTACGCAGAAGTCAATTCTACCTACGGAACATTCAATACGCTAAAAAATACGGTTAAGATTGGAACAGGGCTGATCGATAATAAATTCAGTTTCGACGGACGCTTATCACGTATATCCTCTGATGGGTTTGTAGACCGGGGTGCTTCCCTCTTAAAATCGTATTTCCTTTCAGGCGCCTACCATGGAAAAACCGACCTGCTGCGCATCAATGTATTTTCCGGTACCGAGAAAACATACCAGTCCTGGAACGGAGTACCGGAATCCAGGTTGAGAGGAGATATTCAGGGCATGAACGACTATATTGCCAGGAACGGGCTGAATGAGACGGACGCAGCAAACCTGCTGAACTCTGACAGCAGGAAATATAATTCGTTCCTGTACAAAGACCAGAATGATAATTATCAGCAGGATCACTACCAGTTATTATATGCCAAGCAGCTCGGCGATCGCTTTTCATTCAACGGTGCCCTGCACTATACTTATGGAAGAGGATACTACGAAGAGTTCAAAAACGACCAGGAATTTGCTTCTTATGGCCTGCCTGATCCTGTAATCAACGGAGCTCCTGTGGAAACCACAGATCTGGTTAGAAGAAGATGGCTAAGTAATGATTTCTATGGAGCAACATATGCCTTTAACTATAAAGCAGCCTCTAATCTCAACTTTACGCTTGGGGGAGCATACAATGAGTACCGTGGTAAACACTACGGACAAATACCCTGGTCGCAGGTTTCTTCTACCCTCAATAATTCGGATCATTACTATGATGGGGACGGCAACAAAAACGATTTTAATGTTTTTGGAAAAATAGCCTATAACCCGGTAGACAAGCTAAGTTTATTCGCAGATCTTCAGTACAGAAGGATCAAGTACGACATCACAGGTAACGATAATGACCTGCTGCCGCTCAACATCCATGACAAACTGAACTTCTTTAACCCCAAAGTAGGTGCAACTTATTTTGTAGATCCCAAAAGTAACATCTATGCTTCCCTGAGCCTTGCCAATAAGGAAGGCAACCGTGATGATTATGTAAACGCTAATGCAGGTACACTACCGCAGCCGGAGCGTTTATATGATATCGAGGCTGGGTACAGGATCAAACATTCAGATTTCAGTGCAGGAGTAAATGTTTATGGCATGTTCTACAAAGATCAGCTTGTGGTAACCGGAAAACTGAGTGACGTAGGTGCGAGTATCCGCCAGAATGTTCCTGAAAGCTCCAGGATCGGGGTGGAGTTTGATGGATCATACACCTTAAGCCGCTTCTTCCTCATCAATGCCAATGCTGCCTTCAGCAGAAATAAGATCAAGAACTTCTCAGAATACATATACAACTATGATACTGAAACAGAAGACGTAAATAACTATAGTAATCCCGATATCTCCTTTTCCCCGGATGCAGTAGTATTCGGAGAACTGGTTTATAAACCATTTACCGGCTTTGCTGTGGCCCTGCAAAGTAAATACGTAAGCAAACAGTACGTGGACAATACCCAGAATGAAAACAGGAAACTGAACGGGTACTGGGTCAACAATGCACGCCTGGGTTATGATTTTAGTTTCAGGGGAGTGAAGAATATGAATATCGGTTTACTGGCCAATAATATCCTTAATAAAAAATATGAGAGCAATGGGTATACCTATGGATATATAGGTGGTGGCAGCAGAACGGACGAAAACTTCTACTTTCCACAGGCAGGTACCAACTTTTTACTTTCTCTCAACGTTAAATTTTAATAAAGACGTAGATTCGCCGATACAAGTCTGTTAGTAAAATCATCCTGGTGATTGTTTCACCAATGGAGAAAATACCCGTTTTATCATGAAAAAATTCATAGAAAAATTTCAGTTCATTACACACGATATCGACCAGTTGACTCATATTGAACAGGCACAGATTGCCTGCCAGGCCGGAGCCAAATGGATTCAGTACCGCTGCCTCACAAAAGATGATGAAGCCCTGTTAAAAGATATCAATATTATCGCTGAGATTTGTGACGACTGGGGTGCAACCCTGATCGTAACCAATCATACCCACTTAAACAGGAAAGCAGATATCCAGGGTTTTCATATTGAAGATATGGATGCGGACTTCGTTGCCCTGCGCGAGCAGCTCGGTGAAGACATCACGATCGGAGGTTCTTCAAACACTGCAAAAGGTTTACTAAGGCTTGCAGCAGAAGGTGTGGATTATGCAGGATGTGGCCCCTTCAGTATCACCACAACCAAACCAAACAATTCGCCTTTACTGGGTCTTGCAGGTTATACTGAAGTTGCAGCCCTTTTAAAGGAAAAAAACATAGACATGCCCGTACTGGCTGTAGGAGGTATAAAAATTGAAGATGTGGACGCCCTGATGGCAACCGGCATATTTGGAATAGCAGCTTCATCAGCCATCAATCAGGCAGAAGATATGGTTCAGGCCTATCAGGACTTTTATGATAAGATCATGTAGCAGTAATTTTATCCATTAATAACATGCCGTGGTAGCGTGTGTTATTGATGGATAACTTACATTTGTCAAAAATTATTTACCCTTGGACAGTCCCAAAATTATTGACAAACAGGATCCTTACGCTGCCCTCAGGTACAGAGAGTTCAGATCTTACCTAGGTATGCGTTTCTTCTTTACGTTCGCCTATCAGATGCAGGCCGTTATTATTGGCTTTCATATTTATCATTTAACAAAAGACCCTTTGGCTTTAGGCCTGATCGGTTTGTGCGAAGCCATCCCCGCCATAAGCATTGCGCTCTACGGCGGGTATATCGCTGATAAATCTGAGAAACGCGGACTTCTCCTAAAAATATTCGTTTGTGTTTTCCTTTGTTCACTGATCATGCTTGTTGCGACCTCCAGACAAATGCATGCTTACGTTCCCGTAAGTTATATCATACCCATTATGTATTCCATGGTTTTTGGTATAGGAATGGCCCGTGGATTCTTCGGTCCGGCTACATTCTCCTTAATGGCCGAAATCATTCCAAAAGAGCTGTATCCCAACTCTACCACCTGGAACAGTTCCTCATATATGTCGGCCTCCATATTAGGGCCCGCAGCAGGCGGCCTTGTCTATGGTTTTTTCGGGATTACCACAACATACCTGATCATTCTCGCTTTTATATTCATCGCACTGGTTTGTATCTTCTTTCTGAAGTCGCATCCGCCAAGATACATCCCTAAAGAAAGTATCATGAAAAGCCTCACCGCCGGTGTACAGTTTGTCTTTAAAAACAAAATGATGCTCGGCGCGATGAGCCTGGACCTGTTCTCTGTATTTTTTGGTGGCGCCGTGGCATTGTTGCCCGTCTTTGCAAATGATATCCTTAAAGTTGGTTCCGAAGGACTCGGATTGATGCGTGCTTCGGCCTCTGCGGGAGCTGTGCTCACCATGCTGGCCATGACAAGGATTTCGCCTATGAACAAGCCCTGGAGAAACCTCCTGATTGCCGTTGTGGGCTTTGGCACAAGTATTATCTGTTATGGCCTCTCTAAGAATTTCTACATCACCCTTATCTTTTTGTTCCTCGAAGGATCATTTGACAGTATCAGCGTAATTATCAGATCTACTATTATGCAGCTCCTTACACCTGATGATATGCGGGGCAGGGTATCAGCAGTAAACAGCATGTTTATCGGTTCATCCAATGAGATCGGTGCTTTCGAATCGGGGCTTACCGCAAAGCTGATGAGAACAGTACCAGCAGTGGTATTCGGTGGTTGCATGACGATCGTCGTAGCAGGGATCACCTATACAAAAACTAAAAGTCTGCTGGGTCTGAGCTTGCAGGAGATTAACGAACAGGATACCAAAGTTTAATAAATCAGATCAGCATTAATATCCAGAATTGCTATCAAAGCGCAACTGCAGGCCAGCCCATTTCCCATTTCAGCTTTTCAGTTCTGAGTTTGGAGATGCCTTTGTTTTTAGCATCATAGCCATGAAAACCAGATAATCGATACCGTCGAAACTCAGTACAGCATTGTGGCCTGCGCCATACCAATTCGCATCGCCCTGCAGCAATAAGGAACCAGCTCCGCATGTCTTTAGAACTCAATCCCCCATCCGGTGTTCAAGATGTAATACGTACTTCCCTGTTAAATCATCACAGGATCATGTACAGAAATAGCAGACAGGTATTCCTTGGCGCTCATATGAAGCCCCAGGAATAATAAGACAGTGACAAATTTTTTTTCATCAAACTATTGAATTGGTACCCGTACTATATTAAACGAATAAGGCTGCATCGTTAAAGAAATGCTGTTCCCTTTGATCTTTACAGCTTGTTCCTTCGGACTCAGATTTACCGCATTACTGAAAGAATTCACTGCATTAAGGTTCGCATTCTGCATCACGATCAGCTTGCCCTTCGCAGCTAATTTCTTTCCGCCTTCAATTGCAACATTCCTTGTCAGCGGCTGTGCTGATGTATTGATCACTTTAACGATCAGCTCCTTTGTTCTGCTGTCAATTACTGCAGAAGCATAAATACCATCCTGCCCGGCAATCACCTTCTGATCTGCCAGAATACTTACCACATCTGTTCCCTTATTGAGTGAATAAAGTTGCTGTACGTAATAATTAGGGGTCCCATAAACATGCAGGTTATCTACCCAGATCATGTCAGGAGTCCATTGCCAGCCCTCAGCCTGAGCAAAAAGCGGCGCGTAAGAAGCCATCTGTACCACTTCAGCGTTACGCTCCAGTCCCGTCATAAACGCAGCTTCGGCAATAGCACATTGCCAGTTGTTCTTGTTGGTAGGTTTTGTAGTGCCAACACTTTGTGCAGCATATTCACCGGCAAAAACCCTGGATCCTTTTCTGTCATAACTGTCATAACGCGTAGCGTTCTTCAGGAACCATTCAGGCGCACGGTAATAATGCTCATCGATAATATCCGCTTTCATCTTTCTCAGCGAAGTATTGAGCAGGTCAAAACGTTCCCCTTCAGGATCAGTACCAGAGCTGTTGATCAGTTTAATCTCAGGATAACGGTCTTTCATTGCCTTTGTGAACAGGGCCAGGCGCTCCAGGTATTGCGGGCCCCAGTTTTCGTTCCCCACCCCCATCATTTTCAGATTGAAAGGTGCCGGGTGTCCCATTTCTGCACGTACCTTGCCCCACGGGGTTTTTACATCGCCATTGGCAAACTCTACCAGGTCCAGCGCATCCTGGATATAGGGTTGCAGCTCATCCAGGGGCACCAGTTCTGCACTGTTAAACTGGCAGGCCATTCCGCAATTTAAGATCGGCAGCGGTTCTGCGCCTATATCTTCTGCCAGCTGGAAGTATTCAAAAAATCCCAGACCAAAAGTCTGATAGTAATCAGGCGCAGGGCGATGGGCAAATTCAGTATTCCAGCGGTTGACGATCAGCTTCCTGTTGGCTACCGGACCAATAGTTTTTTTCCACTGGTAACGTGTAGACAGATCATAGCCTTCCACAATACATCCTCCCGGGAAACGGATAAATCCAGGCTTCATATCTGCGAGCATCTGTACCATATCCCCGCGCAGGCCACCCCTTCTTTTCTTCCAGGTATCACCCGGAAACAGCGAAATAATATCCAGGTCTATCTCACCGGCACCTTCAAACCAGAGCGTAAACTTAGCTTTCTGCACCGTTTCCGATGCTGTAAAAGTAACCGACTGCAATGCCCACTGGTTATCTGCCCTTTCAGGGTTCAGCACTGTGCTTCCCAAAACCTTACCCGTACTGTCAACCAGTTCCGCGTGCAGTTTCACTCCTGCAGCGGACTGTCTGTAGTAAACAGAAAAATCATAAGTCAATCCTTTTTTAACACCAATCCCCTTGAAACCTTCATTGGTCATACTCAGGTCGCCCTTTTTCACAGCCCTTGAATTAACGTGTAAATACCGTGGGTTATTGGAATCCTTTTCCTTCCTGTTCAAAACCAGCAGGTCTCCCTCCTTAAGCTGTTCACCCGTAGTTTTCCAGCCCATCAGCGGCTTGTAGAATTCAAATGAGCGGTTCTTGATCAGTTCAGCGTAAATTCCCCCATCTGCGCCCATGTTGATATCCTCAAAAAAGACACCCCACATCTCCGGGCTTACCTTTGATACCACCTTGTCCGGATTAACCACAATGTTATTCTGCGCTTTTGCACTCAAAATGCAGAGTGCCATCAAAGCGGTTATTAAGTATTTGCACGACATATTATTTTGTTGCTTTTAGTCCTTCAGTAGTCATGATGATACGTTTCATCGTACCATCAGCATTATAATACAGGCGGTCTATACAAACCGAGCGCCTGAAACTTCCGCCATCATTGGGGATAGACCCATTGTGATAAATGAAATATGATTTCCCCTTGAAATCAATGATCGCCTGGTGATTGGTATTGGAATTTCCTGCCACCTCGTTTAAGATCCCTTTAAATTCCCAGGGACCAGTAATTTTACGGCTCATCGCATAGGCGATCTTTTCCGGAAACAGATACGCATAGGACAGGTAATACCAGTCATTGTGTTTATGTACCCAGGGTGCTTCCTTAAAATCAGGAAGGTTTACCTTTTGAATAGGGCCATCCTGATCAATCATATTCGCTTTCAGCTTAATGTAATAACATTGGGTATTTCCCCAGAAAAGATAGGCCTGCCCGTCATCATCAATGATCACCGTAGGATCAATATCATCCCAGCTGATATTGGTATCCCTGGTCATATCATTTGTAATAATTGCCGACCCTTTCGCGTCCTTAAATGGACCGAGCGGATTATCCGCAACCGCTACACCAATGGCTTTACCTTTGATTGTTCCGTGTGTAACTGCTACGTACCAGTAGAATTTACCATTCCTCTCGATCACCTGCGATGCCCAGGCGTCACCTGTTGCCCAGGCAAAATCTTTTGGTTTCAAAGGCGAAGGATGTTCCTTCCAGTCGGTCATATTCTCAGAAGAATACACAAGCCATTCGTTCATCACATAACGTTCCTGTTTGGCAGGCGCCTCATCATGCCCTGCGTACAGGTATACAGTATTTTTGTATACTATCGCTGCGGGATCTGCAGTGTATTTATCCGTAATAATCGGATTGCCCTGGATCAGTTTGGCATTCTGGGCAGTTGCCGTCAGGGTAATTAAGCCCGGAAGCAGTAAAAGCAGATTCCTGAAGAGAGATTTTTTGTTCATCATATTAGTTTAATTCGATTACGGCCAGTGAAAATGGCGGCAGTTTAATTTTTAGTTTTCCGTCTTTCAGCGTTGCGCCCTTAAAAACGGCAGGTTTGATAAATTCAGGGTTTTCAAATGTATTATGGTCATCCACCTTCGCCGAAGTGAGGATTCTGCCTTTCACCGACTTATATTGTTTTCCGGTAAGGGCAATTTCTATTTCCTCAGTTTTATTCCTGTTGATGTTCACTACAGAAACATGGGTCAGTCCTTTTGCATCCTTAGATGCAGAAACCGAAACTGAAGGTAGTTTTTCCTGTCCGAAAACATAGTCATCCGTTTTTACTTCTACGGGCAGCAGCGTGGCATCCTGGTGTACCTTAAACATTTCCATCACATGATAAGTAGGGGAAAGCAGCATTTTCTCTTTGCGGGTAAGGATTACTGCCTGCAACACATTTACACACTGCGCCAGGTTTGCAATCCTCACCCTGTCGCTATGGTTATTAAAGATATTCAAAGTTGCTCCCGCGATCATTGCATCACGCATTGTATTCTGCTGGTATAAAAAGCCGGGGTTAGTTCCTTCTTCCACATTCCACCATCCACCCCACTCATCTACTACCAGTGCTACCTTTTTCTTAGGATCATATTTATCCATGATGGCCGTATGTTTAACAATCAGCTCATTCATTCTCAGTGCTGTTTTCATGGTTTCAAAATACTGCTGTTCGGTAAAACCTGTTGAAGGGCCTTTTTTCTCCCAGCTCGGGAACGAATAGTGGTGCAGGGCGATACCGTCCATCATCCTGAGCGGGATGCCTTTCATTAAGGTTTCAGTCCAGTGATAATCGTCAACATTTGCACCGGAGGCAATTTTAAACAGATCTTTCCCTTCCATAAACGTAGCGTACCGCCTGAATTCACCCACGTAATATTCAGGAGTCATATTCCCCCCGCAACCCCAGGCTTCGTTGCCTACGCCCCAGAATTTCACATCCCAGGGTTTGCTCTGTCCGTTTTTAACACGGAGGTCAGACATGGGGCTTTTGCCTTCAAAATTCACATACTGCACCCAGTCGGCCAGTTCCTGTACCGTCCCGCTGCCTGTATTGCCGGCCAGGTAAGGTTCCGTCCCCAGCAGTTTGCACATATTAAGGAAATCATGTGTCCCAAAGCTGTTGTCTTCCGTTACCCCACCCCACATGGTATTTACAATTGAAGGGCGTTCAGCTTTAGGTCCTACCCCGTCTTTCCAGTGGTACCTGTCGGCAAAACAACCACCTGGCCACCTCAGGTTGGGGATATTCAGATTTTTTAAAGCTGCAATAATATCATTCCTTACACCAGCCGTATTGGGAATCGAAGAGCTGTCACCTACATAAAAGCCATCATAGATACACCTTCCAAGGTGCTCTGCAAAATGCCCATAGATATGTTTGCTGATCGTATTTGAAGGATGATCAGCATGTAATGTAACCGTCGTTTGCTGGGCATAAGCTGCAATGCTACCGCTCAGCACAAGCATAAACATACTGGTAAATTGAAAGATAGATCTTTTAAACATGCTCGTAAAGATTTAGAAGGTAAGATAGTTAAATCAGCCTGCCATATCAAAGGCAGGCTGACGATTTAGTTAGCAGAATTACAATGTCATCGGACTGAAATCACTGCGATCCATAACCTACCACAACTTCTTCACTCAGGTCATTTGCACTTGGTTTCATCTGTACAGTAATTACCGAACAGCCGCCTACAGCTACCTCCTGTGGGGCATTACCCAGCAGATTGATCAAAAGAATATCACTTACCTTTCCTTCTACAGGAGAGGTTTGTCCAAGGCTTAGTAGCGGCGACAAAAGCAATACCATCAGCAGAGCAATCCAGCTATACCTCCTGTTATTGTTGAGTATAAAAATTTTCATAGCATTATATATTTGATATTTGGTTACAGAACTGGCAGATTTCCTGAAGACAGGATATCCGGATACAATTTTCCCTAAGGCGGAAAGATGGAGAAACAACGTTTTTCATAACAGATCGGTTTCATGGTTATCCCTGAGCTATCAATGATGGCTGAAGACATGAATTGTCTAAAATTTATTTTTTCACACTTTATATTTGGCCCTTTTGCTAAATCCACGGCATCAATTATAAATCTAATGTAGGAATAATATATTAAATGTCATATTAACATTTAAATAGGTAATAAATGTTATTCGTACGTTTAAAAAAACTCCGAGAGATATCCATTAAAAAACTATCAGTCAATAATTTAATACAATCTAAAGTTTTAGAAGACAGTAAAAAGATAGATCAATCAATCAGATATTGACGCGAATACAGCAGATTTGTGCGCAAAATGGTTAATAAACGGGCTAAAATTTGTTTCTTAATAAACCATTTACAGTGATGACAGGTAAATAAACAGAAACAGACAATAAAAAAAACCCCCTGCTTTGGGGATTGGCCGTTGCCGGATGATCACAGATTTTTGCAAGTACCAAATACCTGAACAAATGCTGACTGTTATTTTTGTTTTAATCCTGGTTGCCAGATTTTATACTGTGGTTATTTCTGCGAAAAATGAAAAAATAGTAAGGCGAAAGGGGGGAATAGAATTTGGGGCACTGAATACGCTGATCCTCATCAGTTGTCACTTTCTTTATTACGGTGCCTGCATTACCGAAGGACTGAACAAGGCCGGCCATCACGACATACTTTCATGGGCAGGATTAATCCTGTATGCTACGTCTATTTTTGTACTGTATTATATTATCTGCCAGATCAGCTATATCTGGACAGTAAAGCTCATCATTGCACCAAGAAACATCCATATCATCAACAAAAGTTTTCTGTTTAAATATTTCCGCCACCCTAATTACTACCTGAGTATTATTCCCGAAATGATCGGCATAGCCATGGTCTTCCATTCCTGGTATGTACTGGCTATCGGTCTTCCTTTATACTTAATTCCACTGATCACCCGCATCATTCAGGAAGAGCGGGTGATGAAGTTTATGTTTGAGGATTATCTGTAAAGATGGATTATCTTTCTCCTACCTGCTGACGCCACATTGCATAATAAAGGCCTTTCTCTGCAAGCAGTGAAGCATGCTCACCCTGTTCGATAATATGCCCTTTCTCCAGCACATAAATTCTGTCCGCATGGCGGATGGTAGAAAGCCTGTGTGCAATAAGTATCGTAATATGATTAGTCAGGTCAGATACGTCTCTGATGGTTGCAGTGATCTCCTCTTCTGTAAGTGAATCCAGTGAGGACGTAGCTTCATCAAATACCAGGATATCAGGTCTGCGCAGCAACGCACGGGCGATCGACAAACGCTGTTTTTCTCCACCTGACACTTTTACTCCGCCTTCACCGATAACGGTATCCAGTCCCTTGTCTGCGCGTGCAAGCAATGTCTGGCAGGCAGCCTGTTCCATCACCCTTAAACATTCTTCGTCTGTTGCCCCGGGCCGTACAAACTGAAGGTTCTCCCGGATCGTACCTGAAAACAGTTGTGTATCCTGCGTAACAAAGCCAATCTTCTCTCTCAGCTGATCCAGGTCAATCTCGCGGCTGCTAATATCGTTGTAAAGCACTTCTCCGATCACAGGTTGATACAAGCCAACCAGTAATTTTACCAGCGTTGTTTTACCAGAGCCTGAAGGACCAACAAAGGCGATGGTCTCACCTTCTTTTACGTTAAAGCTGATCTCGTTCAGGGCATTGCTTTTACCCGTCAGGTGTCGGAAACTTAAGTTGGAAAACTCAAGGGAAGCAATCTTGTCGAGCACCTTCGGATTTAAAGGTTTCTGGTCCAAAGGAGTATTAAGGATATTTTTAAAGTTACCCAGAGAAACCTCGGCCTCACGCCAGGAAAGAATTACGTTTCCGAGTTCCTGTAATGGGCCAAACAGGAAAAACGAATAAAACAGGAACGAAAAGTATTGTCCGGCGGAGATCGTGTTTTCAAAAATCAGGATCAGCAGTACTACTACCATAATGCTTCGCACCAGGTTTACCGTTGTTCCCTGTACAAAACTCATACTCCTGACATACTTCACCTTCTTAAGTTCCAGTCCCAGGATTTTATAGGTGGTCTTATTCAGACGCTCAATTTCCTGGCTCGCCAATCCGAGACTTTTAACCAGTTCAATATTCCGCAGTGATTCTGTAGTGGAACCCGCCAGCGCTGTAGTTTCTCCCACGATCTTCTGCTGTATGGTTTTTATCTTCCTGCTCAGGAACCAGCTCACAAAGCTGATGATCGGGATTGCCGTAAAATAGATGATCGTTACTTTATAACTTACCGCCACCGAATACACGATCACGAAAACCATTCCGATCAGGCTGACAAACAATATACTGATGAAAGATGTGATAAACTTCTCACTGTCAAGCCTCACTTTTTGCAAAATCCCCAGGGTTTCTCCGCTGCGCTGATCTTCAAAAACCTGGTATGGTAACTCGAGTGAATGTTTCAGTCCATCTGCGTACATCTGTGCGCCTACTTTCTGAACGATGATACTCGTAAAGTAATCCTGGAAATTTTTCGCTATCCTGGAAACCATGGCCGCACCAACGCCCATCCCCACTAATCCTAAAACCCCATAGATAAATTCACTGCGGTTCAGCACGTTCTTTTTCTCAATAAAACTGTCTACTATGCGTCCCGTAATATAGGGATCAAGTAACGAGAAGGCGATGTTAATAGCTGCGAGTAAGAGCGCAAGACAAACAACCCATTTATAATTCTTTAAATATTGTACTAATAAGTTCATGAAGGGATAAGTAGGCAGCAAAAATAAACAAAGGGAATATAGCTTTTGCTACATTCCCTCTTTATTGACTATTGTATTATATTTAATTTCCGTTATACGGTCATTACATCTTTCTCTTTTGCTTCAGCATGTTTATCAACTTTCACGATATAGAGGTCGGTGATTTTCTGTACTTCAGCTTCGCCTGTTTTGATCTCATCATCTGATACGCCGTCGCCCTTCAGTTTTTTGATTTTCTCATTGGCGTCTTTGCGGATATTACGTACCGTGATACGGCCGCGTTCTGCTTCTTCCTTTACCTTTTTTACCAGGTCTCTTCTGCGTTCTTCAGTCAGTGGTGGTACACCAAGACGGATTACCACACCATCATTCTGCGGGTTGATACCGATATTGGCCTCCATAATGGCGCGTTCAATAGGAACAAGCATATTTTTCTCCCAGGGCTGAACAAGGATTGTACGTGCATCAGGAGTGTTAATACTTGCAACACTGCCCAGCGGCGTAGCACTTCCGTAATAGTCAACTGTAATTCCGTCCAGCATACCCGCTGAAGCTTTTCCTGCCCTTATTTTAGTCAATTCAGATTCACAATGCGCAATTGCTTTATCCATTGTAGCCTGAGCATCCTGTAATTGTTTTTTTATGAGGTCGTTCATAATTTACTGTTTATCAAAAATATAATTGTGTTAAAATCAGCCTTTCACCAGGGTACCAATTTCTTCTCCCTGTGCAATCTTCATGAAGTTACCATGTTTGTTCATATCGAAAACGATGATAGGAAGCTGGTTTTCTTCACAAAGTGTAAAAGCTGTCATGTCCATAACATTTAATCCTTTGGAATATACTTCTTTGAAAGAGATCTCAGAATAACGTGTTGCTGTCGGGTCTTTCTCAGGATCTGCAGTATAAATACCATCAACGCGGGTACCTTTCAATACCACATCTGCTTTGATTTCTATCGCACGGAGTGCAGCGGCAGAATCTGTAGTGAAATACGGGTTTCCTGTACCGGCACCAAAGATCACCACACGCCCTTTTTCAAGGTGGCGCACTGCTCTTCTGCGGATAAAGGGTTCGCAGATCTGTTCCATTTTGATTGCGGTAAGCAACCTGGTTTTTAGTCCTACCTTCTCAAGCGCGTCCTGCAGTGCCATACTGTTGATCACTGTAGCCAGCATACCCATATAATCTGCCTGGGCTCTGTCCATCCCGGATTTTTCTGCACTCAGGCCTCTAAAAATATTACCGCCACCAATAACAATTGCGATTTCCAGCCCCTGGGCATGAACAGCTTTGATATCTTCGGCGTATTGCTTAACGCGTGCATTATCTATACCGTATTGCTTCTCGCCCATCAGCGATTCGCCGCTTAACTTTAGTAGGATCCTTTTGTACTTCATGACTCCAAAAATAACTATTTGTTTTAATTAATACTGATCAAATATTCAACTCCTGCGACAAATACCTTACGGAGCGCAAATTCGTCCGACAGCAGCAATAAGCTGGCCGCTTTTCCCGGGGCAATATCTCCCAGCTTATCCTGTATTTTCAAGGCCCGGGCAGGATGTAACGAAGCCATATCCAGTGCATCGCTAACAGGTATAGCACAATGGTTTACACAATTGCTTACCGCATCGCGCAGCGTAATGTTAGAGCCGGAGATCGTTCCGTCAGGCATCACAAACCTGTCGCCATTTAATATATGCTGATAGGGCCCGATAGCACAGGCAGTTACTGCATCTGTAATCAGAAAAAGTCTATCCTTCATCATTTTATAGCTGAGCTTTACCATCTCAAAATCCACGTGGGCACCATCAGCAATAATACTGGCCATCGCATTTGGATGATTCAGTATTGCCACAGGCAGACCGGGATTGCGGTGGTGTATGGGAGGCATGGCATTGAACAGGTGCGTAGATGTTGTAAACCCTGCAGCAAAAGCCTTGTTGGCCTGTTCAAAATTTGCATCACTGTGTCCGAGAGAGAGGACTATTCCCTGCTCCAGCAGATAATTGATGACTTCCTCATCCTGCAGCTCAGCAGCCAGTGTCATCATCCTGACAACCCCATCAGCGTCGTCAAGCAATCGCTTGACCTCCTCCAGCGTAGCTTTGTGCACATATTGGAGAGGATGGGCACCCAATCTTTTGGGATTCAGAAACGGTCCCTCCAGATGAAGGCCAAGAAAACCTTTTGCTTCAGGACGATAGGCCTTAGCTGCTAAAATCGCCTCAGAGAAAACATCAAGTGAATTTGTAGCCAGACAAGCCAGAAAACCTGTAGTGCCCTTACTGATCAGGTTCTCATCCATCTGCCTCAGTGTTTCTACCGTTGGATAGGCAGAGAACAGGTTACCGCCGGAGCCATAGATCTGCAAGTCGATAAATCCGGGAGCAACATACGCTCCCTCTGCATCTTCAATAGTATATCCTGCCGGGATCGCTCCCTCTGTTATCGCTGTGATCAATCCATCTGCCGTCAATATAGAAGCATTGGTAATCAACTGTCCTTCTTTAAAAAACTTACAATTCGTGATTGCTATCATTCCTGCTGAATTTTGCTAAATATAAGTCAAAAAAAAAGTCCCTTAAAATAAGGGACCTTTTAATTATCATTGAAGGAACTATGATCCTAATTGAACACGTTTAAATGCTGTAACAGTTAAGCCGTTAGCAGTATCATTTAAAAATTTACGAACATCTTTAGAAGAGTCTTTCACGAATTCCTGGTTTAATAAAGTACTGTCTTTGTAAAACTTGTTCAGTTTACCAGCAGCAATTTTCTCAACCATTTCTTCCGGTTTACCTTCTGCACGGATTTGCTCTTTAGCAATTTCCATTTCACGTTCGATCGTGTGGGTGTCTACGTCAGCTTTATCTAAAGCTACCGGGTTCATTGCTGCAATTTGCATAGCAACGTCTTTTCCTGCTTCATCAGCACCTGCAACAGCTTGGTTTAAGGCTACTAAAACGCCTAAACGGTAGTTACTGTGAATGTAAGGAATAACTTTCTCTCCAGAAACAGTTTCGAATTTAGAAATACCAATTTTCTCACCGATTTTACCAGTGTTTTCAACAATGATATCAGAAACTTTCTGACCATCAACTTCAAGAGATAAAAGTTCTTCTAAAGTAGTTGGATTTTTTTCAACTGCTAAATCAGTGAATTTATTTGCTAAAGCGATGAAATCAGCATTTTTAGCCACGAAATCAGTTTCGCAGTTCAATTCAACTACTACACCGCGGGTTCCGTCAGCTGTAGCTTTTGCGATTACAACACCTTCGTTAGAATCACGATCCTGACGGCTTGCTGCAACTTTAGCACCTTTTTTACGTAAGTAATCAACCGCAGCTTCGAAATCGCCATTGGCCTCTATTAATGCTTTTTTGCAATCCA